>FWWL01000240.1_pt1 | contig 159892 bp, 154 predicted proteins | sample 2228331 | NCBI WGS metagenome assembly FWWL01 (sample SAMEA103939775, study PRJEB20133) | metagenome | reverse complement strand
GATCACCGGCACGCCCCAGTGGCGCGCGGCGCGCGCCAGCGCATCGTCGCACGCGATACGGTCCGCCGCGCCAGTCGCCAGCGCGGGCAGGTGGGCCACGGCGCGCACCGGAACGGCCCCCAGCACGGTTTCCAGCGCGCAATCTTCGGGCGTGACCAGCAGCAGCGTGGGCGCGGCAGGATCGACCGGCGCGGCATGGCGCGGCTCCACCGTGGGCAGCGGCGGATCGGCGGGGGGTATGTCCGCATGCGCCGCCAACCCTTGCGCGTGCAGCGCGCCGCCGGTCATCGCCGCGATGCGCGCGGGATCGGCAAGGTAGGCCTTGCCCGGCGTGTGCAGACCGGCCACCCAGCGCCAGCTCAGCGTGTTGGCGGCGGGGTCTGCATCGTGCAGCCGTTCGAACATCCACGCCGCACCCAGTTGCCAGGGCAGGCGCAGCGTGAAGACCCAGATCGAGGCCACCTGCATCCGCGCCCAGTTGTGCAGATAGCCGGTGCGCGCCAGTTCGTGCGCCCAGTGGTCGAACGCGGCAATCCCGGTCTGCCCGGCTATCGCCGGGGCGCAGGCACGGGCCACGGCGGGATCGGCGCGCAAGTGCGCGGTCTGCGCGCGCCATTGCGCCCACTGCGCCGGGCGCTGTTCCAGCCAGCCCTTCCAATAGGTGCGCCAGAACACTTCGGCGATGAACTTTTCCGCCGCGTGCAGGCCATGCGCGGCCAGCACCGCGCGCACCACTTCGTCTTCCCCGATCACGCGGCGGCGCAGCGCGGCGGACAGGCGCGAAACAGCGGCATGATCGCCGCCGGGATCGACCCGGTTGCGCCGCGCGGCATACTCCGCCCCGGCGCGCGGCATGAAGGCGGCGAGCCGTTCGAGCGCAGCGGCGCGGGTCAGCGGCAGGACCGGCGCAGGCGGCAGCGGAAAGGGCCGGGGGGGAACGGGCCGGGGGGGAACAGGCGGGTTGGGTACGGGCGGATGCATCGCAGGCGCGGTAACCGCCGCTCCGCCCGGCCACGACATGTCTGCAATGCCATGTTGCCTGCGGCATGGCATCGCGCGATGCCGCGCACACTTTGCAGCGGGGAAAGCCTTGCCGATGCCACGTTTCGAATTGCCCGCCCCGGTGGTCCGGCTGGGCCTGGCCGGATGGCTGCCGCAGGCGCTGTGCCTGCTGGCGGTGCTCCAGCGCGGCGTGTGGCAATGGAGCGCACAGGCCGCCGCCTGCTTCTATGCCGCGCTGATCCTTTCGTTCCTGGGCGGGCTGTGGTGGATGGCGGCGCTGCTGGCGGGGGTGCGCAAGCCGGGCGTCTATGCCGTGGCGGTCCTGCCCAGCCTGATCGCGCTGGCCGCGCTGCTGCCGTGGACGGTGGGCGCGCGCTGGTCGGGACCATCGCTGGTGCTGCTTGGCCTGCTGCTGCTGGCCAGCCCGCTGGTGGACCGCTGGCTGGCGCGCAGCATTGCCTTTCCGCCCGACTGGGTGCGGCTGCGCGGCTGGATGGCTGCGGGACTTGGGCTGCTGACGCTTGGGGTTGCGGCGGCGGCCTGAGATTCCCGTTCAGGCGTCGCGGTCAGGCATCCTTGCCGGGCAGCACCGCGCCGACATGCGCGAGCCCGCGCCGGGCGGCCAGTGTCTCCTGCCGGTGGCGTTCGCGCGCGCTGGCGCGCTGTTCCTCGCTGCGCGTGGCGTGGCAGGCGGGGCAACTGACGCCGGCTTCGTACAGCGGGGATTCGCGGTCTGCCGGGCTGACCGGGCGGCGGCAGGCGTGGCACAACTGGTGCGTGCCCTGCGCCAGCCCGTGGCCCACCGTCACCCGCTGGTCGAAGACAAAACATTCGCCGCGCCACAGGCTGTCTTCGGGCGGCACGGTTTCCAGGTATTTCAGGATGCCGCCCTTGAGGTGATAGACCTCTTCCACCCCTTCCTGTTTCAGGAACGCGGTGGACTTTTCGCAGCGGATGCCGCCGGTGCAGAACATCGCCACCCTGACCGGGCGGGCATCGGCCCCTTCGCGCGCGCGCAGCAGGCGGTCGCGTTCGCGGCGGAACCAGTCGGGAAAATCGCGGAAGCTGGCCGTGCCGGGGTCAATCGCGCGGGCGAATGTTCCGGCGGCCACTTCGTAATCGTTGCGGGTGTCGATCACGATGGTGTCCGGGTCCGCGATCAGCGCGTTCCAGTCCTGCGCATCGACATAGGTGCCGACACTGGCGCGCGGGTCGATGCCGGGCTGGCCCATGGTCACGATTTCGCGCTTGATCCGCACTTTCAGGCGGTGGAACGGCATGCGTTCGGCGCTGGAAAGCTTCACGTCCACCGCCGCGCAATCGGGCAGGGCGCGGATATGCGCCAGCACTGCGTCCAGCGCCGCATCCTGGCCCGCGATGGTGCCGTTGATCCCTTCGGGCGCGACCAGCAAGGTGCCGCGAATCCCGCCGCGCGCGCAGACCTGTTCCAGCCCGGCGCGCACGGCGGCGCAATCGGCGATCCGGGCAAAGCGGTAGAGCGCGGCAACCGTGACCGGCCCCGACGCCGTGCGGTGAGGCGTTTCCATGCCGCCCCCATAGCGCGCGGCGCGCGATTTTCCAGCCCCGTACCGGGCCATGTACCGGGCCGTGTGGCGGGCCATGTGCCGGAGTGTGGACCGGGCTGGGCGTTCAGCCGTTGAGCGTGGCGAAATAGGCCATCGCTTCGGCTTCGCTCACCACGTCGGCATATTTGGCGTTCATGTCGAACAGGTTGGCTTCGTGCGGGGCGGGGTGGCGATCGCCGCAGGCGTCGGCAATCACCCCGGTGCGGAAACCATGGCTCATCGCATCGACGCACGATGCACGCACGCAGCCCGATGTGGTCAGCCCGCCCAGCAGCACCGTGTCGATCCCGCGCGCGGTCAGCGTCGAAGCCAGCGATGTGCCGAAGAAGGCGCTGGGGTACTGCTTGGAGACGACCAGTTCATCGTCGCACGGTTCCAGCCCCGGACCCCATGCGGCCATGGGGTTGCCCTTGACGAAATTGTGCAGCGGCGCGGCCTTTTCGAAAAAGCGCCCGCCGTCGATCCCGCCGGGGTGATAGACCACGTTGGTCAGGATCACCGGCACGCCCGCCGCGCGCGCCGCCGCGCGCACGCGCAGCGCCGCCGCCATCGCGGCATCGACCCCGGCATAGAGTTCGCACGCCGGGTCGAAATACCCCATGCACAAATCGATCAGCACCAGCGCGGGGCGCGTGCCAAAGCCGATGCGGCGGTTGTAGGCGCGCTGGTAGCTGGCCAGCAGATCGGGGTCTTCGCTCATGCCTTCATGGTCCTGTCGTGCGGGGCGCCCATGGGGTAAGCCGCATGCGGCGGCGGTCAAGTGCCCGATGGCGTGCATCCGGCGCGCGGCCGGTGCGGTGCGTGCGCTCTTGCCCGGTGCGCCGATCCGGGCGATGGGGCGGCATCAACGCGAAAGGATGATGGGCATGACCGTAAGGCTGGAAATCGAAGGCGCGGTGGCGCGCCTGCTGATCGACCGGGCGGACAAGCGCAACGCCTTTACCATCGCCATGTGGCAGGCAGTGCCCGCGCTGCTGGAACAGGCCGCCGCCGATCCCGCGGTGCGCGTGCTGGTGGTCCGATCGGCACAGGGCGGTGCGTTCTGCGCGGGCGCGGACATTGCCGAACTTCTCGAAAACCGCGACGATCCGGCTTGGCATGCCGCCAACCAGCAGGCGATCAACTCGGCGCAGCATGCGCTGGCGCGGTTCCCCCTGCCCAGCGTGGCGATGGTCGAAGGCGATTGCGTGGGCGGCGGCTGCGGCATTGCGCTGGCCTGCGATATCCGTCTGGCGACCCCGGCGGCGCGCTTTGGCATCACCCCGGCCAAGCTGGGGCTGGTCTATCCGCTGCACGATGTGAAGCTGCTGGTCGATCTGGTCGGGCCGGGGCAGGCGCGGCGGCTGCTCTATACCGGCATGCTGATCGACGCGGAACAGGCCCACGCCATCGGGCTGGTGCAGGAACTGGCCGCCGATGAAGCGGCGCTGGTGGCGCAGATCGTGGCGGCATCGCCGTTTTCGACGCGCGCGCTCAAGCATTTCGTGGCGCGCGTGCTGGATGGGCAGGGGCAGGAAGACACGCACAGCCTGGCGCAGTTCGCCGCCGCCTTTGCCGGGCCGGATTTCCGCGAAGGCACCACTGCCTTTGTCGAAAAGCGCAAGCCCCGCTTCGGCGGATAGCGCGCGGCGGCTATACCACGGTCAGCACGGTCGATCCGGTGGTGCGGCGCGCTTCCAGATCGGCGTGGGCCTGGGCTGCGTGTTCCAGCGGGTAGGTCTGGCCGACGGTGACGGTCAGTACCCCGCTGGCGATCAGATCCCACACCCGCGCGGCCCCGGCGGCGCGTTCGGCCGGATCGGCATAGTAATGGTACAGCGTGGGCCGGGTGCAGAACAGGGACCCCTTCTGCGCCAGCAGGCCCAGCGCCACGCCGGTCACCGGGGCCGAAGCATTGCCATAGCTGACGATCAGCCCGCGCGTGCCGGTGGCGTCAAGGCTGGCCTCCCACGTCGCTTGCCCCACGCCGTCGAAGGTCACCTGCACCCCCTTGCCGCCGGTCAGTTCGCGCACGGCGGGGGCAACCGGGTCGGACGAATAGTCGATCACGTGGTCCGCGCCCGCCGCCTGTGCCGCGCGCGCCTTGGCCGGGGTGGAAACGGTGCCGATCACGGTTGCGCCCAGATGCTTGAGCCATTGCACCAGCAACAGCCCGACCCCGCCTGCGGCGGCATGGACGAGCACGGCCATCCCCGGCTGCACCCTGGCGCAGCGTTCGATCAGGAACTCCGCCGTGCAGCCTTTGAGGATCGCAGCGGCGGCGGTGCGTTCGTCGATCGCGGGCGGCAGGCGGAACAGCCGCGCGGCGGGATAGATCCGCGCGCTGGCATAGGCGCCGGTTTCCGGGCCAAGTGTCGCCACGCGATCGCCCACCGCCAGATCGCCAACGCCTGCACCCACGGCCACGACCCGGCCTGCCGCTTCCACTCCCAGCCCGCCGGGCAGGGGCAGCGGATAGATGCCGCGGCGGTGATAGGTGTCGATCATGTTCAGCCCGACGGCGCTGTGCTGCACCAGCACTTCGCCTGCTGCCGGGGCGGGCAGGGTGGTGTCGACCCATGTGATCACTTCAGGGCCGCCGGTCCGGTCAAGTCTGGCAATACGGGTGTGCATGGAAACTCCTGCGTGGGGCCGGGCGTGAACCGGTCGGTGGCCGTCGAGCCGCCAGCATACAACCGGAAGGCATAAAACCCGCAGCGGGGATTTCAAAGCCGATTGCCACCTGTGACACTTTGCCGCCGGGTAAAGTGTCATCCATGACAAATGTTGGATTTCATGGGCTTTGGCGGCGGGATCGGGGTTTTGGGGGATTCACAGGAATCCCGATTTGTGCTTCCTTGAATCCTGTAATGTTCCAGGCCCCCATCCCTTCTCCCTCCGTCGCCCGTACCGCTCCCGCGCCACGCGGAGCAAGCGGGCTGGGCGGGGCAGGCGGGCCGGGCGGGGCAGGCGCGGGCGAAATGGCCGGGCTGCTCGATCTGCTGGCCCGCGCCAGCACCCGCCCGCGCTATGCCTTCATGGTGCTCAGCCTGATTGCCGAAGCGGCGGACGGTGCGGGCAAGGCGGGGCCGTTCGTGCCGCATGGCGGGCACAGCGCCACCTTGCGCGACTGGCTGTGCGACAGCCTGACGCCGATGGGCGGGCGCGATCCGCGCCGCATTGCGCTGGCCCGCAAGGTGCGCGCCGATCTGGCCGCCGCCGGATCGCTGCCTGCCGATGCGGCGGCAGCGGCGCAGGTGGTGGACGATGAAGTGCGCGACCGGGTGCGCGCATCGGGCAAGACCAACCTCAGCCGCGCGGTGTCCGAACTGGTCCGTGCCGGGCTGCTGCGGCGCTATTATGCCGGCTATGCGGTGGACCACGCCAACCGGGGTGGGCAACGCCATGCGGTCTATGTGCTGCAAGGGCTGGCGCGCTGCCTGTTGCCGCGTCCGGCAGCGGTGCCAGCGTCCGCGCCCGCCGCGTCGCTTGCTGCTGCCCCTGTGCCAGCGGCACCCCCGGTGCAGGGCGAACTGCGCTATTCCTGAAGCGTTTCGCGCCAGCGGGCCAGATTGTCCACCGCGCGGGCCAGCATGGCAGGGTCCTTGCAATGGCACAGCCGCACGATTCCGGCGGGCGCGCCATCGCCTTCCCACAGCGGCGCCAGCGGGATTGTCGCCACGCCCGCTTCGCGCACCGCGCGTTCGGCAAAGGCCGTATCGTCCATGGCGATGCCCGATGCGCCAAGGTCGATGCAACTGAACCATGTCGCCTGGTTGGGCAGCACGGCAAAGCCTGCCTGCGCCAGCGCCGCGTTCAGCACCGCGCGCGATTGCGCCCAGCGCGCGGTGCAGGCCGCGGCAATGCCGGGCTGGTCCAGCGCATCGGCCACCGCGCGCTGCAGCATCGGCGCGGTGGTGAAGGTCAGGAACTGGTGCGCGCGGCCGATGATCGCGGCCACGCGCGGCGCGGCCACCAGCCAGCCGACCTTCCACCCGGTTACCCCGAAGATCTTGCCTGCCGATCCGATCTTCACCGCGCGTTCGGCCATGCCCGGTTGCGCCAGCAGCGATGCGTGGGGGCGATCGTCGAAACGCACCGTTTCCCACACCTCGTCGCAGATGGCGAACAGATCGTGCGCCACGCACAGCCGGGCCAACGCGGCCAGATCGGCGGCCCCGGCCACGGTGCCGGTGGGGTTGAGCGGATCGTTGACCACGATGGCGCGGGTGCGCGGCGTGATCGCGGCGGCCAGCGCGGCGTGGTCCAGCGCCCAGTGCGGCGGGCGCAGCGGCACGAACACCGGAACGCCGCCCGCGCGCCGGATCAGCGGGGCATAGGCATCGTAGGCCGGGGCCAGCAGCAGCACTTCATCGCCCGCCGCCACCACCGCCAGGATCGCCGCCGCCACGGCCTCGGTCGCGCCGGAGGTGACGATCACGTTGTCCGGTCCGGCGTCCAGCCCTTGCGTGCGGCGGTAGAACCGCGCCACCGCATCGCGCAGTTCGGCCAGCCCGGCCATGGGTGGATAATGGTGCGGATGCTGCGCCGCCGCGCGGGTCAGCGCATCGAGCAGCGCGGGCGGCGGCGGATCGTCGGGAAAGCCCTGCCCCAGGTTGATCGCGCCCAGATCGCGGGCAAGGCCCGACATGCGTTCGAAAACGGTCACGGGCATGGTCGCATAGACCGGGTGCAGCGCGGGGGACGGGGCCGGGGGTGCGGGGTTCATGCCTGCGCACCCTAGCGGGCCACCGGTGTCTTTCAACCGGGGCGGTTGCGTTCTATCGTCGGGGCCTGCGTGGGATTTACCAGAAGGAGCGCCGCCATGCCCGAAGAAGCCGATGCCGATTCCGGCGCCGCCCCGCTGGTGCTGCATGGCTACTGGCGCTCGACCGCCACCTGGCGGGTGCGCATTGCGCTGGCGCTCAAGGGGCTGGAATGGCGCACGGCGGTGCAAGACCTGCTCCGGGGGGACCAGCGCGCGCCGGGCTATCTGGCGATCAACCCGCAAGGGCTGGTCCCCGCGCTCGCCATCGGCGGCGGCACCGTGCTGACGCAGAGCATGGCGATCTGCGAATATATCGACGAAGCATGGCCCGAACCGCCGCTGCTGCCTGCCGATCCGCTGGGGCGGGCGCGGGTGCGCGCCTTTGCCCAGGCCATCGCCTGCGATATCCACCCGGTGCAGAATCTGCGCGTGCTCAAGATGCTCAAGGCGCGCGGGCTGGACAACGCCGCCGCCCAGGGCTGGGCCGCCGAAGTGATCGAAAGCGGGCTGGCGGCCTGCGCGCAAATGATCGCCGGAATTGCCGGGCCATACTGCTTTGGCGATCAGGTGACGCTGGCCGATATCCTGCTGGTGCCGCAACTGGGCAATGCGCGGCGGTTTGGCGCGGCGCACGATTTTCCGCGGCTGTTGCAGATCGAGGAGAACTGCCGCTGCCTGCCCGCGTTCATCGCCGCCGATCCGGCGCAGCAGCCCGGCGCACAATAGCGCGCGGCAGGCATCGACAAGCGCCGCGCAGGGGCGTAGCCATGGCGGATTGCTGCAATGCTGCACGCCCGATGATCGCAGCAGGGGGAATCGCCCGATGACCTATTGCCTTGGCATCCGCACCCAGGCCGGTATCGTCCTGATCGCCGATACCCGCACCAACGCCGGGATCGACAACATCTCCAACTTCCGCAAGCTGCACGTCCTGGCCGATGGGCCGGACCAGTTGGTGTTCTGCGCCAGCGCGGGCAGCCTTTCGACCACGCAGAACATGCTGGCGCTGCTCGAAGAAGGGCTGGACCCTTTCGACGTGAGCGAGGAACGCCGCACCGTGGCGGGCATGGCTTCGATGTTCCGGGTAGTGTCGCTGGTGGGCGAGGCGCTGATGCAGGCGCGGCGCAATGTCGCGCGCTCGCTGGCCGGGTCGGCGATCAACATCGACGTGTCGCTGCTGGTCGGCGGGCGGGTGGGCGACGGGCCGTTGCAGCTTTACCTTGTCTACAGCGAAGGCAACTTCATCGAATGCCTGCCCGATTGCCCCTTTGCCCAGATCGGGGAACTGAAATACGGCAAGCCGATCCTCGACCGCACGCTCAACTGGGAAACGCCGCTGGATGAAGCGGTCAAGGTCGGGCTGCTGTCGTTCGATGCCACGATGCGGTCGAACCTGTCGGTCGGGCTGCCGCTCGATCTGGTGGTGATCCCGCAGGACCGCGCCCGCCCGGTGGTGACGCGCCGGCTGGATGAAACCGATGCCTATTTCGCCAGGCTTTCGACCGACTGGGGCCGCCTGATGAACGAGGCGCGCCAGCAGATCGATACGCCCGATTTCATGGCTGGCCCCGCATAGGGCCGCCAGCGCACTGGGCCTGCCCCGCCCGGACCATCAGGCACTTGCGGCCCGCCGTCCGGGGTGCCATCGCTGGCATGCGATAACAGCGGAGCGGATGCAGGCATGGGCGGGTTCGACTGGGAAGATGCGCTGGGGCTGGATGGCCAGCTCGATGGCGATGAACGGATGATCCGCGATGCCGCGCGCGGCTTTGCCCAATCGCGCCTGCAACCGCGCGTGATTGATGCTTTCGCGCGCGAACACACTGATCCTGCGATCTTCCGCGAAATGGGCGAAGCCGGGCTGCTGGGCGTGACGCTGCCGGTGGAATACGGCGGTGCGGGCGCTTCGTATGTCGCCTATGGCCTTGTCGCGCGCGAGGTTGAGCGGGTGGATTCGGGCTACCGTTCGATGATGAGCGTGCAGTCCAGCCTCGTCATGTACCCGATCTTTGCCTTCGGATCGGAAGACCAGCGCCGCACGTATCTGCCGGGGCTGGCCAGCGGGGCGCTGATCGGCTGCTTCGGCCTGACCGAACCCGATGCCGGATCGGACCCCGGCGGAATGCGCACCCGCGCGGTGAAGGTGGACGGCGGCTATGTGCTGAACGGCGCCAAGACATGGATTTCCAACGCGCCGATTGCCGATGTCTTCGTGATCTGGGCGAAAAGCGCCGAACACGGCGATGCGATCCGTGGCTTCGTGCTGGAAAAGGGCATGGCGGGCCTTTCCGCGCCGAAAATCGAAAACAAGCTGTCGCTGCGCGCGTCGATCACCGGATCGGTGGTGATGGAGGACGTGTTCGTGCCCGACGCGGCGCTGCTGCCGGGAGTGGCCGGGCTGAAAGGGCCTTTTGGCTGCCTCAACCGCGCGCGCTATGGCATTTCGTGGGGCGCGCTGGGGGCGGCGGAGTTCTGTTTTGCCGCCGCGCGCCAGTACGGGCTGGACCGTCACCAGTTCGGCCGTCCACTGGCCGCGACGCAGCTTTTCCAGAAGAAGCTGGCCGACATGCTGACCGAAATCACGCTGGGCCTGCACGCTTCGCTGCGCATCGGGCGGCTGATGGACGAAGGCGCCTTTGCGCCGGAGATGATTTCCATCGTCAAGCGCAACAACGTGGGCAAGGCGCTGGATATCGCCCGCGCCGCGCGCGACATGCACGGCGGCAACGGCATATCGGGCGAATACCAGGTGATCCGCCACATGGTGAACCTGGAAACGGTCAACACCTATGAAGGCACGCACGATGTCCACGCGCTGATCCTGGGGCGCGCGATCACCGGCATCCCGGCGTTCTAGGGGCAGGATCCTGGGTGGGGGCCGCAAACCGCAGGCGCCGGTTCCGGCTCGTCCATTGCGCTGGCCACCATCGCGCGCAGCGGCAGGCGGACCTTCATGCGCACCGCCAGCATTGCCGTGCCGCTGATCTTGCGCTGCACGAACAGCGTGTCGGCGGGCGGGATGTGCCATGATGCGCGGTCAGCCGCGATGGTTTCCGCTTCGGCGCGCACGCGTTCGACGAACGAACGGTCGGCAAAGTCGAACAGGCCCGGCCGCCCCAGATGGCCGATCAGCACGTCGATCATCCGGGTAAAGGCGGCATCGTGGCGCGCCAGCGCGGGCGCGGAGACAAAGCCGATCTCCAGCAGCGCCGCGCGCAACCCGTCGCGGTCTTCGGCCAGCCCGGCGCCCAGCAGGCGGCGGTAGGCGGCAACCGTGGCCTCCGGCACTGCCCGCGCCGCGCCGAAATCCAGCAGCACCAGCCGCCCGTCGTCTTCGCGCCAGCGGAAATTGGCAAAGTTGGGGTCGGTCTGCATGAACCCGAATGCAAACAGTTCGCGCAGCACCAGTTCCAGCATCGCCCCGACCAGCCGTTCGCGCACCGCAACCGGCGCGGCGGACAGGGTTTCGATCGGGCGCGCGGCGATGAAATCCATCGCCAGCACGCGCGGGCCGGACAGGGCATCGTCCGGGCGGGGGACGATGAAGCGCGGATCGTCGGCCAGCAGATCGGCATAGCGGCGCATCATCGCCGCTTCGCGCGTGTAATCGGCCTCTTCGTGCAACTGCCGCTTGGCTTCGTCGAGCAGCGGCGCGATGGCGAGCGATGCGGGCAGCAGGCCGGACACGCGCAGCAGGGTGGCGACGTTATCGACATCGGCATCAATGCTTTGCGCCACGCCGGGGTACTGCACCTTGATCGCCAGCACGCGCCCGTCGGGCAGCACGGCGCGGTGGACCTGGCCGATCGAAGCCGCGGCAACCGGCCGGGCATCGAAGCTGGCAAAGCGGCTGCGCCAGCCCGCGCCCCAGTGCCCGGCCAGCACGCGTTCAAGCTGCGAAGGCGGCATGTAATGCGCCGAATCGCGCAGGCGGGCCAGAATGTCGGCCAGTTCGCGCGGCAGCACATCGCCCGCGTCGAGCGAAATCATCTGCCCCAGCTTCATCGCCGCGCCGCGCAGCCGCGAAAGCTGGTCGGCCACGCGCAGCGCATTGCCGGGGGTCAGCAGCAGATCGGAAAGGCGCGGCGTCTGCCCGCGCGCCAGCCGCCGCGCCCCTTCGGCCAGCACGCCCCCGGCCACGCCCCCGGCAAGCTGGCCAAACGCCGCCAGCCGCGAAAGCCGCGCCGATGGAACCTTGCGATAGCGCCCGCCGGTCATGCCGCCAGCCTGCGTGCCAGCCGTTGCAACAGTGGGCGAACGGTCAGAAAGGCGCGATAACCGGCTTCCAGCAGCGCCCCCAGTGGCGGCCACTGCGCCGCGCGGCCAAGCCAGCGCAAGGCCGGGATCGCCCGCCACATCGCGGCAAAGGCCGCTGCACCCGAAAGCACCGTGTCGCCTTCGCGCACATGGAACCGCGCCAGCAGCGCGGCCCGGTCGGGCAGACCGTCGTCCCCGGTGCAGGATGCGGCAAGATCGACAAACGCGATCCGCCCGGCCCGATCCAGCCGCCGCATCAGCGCGATTTCGCGCGTGCACAGCGGGCAGGCGCCATCGAACCACACGGTCACGGGGCTATCGCGCTCGGTACGTGCAGGGGTGGGGGGATGGTCCATCCCTTGCTAGTGCCACGGCGCTGCGCCGCGCGTCAGGTGCCAAATGGGGAAGGGCGGCGGAGCGTTTTGGTTTGACCCGCCGCGTGCGCGGGCGTTTGATAGGCGGCGGCCCTGCCACTTGCAGCAATACCGGGGCAATGCCATGGAGCCTGCCGGATGAGCAGCGGAACCGATGCAAAGCTGGCCTACATGGCCAACCAGATCGCGCGCAACCTTGCCCGCGAGGCCGATCCCGCGCGCGCGGTGGCGGATCATCTTGCCGCGTTCTGGACCCCGGCGATGATCGCCGCCTTGCAGGCGCAGGGCGGGGCAGGGCTTGATCCGGCGGCGGCGCACGCGCTGGCGTTGCTGGCGCCGCGCACTGCCGGGGCGCATGATGCCGGTTGAAGCCCCGGCTGAAGGCGCGAGGGCAGGAGCCTTTACCGAACGCTTTGCCGATGGCCGCCCGGCGCGCGCGGTGGAACGGGCGCTGGTGGAAGAAGCGCCGGTAGCGATCGAGATCAACGGCATCGGCTATGCGGTGATGATGGCCACGCCCGCCGATCTGGAAGACTATGCGCTGGGCTTCTGTCTTGCCGAACAGCTCATCGCGTCCCCGCAAGAGTTCCTTTCCGCCGTGGCCGCGCCGGTGGATGCCGGGGGGTGGATGCTGCGCGTCCAGCTTGCCGCAACCGGGGCAGGGCCGCTGCTCGACCGGGCACGGCTGCGCCTTGCCGAAGGCAGTTGCGGGCTGTGCGGGATCGAAAGCCTTGAACAGGTGATGCGCCCGCTGACCCCGGTCACCGCCACGCTCGCCGTCGCGCCAGAGGCGCTGTTCCGCGCGGTGGCGGCGCTCGATGACCGGCAGGTGCTGGGCCGCGCCACCCGCGCCGCCCATGCTGCCGCGCTGTGCGATGCGACCGGGGCCATCGTGCTGGTGCGCGAAGACGTGGGGCGGCACAATGCGCTGGACAAGCTGCTGGGCGCGGCGGCGCGCGCGGGGCTTGGCGTGGACCGCCACTTCGTGCTGCTGACCGCGCGGTGCAGTTTCGAACTGGTGCAGAAGGCGGTGATCGCGGGCGTGCCGCTGCTCGCCACGCTGTCTGCCGCATCGACGCTGGCGGTGGAGCAGGCCCGCGCCCACGGCCTGCGCCTGATCAGCCTGGCGCGCGCCGACAGCCTGCTGGAAGCCTGAACCCCGGAACGCGCGCCATGGTGTGCAACAGCATACCAATCCGCCGATAGGTTTGGTCCGGCACCCGGCAGGGCAGCTTCCCGTTCGTAACGTGCGGCGTTGATGCACAGCGATAACAGAGGATCCCGGAACGATGGCAAGCGTGGTGGAAACCGACCTTTCGGCACTCGATGCGGAAGGCCTGCTCGATCAGTACCCTTTGCCCGCCTATTTGCGCGAGAACGTGAAGCCGGGGCTGGAGATGATGATCCGGTCGGCGGCGGAAATGACCGATCTGAACGCCAATGGCCGCGCCCGCGTGCTGTTCCAGATTCACGACGATCTGGGGCGGCTCAAGCAGATTGCCGATGACCGCGCGCGGTTCCCCGAAATCGCCGAGGTGGAAATCCGCGAACCGCTGTTCATCGTCGGGCTGCCGCGCTGCGGCACCAGCGTGCTGCACGCCCTGCTCAACGAAGACCCCGATGTGCGCGCGCCGCTGCAATGGGAAATCGCCTACCCTTCGCCCCCGCCCGAACGCGCCACCGAAAAGACCGACCCGCGCATTGCGAAGTACGATGCCTATCTGTGGGAACAGTTCGGCGGCGATCCCAAGGAACTGCTCAAGGGCCATCCGCTGGGGGCGATGATCCCGCAGGAATGCGGATCGTTCATGACCACATCGTTCCAGAGCAGCAACGTGTGCATGCTGCAGCGGCTGCCGCGCTTCTACGAATGGTTCAAGGGCATCGACGCGACGTTCCGCTATGAAGTGCACAAGATGTGGTTGCAGCATCTGGGCTGGCGCAACCCGCGCAAGCACTGGGTCGTCAAGATTCAGGAGCACATGTACAAGATGCGCGAACTGCGCACCGTCTATCCCGATGCCATCTTCATCCAGCCGCACCGCGATCCGACGCAGGTCGTCGCTTCGATCTCGCAGCTCATGTACGTGATCCGCAGCCCGGCCTACGATGAACCGGGCAAGGAAAAGATCGGGCGCGAGTTCCTCGACCTGTGGGTCGACGGGATCGAGGCGATGATGGACTATCGCGCCGCCACCCCGGACCTGCCGATCCATGACATGCGCTTCAAGGATCTGATCACCGACCCGGTGGGCACGATCCGCAAGGCCTATGCCCAGTTCGGCCGCGAACTGAGCGACGAGGGTGCGCAGGCGGCGCTCGACTGGCTGGCGGAAAACCCTTCGGACAAGCACGGCAAGCGCAGCTACAGCCTGGAGGAGTTCGGGCTGGACGAAGCGACCGTGCGCGCCCGCTTTGCCCGTTATACCGAGACGTACCGTGACTTCATCTGACCCGGCGGGGCTGCCGCAGTGGGCCGATTACCTCGGCACCCTGGCGCGGGCGGAAAGCGTCCTGGACCTGCTGGCCGACCCGGCCGATCCGCTGGCGCGGCAGGAAGCCTACCGGCTGATGTTCATGGCGCTGGCCGCCGGGTTCCAGAGCACCTTCGTCGATCCCGATCACCCGGAGTTCGTCTGTTCGGTCAGCAACGTGATGAACAGCGTCGGGGTGAACCCCGATTTCATCTACGGTTCGGCCTCGATCCGCGGGGAGGGCGCCTACCGCCTGAGCGGAAAGCGCGGCGGCGGGGTGTTCGTGTTCTTCGACATCAACGCCGGGTCGATCGGCGTACTCGACCAGTTCGGCCCTTCGGTCGGGTTCATCGACCTTGATGACTGCACGCTGGGCGCCGATGGCAGCTTCGATATCCTGTTGAGCGCCGAGCGCCCGGCGGGCCATGCCGGCGACTGGGTGCACCTTGATCCGCGCGCCTGCAACATCTCGGTGCGGCGCGGGTACTACAACTGGGGCGAAGAGGAAGAAGCGAAGATCGCCATCGAACGCGTCGACCGGCCGATCGGCCCGGTGCGGCTTGATGCGGCAGAGATCGCGCGGCGGCTTTCGGCGCTTTCGGGCTTTGTCGAACGCTATGTCGGGTTCGCCATGAACTATGGCGCGCGGCAGCGGGCGCAAGGCGTGGTCAACCGGCTTGAACACGATGACTGGGCCGGGCGCGGCGGGGTGACCGGCCAGCATTACTACCAGGGCATCTACGCGCTGGAGCCGGGGCAGGCGATGATCGTGGAAACCGACCTGCCCGAAACGGTGCGCTACTGGAACATCCAGCTCAACGATCCGCTGTGGAACACCATCGACTTCTTCAACCGGCAAAGCAGCCTCAACGCCGCGCAGGCCCGGCTGGACAGCGATGGCCGGTTCCGCGCGGTGATTGCCGCCGCCGATCCGGGCGTGCCCAACTGGCTCGATTGCGGCGGGCACCTGACCGGGTCGATGATGCTGCGCTGGACCCAGGCAAGCTCCGGCCCGGAACCGCGCCTGCGCATTGTCGATGCCGCCAGCGTGCGCGATCACCTGCCCGCCGATACGCCGCGCGTTTCGGCCGAGGAACGCCAGCAGATGCTGCGGCGGCGGGTGCGCGCGGCGCAGTGGCGCCACCGCTGGTAGCGGCTGCGGCGCGCCGGGTGCGTTTCGGGGCGGTTCAGGCCACCTTCGGGATCACCTCTGCGCCAACCCAGCGCAGGAAGTCGAGGTACTCCTCAAGGTCGCGCAGCGGCGGCAGCGGGATGTTGGTTTCGGTCACGCCGCGTTCGGCCAGCCAGCCGCACAGGTCGATCGCCTTTTGCGCGTCCCAGCTTCCCACGATGCCGTCTGCGCCGGTTTCAACGTGGCCTTCTCCGATGCGCATTGATTCGATGGGGAAATAAAGGCCCAGCGGGCGCCCGTCGTATTCTGGCTGGGACCGGATGAAGTCCATGATTTCGGGGAACTTTTCCGGCTGGCTGAAGGCGGGCTGCCAGCCATCGCCCCACTTGGCCACGCGCTTCCACGGTTCCTTGCTGTCACCGCCGAACCACAGCGGGATGCGCCCCTTCACCGGCTTGGGTTCATAGCGCACATCGCGGAAGCGCACGTACTTGCCCTCGAACACCGGGTCGTCCTCGTACCACAGCGCCAGCATTGCCTGCACGTATTCGTCCATCATCTTGCCGCGTTCGTGGAAGGGCACGCCGAGCATCTCGAACTCGTCCTTCAGCCAGCCGACCGCGACCACCGGGATTGCCCGCCCGTCGCTGTACCAGTCCAGCGTGGACCATGCCTTGGCCTGCACGATGGCGTGTTGCAGCGGCAGGATGGTGATCGAGGACGACACGTGGATCGTGTCGGTCATCCCCGCCACCGCCGAAAGCGCGCCGGTGCCGTGGTGCCAGAACGCCCCGCTCAGCGCGATGTGATCGTTGGGAATCAGGAAGTGTTCGCCCAGCACCGCGCGGTGAAAGCCCAGCGTATCGACAAGGCGCATCACGCGCTTGACCTCCGCCGCGCCAAGCCCCTTTTCCCACGGCTGGCACAGCGCGGGGATTTCCAGCGTGCGCGGAATCGCCATGTTGATCTTCATTGCGCCTCTCCCCTTCGTTCTCGTGCGTGAAATCTGCCACGCCGGGCGCGCAGCGGGCCTGTCCGCGGGCAGGCGGCGATGGCGCGCGGGCTGTCCAGACTGACCGGATCAACCGCGCCACTGGCGCGACGGGAGAGGGGTTCGATCATGGATCTGGGCATTGCAGGGCGCCGCGCGCTGGTTGCGGGTTCCAGCAGCGGCATTGGCGCGGCGATTGCCACGGCGCTGGCGCGCGAAGGGGTGGAGATCATCGTCCACGGGCGCAGCGCGGCAAGCGCGCAGGGCGTGTGCGATGCGATCACCGCGGCGGGGGGCAAGGCCAGTGCGCTGCTGGCCACGCTGGACGATCCGGCAGAGGTTGCCCGGCTGGCGCAGGCGGCGCTGGACAGCGGGCCGGTGGACATCCTGATAAACTGCGCGGGCGCGGCCTCCGAACCGCACCGCTGGTTCGATGCCCCCGCCGATGCCTGGCAGCGCCAGTTCCAGACATCGACGTTCTATGCCGTGCAACTGATCCAGGCGCTGGTCCCGGCGATGCGCGCACGCGGCTGGGGCAGGGTGCTCAACGTCAGCAGCGGCGCGGCTTATCGCGCGATGCTGAATCATCCCGAATATGCAGCGGCCAAGCTGGCGCTCCATTCGATGACCGCAACGCTTTCGGCGGAGCTGGGCGATAGCGGGGTGCTGGTCAATACGCTGGTGTCCGGGCCGGTGCTGACGCCCAACACCCAGGCTTCGATCGACAAGAGTGCCGCCGCGCACGGCTTTACCGAAACCGGCGCCGCGCTGGAAAAGCGCGTGATTGCCGAAGTGTGGCGCGCAACGATCCCGCTTGCCCGGATGGGGCGGGTGGAGGAACTGGCCGATGCGGCCTGCTTCCTCGTGTCCGAACGCGCGTCCTACATCACCGGTGCGGCGCTGCGCGTCGATGGCGGTTCGGTGGGCGCGATCGCCTGATCCGGCGGGCCAGCCCTTACCCGGTCGGCAGGCCGCCCCGCCCCGGTCAGAGCGTGATGACGATCTTGGCGTGCGGGCTGCCGCCTTGCGCGGCCCAGGCATCGGCGGCGCGGTCAAACGGGAACAGTGCGGTATCCACCGTCAGGCCCTTGCCGGTGGCCATGGCCATCAGCCGGTCGAACGCGGCGCGCCGTTCGGCGGCGGGGCGCTGGCCGGTGCCCACGCCGATGTGGCTGCGGAACACCAGATCGCGCAGCGAAAGCGCCACGGTCGGCCCGGCCTGCACGCCAATGCTCATCATCCGCGCGCCGGGGCGGGTGGCGCGCATCGCGGCTTCGGCGGGCGGGCCATAGACCACGTCGAGCACGACATCGTAGCCGCCGTTCGACACGGCCTTGAGCGCCGCCTCGTCATCGCCGGTGCCCAGTTGCGCCGTGGCATCGGCCCAGCCGCGCGCAACCATCTGCACCAGCCGGTCCGCGCTGCGCGCCGCGGCAACGACATGGCCCGCGCCCATGATCCGCGCGATCTGCAAGGCAATCTGCCCGACCGGCCCGGTCGCGCCAAGGATCAGCACGTTGTCGCCCGGCCTGATCCCGGCTTCTTCCAGCGGGATCAGCGCGCCGGTGCCGGAAATCGCCAGCGCGATCACCTGATCGTCGGCCAGCCCGGCGGGGACCGGCCAGACTTCGCTTTCGGGGACCAGCGTGGTCTGCGCGATGGCCCCGAATGGCGGCGTGGCGTGCCCGAAATAGACGCGGGTGCCATCGGCCAGCGTGCCCACGCCTTCGCCGCCCGGCACATAGGCGCCGGTGACCGGGCCGAAAAAGCCCTTGGCCCGCATCAGGTCGGTCGGCCCGATCCCGGCGGCGGTCACGGATACCAGCGCGCAGCCTTCCCGAGGCGCGGGCGTGGCGTGGTCGGCCAGCGTGAAGCTGCCGTCGGGGGTGATGATCGCGGCTTTCATCGGGCGGTTCCGTTGTGGCGTGCCTGATAAGGCGGGACTGGAAACAAAAGGGCCGCCCGGCGCAAGGTGCGCGGGCGGCCCGGACCGGGTGTTCCGATCAGTATGCGCCGGGCGGGGAAATGCCGTCGGCGCCGGTCAGGTTGCGACCGTAGATTTCATACCCGATGGTCGGGATGTTCTGGATGTGGCGGGTGGCCATCGAAACATCGCGCCAGTAGCGGTTGATCGGCTTGTCGAGCGCGAAGGCCGAAGAGCCTGCCTGGAACATCGCGGATTCGCTGGCGGCGTGGACCAGTTCGATCATCTGCGCCCCGGCGGCGCGGTGCTTGGCCTTTTCTTCCAGCGTGAACTCTTCGCCCATTGCCACGCGATCGAGCTTGGCGGTGAGATCGAACAGGATCAGCTTGGCGGTGTTGACCATCGCGGCCGCTTCACCCAGGTCGCGCATGTAGGCGCCCGAATTGGTGCGGGTGGTGATGAAGGTCGTCAGCACCGGCTTCTTGGGCGCTTCGGCGGCGATGATTTCGATCATCGCTTCGACCGCGCCGATAAGCTGGGCGATGCCGGTGGTGCGCACGACCGGCACGGCGGGCAGCAGATCCGAAGGGGCACCGAAGTGGCGCTTGGTCGGGTCGATCTGGCCGGCGCGTTCGTTCATCAGCACCATCTGGGCGTCGGGGATGAACACGTTTTCGGCAACGGCGGTATCGGAACCGGTGCCCTGCATGCCCGAAACGAACCAGCTATCGACGATGGTCATCGAATCCATCGGCAGGTAGCACATGTTGATGCCGGGAACGACCGGGCCATCATAGTCTTCGAGCACCACGCCCTGCTGCGCCCAGGTGGACTGGCGCGAACCCGACATGTAGGGCCACTTGCCGTTGATGATCCAGCCGCCATCGACCTTGCGCGCCTTGCCCGGCGGGTTGTAGGCGCCGCATACCGGCTGCGGGCCATTGGCAAACACCGCATCCTGCACGCCATCGGGGGCCAGGCTGGTGATCCAGGTGGTGCCGTTGATGATCTGCATCACCCAGCTCACCGCCGGATCACCCTTGGCGATTTCGATCTGCACGCGGCAGAAATCGGTGGTGGAAAGGCCCACGCCGCCAAGCCGCTTGGGCACCAGCAGTTCCAGCAGGCGGTTGTCCTTCAGCGCCTTGTCGACCGCCGGGGTCGGCGCGCGCAGTTTTTCGCCTTCGGGGGCTTCACGCTGCAACAGGGGCCGCAGGTCGCGCGCGATCTGGACAAAGCCGTCCGCTACTTCCTTTGACGCAAAGCCAGTCGTGTCATCGACGTTAAGCTTGGCAATGGTGGCCATTGATCCATCCTTTCTTCTTCTTTTTGTCCGGCACCTTAGCCGACAGTCTGCAGCGCCCATTGCAGTATGTGTTCGGGCGATTCATTCCAGATGCGCATCCAGTTGTCGTCTGCCGGGATAACCAGCGTGCTGAGTTGCAGCCGTACCAGCGTTTCGATCAGGACATCGCGGTTGATCGGTTGCCCGACCTTGCGTTCAAGATAATCCAGCGTCGGCTCCAGCGCCTCGCGCACCGCCGCCTGGTGGCGGGCGAAATGGGTGCGCAGGAACTCCAGATGAAACGCCGGTTCCACTTCGAAGATCCGGTCCGGGGAACGGTCCACGGTGAAATGGGCAAAGAACTGCATCACCGCGCGAAACCGTTCGACCGGGTCTTCGATGCGGTCGGCAACTTCGGTGATGCCCTGTTCGAAACTGGCGCAGACATATTCCGAAACCGCCGCCAGCACGTCTTCCTTGGAGGCGAAGTAGCGGTACAGCGTGCCGCGCGAAACGCCGCTGGCATCGCTGATGTCGCGCATCGACAGGCGGCGTGCGCCCACAGTGCGAATGGCGCGCAATGTGCCGTCCAGAATCTTCTGGACGCTGGCATACTGCTCGCCGACGGCGGTGCCGCCCCATTCGCCCTGCGGTAGCAATTTCACCCGGCAGCCTCCAGTTCCTGAAGATTGTGCGGCACGCTGACATAGCCCGGCAGGTGCTGCCCGCCGTCCACGTTGATCAGTTCGCCGTTCACGAAACGCGACATTTCCGAAGCCAGGAACACCACCACCGGGCCGATATCGTTTTCCGGGTCGCCCGCGCGCTTGAGCGGGTTGCTGGCGGTGGCCATTTCAAGGAAGCCGGGCACGTTTTCCGCCAGATCGGCAAAGACCTGGCCCATGCCGGTCGGGGCGATGGCGTTGGTGCGGATGTTGAACCGGCCCCATTCCACCGCGGCCGACCGCGTCAGGCCCAGGATCGCGCCCTTGTTCATGTTGTAGTCGCTGTGCAGCCACGCGCCGGTCTGCGCGTCGATCGAATAGAAGGTCACGATCGAACCGCCGCCGCGCGCCTTCATGTGCGGGAAAGCCGCGCGCATCGCCCACCAGCTTCCGTAGGTGCCGATCTTCAGCGTTTCTTCCAGCATTTCGTCGGTCTTGTGCTCAAGCAGCACGTTGGGCGAAAGCGCCGATGCGTTGAGCACCAGCGTATCCAGCCCGCCGAACTCCGCCACGGCGCGTTCGACCATGCCGACAACCTGTTCCTTCACCGCCATGTCGGCCGAGATGCCGACCGCGCGCACGCCGAACTCTTCGCGGATTTCGGCGGCGACCCGTTCGGTGGCCGCGCCATCGCGTCCGGTGATCAGCAGGTGCGACCCTTCGCGGGCCATGCGGCGCGAAATACCGTGGCCGAGTCCCTTTGCGCCGCCGGTGACGATGGCGACCTTGTCTTGCAACAGGCCGGTCATGCCGCAGGCTCGCGCAGGGCTTCGATCAGCAGTTTATCCATCTCCATCCTTTCCTGGCAGCGATCGCGGGTCAGCACATAGCCGCGCGTCGCGCCGTTGTTGTCCACGAACAGGTATTTCAGCCCTGCATCGTCATCTTCGGCCAGTCGCCATTGTCCCTCAACACCGGCCGGTTTGGGAAGAAGTACCAAGGGGTACGTCGTCGTTTTTACCTGCACCGAAAGCGTCGGGAAACGGATCTCGGTCGGCGTGCCGAGCACGCCCGGCGCGATTGCCCGCGCGGCGGCCATGATCGGGGTGACATAGGCGGCAAGACCTTGCGGATATTGCGCACAATCGCCGATGGCGAAAATGTCGGGATCGCTGGTGCGGCCGGTCTGGTCCACCTTGATGCCACGGTCCACGTCCAGCCCGGCGTCGCGGGCAAGATCGGTGTTCGGGCGCAGGCCCACCGCCGAAAGCACGACATCGGCAAGGATTTCGGTGCCATCGTCGAGCACCGCGCGGATGCCCTTGTCGCCGGCCTTGTGAATGGCCGCGACCTTGCGGCCCAGATGCCATTCCACGCCGTGGCCGGCCAGGGTATCGCGCACGACATCGCCCACCGCCGCCGGAACGAGCTGGGCCAGCGGGTGGCCGAGCATGTCGACGACCACGGCCTGATATCCGCTGGTGACAAGATCGTTGGCAAACTCGGTGCCGACAAGCCCTGCGCCCATGACCAGCACGCGCGCGCCATCGGGCAGCTTTTCGCGGAACTCGCGGTAGTGGTCCAGGGTGTTGACCGCGATCGCCAGATGCGCGGCATCGCCATCGACCGGCGGACGCACCGGATCGGCGCCCAGCGCCAGCACCAGCTTGTCGTAGAAGATCGGCCCGCCAGTGGTCAGCAGAACCTTGCCTTCGCGGTCGATCCCTTCGGCAAGGCGGCCCGCGCGCAGATCGAGCTTGAGCTGCGCGGCCATTTTCCCGGCCGCGGTGGTAACCAGCGTATCGGCCACCTTGCCCTTGGCCAGGGCGGTGGACAGCGCGGGCTTGGAGTAGAAGTGCCCGTCATCATGGGTGACGAGCGTCAGGCTGGCGTCCGGCGCGAGCTTGCGCAGCTCACGCAGGACGCCGTACCCTGCAAGACCACTGCCTACAACGACAACATGCGGTGCAGTCTGGGCCATGGGATTAGAGGAAGATGGCCAAGTTCGACATGCCCAGCGTCGACTGGTCGACGATGATCTCGCGCCGGGCCAGCTTGTAAGCACCGCCGACAAGCCGCCAGATGTCACGCCGTTCCGCGCTGATCGTTTCGTTGTGCGCAACATCGAAACGGCTGCGCTCGACGTAGAGATAGCTCGACACTTCATACTCGCCGGCCGCTTCGCATTCCGCCACGCGGGCGTTGGTCACGAAACGACGGGTGCGCGAGGGCGGATCTTCGGCCCATGCGCTCTTCGAAAGGCGGCCGGTGCGCATCAGGATCGACTGATAGTTGTCGTCGAAATGCATCATCGTGCGCATCACGTCGCGGTCCTTGTTGGGACCGTTGCGGGTCAGGCGCACGGGCGCGGTGTAGATCAGGTCTTCTTCAAGCATGGCCACCCAGTCGTCGAAGCGGCGCTCGTCCAGGGCAGCAGCTTCGTCGTAAAGCGTTTCCAGGATGCGGTTGTAGATTTCCGAGCCGAGCGGAACCCGGTTCTTGGAGACAAGACCCCGCATCACGCTTGCCTTGTCGACAGCCGCGGTCGCGTAATTTACCATTATACGTCCTCTCTAGAGACTGCCGGCGCTCAGGCTTCGGCCATCAGGTTGTAGTAGGCCATCCACCAGTTCCACTGGGTATCGTCCTTGGTGAAGCCGGGATAGAGCAGACCGCCGCCCTTCCAGCCTTCGGGACGTTCGTGCCCGTGCAGCGCCTGATACTTGAGGGTGATGTCCTTGCTGACCACGCCGCGTGCGTTGCGCATGATCTGCGGCCAGGTGTCGGCATCGTCCTGTTCGATGACGCCCGACGTGCCGGTCTGCTGGATGCTGTTCTGCAGCATGTCGCGCTTGACCTGTTCGGGGGCATCCTTTTCCGCGAAGATGAAGTTGACGAACTCCACCTTGTCCGGCCCGCGCGGCACGTAAGTGTGCAGCGCCAGCGCACCCGAAGAACCGCCATCGGTGCGCGGTGCAAAGATGAAGGCCACGAGGATGTTGGGGAACAGACCACCGACCTGCGGCGGGATCGTGGCGAGCTGTTCGACCTGATCGGGCGACAGGTTGTTGAACAACTGCGGGATCAGCTCCTTGGTGATACCCGGAGGCGGCAGCATGTTCAGGCGCTCTTCGAGCGACTTGCCTTCGAAGCTCATGTCGGAGAACATCTTGAAGGTCTGCGCCGCTTCGAGGCAGCGCAGCGAGTGGCCCTGTTCGCAGCTCACGTCCACGCCATACATGCCCGGCGCGTTGTCGTAGATCGATTCGGGCGTGCCGCCCATCACGCCGCCTTCCATCAGAGAACGATGGAGCGTGAGGGTGTGGAAGCCGTCCGAACCGGACTGTTCGCCGGGGATCTTCCAGTTGCACGGCAGCATGAAACGCTGCGGCGGGCCAAGCAGTTCAAGCCCCGAATCGGTGCGGCAAAAAAGCTGGTCGAGGTAGTACTTCATGTCGCCGAGGTAATCGTCGAACGAAGGCCCATCGATGTTCCAGGTGGCGAAGATCAGGCCGCCGTAGACTTCGACGCGCGCCTTCTTGAGGCCCAGCTTGTCCTTGGTCAGCAGGTTGCCGTGCATCTGCTCCTTTTCCACCGGCGCGCCAATGAAGCTGCCGTCCGGGCGGAAGGCCCAGCCGTGGTAGATGCAGCGATGGGCATGGGCGTTGCCGGCTTCGGCGGTGCACACCTTCATGCCGCGGTGGGGGCAGACATTCAGCGAAACGTGGATTTCGTCGTTACGGTCGCGCGTGACGATGACCTGGTCTTCACCCATGTCGCGCACCACGAAATCGCCGGCGTTGGGGATTTCGGTGGTGTGGCCAAGCAGAAGCCAGGTCTTGGCGAACACGCGCTCCATTTCGAGCTTGTACAGCTCTTCATCGCTCATCACCCGCAGGGCAACTTCGTAGGAGTCCCGCTTGACCAGATCGTCAAGTGTCGCGCCGTCAGACAGCGTGAAAGTTGCTTTTTGCAGCATGATCCTCTCCATCGGAAAATTCAGTAATGTGCTTGTACATGTTGAACCAAAGGTGTTCAACATGTAATTGGTGCCCGGAGAGGAGGAACGCATGTCCAAACGCTTGAAAGTTGTAATCGATAAGCCCGCATGTTGCGGCTACGGCGTCTGCGCCGAAATCTGCCCAGAGGTGTACAAGCTCGACGAGAACGGCATCGTCTATGTCGATGACGAAATCGTCCCCGAAGGCCTGGAAGACCGCGCCCGCGAAGGCGCCGATGCCTGCCCGCAGGCCGCGCTGGCCATCGTCGAAGCCTGATTCGCTGCGCCATTTCGCAAGGGAGGCTGCGGCCGGCACTGCGCCGCCGCAGCCTCCCTTTTGCGTTGTGGCTTCAGCGTTGCATCTGCCCGGACAGGACTTGCGCGACGCGCTGCGATTCGGGAATCGCGTCCACGCCGATGCGGCGGTCGACCTCTTCCTCGAACCAGTAGAGCGCCCGTTCCTGGTAACCGAATCGCAACTGGGGAATCGTGCCCTGTTCCAGCGATTGCTGGATAGAGCGGAACAGGCACAGGTCTTCGGACAGGATGTTGCGCACGATGCCGTTCATTGCCTGCCAGTGTTCGCGGTCCGCATCGCTGTCCACGTCCCAGCCCATCAGGCGCACTTCCATGATCGACTTGTCCGGCCCGGCGGGCCAGAACGACTGCAGCGAAAATCCGCCGGGGTCGAGCGCGAAGAACGTGTTGGGGAAGGTCGGCAGCGCGATGGTGCACTGGCTGAACACGTCGGCCACGTCATCGGGCTTGTACAGGTCGGCCTCGAAGATCGTGTTGCCCTTCTTCTTGCGCGTGGCAAAGCGCATGTGGCCGTTGGCAAACAGCGCAACGACGAAGCTGGGCGAATCGAGGTAGGGCGCGATCGACTTGGCGTGGACCGTGGCGACGTGGTAGATTTCCAGGAAGTTGTGCAGCGCCAGCTTCCAGTTGCAATCCATTTCGATCAGCAGGCGTTCCTTCACGACCATCTTCTCGATCGGATAGCCTTCCTTCTGCGGGGCCTGCGGCGCCATGAAATCGGCCAGCGGTTCGGCCGCTTCGTCGAAGTTGATGAAGATGATTCCGCGATCGACTTCGCAGCGCACCGGCAGCAGCCCGTTCTCGGCCTTGTCGAGGCAGGTGAAATCGTGCTGGTCGGGCACCGATTTCAGTTCGCCTTCCAGCGAATAGCCCCAGGCGTGATAAGGGCACACGAAGCGCATCGCCTTGCCCGAATGCTGCAGCAGCAATGCCGAACCGCGGTGGCGGCAGGCGTTGTGGAAGGCGCGGATCGCACCGTCCTTCCCGTGCGAGATGATCACCGACTTGTCGAGCTGTTCGAACAGGAAGTACGAACCGGGCGCGGGCAGTTCGGAAACATGGCCGACCTGCAGCCAGGTCCGCATCCACAGACCGTCGTGTTCCAGCTTCGCAAAGCCGGGATCGGTATAGCGCGATGCCGGGACCGGCGGGAGATAGGGGAAATCGTCCGGGTGTTCGGCGCGGACAAGCTGCGCCTCCATCGTCCGGTGCAAGTGTTCCAGTGTGTCGGTACGCATTGTACGCTCCTGGCATTGGTGGCCGGGGAGGGTGCCCCGGCCGGGGGATCTATCAGGCTTCGGCCATGCGCGATGCGGCCGGATCATCGGGGGTGACCGCGCCGAAGCAGCTTTGCGCCAGATAGCTGCAGCTATATTCGCGCACTTCGGTGAACTTGCCGTCGCGCAGCTTGAACACGAAGTGGTAGGCGTTGTTGTAGCGGCGGCCGTTGAGCATTTCCGAATCGGTTTCGGCTTCCACCGCCACGCGATCGCCCTCGGCGGTCATGTCCACGATCTTGAGCTGGATCGGCGATTTGAGCACCGTCGACATCGTCGAAGGCACCTTCGAGAACTGTACGCGGTCCCATTCGTACAGCAGCCATTCGGGCTGGCGGGCCATGGTCACGAACAGGAAATCTTCGTTGGTCGTGGCCAGAATCGCTGCTTCGTCGCCGCGGTTTACCGCTTCGAACCAGCTCCGCACGACGGCCTTGTTTTCTTCGATACCCATCATCCACATCCCTTGTTTTTGCCGCGCGCTTGAACCGCGGTCATCTGTTGTCGGGCCGGACGCAGACAGGGCTGCGGGCCGCGATCGCCAGGGAAACGGCAGGGTTCCCCGGCGCCGAAGCGAAGGATGAACCTGCTTTCGAGATTCTCGCCTATCCAAAGGCGGGGCACGGGCGGCAAGCGGGTATGGTTCGTGCACCATGGATTGCGGTGTGCGGCCTTGTGGCTGTACGCTGCGGTCGCGGTCGGCCAGCGTGCGCCGGCACGACAACAGATCGGCCGGGCCGCGGTTGCGCGGGGTCAAGGCCGGGAGAGGCATGGCATGGCAAGTATCTCGGCAGTGTACGATGTGCCGCAGGTCAGCGGGATGGATTGCAGCGTCGCAGGGCGCATGGTCCTGCCCCGCGCCACGGTGGAACTGCACCACTACCGCTTCACCGGGCCGCAGAGCGGGGTGTTCCGGTCGGGCCGCGGCTTTCTCGATCTGGCGCTGTCGCGCCGTCCCGGTGCGCCGATCGGCCATTACACTGCCGCCCCGCGCCGCGATCCGATCCCGATGGGCGATATCATCTTCATCCCCGCCGGGCAGGATCTGGAAACGCGCTGGGGCGAAGGGGAACAGCGTTCGATCTGCTGCGGGTTCGAGGCACTGGTGGGCGATGATCGTGACCTGCTGGCCGATGAAGCGGCGCTGGAAGCCTCGCTCGACGTGCGCAGCCCGCAAGTGCGCGATGCCCTGCTGCGGCTGGCCTGCGAAATCGAATCGCCCGATTTCGGCAGCGCCCTGCTGGCCGAAGCCCTGATGACCGAAGTGCGCGTGCAACTGGCGCGCTATTTCCGGCGCCCGCCTGGCGCGGCAGACGGGCCTTCGCGGCTCGATCAGGGGCAATTGCGGCGGATCGACGAGGCGATCGAACAGCCGGGGCCTTTGCCCAGCGTGGCCGATCTGGCGCAGCTTTGCGATGTCAGCACGCGGCATTTCTTCCGGCTGTTCCGGGTTTCCACCGGCCAGACGCTGGCCAGCTATGCGGCGGAGCGGCGCATCGCGCGGGCCAAGGCGCTGTTGCAGCAGCGCCAGCCGCCGATCAAGGAAATCGCCTGGCGGTGCGGGTTCGAAACCCCGGCGGCCTTTTCCGCCGCGTTCCGCAAGGCGGTGGGCACCACGCCCAAGGCGTTCCGCCAGACCGTGCGCTCCTGACCGGCGGCGCTGCACAGCGTTATCGGGGCCGGGCATTTCCGTAACCGGGCGGTCGCGCGATAGCATTGGCTGTAATCAAGGGGGGTTTTCCCTTGGGGTTTGCCGGGGGTGTGCGCCACAACCGGCGCAAGGGCGGCGCTGGCGCCGCCGAGAAACGGTGACGAGGAGAGGCGGCGGTGGCGGCAGGCATGTTTGATCTAACGGGCAAGGTGGCGCTGGTCACCGGGGCCAACTCGGGGCTGGGCTTTGCCTTTGCCCGCGGGCTGGCGAAAGCGGGCGCCGACATCGTCATCTGGGGCCGCCGCGCCGACAAGAACGAAGCGGCCGCCGAAAAGCTGCGCGCGCTGGGCGTGCGCGTGCTGACCGAAAGCATCGACGTGCGCGACGATGCGGCCATTGTCGCCGGGGTGGACCGCGCGGTGGCGCATTTCGGGCGGATCGACATTGCCGTGGCCAACGCCGGGATCGCCACGCAGGTGCCGTTCGTGGACATGGACCGCAAGGCCTACCGCGAACTCATCGACGTGAACCTCGATGGCGCGGTGTTCACGCTGCGCGCGGTGGCAAAGCACATGGTGGACCGCGCGCTGGCGGGCGATCCGGGCGGCTCGCTGATCATCTGCGGCAGTGGCTCGATCGCGCAGGGCGTGCCCACGCTGGCGCACTATGGCATCGCCAAGGGCGGGCTGAACTCGCTGGCCAGGGCGCTGGCGGCGGAACTGGGGCCGCACGGCATCCGCTGCAACGTGATTGCCCCCGGCTTCATCGAAACCGAAATGACCTTTGCCGACCCGGAGGTGGGCGAAATGATGGCAAAGCGCGTTTCCGAGCGTGTTCCGCTGGGCCGCATCGGCCAGCCCGACGATCTGGAAGGCGCCACCGTCTATCTTGCCAGCGACGCCTCACGCTATCACACCGGCGATACGCTGGTGATCGACGGCGGCAAGCTTTACGCCAACTGAGCGCGAAAGGACCACGATCATGTTTGCCCGCCCCAACAGCCAGCACAGCCAGGTGGCCTATGTCACCAACGATCTGGACGCCGCGATCGAAGCCTTCGGCCGCGAATACGATGCGCCCGCGTTTTACACCTTCACCAACGCCAATTCCGGTTCGGACGAGAACGGCGAACAGTTGCGCATCGCGCTGGCCCGCGTGAACGGGGTGGAGATCGAACTGATCGAGCCGATCGGGAATACCGCGCCGGTGTTCAGCGACGTGCTGCCCGGCGGGGATGAGCTGGCAATCCGCTTTCACCACATCTGCTTCCGCATCGACGGGCCGGTGGAAAACTGGGATGCCCACATCGCCACGCTGGATTTCGACCGCCACCCGATTGTATTCAAGGGCGCGTTGGACGAGATGATGCGCTTCATCTACACGGATGAGCGGCGTACGCTTGGCCACTATGTCGAACATGTCTGGCTGGCGCCGGAAATCCTTGCCCAGATCCAGGGCGCGACGCCAGCCTACCCGCCCGCCAGCGCATGAAGTCCTGCGCCTCGGGCGAGGCGCCTGCCCTCAAGCCTTGACCTGAATTGCCGGAGACCTGCCTTGCGTGATCCTGTCGAACTGACTGTCGATGTAACCGATGCCGTGGGAATCGGCATGGCGGCGCATACCGCGGTAACGGTGTTCCTGCCCGAAGACGGGGCGCTGGCCGATCCGCCGGTGGTGTGCTTTGCCGTTCCCGGCGGCGGCTACAACCGCCGCTATTACAGCTTCGACATGCCCGATGGCACTGGCGGCGGCGAAGCGGGATACCACACCGCGCGCGGGTGGATCTTCATTGCCTGCGACCACCTCGGCTTTGGCGAATCGACCATTCCGCCCGATGACCTGCTCGATCTCGATGTGATCGCGGCGGGCAACGATGCGACGGTGCGCCATGTCATGGCGCGCATCGCGGCGGGCACGCTGGTCGAAGGGCTTGACCCGGTGCCCGATGCCACCTGCCTTGGCATCGGGCAGTCGATGGGCGGCTGCTTTACCGTGGTGGCGCAGGGCAACCACGAAACCTTCGACGGTATCGGCGTGCTGGGCTACAGCGGCATCCACACGGTGGTGCCCACCCGCCCCGGCCAGCCTGCAGCGGCGTGGCCGTGGATTTCCCGGCGCAGCAAACTGGCGGCGCCGAAGATCTACAACCTCGCGCAGCTTGCCGCATCGCAAGGCCCGCAACTGGGCGATGCCGAATCGCTGCAGAAAGCGGCGCAGGCCGGCGAACATCCGTTCCAGTGGTCGTTCCACTATGACGATCAGCCCGCCGATATCACCGCGCTCGACATGAAGGCATCGGCCGGGCTGGTCGATCCCCTGCCGGAATGGCGCTCGGCCACGACGCCCGCGTGCGGGGTCTACATGGTCGCGCCCGGCGCGGTGGCGCTTGAGGCGGCCTCGGTCCGCGTGCCGGTGTTCATCGGCGTAGGCGAGCGCGATGTGGTGCCCGATCCCTGGGCGGAACCCAAGGCGTTCAAGAGCGCGGTGGACATCCAGCTCTACGTCTGCCCGCGCATGGCGCACATGCACAACTTTGCCCACACCCGCACCCGGTTCTGGGCGCGCATCCACAACTGGGGCGAAGGCGTGGCCGCGCAGCGCGCGCTGGCGGGGTAAGCGTCCCGGTCAGCCGCCGATCTCTGCCAGCGCAGCATAGGACGGGTCGGTGCGGTCGCGGCTGCCGCCGAACGCGCCGACCAGCGGCGGCCCGGCGGTCACGATTTCGTCCATGTCCTGCACATAGTCGCGGTGGTCGATTGCCCAGCGTCCATCGCGGCGGGACCAGCGGTCGATGTACCGCCCATAGACGTTGCCCTGGCGCAGCACGCCGTCCTGTTCGAAGCGCAGCGTGGCGTGGACATAGGCTTCGCTTGCGGCGCGGTCCCCGTCGAGCGCGATCAGGACATTGGTGATGCGGTGCACGTGCGCGACCATCTGCGCATGGGTGGTGCACACCCAGTCGATGAAGCCGCGCCCGGTGCCTTCGAACATCGCGCCATAGCGCGCGGTGCCTTCGGGGTGCCACACGGCATAGCCCAGATCGCGGTCGATCCGGTCCATTGCGCGGGCATAGTTGGCCAGTTGTTCGGCAATCGCCAGCCTGTCGGCGGTTTCGTTCGGCTGCATATGGCATCGCTCCCGTCTTGTTGGCGCACAATGATCGCGCCCGTCCGATGCCACCCCTGACCGATGGCAGGTGCGGGGCAGGGCCTTTGGCCGCCCACTTGCAGCCACAAACATTTTTGGGAGAGCGGCATGGATCTGGGAATTGCGGGAAAGACCGCGCTGGTTACCGGCGGGACGCACGGCATCGGCCGGGCAATTGCCGAAGAGCTTGGCCGCAACGGCTGCAACGTGGTGGTTGTGGCGCGCGGGCAGGCGGGGATCGACGAAACCGTTGCCGCGATCCGCGATGCCGGGGGCACCGCTGGCGGGGTCAGCGCCGACCTGACCGATCTGGACAGCTATCCGCGCATGGTTGCGGAAACCGCCGCGCTGTTCGCCGCGCCCGACATCGCCATCTTTTCCCCGGTGGGGCCGCCATCGGGCCGGTTCGAGGCGATGACCGACGCCGATTTCCAGACCACGTTCGATAACGTGGTGCGGGCGTTTGCCCACTTTGCCCGCGCGGTCACCCCGGCGATGAAGGAGCGCAAGTGGGGCCGCATCGTCACGGTCGGGTCGGGCCATGGCCGCCTGCCGGGCCGTCGCGCGACGCTGGGCTTCGATTATGTGCTCGCCAACACGCTGCGCCCGTCGGCGCTGGGGTTGAGCCGCAGCCTGGCCGACGAGCTGGCCGAGTTCGGGATCACCGTGAACACTGTGCCGCCCGGCTTCATCGATACCGGCGCGCAGTACGAAGCGTTCTTCCGCGAATGCGCCAAGGCGGTGAACCAGACCTACGAGCAGTTCATGGCCGGGCTGATCGACCGTATCCCGATGAAGCGGTTCGGCAACCCGGATGAAGTGGCCAGCCTGTGCGCCTATCTGTGTTCGGCGCGCGCCAGCTACATCACCGGCCAGTACATGCTGGTCGATGGCGGGCGCATGGAAATCTATTACTGAGCGCGTGCCTGCCCGGTGCCCGCGCCTTGGCGGGGGCACCGGGGCAGCGCGGCAGGATCAGCCCTGCGCCTTGGCCGCGGCGACAAGCTGGAACAGCCCGCCGTAGTAGTACATCAGCTTTTCCATCGACAGATCGCGGTAGGGCGTCATCGGGGCGAGCGAATCGACCACGTCCCAGTACGGTTCGATCTGTTCGAGCACTTCCTCGACCGACCCGCAGGCGCAGAACGCCAGCACCATTTCGTCGGACACATTGTGCGCCACCTTGGACACGTCGCCATGGTCGCCCAGCGCAAGCTGGCAGGCGCGGGCCTGATCGCCAAAACCCTGCTTTTCGAAGAACGGTTCGTACTGCTTGTATCCGGAATAGGCGGCAACCGTGGCCCGCGCGTCGTCGATCGCCTGCTGCTTGTCCGGGTTGATCGCAATCCACGGCCAGGCGTTGATTTCGATATCCTCGCGCTTGCGGCCGTGCTTGGCCAGCGCGGCTTCGATCACCGGCTTTTGCACCTTGGAGGTGTATTCCGCCGACCACAGCGCGTGAACCATCAGACCATCGCCGATTTCGATGGCCAGATCGGTCATCTTTTCCTGCAAGGCGGCGATCCAGATCGGGATGCGTTCGCGCACGGGCGGCGCGGTCATCATCATTTCGGCAAAGTCGGCCTTGAAGTACTGGCCTTCGTAAGGGTCCAGCCCCTTGTGGCCGTTGGCGATGATATAGCGCACCACATCCACGATTTCGCGCAAGTGGCCCAGCGGCTTGGTCTTGGGCATGCCGTACATGCCTTCGACCGCCGAGGGGATGCTGCTGCCCAGGCCGAGGATGAAGCGGCCACCGCTGATCCGGTCCACGTCCATGGCGGCATAGGCGGTTTCGACCGGGCTGCGGGTGCCGGCAATGGCGATGCCGGTGCCGAGCTTGAGCGTTTCGGTGACGGTTGCCGTGGCGGCCAGCGGCACGAACGGCGGGCCGTAGATCTGCAGCACGAACACGCCTTCGAAGCCGAGGGCTTCCATCTGGCGCGAGGTTTCGGTCAGTTGCGCGGCGGGCAGGACCGGCATCGTCCCCCAGAAACGGCGCGGGCCACCGGTGGCGTTGGTCTTGGGCATGTGTCGGGCCTCTCGTGAATGGGCAGTTTCTTGCAGGTTATGGCGCTGGGATCATGCGGCAACATCTAGCAGCGCCGCGACCTGTCCTTGTGCGCAATAATTGTGCGCCCGGTTGATAACGCGCCCCGCGTCCCAGGATCGGGAGCGGGGCGCGCATGGTACCGCCTGATCGGGCGTCAGAAGCGGAACAGTTCCTTGCGCAGGCCGATGATATCGCTGCAATCGGCGCTGACATTGTCACGGTAGGCGAAATCGCCTTCGGCCTGGCGCCGGGCCAGTTCCATCATCAGCAGCCGGTAACGCTGGCCTGCCTGATCGAACCGCGAATGGAGATCCTTGCGCGGGTCAAGGTCCATGTAGCGCGGGCTTTGCGGGTTGGTCATCGAACTGTCCTGCCGCGAAACCTTGTAACCGGCCTTGGGCATGACATGGCGGAACATCAGGCCCGCGTTCGACGTGTTCATCACCATTTCCATGCGCGTGCGGTCCCGCGATTCGGGGGTGCAGGGATGGAACAGCGGCACATCGTCGCCCGGCGAGAAGCGGCCATAGGCAATCGCGCAGTGCGAACGCAGGTAGATGCGGATGACCTGGCGCACGTTCTGCGTCGGCTGGCGGATGCCGCTGAAGAACTTCATGATCGGCGCGACCGACTTGTTCACCAGCGTGCGCACCATGGTGATGGTTTCGCTGTCGTAGAACACTTCCACGTCTTCGCTGTCGGACTTTTCATCGCCCACGACATCGGCGTGGAGAAAGTCCGCGTGGGTCAGGTCGATCAGGTTTTCCAGGCTGATCGGCGCCGAACAATCGAAGCGGATCGTGGCGGTCATGTGCTTGGGCAGGCCGCCGTTGGGCGGCAGGAACGGCAGGCTGGGCAGGTGCGCCGGGTCGGCAGCTTCGGGGCGGCCGAACCAGCCCCAGATCAGGCCGTAATGTTCGATCACCGGATAGCGGCCGCGCGCGTCGGTATAGGGGCTTTTTTCGCGGGTGACGATTTCCTGCGGGTGGAACTCCGATGCCACGGCCTTGCCGTTTTCGCGCCAGATGTAGAACGGGTGCGAATAGACCGCGCGGCGGACCGGCTTCTTGCCGATGGCGTGATCGTGGGCCAGCGGGAACCAGCTATCGCGCATCACGATATCGTGCGGCACCCAGTTGTTCACGGCGTTGAGCGAGGGGCGCGGCGCGCGCGGCGCCGCGGTGGATTCGGTGTGATCCGTATCCGAAGCAAAGGGGCGATCGGCGACTTCAAGCATGGGGATCTCCTTGGAAAGTCAGGCGGCGGCCGAAACCGAAGAATCCGGCGAAACGGAAGGGTCGGATGAAACGGGCGTGGCGGGCAGGATCGCTTCGCGCAATTGCTGCGCGCGGTGCGATGCCGAACGGATCAGGACGCGCAGCGCCGCAGCATCGACGTTTTCGCGCACCGCGAACGAACCCTTGAGCCGCAGCGCCAGCGCGTGGCGGCCCTTCAGCTCTTCGCCCAGCCGCGCGCGCCAGCGCACTTGCGTGACGCCGCGCGCCGCCGCTACCGGAGCGATCTGCGCGGTCAGCAGGGTGCGGAAACTGTCATCGCGCAGCACCGCTTCGGTTTCACCGGTATCGGGGCGGGTGCGGGTGATGAGGGTGATCGGGAACTCTGCCGTGGCATAGGACGGCAGGTGCAGCTTGCCCCACTGGCAGAACCGTTCCATCACCAGCAGGCCGTTTTCCTCGCGCAGTTCGGACATCAGATAGGGCGTGAAGTGCACCCCGCGGATATCCAGCACCAGGCCCGGATCATCGAACAGGGTATCGACCCATTCGCCCTGCGAGAGCGCAACATGCGCCGTGCCGTTGAGCGGGAAGGTTTCCTCCGCCACCGGGGCGGGCGGGGCCGGAGCCTTGTCGAGGTTGACCGAAACGAATCCGCCGCTTTCCGCAACGGCAAAGGCAATGGCCTTGTACACCGGCGGAAACCGCTGCTCGTCCTTCATGTTCGGGATTTCTTTCAGGCGGCCCGATTCGCCATCATAGCTCCAGCCGTGATAGCCGCACTGCAGCCAGCCGTTGTCGCGCACACAGCCGCGCGAAAGCGGGGCGCGGCGGTGGGGGCAGCGATCTTCGAGCGCGCGGGCGATGCCTTGCGCATCGCGCCACAGCACCACCGGCTGATCGCCGACATCGACGGCCAGCGGCTTGGCCGAGGTCACTTCCTCGCTACGCGCAACTTTCCACCAGGGACTCGCCATCATTCCAGTACCACTCTCCAGCAAACGCCTTCAAATTGACATACGCCAATTTAAATGTCAACAATCGCTCCATGACCGCAGCAGACCCTGAAAAGCCCGTGGCATCGGCTTCCGGGCGCAAGACGGCCCGCCGCCCGCGCGGACGCCCGCCCGCCGATGCGGCCAGCGCCGTGCCCGAAGAACGGTTGCTGCACCTGGCCTTCGAAAGCTTTGCCGAGTTCGGCTATGAAGGCACCACGGTGCGCGAACTGGCCAAGCGGCTGGGCGTCAGCCACAACCTGCTCAACGTTCGCTTCGGATCGAAGGCCGACCTGTGGCGGCGCGCGGTGGATTGGCGCGTGGCGCGGTTTGGCGCGCCGGTCTTTGCCGTGTTCGAGCGAACCGACCTTGATCCCGAAAACCGCCTGCGCCTGCTGGTCCACCGTTTTTGCGGCTGGGCGGCGGAAAATCCCAGCTTCATCAGTGTCAGCCATGCCGAAGGGCGGCGCGCCACCTGGCGGCTGGACTATCTCGTGTCGCTGTACATCCAGCCGTTCAAGCACAGCCTTGACGCCCTGTTCGCGCAAGTGGTGGCGACCCGCCCGATGCGGCCGATTTCCTCGTCGGCGTTCATGGCCATGCTGGTGCAGGGCGTGGGCTTCTATTTCGCGTCCACGCCCATGCTCGAAGCCCTGGGCGTGGCCGATGAATCCGCCCCCGAAGCGATCCCGCAGCGCGTTGCCGAGTTTGCCGATACCCTGCTGGCCGGGGTGCTTGGCCCGGCGCCTTCCGTGCTGGAAGATCGCCGGGCCAGCGCGCCCGCCTGAACCAGTCTGGCCGCTCCTACTTGATGTGGCGCAGGATGCGCTTGGCGGCGATCTTGCCGGGCAGGCCGGAAATCCCGCCGCCCGGATGCGCGCCCGCACCGCCGATGTACAGGCCCGGAACTGCCGGCCTGGGGCTGCCGAAGCCGGTGGCCGGACGGTTCTGCCCGGCGCGCAGCGAGCCGAAATCGACGTGCGTCACGCAACCGTTGGTGGCGTTGAGCCGCTGTTCACGCTCACGCGAGGTTTCCACGAAACGGCCCACTTCGGAATCGAGGCCATCGTAGTAGTCCGACATCTGCGCGATGATGTTGGTCATCGTGCGGTCCTTGAGCGCCTGGCTCCAGCCTTCGCGGGCATCGACGGCCATTGCCGGGACATAGATGTAAGCAAGACCGCCGCCCGGCGGCGCCTGCGTCGGATCGGTGTTCGACAGCGGCGTGATCGACAGGGCGATTTCCTTGGGAATATCGCCGCGCCGTGCCGCGGCAAAGCTTTCGCGCACCTGTTCGGGCGTGCCGATATAGCCCACCGCCTTGTTCAGGTCCGCCCCGTCATGGCGCAAGTCCTGATGGCGCTTGAGCGCCAGCGGCTTGGACAGCGCGAGGTTGGCAAGGAAAGGCGCCGCGTTGGAACGGTTGGCCGGGGCGTGCTTGATGCGTTCGAGCAGGCGGTGTTCGACCTTGCCGGGCGTGGTCATCGCAAAGGCGGTGCGCGGATCGCAACTGGCGACAACCGCCTTGGCCTTGATCACCCGGCCATCTTCCAGCCGCACGCCGCGCGCCGCGCCATCGTCGATGATGATTTCCGCAACCGGGGCGTTGAGCATGATCTTCGCGCCCGAAGCCTCGATGCTGCTGGCAAGGGCGTTGGCGAAGCTTTGCAGGCTGCCGATCGGCTTGCCCGTGCCCAGCCGGTGCAGCGTGGCGAGGATCATGTAGGCCGCGCCGTTGCCATCGTCATCGACCGGTCCGGCGCCCGCTGCGGTATTGGTCAGCAGCGCGATGTTGGCGGGGTGCTCGAACCATTCGCACGCGATCTGGTCCGCCGTGCCCGATGCCAGCACCTGCAGGTCGTTCTTCAGCCGCACGTTGCGCACGAGGCTGCCGACCATCGCGCTCAGGTTCCTGAAATCGGGGCGGCCCGGTTCGGCCTTCATGATCGGGAAGCCGATGTCCATCAGCGCGTTGAGCAGTTCGAGGAACTTGAGATAGTTCTTCCCGTCCTGCGCGTTGAGGCGGCCCATGTCTTCTGCTGTGCGCTTGGGATCGCGGAACAGGCACACGCTGGCGCCCGACGGATCGAGATAGGCATATGTGGGATCGGGATCGACCCAGCGCAGGCCGTGCTTTTCAAGCTCCAGCTCCTCGATCAGCCCGCTGCCGCGCACGAACAGCAGTTCGACCGCGCACGGCGTGACGAGGTGGCTTGGCGCTTCGGGGATCATGTAGCCGGCGCTGGTCATGCCGCCGACCTTGCCCAGCCGTTCGACCACGATCACGCGCTTGCCCGCACGGCTCAGGTAGCCGGCTGCGGCCATCCCGTTGTGCCCGGCGCCAACGACGACAACATCTGCTTCTTCGGTCACGTCTTGCTCTCCAGCAACCGGAACGCGGGTAGGGCGTCCGGCATATTTCCCACCATGATTGTTGAGCGAACCGGCGCGCGCCTTCCATAAGACAGGTCATCGGGAAGGCCGGACGCTGTTTTGAGGAACCGCGCCGCTGCGTTCCGGCAGGAATTGCCCCGGAAGCGCCGCAATACCGCGATTCATACGTATCATGGCAATGACAGGAAGGATTAGGCGATGTCGGTCAAGCTGGACGCAAAGACAGTCCATGATCGGTTGACCGCGTGGCTGGGGCGCACAAAGCCTTCGTGGCAGGGTCTTACCGTCGCGCCGATGGACGTCGTGCTGGGGTCCGGGTTTTCGGCCGAGATCTTCTTCGTCGACGTGGAATACGACGAGGGTGGCCAGCACCATCGCCGCACGCTGGTGGTGCGCCGCCAGCCGCAGACCTTCGAAGTGGTGTTCGAAAGCGATCTCAAGCTGCAGGCCAACATGATGGCCGCGCTGGATGCGCGCGGCGATCTGCCGGTGCCTTCGTGGGTGGGCATGGAGGACGATCCGTCGATCCTTGGCGCGCCGTTCCTGGTCATGGGCCGGGTCGAAGGGCAGGCGGCAACGCAGCGCCCGAACTACAATGTCGAAGGCTGGCTGACCGCGCTGACGCCGGACGAACGGATGATGTTCTTCCGCAATGCGCTGACCGCGCTGGCCAGGCTGCATGCGATAGACTGGCGCGATGGCTTTACGTTCCTTGACCGGCCCGACCGTGGCGCGCCGGGGCTGGACCAGTACCTTGGCTACCTGAAGGACTGGCACGCCGCGCGCGGGCAGGGCCGCCCCCTGCCGATCGTCGATACGGCCATGCGCTGGGTGCTCGAAAACCGGCCGAAAGACACCGACACCTGCGTGCTGTGGGGCGATCCCACGCCGTCGAACACGATGTGGCGCCCCGATGGCAGCGTGGCCGCGCTGATCGACTGGGAACTGGCCGCGCTTGGCCCGCGCGAACTGGATCTGGCCTGGTGGCTCTATTTCGACGACCTGTTCAGCCGCCGCTTTGGCGTGACGCGTCTGGAAGGGCTGCCGACGCGCGATGAAACGGTGGCGATCTATGAAGCCGCGGCCGGGCGCAAGGTCGGCAATCTCGATTATTACGACATCGTCGTGGCGCTGCGCATGGCGCTGGTGGCGGTTGGCGCTTTCGACCGGCAGGTGTCGCTGGGCAATATCCCCGAAACCAACACGTCGGCCGACAACAACCTGATGACGCTCTACATCGCGGAAAAGCTGGGCCTGCCACTGCCCGAACTTGGCGCGGACTTCCGCGATTTCATGCGCAACCTGACGCCGGTGGAAGAAGCCGCAGACTGACGGCGGCAGCGGCGCTGGCGGCATCCGCCAGCGCCGGGCACCGGGCGTGGAACCGTCAGAGCTGGTTGCTGCCGGCGGCGGCGAACAGGCGCTGGAAATCGACCATGCTCGGCTGGTGCGCGGTGAACCCGCCATCGACCGGGATCAGCGCCCCGTTGATGAAGCGCGAATCGTCCGAGGCCAGGAACGCCACGACATTGGCGATATCGCGCGGACTGCCCAGTTCGGGGTTGAGATGGTGCGCCAGCAGCACGTCCTTGACCGCCTGCGGGGTCGTTTCCACCGCCGTTTCGCTCAGCACGAAGCCGATGGCGATCACGTTGGAGCGCACGCCCTGCTTGCCGTATTGCGTGGCGATGAAGCGGCCGAGGTTGATGAGCGCGGCCTTGCTGGCACCATAGGCAGTCAGCGTCATTTCGCCCAGCAGACCGAACCCCGACGCCGAATGGATGATCGACCCGCCGCCGCCTGCGATCATCGTCGGCAGCACATGCTTGCACAACAGCATCGGCCCGCGCGCGTTGACGGCAAAGGCCTTGTCCCAGGCATCGGCGGGCAGGTTCATCACATCGAGATCGCGCGCGCGCTGTTCGGTCGTCTGGAAGGCGGCGTTGTTGTGAACGATGTCGATCCGGCCATGGCGCGCGGCAATCGCCCCCACCGCGCGGGCGATATCGTCTTCATCGGTCAGGTCGAACACCGATGCTTCGGCGCGCAGCCCGCGCGCGCGCATCGCGGCGGCCGTGTCTTCGACGCGGTCGGCGAGGATATCGTTGAGGATCACCGTGGCCCCGCGCTCTGCCAGCACGGTGGCGACATCGGCGCCGATGCCCTGGCCTGCGCCGGTTATGATGGCTACGCGGTCCTGCAACGGGGCTGTCATGGTGTTCTCCTGAAACGGTCAGGCGGCCACAAGAAAGCCGCATCGCCAGCCGACACCTATAGAGCGATAGGCACGCGCGCGCGCGAAGACAGGAAAAACACCGCCCACGGCAAAATCACCGCGCAAACAGGAAATGCCATCTGCGCGAACAGCTATCGGGAAAAGGATCGGACATGGGCGTACTCGACGGAAAAGTGGCGATCGTGACGGGGGCCGGATCGGGCATCGGCGCGCGCATCGCCCAGGTCATGGCCGAACAGGGCGCCAGCGTGCTGGTGGCGGCAAGCCGCGCGGAAAGCGCCGCGGGCACCACGCAGGCCATCCGCGATGCGGGCGGTTCGGTGGCATCGGCGTTTGGCGACCTGGCCGATCCCGCCACCGCGCAGGTGCTGGTGGACGCTGCGGTGGAAGCGTTCGGCGGGGTGGACATCCTGGTCAACAACGCTGCGGTAACCGATGCGGCCACGCTGGCGAAGGATGCCAACATCGCCGACATGGACGCCGCGACGTGGGAGCGCACGCTGCGCGTCAACACCATCGCCCCGGCGCTGCTGTGCAAGGCGGCGATCCCGCACATGATCGCGCGCGGCGGCGGGTCGATCGTGATGGTCGCATCGGGGCGCGGGGTGCAGGGCGATCTGGGCATGCCCGCCTATGGCGCCAGCAAGGCCGCGCTCATCAACCTCGCGCTCAACGTCGCTACCCAGTATGGCAAGCAGGGCATCCGCGCCAATTCGGTTGTCGTCGGCATGGTGATGACCCCGCCGTTGGCGGCTTCGATCTCGCCCGAAATGATCGAACTGTTCACGGCGCACCACCTGACGCCCTATGTGGCCGATCCGCAGGACATTGCCGGGCCGGTGGCGTTCCTGGCTTCGGACGCGGCGCGTTTCATCACCGGGGCGACGCTGGCGGTCGATGGCGGGATGACATCGCACGCCGCGCCCTTTGCCGACGTGATGAAGCTGTCGGCCGCAGGCATGCTCAAGCAGGATTGAACCCCGGCGGGTCCAAACGGCGATGCCGGGCGCTGGCGTTCAGCGCCCGGCCGCGAACTCGCCCAGATAATGCTCCAGCCGCCTGACGAGGAAATCGGGCAGGGCGGCGGGCGCTCCCATGTCCTTGTCGTTGCCGTAATTGCGCACCGAAAGGATCAGGATCTTGAGCGCGGCGACGGCCATGTAATAGCTGAACCGGGGCATCGGCCGCCCGTAGATGCGTTCGAACCCGGCGACGGCTTCGGCCCCGCGCGGCAGACCGTCGATCCGGGGCACGCCGAAGTTTTCGCTGAACACTTCGTCCAGATAGACCCAGTGCGCCAGATCGACTTCGGGCGGGCCCAGCGTGGCCACTTCGAAATCGAACAGCGCGGCAACGCCGGTTCCCGCCACCTCGTACATCGTGTTGCCCAGCCGCGCGTCATTCCACACCAGCCCGGATTGCACGGCGGGCGGTGCAGCGGCGCGCAGCATGGCCAGCGCCTCGGCAATGACCGGGAAGGCGCGCCCGTCGCGCGCCCAGTCGAACCAGTTGCCCACGAACCGGTCGAGGTAGAATACGGCATCGGGCGCGGTTTCCTGCTGTGGCGCCAGAAAACCGAAGTGGCGCCAGTCGATCCGGTGCAGGCGGGCCATTTCCTCGATCCCGTTCCACCAGGCGCGGGTCCGCTCTGCCGTGGTCAGTTCCGCGAACCAGCCCTGCTGGTGATAGCTGGGGAAATCCGGCGGCACCCGGCCATCCACCCGGTCCATCAGGAAAAACGGTGCGCCCAGTACCGCAGGGTCGCTTTCGGCAAAATCGATCGTCGGCACTTTGACCGTCGAATGGGCGGCAATCGCGCGCATCACGCGGTACTGGTGAAACACGTCGGCCAGCATCGGCACGGCGACATCGCGCTGGATGCGCGCGACCAGCCGCCGCGCCTGTGCGCCTTCGCCTGCGTCCCAGCGGGCGGTGAACAGGATCGTCCGGCTGGAAAAGCCCTGGGCCGGTTCGCTGGCGTCGGTGATCGTCACCACGGGCGATCCGGGCAGGCGGGCGGACAGCCACGGGCCGATCCGGCTGGCGAAGGGGTCCATGGTGGCGTTGCTATCGGTCTGTGTCATCGTCAGTCCAGTTTGATCCGGCCTTGTGCGTCCATCGTGCCGTTCAGCCCGGCGGCGGCGGTGCGTTCCGCGACGACGCCCAGAATGGCGTCATGGTGCGGGTCGCCCGGTTGCAGGATGGTGGGCCGACCGCTGCTGCCAAGGTAGACCGGCACGATCTGCACCCCGGTGATCGCGCCATCGGCAATCGTGATCGCCGCGCCAAGGCCCCGGCTGGTTTCATCGAGCAGCGGCGCGGAAATGCCCGATGGCGTTTCGTCGCGCGACCATGGGGAGATCATGGCGAACTTGCCCATGCAATAGAGGATGGCCTTGCCGCGATAGACTTCGAACCCCTTGATCGGCAGCGGTCCCTGGCTGACGATCAGGTCCACGCCCGCGTCGATGAACGCGCGCGCCGCTTCGCGCTGGTAATCGGCAATCGCGGATTCGTGTTCGAGTATGCCCCAGTGGCAGCTCAGCACAACGGTATCGACTTCGGCCTTGAGCCGGGTGATGCACTCGATCATCGCCGCCAGATCGTCGCGGTTGACCAGCGTGCGCGTGTCCGGTTCGATGCCCCAGTCGTGCCAGCTATTGTTTTCGGCATACGTATGGCGGCGCAGCGGCACGATCCCCGGCGTGCGCCGCCCGGCATGGGCGCCGGGCAGGAACCCGGACGTGCAGGCCAGGAAGCCGATCCGGTGGCCCTTGCGTTCGATGATCGCCGGTTCGCGCGCGGTGACGATGGTATCGCCGCCGCCGACCGGTTCGATGCCCGATTCGCGCAGCAGCGCGATGGTGCGCAGGAAGGCGCGGTAGCCACCGTGCATGGTGTGGTTGTTGGCAATGGACATCACGTCGAACCCGGCGGCGGCCATCATCGCAATGCTTTCCGGCGCGCCCGGCGCGAACAGATCGCCGCCGTCGAAATCGTCGTTGATATGCGCTTCGACCGGGTGGGTATCGCCCGCCTCTTCGGCATAGGGCCATTCGCAGTTGCCGAACGTCACGTCGGCGGCGGACAGCACAGGCGTGACTGCGGTGAACAGGTCTGCCGGGGGTTCGCGCGTCATCAGTTGCAGATCGCCAACCGCAAACAGGCGCAAGGTTTCGTCGGGCATCGAGCGGGTCCTCTCCATTTGGCGCAAAGGCTGCCGCCCATCGCCTTGGGCTGCCCCTATCGGCTGGCCGGTTCCCCCCGGTGCGCGTGCATTATTGCAGAAGGCAAGAACAGACAGCCTGGCGGGAGATGGGCATGGCAGGACGCTTTACGGGCAAGGTGGCGCTGGTCACCGCCGGCGCGGACGGCATCGGCGCGGCGACGGCGCGTGCCTTTGCCGCCGATGGTGCGGCGGTGGTGCTGGCGGACATCAACGATGCGCTGGGGGAAGAGCAGGCCGAAACCTTGCGCGCCGAAGGTTTTGCCGCGCACTACATCCATGCCGATGCCACCGATGAAGACCAGGTCGCGGCGCTTGTCCGCCAGACGGTCGAGCGGTTCGGCGGGCTGCACCTGGCCGCAAACGTGGTGGGCGATGCGCACCCGGATTCGGCGGGGCCGGATCTGCACACCCAGCCCGTTTCGGCCTTCGATCACACGATCACGATGTGCCTGCGCACCACGTTCATCTGCCTCAAGCACGAAATTGCCCACATGGTTGACCATGGCGGCGGAGCGATCTGCAATGTCACGTCGCTAGCGGGCATGATCCACAACGGTTTTGGCGGGGCCGGGTATGGCGCGGGCAAGGCGGGGGTGATCCGCCTGACCAAGTTTGCCGCGGTATCCTATGCCGATCGCGGCATCCGGGTGAACTGCATCGCGCCGGGCGTCACGCCGACGCGGGCCTATTACAAGTTCGGCGACGATTACGCCAAGGTGCTGATCGGGGAACAGGTGATCAACCAGCCCATTGCCCGCGCCATCGGGTGCGATGAACAGGCCGCCGGGATCGCCTGGCTCTGTTCGGACGAAGCGGCGATGGTCACCGGCCATGTCCTGCCGATCGACGGCGGATGGACCGCGAAATGAGCGGGGCGGTCGGCATGGTCACGCCGGTGACGGAAGATGGCCTGCATCACCGGACCTGCCCGCTGTGCGAAGGTATGTGCGGGGTTACCGTGGCGGTCGAAGGCGGCAAGGTGGCAAGCGTGCGACCCAACCGTAACGACGTGTGGAGCCGGGGCCATGTCTGCCCCAAGGGCACGACGCTGGGCGATCTGCACCACGATCCCGACCGGCTGCGCACGCCGATGGTGCGCGATGGCAGCGAATGGAAAAGCGCATCGTGGGACGCGGCCTTCGCGCGGCTGGAAGAGCTGGTCGAAGGGGTGCGGGCGCGCCACGGGCCGGATGCCTTTGCCGCCTATGCCGGGAACATGGCGGGCAAGGATTCGGCGCTTTCGCGCTATTCCGGGCTGATGCTGGCAACCTCCGGCATCCGGCAGGTCTATTCGTCCAGCACGGTCGATCAGCACCCCAAGAATCTTTCGGCCATGCTGATGTTCGGCAACGAATGGAAGATTCCGATTCCCGATCTGGACCGTACCGACCTGTTCGTGATCTTTGGCGGCAATCCGGCGGCATCGAAGGGCAGCATCTTTTCCCACCGCGACGTGATGGGGGCGATGCGCGATCTGCGCGCACGGGGCGGGCGGGTTATCGTGATCGACCCGGTCCGCACCCAGACCGCGCGCGCCGCCGACCAGTGGATCGGCCTGAAGCCCGGCAGCGATGCTGCGTTCATGCTGGGCGTTGCGCATGTCCTGTTTGCCCGCGATGCCATGCGGCTGCGCCACCTCGATGGGCTGGTCGAAGGGCTGGACGCGCTGCGCGCAGTAGCAGCGGATTTCAGCCCGGAACGGGTCGCGCCGTTCTGCGGCGTCGAAGCGGCCGTGATAACCGGCCTTGCCGATGAACTGATCCGCACCGATCGCGCCGCGATCTATGGCCGGATCGGCACCTGCACCCAGCAATTCGGCACGCTCGCGTCGTGGATGGTCGATGTTCTGGCGATCCTGACCGGCAATCTCGACCGCGAAGGTGGCAGCATGTGGAGCCGCCCGGTCGCGGCGCTGGTGGATATGCTGGCGACTCTGCCCGAAGGCATGCCGGTGGTCATGGGGCAAAGCCGGGTGCGCGGCGCGCCCGCCGTGCTCGGCCAGTTCCCGGCATCGTGCCTGGCAGAGGAAATCGCCACGCCCGGTCCCGGCCAGATCAGGGGCTTGCTGACCGTTGCCGCCAATCCTGCGCTCAGCGCCCCCGATGCGGCACGGCTGGCCGCTGCGCTGCCACTGCTGGAATGCATGGTCAGCATGGACAACTATATCAACGAGACGACGCGCCATGCGCACGTCATCCTTCCCAGTCCGTCGTTTCTCGAAAGCCCGCATTTCGATATGTGGTCGTGGATATTCTGCCTGACCAGCGGCGGGCATTATTCGCCGCCGGTCTTTCCGCCGCAGGGAAGGCCGGAACACTGGCGCGTGGTGGCGCGTGTCGGGGCAATCATCGGTGGCCAGCCGCACGCCGATATCGACGCGATGGACGACGGCTATTTCGCCGCGCTGGCCGCCGGGCGCGGGATGGACCCCGAACAGGCGCTGGCGTTGCTGCCCGATCGCGGACCTGCGCGCATTCTCGACCTTGCCATCCGCACCGGGCCGTTCGGGGACCGGTTCGGTGCGGTTCAGGACGGGTTGTCGCTGGCCAGCTTTGCCGGTGCGCCCGATGGGCGGATCATCGGCCCGGCCGTGCCGCGCGCTTCCGAAGGCTTTGCCACGGCATCGGGGCGGATAGAGATCGCCCCGCCGCTGATCCTGTCCGATATTCCCCGGTTGGAGCAGGCGCTGGATGCGCCCGCCGCGCCGCTGGTGCTGGTCAGCCGCCGCCACCTGCGGTCGATGAATAGCTGGATGCACAATATCCCTACGCTGGTGAAGGGCAAGGAACGCTGCACGTTGCGCATGCACAGCGCCGACGCCGCTGCACGGGGTTTGCGCGGCGGAGACATGGTGGCGGTGACATCGGAGGCCGGGACCATCACGGTTCCGCTGGAGCTGGACGACGATATCCGCCCCGGCGTGATTTCCATGCCGCACGGCTGGGGCCATGGCGATCCGCAAACCCACCTTGCGGTGGCGCACGCGCATCCGGGCGCCAATACCAACGTGCTCAGCCCCGGTACGCTGGTCGATGCGGTTTCGGGCAATGCGGTGCTGAACGGCATCGCGGTGGAGGTGCGCAAGGTGGAGAACACCGGCAACGTCATGACGGGAGAGACAGCATGAACAGGGTTCTGGCAACATTCGCCGGGCTGACCGGGATCGGGCTGATCGCGTTCGGCTTCTATGCCATCGCGGCGACCACGGCGGTTACCGATCTGACGGCGCTGACGCCCCAGGGCGTCGCGGGGCTGAACGAGGCGCGGGCGATCTATGCCGGATCGTTCTGGGCGATGGGGGCGCTGATTCTCCATGCGCTGGCCCGCCCGCGGGAACGCCATCCGGTGCTGTTGGCGGTCGGGGTGATCTTCGCCGGATTCGTCGTGGCGCGTTTCGTGTCGATTGCGATGGATGGCTACGACCCCGTGCTGGCCCCGGCGATCGCTTCCGAACTCGTTGCCGCGCTCGTTCTGATCCTGGCCAGCCGGACAATGGCGCGCCACTGAACTGCGCCAGGCCAGCCGCTGGCGCGGGGGCATCTTTTCGGATGACAATAATGTCATTTCAATATACTTCCGGGCAAACGCTTCCGGAGGGATACCATGAACGCTGTCACGACCACTGCCACCGCACCGCTTGCCACGCCGGTGCGCGCCGCTCCTGCCTGCGTCACTGATCCCGTGCCGGTCGCCGCCGCGCTGGTGCCCCTGCTCGCCGCCCACGCCGAAGCGTGCGAGCGTGAAGGGAAGATCCAGCCTGCGGTGATGGACGCCCTGCGCGCGGCCGGGCTGTTCCACATCACCGCGCCGCGCCGCGCGGGAGGGCCGGGCGGCACGTTGCAGACGCATGTCGAAACCGTGGCGCAACTGGCGCAAGGCTGCGTCGGCACGGCCTGGGCGTTCTGCCTGCTGTCGGGCGTGACGGGAACGGTGCTGGGCTTTCCGCCAGCGGTGACCGACATCGTTTTCCGCACCGGCAACGAACTGCTGTGCAGCGCCTCTGCGCCAACCGCCACGGCCACGCCGGTGCCGGGTGGATACCGGGTGACCGGCAAGTGGGGCTATGGTTCGGGAAGCCGCCATGCCGATTGGGCGCTGAACGGGGTGCAACTGCTCGACGATACGGGCGCGGTGACGGAAATGGCGATGGTTTTCATCGACCTGCGCGATCCGGCCTGCGCCCTGCTGGACGACTGGCACGTGGCCGGGATGGCGGGATCGGGCAGCAACAGCATCGTCGCTACGGACCTCTTCGTGCCCGAAGCCCTGATCCTGCACACCGCGCATGCCCCGTCTGCCGAAGTCCTGCTGGGCCTGCCGGGCATCGAACCGCGCGATCTGTGGCCGATGGAATCGCTGTTCCCGCTGGGCGTGCTGCCGCCGATGCTGGGCGCCGCCACGGCGATCCTGCAGGCAGTGGTGCGCGCCACCGGCGCGCGGCCGGTTGTCGGCTGGACCTATGAAAATCAGGCGGCATCGCAGACGCTCAACGCCATGATCGGCCAATCGGCACTGGAAATCGATTCGGCGTGGATGCACATCCGCCGCGCGACCGGGCTGATGGACGATACCGCCAGCACGCGCCCGCTGACCGGGTTCGACAAGGCGCAGATCCAGGCCGATTGCGGCTTTGCGATGGGCCTGTTGCGCACAGCGGGCAACCGCCTGCTTGACGTGGCCGGGCCGGGCGCTTTCGCGCTGGGCAATCCGTTGCAGCGGTTCTGGCGCGATCTCAATGTTGGCACCCGGCACAATGCGCTGAGCAGCCACCTGTCCACCGAACTCTATGGCCGCGCGCTGACCGGCCAGCCGTCGAATCTGCGGCTGCTTCCCGATATCGGCCCCGCGCCGGTCTGGGCCACCGTGGCGTGAGCGCGCCTGCCGAGGCGGCGGAAGGTGGCAAGCGGCTGCGCCTTGCTGCCGAACGGCGGGAGCGGATGCGCGCGCGGCTGCTCGATACCGTGCTCGATCTCTACCAGCCGGGGCGCGATAGCGCGGCGCTGGTGATTGATGACGTGATCCGCGCGGCCGGTGTATCGCGCGGCACGTTCTACAAATACTTCGCCTCGATCGAACAGGCCGTCGATGCGCTGGGGGAAAGCCTTTCCAGCGGGATGGTGGCCGATTTTCGCACGCTGTTTGCCGCACACGGCGATCCGGCGGTGCAGGCGATCGGCGGGGCGGCCATGACAATGCTGCGCGCCTGGCACGATCCGCGCTGGGGCGGGTTCACCTGCCGGGTGGACTATGTCGATTACTTCGCCCGTGCCAGCGCGCTGGATATGCTGGTGCGCGATGCGCTGCGCGCGGCGCGGGACGCCGGGCAGATGCGCTTTGTCTCGCTCGATGTTGCGGTCGACCTGATCGTCGGCATGACAGTGGAGGCGCGCCGCCGCCTGATCCGCAGCCCGCACGATCCGCAGGCCTATATCGACGAGATGCTCGCCTGCACCTTTACCGGGCTGGGCATGGCCCCCGACGTGTTCGCCCGCGCCGCACAATCGGCATGGTCCCGCATTTTGGAAGGTGCGGGCCAGTTGCAATGGTGGTCCACCGCCCGTGCCGCGTGAATCGCGCACGCAAGTGGGAGAGACGGACACCATGGGATCGCTTGACGGAAAAATCGCAGTCGTAACCGGCGCTTCATCGGGGATTGGCGAAGCTACCGCCCGCCGCCTGGCCGGAGCAGGCGCGCGCGTGTTTCTCGCCGCCCGGCGCGAAGACCGGCTCGCCGCGCTGGCTGCGGAACTTGGCGGCGGCTGCGGCTATCTTGCGCTCGACCTGGCGCAACCTGAAGCCCCTGCCGCCCTGCTCGCCGACGTTACCGCCCGGTTCGGGACGCCCGATATCGTTGTCCACAACGCGGGCGTGCTGCATGTCGGTACGGTGGACGAGTTCGATATGGCCAATCTGCAACCGATGATCGCGCTCAATTACGAATCCGTGGTGCGCGGATCGCACCTGTTCGCCCGCGCGATGAAAGCCGCCGGGCGCGGCGATATCATCAACATTTCCAGCATCGGCGCGAATATCGTTTCGCCCGGCACCGGGATCTATGGCGGGCTGAAAAAGGCCCTGGAAATGTACACCGATGCCTTGCGCATCGAACTGGCCGGAACCGGGGTCCGGGTCGGCCTTGTGGCGCCGGGGATGACCAGCACGGAAATCTTCGAACCGATGAAGGCCGCGGGCAAGGAAGGCTGGGACACGTATATCCCGGCGCTGGAACCCGATGACATTGCCCGCGCCATCCTGTTCATGCTGGAACAGCCGCGCCGCGCCAGCACTGCGCGGATACACGTCTATTCCGGCCACGAAGGGTACTGATCCCGAAGGCTGCGCCGCCCCGACGCCGTCCGATGGGGGCGAGTCGGGGCGAAGCGCCAGAGTGCGTCAGGCCAGAGTGCGTCAGACCAGAGTGCTTCAGGCCAGCCCCAGCATCTCCGCATCGGCTTCCACCGGGTAGATCGACAGCGGAAAGCCCTGCTCGGTCGGGCCGAAGAAATAGGCGTTGCCGCCGCTGGCCAGCGCGCGGCTGTGCCGCACCGGATAGCCAGCCGCTTCCAGCTTCGCGCGCGCGGCCTCCACGTCGGGGTGCATGATGTCTACCGAAACCAGCGCGCTGGCGATCCCGTCGAGCAGCGGCGATGGCCCTTCGATCAGCCGCACACGGTGCGTGCCGGACAGCCCGCGCTTGCCAAAGCCCACGGGATCGAACGGGTGGAATTGCATGTCGTAGCACGCACCAAGCGAGGCGGCGAGCGCATCGATATCGGGCGAAACCACCGTAACGCAGCCGATCTTGGGCGGCGCGGCATCGTCAAGTGCATCGAACGGCAGTTCCGAACGGATCTGCGCTTCGTTCACGCCTTCGGTGCAAGCGAGGAACTGGATGCCGTGAAAATCGCGGCCGAACAGGTATTCGTTCACTGCCGGGACCGGCAAATAGCTGACAGCGATGGGTTCGTGCCCTGCCGCCTTCATTCGGGCGAGGACCGAATCGGCATCGGCCACGTCCACCGCGATTTCGATCAGCGGATCGCCTTCGGCAAAGGGCAGCCCTTCGACGCCCGGCTGGATCGGTTCGATGCCGTGCTGGCCGAACCGGACCTTGAACGTGGCATCGGGATAGACTTGTGCGATCAGGCCCGGCGTGAAGAAGGTAAAGCCGAACAGGTCGTGCATGCGTTGGGTAAAGGCGTCCATGTCGTCAACCCGCCACGCCATGCGGCAAAACTTCGGTACCATCGGATTCTCCCATTTCCATAAGGTGCAACAGGCCGGGGCATGCGCAGCCCGTGGCCGTGACGGATCTTCTGTCCGGTTCGTGCAGCCTGCAGACTAGGCACGCCATGGCGCTGGCATACCCCGTCTTCTGGTAGGAAGTCGCGCCCGGCGCGGTGCGTATCACTTCGTCATAACGAAAAGAACGTGGTTCCGACCGGCAAGGGAGTTGCAGGTCGCACATAGCATCCGATCATGGAGAGAGAGATGGCCGAGGCAAACGATTCCACCAACCGCGGTGCAGCAGAAAGCGCCGACCAGCTTGAGCGGATCACCCGCTGGGCCGAAAGCAACCTGGGCGGCAAGGTGACCCGCATCGAGCGGCAGCGCCGCTGGCGCCCGGTGTGGCGCGTCAGCATGGAAGACAAGGGCGAAGCGCGCGAATACCTGTTCAAGGGCGACCGCGTGTGGGCCGCGCACCCTTATCCGCACGTCCACGAAATGCACCTGCTCAACGTGCTGGCGGCGCACGGCATCCCGGTGCCGCCGCAGCGCGGTTTCTGCGATGATCCGCCGGCCATCGTGATGGACTGGGTGCGCGGCGGGCGCGATCCCGGCCTGGTCATGGAAGCGGTGGAATCGGCATCGACGATGACGCCCGACCGCTGGGCGGCTTCGTTGCAGTACATGGAGCAGCTTGCCGCCATGCACAAGATTCCGGTCCCGGCGCTGGAAGCCATCGGCTGCACCCGGCCCGAAGGCCCGACTGAACTGGCCCTGCAGCACTACGAACGCTTTCAGGCCATGTACGAAGAGCTGGGCATCGTCGATCCGCCGATGGAGTTTGCCACGCGCTGGCTGCGCCGTCACGTGCCGCAGCACCGCAACCGCATTTCGCTGGTGACGGGCGATTGCGGGCAGTTCCTGTCCGAAGGGCCGAACCTGACCTGCGTGATCGACGTGGAAATCGGCCACCTGGGCGATCACCTGCACGATCTGGCGTGCTTCCGTGGGCGCCATCCGGTTGAAAACATGGGCGATCTGCCTGCGCTGTTCAGGCATTATGAAAAGGCGCTGGGCGAACCGCTGGATCTCGACGCAATCGCCTATCACACGGTCGCATTCCTGGGGGTCGGCTATTTCGCGCCGCTGTTCGCACTGGCGCGCACCGATGCCGGTGGCGACTGGGTGGAAGCCGCCGTGCAGTGCGCCTTCATCGGCCGCCGCATGCTCGAAGCCCTTGCCGAAGTCGAAGGGATCGAACTGGACGAACTGACCCTGCCCGATCCGCGTCCTTCGCCGCTTGAGGAAATGGCCCTGGCCAAGCTGGCGGCGGACCTGCACCGCCTCCCGCTGAGCGAAACCTTCGCAAGCTGGCAGCGCGGCATTCTGGCCAGCGTGCCGGAATACCTGCTCAACCAGGCGCGTTATCGCCGCTGGGCCGAAGATGCCGACCTCGACGATCTCGAAGCCCTGCTGGGCGAGCGTCCGGCCGATCTGGTCGATGCCGACAACAAGCTGGTCGCCTTCATCCGCAGTGCCGGGCCGGAACACGATGCCGCCCTGACTCGCCTGATGCACCGCCGCCTGCTGCGCCAGTGCCTGATCATCGCCGGGCCGGGCGCACCGGAGGACCACCTTGCCCTGATGAAGGTCGAGCCGCTGCTCGATGGCCGGATGGACCGGGTAGGCGATCCGGCGCTGGCCTTCGCCTGATTGCTGCTGGCCGGGCGCGCGCATCGCGGCGTCCGGCCCACCGTGCGGCGTCCGCTGTGCAGGCGGGCACGCGCATGCCCGAAAGGAACAGACATGGATTTGGGAATCAGGGGAAAAGTGGCGCTGGTGACCGGCGGCACGCATGGCATGGGCCGGGTCGTTGCCGAACGGCTGGGCGATGAAGGGGCGCGTGTCGTCGTCGTCGCGCGCGGCCGGCCGGGGCTGGACGATACCGTTGCCGCAATCGCGGCAAAGGGTGGCGAAGCGGTGGGCGTTTCGGCGGACCTGACCGATCTTGGCGCTTACGATTTCATCGTCGCCGAAGCGGCAAAGGCGTTTTCCGCGCCCGACATTGCAATCTTCACCCCGGTGGCGCCGCCGTCGGGCGGGTTCGATGCGTTCGACGATGCCGCCTATGACGCTGCCTACAACAATATCGTCAAGGCCTTCCGCCACTTCGCACTGGCGGTCGTCCCGGCGATGAAGGAGCGCCGCTGGGGCCGGATCGTCACGATCGGGTCGGGCGCGGCGAAATCGCCCGCACGCGCATCGGTGCTCAATTTCGACTATATCCTGGCCAACACCGTGCGCCCTGCCGGGCTGGGGTTGAGCCGCAGCCTGGCCGACGAGCTTGGCCGCTTCGGCATCTCGGTCAACACCGTCGCCCCCGGCTTCATCGACACGGGCGAGGCTTATACCGCGTTTTTCGAACAGTGCGCGCGCGATGCGGACATGGCGTTCGAACCGTTCATGGAAGCCTTCCTGCGCCGCATCCCGGCCAACCGTTTTGGCCGCCCCGAAGAAGTCGGCTCGCTGGTGGCGTTCCTGTGCGGACAGGACGCGGGCTATGTTTCGGGCCAGTATATCGTCGCCGATGGCGGTTACATGCAGGCTTACCACTGATCCGCGCGCGAAGCGCGGGACGAGAGGACGTATCATGAAATCCATGCCATTTCTTGCAGGGGCCGCGGCGCTTGCCGTTGCCACTGCCACTATTGGCTGCGCGCAATCGCCCGCAGCGCCGACATTCAACGATCCCGCCGATGTCGCGGCGATCGAGGCCATCGAGGAAGTGCTGGCGACCGAGCTGGACATCGAAAAGCTGATGCCGCTCTATGCCGACGATGCGGTGGTGCTCGATCTGTTCACGCCCGGCGTATTCCAGGGCAAGGAGCAGATTCGCGCCGGTTTTGCGCCGCAGCTTGGTGCGATCAGGAGCATGACCAAGACCACGCCTGAAATGATCGTGGCCACCAATGGCACCTTCGGGTGCGCTGCCAGCCAGGTGGCCTATGAAACGGTGATGAAGGACGGCAAATCGTTCAAGATGAACGTGCGCGTGCTCGATGCGCTCAAGAAGATCGATGGCAAGTGGCAGGTCGTGCAGCAGCATCTGTCGCTGCCGGTCGATCCCGCGACGCTTTCGGCCATGACCGAAGCCCCGATCGAAGGGCGCTCGATGCAGTGGTCGGCCATGCCGCTGGAGCCGGTTTCGACCACGCCCGACAAGGCGAAGGAAGAGATCCGCGAATACATGGATGTGGGCGGGGCGTCGGTCGGGCTGGAAAAGCTGATGACCTATTACGGGCCGGGCGACGACACGCTGCTCTATGACGGGTTCAGTGCGAAATCGCTGATCGGCAAGAAGGAAATCGCCGATTTCTACGCGCCGATCATGGGCAGCTACAACGGGATCAGCCTGGAAATGCCGCTGTTCGCTGTCGATTCGGATGGATCGTTCGGCATCCAGATCGATACCCAGCAGCTTACGCTGAACATGAAGGATGGGTCCAAGCGCAAGGTCGCGCTGCGGCAGAGCGATTGCATGCGCCGCGTCGGGGGCAAATGGTACAGCTTCCTTGAAATGGTATCCTACCCGATTGATGCCGCGACGATGAAGGCACAAGTCACCTTCTGATCGTGCGCCGACGAACGCGCGAGGGGCCGCCGCAAGGTGGCCCCTTTTTTGTGCGCGCGTGACGCGCAGCATTGGCGCGCGCTTGCCGGTGTGTCCGCGCGGTGCGGCACGGCGATTCGCATCAAAGGCCAATGCTTGAAGGGTTGAGGCATGGACGGTTTGCCAGAGCGGCGGCGGGTGTCCGCGGTGCTCAAGGCAGGTGCGCTTTGACGCCGGGGTTGCGGCCTATGGCCGGGCGCGTCTTTGGCGGGCAAAAGAAAACGGCGGCCGCACGAAGCGACCGCCGTTCCTTTGGTCTGTATCAGATCAGAAGCTGTACTTGACCGTTGCACCATAAGTGCGCGGGGCACCCTGGAACTGCACGGTGGCGCCAAGGCCGGTATAGCTGTTGAACACGTTCGTGAAGTTGGCCTTGTTGCCAACGTTGCGGCCCCACAGCGCGATTTCGATCGCGGGGTCGTTGAACGTGTAGCTCGCCTGCAGGTTGACGAGGCCGTAGCCACGCACCCGCGATGCTTCGTTTGCAATCGCCACGGCGGCAGCCTGAGCCGGATCGCCGGTGGTGAAGAAGTCGAAGTAACGCGACGAGATGTACGAGTAGTCGCCATGCAGGCTGAGACGGCCGTTTTCGAACTCGAAGCCCTGGGTCAGCGAGACGTTGGCGGTCCACTTCGGCGCCTGGGTGATGGGTTCACCGGAACGGTCGACCTGGACCTGCCTGCCCCCGACAAGCTGCGTTTCAAAGCGGCTGCCCGCAACATAGGAAGCGTTCAGATACGCAACGCTGGTGCCGACTTCCATGCCTTCCCACGGAATGACGGTGCCTTCGAACTCGAAGCCGTAGGTCTTGGCCTTGCCCGCGTTGGTCACGAACTGGGTCAGACGGGTCGCGCCAGTGCTATCAACGAAGGTTGCGTTGATGATGCGCTGCACGTTCGACTGCCAGGCGTGGAACACGGCCAGGTTGGTACGCAGGCGACGGTTGAAGAACTCACCCTTGATGCCGCCTTCGATATCGCGCACGTCTTCCGGCTGGAACGAGCTGGAGTAGGGCGGCGGCACCGGACGGGCGTTGAAGCCGCCGGAGTTCGACGCACCGCTGGTCTTGGCATAGACGAAGATGTCGGACGACAGCTTCACGTCGATGCCAGCGGTCCAGGCCGGATAGCTGAACTTGGCGGTGCCGGGATCGGTACATCCGCTGTTCGGAGCCTGCATGCCGGTTGGAGCCGGCCTGCCGGCGTTCACCCCTGCCTGGCAGGTCACAACCTGGCCAGGACGCGGCAGGTGCGGTACAGTGCCCTGACGGTTGATTTCGCGCGTATCCCAAGTGTAGCGCAGACCGCCGGTCAGGCGGACGGCATCCGACACGTTGTAGTACAGCTGTGCGAACACGCCGGTGGACTTTGAAACGAAAGAACCGAAGGTGTTGTCACCGCCGGTTGCGATCGGCGTGGCGTAGAAGATTGCCGAACGCGACTGTTCCGTACCAGCTTCGCGGAAGTAGATGCCGCCGAAAATGTACTGGAGCTTGCCGATATTGCCAGAAACCTGCAGTTCTTCGCTGAACTGGTGCTGCTTGTACTGGCTGATGAACGCGCCTGCACCGGTGTTGGTGCCAAGCAGGTCGAGGTTCGACGTCGTGTTCGAGTTGCGGTAGCCGGTGATCGACTTGATCGTGACTTCACCCACATCGACCGAGAGATTGCCGGTCAGCGAGTAGGCTTCGCTGAACGTGCCGCTGTCGTCGATCGCCTTCACGCCGGTGAAGGGGGCTGCGTAGTTTACCCGCCAATCGCGTGAAAGCAGGCCGGCCTGCTGGGCGGCGGTGGCGAATTCGGAGTTCAGGTACTGCGTGACCGGGCCGATCGGACCGCGCGAGAAACCGGCGAAGGTCGATGCCGGAACCGAGAACGTGGCTGAAAGCGGGATCGGCGCGCTGCCGGGGATCGTGCCGGAGCGGACGCCCTGCGAAATGGCATAGAAGTTTGCCATCGGACCGGTCGGGTTGATCGCGGCTACGGCAACCGGGTTGCCGGTGTCCTGATAGTTCATGTAGTCGCCCGACAGGTTCAGCGTCAGCGGAACCGAGCTGGGTTCCCACTTCAGCGAGCCGCGGCCGTAGTATTCACCCTTGATCCCGCCGTTGGCGATGCCGGTGGACAGATTGGGGAAATAGCCATCGCGGTCGTTGTAGCGACCGGCAAAGCGCACACCGAGTTCATCGGTCAGCGGGAGGTTGACGACGCCTTCGACAGCCTTCTGCGAGTAGTTGCCGAAGCCGACCTTCAGATAGCCTTCGGTAACGCCGAGCTTGGGCTGCTGGCTGGTCAGGTTGAGCGCGCCACCCGTGGTGTTGCGGCCGAACAGGGTGCCCTGCGGACCACGCAGAACTTCCGCACCGCCAGCGTCGAGGAAGCCGAGGTTGCCGACGATCGGACGGGCGACATAGACGCCGTCGATGTAGATGCCGACAGCGGCGTCCGAATACGAGTTCGGGCTGTTCTGGGCCTGGCCGCGAATGGCGAGGTAGACGATGGTGGCCGGACCGGTACCGCCTGTACCGATCGAAAGGCTGGGCGCGGTGCGCATCAGGTCGGTGACCTGCAGAACCTGGCGCTGTTCCAGCTTTTCCGCACTAAGGGCGGTAACGGCGACCGGAACGGTCTGGATGTTTTCACTGGTGCGGCGTGCGGTAACGACGATGTCGGCCAGGCCGCCCGTGTTGCTTTCTGCTTCCTGTGCATGGACGGCACCGGACATGCCGAGTGCAGCGACCGGCGCAACCGTCGCAAGCAGAATCCGATTGTACGTAGAATACCTCATGTTGGCATTTCCTCCCATTCGAGCATCCGGGCATTGTATAGCCCGGCAGTCTTTTCGCGGCTGTGCCAGTACGTCGTTTGCGACAACTGTACGCCGCCGGACCATTTCAGAGCGGGTTGCTCACCGCGCCGCTCTTAGATGATTCAGTTTCTATCGTGGACATGCAATAATATTGTCATCCTGCCATTGGTCATCGCCAAACAGCAATTCCGTTGCTGCCGGGCGAGATGGCGAAGACTTCCTGCCTTTCCCCTCTATCCCATTCTACCACATTGAGTGCGCGGCTTTTTTTATTGGGCGCGGGCACAGGGCCATCACCTCGTTTGTCGGTAGATCGTGCATGAGGAAGGCAGCACCTATCTTCAGGTAGGGCTGGTAGGGGAAACGCAGGCCATTGACCCGGTAGCCCGTGCGTCTCCACTATGGCAGGCGAGCGACCGGGCAGAACCGTGGCGATTTGTGCAGCAGTGTTGCGCACAAGCATCGCCCCGACGCCGCAACACGGTGGCATCATACCATCAGAAGGAATCACCGCATGACCGACAAGTGGGCCAAGGGAATTGAGATGTTCGACGCCGTGTATGGCAAGGGGTCGTCGGCCATGGTCGAGGCTGCGCCCCGCTCTCCCTATCTGGACGAGACGGTCGAACACCTCTTCGGCGACATCTGGGCATCGGGCGAACTGTCGATGCGCGACAAGCGGCTGATGGTGATCGGCGCGACCACCATGCTGGGGCGGGCCGATCTTCTCGAAATCCAGATTGCCGGGGCGATTCTCAACGGCGAGCTGACCGATGCACAGTTCGAGGAAATGAAGCTGCTGATGCTGTTCTATGCCGGGGCCGGCAACACCACGGCGCTTTCGCGCGGGATCGACATGGCGCGCAAGCGCGCGGCGGACATGGCAGCGCAGTAAGCGCGCCGGGCCAGGGGATGAGGATGCGGCCGGAACCGGCCGGAAAGGGCAGGGACATGCAACACACGCCACCCAACGGAATCGTTCCGGCCGGAGGGATTCCCTTCGATCCCGATGCGTTCGATGCCGCAATGCTCAACACGATCATCGCGCCATGGCGGCCCGACGTGCGCATCGCGCAGGTTCGGGTGAAGGATGCCAAACGCTATGGCGATGGCATGGTTTCCACCGCTGCCCGCGCGTTTCTGGATGTCGACTATGCGCCCGGCACGCCAGTGGACGTGCCGCGGCATCTCGTGCTCAAGCTGGGGCGTTCACCCGATTTCATGATCGGCCCGCTCTACCAGAACGAAGTGCGCTTCTACAACGTGCTGCGCCCCGAAGTGACCGACATCGAAGCGCCGTTCACGCTGGGCGGCGCCTATGACCCCACGACACAGGCCTTTGCCCTGTTGCTGGGCGATCTGACCGATCACGGCGCGCGGTTTCCCAATGTCCTGTCGCGGACCACGCTGGACGAAGTGCGGGCGATTCTCGAAGTGCTTGCCCGGCTGCATGCGCGCTACTGGCGGTCGCCGCGCCTGACGCAGGATCTGGGCTTTCTGGAAACGCATACCGAGGGCGAACTCGCGCGGTTCATGCACGACTTCGTTCCCCATGCCATCCAGCAGGAAATCGACAGCGAAAACTTCAAGCGCGAGATGGTCGCCCGGCTGCGCACTACCGGCGATGAATTGCGCCGCGGTGTGGCGCGCTTGCATCAGCACCAGCAGACCCTGCCGCACACCGTGCTGCATGGCGATACCCACATCGGCAACACCTATCTGCTGCCCGATGGCCGCGCCGGATTGCTCGACTGGCAACTGACCGTGCGCGGGCATCACATGCACGATGTCAATTACCTCATCACCACCGCGTTGCCGATCGACCAGCGCCGCGACAACGAACGCGACTCGCTGGCGTTCTACCTCGACCGGCTCAAAGCCCATGGCGCAACCGACGTACCCGGCTTTGCGGAATCGTGGGACGAATACCGCCGCTGCCTGGTCTGGGGCGTATACATTGGCTGGCTGACGACCAACATCGCCAACTACGGGTGGGAGATCACCGTGCTAAACCACCTGCGCCTGACCACGGCATTCGAGGATCACGATACCGCCGCGCTGCTGCGCGCGCTGGACTGAAGGGGAGTGCCTGCAATGACACTGGAAGATCTTGTTGCCCGCGAAGCCATCAAGGATGTCAAGGCGCGCTACTGCCATCACATCGACCTCAAGGAATGGGATCTTTACGCGGGGCTGTTCACCGCGGACGCCACGCTTGATGTGGACCAGTCCGTTTCCACGCGCGGGCGTGCGCCCAATCCGCAGCCGCGGATCACCGGCCGCGCCGCCATCCGGGCGTTCATGCCGCAGATGCTGGACAACGCCGATACCGTTCATCAGGTTCACGCCCCGATCATCACCCTGACATCGCCGACAAGCGCGAAGGCCGTCTGGGCGATGGAAGATATCGTCAGGATGCCGGGGTTCCACCTCGAAGGGCGCGGCCACTACCGCGAAACCTATGCGCGCATCGATGGCCAGTGGTACATCGCGTCGCTGCACCTGACGCGCACCTGGCTCAACATCGTCGAAGGCAGCGAAACGGGGCCGCTGGTCGACTGACCGGAGGCCGCGCCATCAGGGCCGCAGCAGCCCTGATGGTGCGGCGCGGGTGCCGCCCCCGTGCGCTCCGACCTATTCGACCGTGGCGAGCACGCGGGGGTGAAAGGGCATGAAGGGCACATCGTCGCGCACCTTTTCCGCCCATGCCGGGTCTGCGATCAGGGCGCGGCCGACGCCGACAAGGTCGAACTCCCCGGCCTCGATGCGGGCTTCCACATCGGGCACGTTGTTCACCGCGGCGACTTCGCCCATGAAGCTGTTCTTCAGTTCGTTGGCAAGGCCGATCCCGCCGACCGCCATCGTCGGCCGCCCGGAAAACCTGCGGGTCCACCCGGCCAGCGTCAGGTCCGATCCTTCGAAAGCGGGGTGGTGATAATAGCGCGTGCTGGCATCGAAGATATCGACCCCGGCATCGGCCAGCGCCCCGACCAGTTCGGCCAGTTCGTCCGGCGTCTGCGCCAGCCTGGCGTTATAGTCCTGCTGCTTCCACTGCGAATAGCGGAACATGATCGGCATATCGCCCACTTCGGCGCGGATCGCCTTGACCAGTTCCACGCCGAACTGCGCCCGGTCGCGCAGCGCCGCGCCGCCCCAGCGATCGCCGCGCCGGTTCGTTTCATGCCAGAAGAACGCGTCGGGCAGGTAACCGTGGGCGCCGTGAATGGCGATCCCATCGAAGCCGACAGCCCGTGCATTGGCGGCGCTGCGCGCGAATCCGGCGATCACGTCGACGATATCCTCGTCGGTCATCGGCGCGGTCGGCACCAGCATCTTCTCGATATAGGACGGGGCGACGGTGGCCAGCCCCCCCGCAGGCCCCCAGATGCCCGACGGCCGCGACGACATGCGATCAGGGTGCGGCCCGGTAAGATCGGTGCGGATCGGTCCCTGGTGCCACAACTGCGGAAAGATCACCCCGCCTGCCGCATGCACCCCGGCCACGATTTCACGCCAGCGGCCCATGGCGGCATCGCCGTGCAGTTCGGGCATGTTCGCTTCGTCGAGCGACCCGCAGCCCAGGGCCGTGGGGTGGTCCACGCCGATGCCTTCGGTGACGATCAGGCCGACGCCATGTTCGGCGCGGCGGCGATAATAGGCATCCACCGGCGCCGAAGGCACGCCATCGGGCGATGCCATCCGGGTCATCGGCGACATCACGATGCGGTTGCGCAAGGTCACGCCGCGCACCGTCAGCGGACGGAAGATGGGTCGATCCTGATTGGTCATGCAAATCCTCATGGTGCCCGGTCACAGGCCGAGTTGCCGCGCAAGGCAGGCAAGGTGAGCAGCGATATTCCCGCAATCTGCTTCGCCGTTCAACCTGCCGCAGGGCAGGGCCAAAACGACACACTGCGCGCCAGATCAAGGCGTTGTGCGATGCGCGTGCTTCGGCTGGCCGCATGGCGACAGCGTTTGTCCGCATGGCTGCACGGCATGGCCATATCAGGCGATAGGCGCAGCCGCGCGGCGAACAGCGCAGGCAGGACGCAGGCAACGGGGGCGGCGCGGCAATGGACCGTCGGCCCGAACAGCGGGAGCAGGCAGAGTGGAAACGACGCAGGGTGGCGATGCAGCCGCGCAGGTGCCAGGCCCGCTTGGCCTGCTGGCGCTGCTGACAAGCTCCATTTTCCCGATGCTGGGGCTGTTCGCGCTTGGCCCTGCACTGCCGCGGGTGGCGGCGGCCTTTTCCGCCGATCCCAATGCCGAACTGCTGGCGCAGCTTATCGGTGGCGCTGCCGGGTTTTCCTTTGCGCTCAGCTCTCCGATCGTCGGCGGGATGATCGGCCGCTGGGGGTACAAGCCGGTCTATCTTGTCTCGCTTGTCGCCTTTGCGCTGTTCGGAACGCTCCCCTACGTGCTGGACAGCCTGCCGGTCATCCTGGTCACACGGCTGTTTCTGGGCGTCTGCGTGGCCGGGGCGATGACCGCCGGGCTGGCCGGCATAGGCACCTTGCCTGCCGCCGAACGACCGCGCCTGTATGGGCGCAACGCGATGTTCACCAGCGTCGGCGCGGTGATCGTGTTCCCGACCGTGGGTGCGCTTTCGACGCTTGGCTGGCGGCTGCCGTTTCTGATCCATCTGGTGGCGCTGCTGGTCATTCCGCTGGCGATGACCCTGCCTGCGCGGGCCAACCCGCAAACGCGCGCAACCATCCCCGAAGGCCGGGGTCTGGGCGTGGCACCAGTGCTGCTGCTGCTTGCCGCGTTCATCGGTCTGGTGATGTATGTCGGCCCGATGTTTGCCCCGTTCTACGTGCGTTCGATCGGAGTGACGGACCCGCGCCTTGCCGCCATTCCGCTCAGCGCGATGTCGATCGGCTCGTTGCTGGTCACCAGCTCCTACGGGCGCCTGCATGCCCGTTTCGGCGCGATCGGGCTGTTCGTGGCGACGCTGGTCCTGTCGGGTGCGGGCCTGCTTTCCGCCGGACTATCGACGCATCTGGCGACGTTCGTGGTTTCGATGTTCGCGGTTTCGTGCGGCCTTGCGCTGTTTGCGCCCAACCTGAACTCCTACATCGCGGCTACATCGACCAACATGGCACGCGGCATTGGCTGGGCGATGTCGGCGATGTTTGCCGTGCAGGTGGCGTTTCCGTTTCTCGCGCGCGAATTGTCGCAATCCGCCGGACCGGCGGCCGTGTTCCATGTGTTCGGGGGGTGCGCGCTCGTGACGGGCCTCGCGCTTGCTGCGCTGGCCCGGCGCGGCAGCCGCCGCAAGCCCGGACCGGCGTGAAGCGCGCCCGCGCTGGCGTTCAGGCCAGGGCGGGACGCGGCGTGATCGGCACCGGGGCGTTGCCGCGGTCGAGCACTTCCTGCACGCCGCGCGGCGGCTGGCGCTTGGCCGGATCGTACCACGGCGAAAGGATTTCCCGCAGGTGGCGCAGGAAATGCTTTCCGGCCAGCTTGTTGACCTGCTTTTCCCGCGCCTTTGACGCGGCCAGTTCTTCGGCCGACATGCCTTCGCGTTCCTTGGCCAGCAGGTGTTTGCCGATCTTGCTGATGTTGCGCAGGATGTGGAAGGTGGCGAAGAAGAAGCCGTAGATGCGGCGGAAATAGGCCACCGGGCCGCGCCCGTAGATCGCGGTATAGACGGAATGGACGACTTCGCGGTGTTCGTATTCTTCGGCCAGATGCCATTTCCACAGGGCTTCGGCGCGCGGATCGGCTCCGGCCCACAGTTCGTCAAAATCTTCGAAGAAGCAGGTGGTGGGGATGGCGCTCATCGCTTCGAAGCCTTCGCAATAGGCGAGGTTGGCCTGGAGCGAGCGGGTCTTGAGGAAGCGGTTGTAGTCGGCCTCGTAGGCGCGCGCCATGGGTTCGATTTCGGGATAGTGGGCGAACAGCATCTTGTTGAACGCAATGTGCTGCTTGCAGTGCTGCATTTCCTGCAGGTTGAACAGGCGGATCATCTCGTCCAGCTTCTTCTGGCCGGGCTGGAGCTTCTTGCGGGCCTCGATCATCACCTTGACCAGGAAGGGTTCGAGATAGGCCGGGCAGATTGACGCTGCGTTATAGAGCTGGGCGAATTCGCGGTTGCTGGCCCAGTGGGGGCCGATGTCCGCAAAATCGGCCTCAAGAATACGGACTTGCATGGTCATCTCCCAGGCGGGCACCCGCCAACTTTTGCGCAATATTATGCATGATATACAGAAAATACCGTTTTTCCGCAAGCGCGGGGCCGGGCGATTGCCCTTCGAGGCAGGTGTTCCTGCCCCGCTTTTGGAAATCATGCACGATTTTAACTTGTCACTGCGTCAAAATCGAGGCCAAGATCCTCGAAGATCACCTGCGCCGCGTTGCGCCCCGGCCCGCCCGTGACTCCGCCGCCGGGGTGAGTCGATCCGGCGGTGAGGTACAGCCGGTCGATCGGCATGCGGTATTGCCCCCAGCCCGGCACCGGGCGGTTGCCGCCAAGCTGCCAGCTATAGAAGCCCAGATGCTGGATATCGCCGTTGACGAGGCTGGTGTTGTAGCGCGTGATGTCCAGCGGGGTCATGAAATGCTTGCCGAGGATATTCTCCTCGGTGACGTTTGGGGCGATCTTGCGCAGGTTTTCGATGAAGCGGTTGGCCCATTCCGCGCCTATTTCGTCCCACTTTTCGCGGCCGCCGTCCTTGAGGTCGAGCGGGACGAAGGCGTAGATGTGCAGTTGCGCCATGCCTTCGGGCACGCGGGTCGGGTCGGCGCGGAACTGCTGGACATAAATGGCGAAATCGTCGCGCGGGATGCCGCGCTTGAGTTCCTGGAAGCCCTGCGCGAAGGCATCGACATCGGCGTGCCCGGTTTCGACCCAGTAGAAATCGTCGATCCCCTGCCCGACGGTGAAGCGTGCCGGTTCCTTGAGGGCAAGGTGCACGGTCATCGGTTGCAGTGCAGCGTACTTGAGCACGTCGATCCGGTGGAGGAAGCCGGGCGGCAGTTCGGCGCCTTCGACCATGTGCGGAAATACCTGCGCCACGTGCAGCCCGGCGACCACGGCCTTTTCGGCGCGGATTACCTCGCCGCCTTCCAGCACCAGACCGCGCGCGGCCTGGTTTTCCAGCAGGATGCGTTCGACCTGCGCGTTCAGCCGGATGGTGCCGCCGTGGTCCTCGAAGCAGCGCACCAGCGCATCGGCCAGTGCGCCCGATCCGCCAACCGCGATGCCCAGCCCGAACTTGTACATGTAGGGCAGGATCAGATAGAATCCGAAGCCGGTCCCGTTGTCGAACGGGTCCATCATCGTTTCCGAGGCATAGCGCGCCAGAGCGATCCGCACCTTGGGATGTTCGATCCATTCGCAGATCAGATCCCACGCGCTGATCGCCTGCAGGCGCATCAGTTCCTGGCCTTCGGGCGACGCGTTCATCATCATCGCCTGGGTGCCCGGATCGGGCGGCACGCTGAACATGCCCATCACCAGCATGTCGAGCGTGCGGTCGACGGTTTCGACAAAGCGGCGGTAATTGTCGGCATCTTTCGGGCTGATCTTCGCAATCGAGGCTGCGGTGCGGTCCAGATCGCTCCAGAACTCCAGCACGGTGCCATCGTCGAACAGGAGGGCAGAGATGCGTTCGGGGTGGTTGTAGGTCAGCCCGTATTTCCCAAGGAGCTGCAATTCATCATTGCGGATCAGCGGGTTGCCCATGATCAGCGAATGGCTGACCGAACAGACGTCCTGCTTGAATCCGGGGCCGGTCAGTTCACGCGTCGCCACGCTGCCGCCAGCCCGGTCGGACCGTTCGACGATCAGGGTACGGACCCCGGCCTTGGCCAGATAGCAGCCGACGATCAGCGCATTGTGCCCGGCCCCGGCGATTACCACGTCATAGGTGTCAGCCATGTCTCTTGTCCTCTCGCGTGTTTCGGTCAGCGGGCGGTATCGATGATGAACCCGCCATCGGGCGTCAGGCTGTACCCGGTCATGAACCGGGCGTCGGCGCTGGCCAGGAACAGCGCCACGGGGGCGATGTCCAGATCGGGCGAACCCAGCCGCGCTATCGGGGAATTGGGCACCCAGGTGGCAGCGCCACTTTCGTCCGCCGTTGTCGCATCGTAGGCGTCGGTCTGGGCGATGGGCAGGATGTTGTTGACGGTGATCGCGTCGGCGCCCCATTCGCGCGCCGCCACGCGTGACAGCGCCCGGATTGCTTCCTTGGCCATGGCATAAGGCGCAAAACCGGCCGCTCCGATCACCCCGACCGACGATGCGAAGTTGATGACCCGCCCGGCGCCGCTGCGCTTGAGGTGGGGGTAGGCCGCCTGCATCGTGCGCAGGCAGGCGATCGGCCCGGTCTGGAACTGGTGCAGCAACTGGTCCACGCCAAGGTCGAGGACGCTCGATTGCGTGGTCGAAAGGTCGAAGGCGTTGTTCACCAGGATGTCCAGCCCGCCGAACGATGCGACGGCCCCGGCAATGGCGTCCCTGACGTCCTGCTCGCGCGCGACATCGCACGTGATGCCGATGGCCTTGCCGCCCGCAGCGGTTATTTCCGCGACGAAACTGTCGACGTTGGCGCGGGTGCGCGACGTGACCGCGACCTGCGCCCCTTCGGCGGCGAACAGTTTTGCGATCGCGCGGCCGATGCCGCGCCCTGCGCCGGTAATCAGCGCGGTCTTCCCGTCGAGTCGGTGCATCGTCCTCTCCACATGGCGGTGATTTTCACCTTTGGCGGCAGTGTGGCACCGGATGTGGCGATGCCGCCTATCGTTCGAAGGGTTGGCGGCGGGGCGCAAGGCGACGGCGGCACTGGTTGTGGACGCAGCGTCAAACGAAAGACACGCGCGCCGGAACCGGCGGTCGCTGGCGGACCTGTCATCGGGCAGGCCCCGTGGCGATGCGGCGCGCTAGTCTGCGGGCAAGATGCGCGGTCCCGCTTCGGGGATGAGCGCACGACGCGGATGAGGACCGGATGGTGGCATGAACGCAGATCGGGCAAGGCGCTGGTTCATCACCGGCATTTCGACAGGCTTCGGGCGTGAACTGGCGCGGGTTGTCGTGCAGGCGGGGGACGCAGTGCTGGGCACGGTGCGCAACCCGGCGCAAGTTGCCGACCTTGCCGCCGAAGGGATTGCGGCCATCGTCATGGACGTGAACGACGAGGCTGCGGTTGCCGCCGGTGTCGCGGCCATGAACGAACGGTTCGGCGGGGTGGACGTGGTTGTCAACAACGCCGGTTTCGGGATGAACGGCACGATCGAGGCGCTGTCGCTCGACGAACTGCGCGCGGTGATGGAAACGAACTTCTTCGGCGCCGTGCGCGTGTCCAAGGCGTTCATCCCCGCGCTGCGCGCAGGTGGCGGAACGATCGTGATGATTTCGTCGATGGCGGGGCATATCGGGTTTGGCGGCATGGGCGCCTACTGTGCCTCCAAGTTCGCGCTGGAAGGGGTGTCCGATGCTCTGGCCGAAGAGCTGGCCCCGTTCGGGATCGACGTGCTGATCGTCGAACCCGGTGCCTTCCGCACCGATTTTTCGGGCCGGTCGATGAAGGGGGCCACGCGCGCACTCGATGCCTATGCCGGAACGCAGGCGGGCGAAGTGCGCGCCCGGCTTGCCGCCTATCACGGCAACGAGCCGGGCGATCCGGTCAAGGCGGCGCACGCCATCGTCCAGGTGGTCCGCAGCGGCAAACCGCCGCGCCGCCTGGCCCTGGGCGCCGATGCCGTGGCCGGTATCCTGAACAAGCTCGACAGCGTGAAGCAGGATATCGAAGCCTGGCGCGCCGTGTCGGTCGATACCGTGCTGGACGGGACAGACGCATGAGCCGGGGCGCCGTTTCCAGCCATTTCATCACCACGAAGGATGCGATCCATGCCTGAAACCGAAAGCGCCACCACGACGAAGCCGGATGCGATCATCGCGGTGGAACGCTGGAACCACCATTGGGGCAACCGCGATCTGGAAGGCATGAAGCGCGTGGCCGCCGACGATTTCATCCAGTGGCACGCCACGGTGCGCAAGAACCTGACCAAGGACGAAGAGTTCGACATGCTGGTCGAGGCGCTGAAGGTCATGCAGATCCAGTTCCGCGACATCCACCTGACGCCGATGACCAATGATACCGTGCTGATGCAGTGCGTGGGCGATATCGAGATCGCCAATGCCGGCGCGCGCAGCGGCGTTCCCTTCGCCATGGTGTTCAACACCCGTGGCCAGCAGATCACCCGTTGCGATGAATACATGGACGGCATGTCGTTGCCACCGATCGACTTCACGCCAAAGGACTGAAGCGGCGCGGGCAGGGGGCCTGCGAGCGGACGGTCCGTACACATTTGCCCGTTTCCTGCGCGGGCGCGGGCGGCCATGCTGGTGCAGCAAATGCCATGCTGGCGCGGCGAATGAGGGAGAGACGGAATGGCGCAAGGCGAAGCCGGGCTGGCGCTCGACGATGAATCGGGTTTCACCATCGGCAGCTTCATCGCCGCGGTATTCGATCAGGTTCCGGCCACGATCACCCGCGAACAGGCGCTGGCCACGCTGCAGGCGTTGCAGGACACCTACGATGTGCCCGACATCGACAGGCGGCTGGCGCTGCTGGCCGACGATTGCGTGATCGAAGATCCGGCGGGTCTGCCGCGCGGCGGCGGCAAGGCCGGGATGGAAGCGTTCTTTCGCAGCACCTTCGACAACGGGGTGAAGATCAACCGCATGCCGCGCGAGCGGATCATCGTCGGCAACGAGGCGATCGAACATTCCGCCATGGTTCTGGAGAAGGAAGGGCTGGAACCGCACGCGCTGGCCCATGTCGTGCACTATACTTTCGACGATGCGGCGCGGATCAGGACGATGCGCGTGTTCTTCGACATGAAAAGCATCTTCCGCCAGCCGGAAGCAAAGCCCGGCGGCGGCTGGTAGCCACACCGCCTTTTGCCGCGCCCGCCAATGCCTGCCAGAGGGTAGGCCCCTGGTACGGGCGGGGCTGCAATAGGATCATGCACGCTGCACGAAGATGCGGCACGGAGAACGAAGGATGCCCCGGCTTTCCACTGCACGCCAGAGCCTTGCCCGCCTTGATGCCCGGATCGCGGCCGAAAGCGACGCCCGCCGCAAGGCGTGGCTGACGACGTACCGCAACCACTGGTGGGGCGAAGTGATCGGCGATGTCGACATGGTGATGGACACGATGTCGCACGGCCCGATTTCCTATACATTCGATGGTCACCCGTTCATGTCGGCCGACGAAAGCCTCGCCCGGATCACCGACCGCGCCGGAACCCGTGCGATGTACGAAGGCGTGGTTGCGCTGGGCGTGCGGATGGCCGGGCCATTCGATGACGAGCGCGTGCTGTTCGACGAACACGGGATGGCCCTGACCTGTGTGCTGAGCGCGGTCTATCCGGGCACGTTCCTTGCCCGCCACAGCGAACCTGTCGACCCCGATGGCATCTACCTGATCCGCTGGCCCAACGTGACCACGATCCGGTTCGATGCCGAAGGGCTGATGATGGGCGAAGATATCATCAATGGCGCGCCGATTCGCGTGCAGCAGGTGGACCGCAGCCAGGTCGACATGCTGCTCGACGGCCCGCTGCCGGCGGCATGATGCCGCCCACCCCGGAGAGCGAAGCAATGAGACGACTGGAAGGCAAGGTTGCCGTCATCAGCGGTACGAGCGGCGGCATCGGCGCTGCCACGGCGCGGCGGCTGGCGTCCGAAGGGGCAAAGGTGGTGCTGGCCGACATCAATCTGGAAGGTGCGGAAAAGACCGCGCAGACCGTGCGCGATGCGGGCGGCGAGGCCATCGCGCTGCACCTCGACCTTGCCGAGGAATCCAGCATCAAGGGGCTGATCGACCAGGCCGCAGCCCGTTACGGACAGATCGACGTGCTGTTCAACAACGCCGCCGACACGCGCTATGAAACGATGCTGCACGATGCGGCGGTCGCGTTCATGGACGCCGATCTGTGGGACAGCGTGTTTCGCATCAACACCCGCGGGACGATGCTGATGATCAAGCACACCTTGCCGCACATGATCCGCCAGGGTGGCGGATCGATCATCAACACCAGTTCGGGGGCATCGCTGCGCGCCGACCTTTTCCGCGTGGCCTATGCCTCGTCCAAGGCGGCGATCAACGTGCTGACCGAATATGTCGCGGCGCAGTATGGCAAGCAGGGCATTCGCTGCAATGTCGTTTCGCCGGGGCTGGTGGTGACGGAAAACACCGAGATGAACCAGGGCCATAATCTGGACCTGTACCTTGCCCATCACCTGACACCGCGGCTTGGCCGACCGGACGATCTTGCGGCCATGGTCGCCTTGCTGGCGTCGGACGACGGCAAGTTCATCACCGCCCAGATCATCCCTGTCGATGGCGGCATTTCCACCCACTTCCCGCATGTTGCGGAAACCCGCGGCGGCGTTGACGCCTACAAGCCGGTCAAGAATTGAGGATAGATCCATGGGACGACTGACCGGAAGAACCTGCATCGTCACCGGCGGCGCCGGCGGCCTTGGATCGGCCACCGTGCGGCGGCTTTGCGCCGAAGGCGGGCAAGTGGTGATTGCCGACATCATGCTGGAGCCTGCACAGGCGCTGGCCGAGGACATCCGCGCGGGCGGCGGCGATGCGATTGCACTGCATGTCGATCTTGGCGATCCCGACAGCATCCGAAAGCTGATCGACGATACGCTGGCGCATTACGGCAAGCTGGAGGTGATCTTCAACAATGGCGCGGCCACCCAGGCCGATTTCCTCAACCGCGATGGCGCGGCGGGGGACATGGAGATCGAGGTCTGGGACACGACCTTCGCAGTCAACGCGCGCGGCACCATGCTGATGATCAAGTACGCGCTGCCTGCGCTGATCGCATCGGGCAGCGGGGCGATCATCAACACCAGTTCGGGCGCGGCGCTGCTGGGCGATCTGGCGCGCACGGCCTATGCGGCATCGAAATCGGCGGTCAATGCGCTGACGCTCTACGTCGCGGCACAGTACGGCAAGCAGGGCGTGACCTGCAACGTGATCTCGCCCGGGATGGTGCCCACGGCCACGTCGCGGGCCAACCAGCCCGAACTGATCCGCATGGTGGAACGCCATCACCTGACCCCCGAACTGGGCTATCCGGAGGATATCGCGGCGATGGTTGCACTGCTTGCGTCGGATGAAGGCCGCTTTGTCAGCGGGCAGATTCTGCGCGTGGATGGCGGCGTCAGCAAGGCGTTCGCTCATGTTGCCGATAACCGCGACCAGTTCGAAGCCCATGTCGCAAACATCTGGGGAGGCGCAGCATGAGTGCCGACACGCTTGAAAGCGTCATGGCCGTGGCGCGGGCATGGGAGGACGCCTGCCGTTCGGGCGACAATGCCCGGATCGTCGACCTTCTAACCGACGATGCCGTCGTCTGGTACAATTTCCAGCCCGACGTGCACCATTCCAAGGCGGCCTATCGCGCCATTCTGGATGCCAGCGACAGCACGTTCACGAACCGCACCTACACCGACATGCGGCTGAACTTTCACCCCGGCGGCTTTGTCGAACAGGCAACGCTGTCGGGCGATACGCCGCAGGGCCGGGTCGAAATCCCGTTCCTGCTCGTCGCCACTGTTGCAGGTGGCCGGATTTCCCGGATTGCGGAGTATTTCGATTCCACCATCCTGCACCAGGCCGGGCTGGCCCCGGCCTAGGGCGGACGGGCCAGGCGGTCACAGGATCGAATTGGTCATCCCGCCATCGCACAGGATGGTTTCCCCGGTGGTGTAACCGGCGGCCTGCGAACACAGGAACAGGCACAGCGCGGCCATTTCCTGCGGCTGCCCGGCGCGGGCCGCCGGGATATGCTGCACCATGTTGGCGCGGAAGGCGTCAAAGCTCATCCCTGCCGCTTCGGCCTGCGCCCGCGTCCATGTGCGGTTGCTTTCGGTGTCGATATAGCCGGTGCCGATGGTGTTGATGGTAATGCCCTGCGCGGCGACTTCGCCCGCCACGGTCTTGGCCAGCGCGGCGGCGGCAACACGGGTGCTGTTGGCCAGCACATAGCCGAAGTTCAGCCCGCTGCGCACGATCTGCTTGGCCGTGCCCGATCCGATCGTCACGATTCGTCCCCAGCCCTGCTGTTGCATGTGCGGCAGCACCACGCGCAGCATCCGGGCATAGCACAGCACAACGCTGTGATAGGCTTGCGCCAGCATGGTTTCGTCGACATCGGCAAAGGTGCCGGGCGGCGGCGGATCGAGATTGTAGATGGCAATGTCGGGCGCGCCCAGCTCGGCCACCGCGCGATCGTGAATCCGGCCATAGCTGTCGAGATCGAGCAGGTCCGCGCTGATGCCGCTGGCCGTCCCGCCACTTGCGCGTATCGCCGCCACGGTATCGTCAATCGCGGCTTGCCCGCGCGCCACCACGATCACGTTCGCGCCTGCGTCAGCAAGGTCGAGCGCGATCTGCCGGCCAATGCCCTTGCTGCCCCCCAGGACGAGCGCGGTGCGCCCCTTGATTCCCAGATCCATTCCTTGCTTCCCCTGCCATGCCTGCCGCCCAGCGCGGCCTTGCGCAAACAATGAAGGCGTGCGCCAATCGGCAATCTGCCGCCCGGTAGGGTTGACCGGAGCGTGCCGCGCCGCGCGGGCAGCAGTGCAACTCGCCTGCCTGCGGATAGGGTTAAATATTCTGGCCCAATCTATACACGATCCACTACGGAACGGTTGATCGGGCCACAGAGCCGGACGGCGTCACGGGAGCATGCTGCGCAAGGCCAGGGTCCGGCCCTGGCACTGTCTACAGAGATATTTTCCAAACAAGAACAGCAGGAAGATTGGGGGAGTGATGACATCATTTAACATGAAGTTGCGCCTGCTTGCGGGCGCCGCCGTACTGGCGTGCCCGGTAGCTTCGGCCCACGCCGAAGATGCGGCGCAGACGCAGGCGCAGGCGCAGGACGGTCCCGGCGTAAACGCGGTTGAGGACATCGTCGTGACCGCACGCCGCCGTGCGGAAAGCCAGCAATCGGTTCCTGTGGCGATTACCGCCGTCAGCGAGGCAATGCTGCGCGAAAAGGCGATTGTCACGCCCTACGATCTCACCAACTCCACGCCGGGCATCGCCGCAACCGCGGGCAGTGCACAGCGCAACGACGTGCTCTATTTCATCCGTGGCCAGGGCGCCACGTTCGGCAGTTCGCCGTCGGTCGTGACCTATTTTGCCGATGTCCCGCAGCAGACCAATTCGACCAGCGGCGGTTCGAACATCACGTTCTACGATCTGGCTTCGGTCCAGGTTCTCAAGGGACCGCAGGGCACGCTGTTCGGCCGTTCCACCACGGCAGGCGCGGTCCTGCTCACGCCGAAGGCGCCCAGCGACGAGTTCGACGGTTTCGTCGAGGCGAACCTTGGCAACTACAGCATCCGCGAGTTTACCGGCGCGGTGAACGTGCCGATCATCGGTGATGCCCTGGCGATCCGCGTTGCCGGGAACTACAGCTACAACAAGGGCTTTTCGATCAGCAACACGACCGGGCAGCGGCTCGACGATCGCAACCGGTCGTCCTACCGCATCAGCCTGCGTCTGGCGCCGACGAACTGGCTCACCAACACGGTGATCTTCTCGGACACCAACATCAACGAAAACGGCACCGCCGCGGTCCTTGGCAACTATGAACCCAACGGTCTTGCCCGTCTGGTCGTCGATCCGCGCATTCCGGGTGGTTCGACGGTTACCGGGTCGCTCCTCGATACCCGTCCGGGTGGCGTGCTGGGCCTGACCACGACCAACCCGGCGGCGGCTGGTGGCTATGGCTTCATCGCGGTGGCCGGCCTGTGCGGTGCGATCACTACGGCGGGCAGCGCCGCCTTCAACGATTGCCTCAGCTCGCGTCTGGCGCTTATCAACAAGGCCCGTGCCAGCCTGGATTCCGAAGCCGCCCGTCTGGCTGCCGGGGGTAGCGTGCGCGAAGTGGCCACGACCCGCGACAACTTCATCCGCTCGCATGTCCAGCAGATCATCAACACGACCGAAATCAACTTCGGCCAGCTTGGTTTCCTTGGCGACACGACGTTCAAGAACATCTTTTCGACAACGCGCAACCTGCAGTCCACCGCCATCCGTGAAATCCAGGGCGGCGTCGGGACCGGTGTGGTCTACAACGTCATCAACGTGACCAACCCCAACTGCACCGCCACGGCGTGCACCGGGCTTGCAAACTATAACGATTACGGTGCGGGCAAGAACAAGTGGGGCGATGTCTATTCGGAAGAAGCCCAGCTTTCCGGCAGCATCAACAACAAGCATGACTGGATGGTCGGCTACTTCACCGAAGCCAGCGAAACCAATGCCTATCTCAATGTCCCGGCGGTGTTCCAGACGTTGAACGGGGCCTTTACCATACCGTCGGGGCTGCCGGGCATTTCCACCGGCTACAACCGCAACTACCGCAAATCGCAGAGCGGGTATTTCGGCCAGGCGACGGTCGACTTTTCCGACTTCGGTCTGGATGGGGTGCGCTTCACGGCGGGGTATCGCCATTCGATCGTCAAGGCCCGGTTGCTTGCTGTCGATGCGATCATCGTGCCTGCCACCGGCATCCAGCCGCGCCCCGGCGATCCGGGGATTCCGGCCAACCTGAAGCAGACGGCTGACAGCTATACCTTCTCGCTCGACTGGACGATCAAGCCCGGCGTGCTGGTCTACGGCACGACGCGCAAGGGCTTCAAGGAAGGCGGGATCAACATCCAGTCGATCCTTCCGGCGAACAGAGGCGTAGCGGCGGCGGTGCCGTACTTCGGGCCGGAAACCGTTACCGACTACGAAATCGGCATGAAGGCCGACTACGAACTTGGCGGAGTCGGCCTGCGTACGAACATCGCCCTGTTCACGGCGGACTACGGCGGGCTGCAGCGCGCATCGTCGTTCTTCAATGGTGCGACCACTTCGAACCAGATCATCAACGCCGCCAAGCTGCGCTCGCGCGGTCTGGAAATCGAACAGGTCATCCGCTTCTCGCGGGAGTTCTCGGTCAACGCGAACTATGCCTACCTCGACTCCAAGTTCCTGAGCTTCCCCGGCGTGATCGTCCGTCCTTCCGACGGCGCGGTTATCAACCGGATCGACACCGCGATTTCCGGTGCGCCCAAGCACAAGTTCGATGTGGCCGCGCGCTATGAATACGATGCGGGCGATACCGGCCAGTTCGTGCTGGCGGGCAACGTGTCCTACCAGAGCCGGTTTGCGCACTCGGATGACTCGGTCTTTGCCCTTTCGGCAGAAGATCAGGCGCCTTACGCCCTGGCCAACCTGCGGCTGGACTGGAACAACGTGATGGGCAACCCGGTCGATCTGTCGGTCTATGCCAAGAACGTGTTCAACAAGACGTTCGTGATCGGTTCGGGCAACCTCATCAGCTCGCAGCTTGGCACGACCAGCTACATTTACGGCGATCCGCGGGTCGTCGGCGTGCAGCTTCGCGCCCGCTTCGGCCGCTCGGCCGAACAGTAAGGACGGTGCCGGTCCCTGATGGGGCCGGCTACCGACTGTGCATCAGACAGGCAAAGGCGGATGCCCGGAAAGGGGCGTCCGCCTTTCGCGTTGAGGCGCGCGGTGGCGGTGTCAGGCGGCGGTCATCGTGCTGGCGTCGAAACCGCCAGTCTGCGCGCTGTCGAGGTATTCCTCGATCCGGGCGATCCTGCCATCGCGCAGCGTGAACACGATGATTGCGGGCAGGTTGTCGATGCGAAAGCCATCGGCGCCGCGCGCATCGACGCGGTGCTGCTGCACCCAGCCATCCGGCGTGGGCAGCCGCCGCACGTTCCGGAAGCGCACCTGAACGGCGGTGAAATACGCCTGAAAGAACGCCAGCGCCTGCTTGCGGTCGAGCGTCGCGTCGCTGAAATTGTACCAGACTTCGAAATCGGGCGCGAACAGCGCGTCGAGCGCCGCAATGTCTCCTGCGCCGAGTGCGGCGGCGAAGCGGTCGCCCAGCGTTTCGATGGTGGCCAGGTTCGGCATGGTCGGGCATCCTTTCCGGTCGAACGCCTTGCGTTCCTGTGCCGTTGTGCACCGGAGATGCTGCGGAATTGGCCTGCCCTGGGACAGGTGTGCATGATCGGCGTGCCGCCCATGCGAACGGGGTTCGAGAATGCGTTTGGTGGAGAAGGTTGTGGCGGTTGATCGTGAAGAGGCTCTGCGCCTGGGGCAGTTCTGGGTGACGGTTGCCGAAGAGCATGACACGGACAAGTTCCAGACCGTGCTGCATGAAGATTTCGTGATGTGGTACAATTTCGATCCGCAGGACCGTTCGCGCGCCGAGTTCATCGAAACGCTCAAGGCCGCGCACGCGATCTTCCATGACCAGAAGAACGAAGATCCCCGGATCACCGTGACCGAAGATGGCTTCGTGCTGCAGGCGACGATGACCGGCGTGCTCGACGGCAAGCCGATCCGCTCCCCCTATTGCTTCATCGCCCGGATCAAGGACGGGCTGATCATCCGCGGCGACGAATATTTCGATACCGCGCAGCTCACCAAGAAGGCCGGACGCCCCGGCGAAGGCATGGTCTGATCCATCGCTTGCCCGCCGCCGCTTGTTTGACGACGCGTCAAGGGAGAAGAATGGGAAATCTGGCCGTAGCAACTATACAGTATGCATAATGTTCTGACTGGCATAGCCTGCGCCTTCCGATGACGCGCCTGGCCGGTGGTGACTGGAGGAGAGAGAGCCGATGGAAATGCAGCACGCGATGGCGCAGCCGTTCGACCTTGGCAGCGGGACGCTGATCCCAGACGCGGACATCATGGAAACCGGCAAGGTCGATCTTTCGGTCTACACCTCGCAGCAGCGATTCGAAGCGGAGCGCGAGATTTTCGGCAAGGTCTGGCTCAACGTGGCCGAGACGGCGGAAATCCCCAACGCGGGCGATTGGGTCGTGCGCGATGTCAAGGTGCGCTCGGCCTCGATCATTCTGGTGCGCGGCAAGGACATGCAGATCCGCGCCTTCCACAACATCTGTTCGCACCGTGGCATGAAGCTGGTGTGGGATTCAAAGGGGCGCGGCGGCAAGTTTTCGTGCCCCTACCACGCGTGGATGTTCGATTCGGCGGGCGATCTCGTCAATATTCCCGATGAAGGCTGTTTTTCGCACGTCAGCAAGGCGGACAGCGGGCTGACCCCGGTGCGCTGCGATACGTGGGAAGGGATGATCTTCATCAATCTCGATTCCACCGGCACGCAATCGCTGCGCGATTTTCTGGGGCCGCTGGCCGACCGGCTGAGCAACGTGCCGTTCGCCAGCTACCCCTATACCGCGCGGGTCGGTTCGATGATCGACGCCAACTGGAAGCTGGCCATCGAAGCGCAGTGCGAAGCCTATCACGTCCGTGCGCTGCACGCGCGCACCGTGTCCAAGATGCTGTCGTCGCGCGACAACCCCTTCGTCCACCCGCTGCATGTCGAGTTTCTCGGTGCGCACCGGATGAACTCGGTGCCGCGCAACCCCGAATACGAACTGTCGCCGGAAAAGCTGGTTCAGGCGTTCTCGTTCATGAACGCGCAGCAGATGGTGATTGCCGATACCGGCGCGCAGGAAAAGCCGGAAGAAACCTTTGCCGGACACCCCGATGTCAACCCGACCGGGTCCAATCTGTGGGGCAACGACCAGTTCATCCTCTACCCGCACTTCATCTTCCACGTTTCGCTTGGCGGGTGGTGGCTGCACCGGTTCTGGCCGATCGCGGCGGACAAATGCTATTGGGAAGCAGTCTATCACTTCGAGCGCCCGCAAAGCCTGCGCAACCAGTTTGCGGTGCAGTATTCGCTCGCGCTCAACCGCGATACGCTGATGGAAGACAACCTGGCGCTGGTCCAGCAGCAGGAGGTCATGGAAAGCGGCGCCAAGAAGATCGTCCAGTTCGGCGAGCAGGAAGTGATGTGCAAGCATCTGGCAGCCGTGTCCGAAGCGGCGGCCAACGATGTGGAAGCGGCGCAGATCGCAGCGGAATGACCCACGCCGTGGCAAGGCCGGCGCGACGCGCAAGGCTTGCCCGATGAAAACGCATGAATCCGGCCGCCGGGGTGCCCGCTCCTGACAATGGGCGGGCACACAGCCGTTGCGGGCGGCGATGGCGGCAAGACAAGACTGAACGGGCAGGGGTTAAGGAATGGATCTGGGGATCGCAGGCAAGCGTGCGCTGATTACCGGCAGCACGTCGGGTATCGGCGCGGCAACAGCGCAGATGATGGCCGCCGAAGGCGTGCGCGTCATCATCAACGGGCGCAACGCCGAACGCGCGGAGGCCGTGCGCGCCGCCATTGTCGCTGCCGGGGGGACCGCGGCCATCGCGCTGGGCGATCTGGCCACCGATGCGGGCGCCGAAACGGTGATGACGGCGGCCAACGCTGCGTTCGGCGGCATTGATATCCTGGTCAACAACCTCGGCAATTTCGAACCGTTCGTGCCGGTGTGGACCGAGGCGACTCCGGCGCAATGGGCGGCCACGTATGAAGCGAACGTGATCGCCGCCGTGCGCACCATCACCGCATCGGTCGATACGATGAAGGCGCAAGGGTGGGGCCGGATCATCAACATCGCCAGCGGCGCCTATACCGAACCGCCGCCGGAGTTTCCGACCTATGGCCCGTCCAAGGCGGCGCTGGTCAACCTGTCGGTCGGGCTGGCCAAGTCGCTCGCCGATACCGGCATCACGGTCAACACGATCAGCCCCGGCAATGTCCTGACCGAGGCTTTGAAGTCCAACCTGCCCACGATCGGCAAGGCCAGCGGCTGGGAAGAGACGGACATCGACGGGCTGGAACGGCGCTTTGCCCGGCAGTGGCGCAGTCTTGTCAGCCGCACCGGGCGGGTCGAGGAAATCGCCGCGCTGATCTGCTTCGTGGCGAGCGCCCATGCCTCGTACATCACCGGCACGAACTATCGCATCGACGGCGGATCGCACGCCACGCTGAACTGACCGTTCGGCCCGCAGCCGCCGCGCACGAAAGGAACCATGAATGAAGCTTGCCGGAAAAGTCGCCATCATCACCGGGGCGGGCAGCGGTATGGGCGCGCAGGAAGCGCGGATGTTCGCCGCCGAGGGCGCCAGGGTTGTCATCACCGATATCGCGGGCGACGCCTGCCGCGCGATTGCCGAAGAGATCGGCGCCAATGCCATCGCCATCGAACACGATGTTGCCGATGAAGCGGGCTGGGAAACGGTGATCGCCACCACGCTGGATGCGTTCGGCAAGATCGACGTGCTGGTGAACAATGCCGGGCTGACACGGTCGGACACCTTCGACAACACCGATGCCGCGTTCCTGCGGCGGATGCTCGACGTGAACATCGTCGGTTCGTTCCTGGGCATGAAGGCGGTGCGCGGCCCGATGAAGGACAATGGCGGTGGCGTGATCATCAACATCGCGTCCGGCCTCGCCTTCACCAGCCTGCCGGGCTACTTTGCCTATGGCGTATCGAAGTGGGGCGTGCGCGGCATGACCCGCCTTGGCGCGAAGGAGCTTTCGCCCGACAATATCCGCGTGGTCACCCTGACGCCGGGCGCGATCGAAACCCCTTCGCTGGTGCCTTCGGTCCGCGAAAACGCCGCCGCCCTGATCCCGCTGGGCCGGGTGGGCGAGGCGGACGAGTTTTCGCGCGTGGTCGTGTTCATCGCGTCGGACGATGCCAGCTATGTTTCGGGCGCGGAGTTCCTGATCGACGGGGCGATGATCTGCTGAGCAGGCTGGGGAGCGTGCAATTGCGGGCCTAACCGGGGAAAGGCCCGGCCCTATCCGGGGAAAGGGACGCCGCAGCGGCGGAGCGCATAGCCTTGCGCAGTGAATCAGGCGGGCCGTGTTCCCGCCGTCTGCTCAAGAGGATGCCATGACAGATACCGTCGCGCTGGTTACCGGCGCAAGCAAGGGCGTTGGCCGTGGCGCGGCGCGCGCGCTCGGCTCCAAAGGGATGACCGTGTACCTGACCGCGCGCAGCGAGGAAGAGCTGAACGCCGCAGCGGCAGAGGTGGATGCCGCCGGGGGCAAGGGCATTGCCGTGGTCTGCGACCATGGCGACGATGCACAGGTCAAGGCGGTGATCGACCGGATCGAGCGCGAGCAGGGCCGGCTCGACCTGCTGCTCAACAATGCGGCGGCGGTCTATGGTGATGAACTGGCGCGGCCCGGCGGATACTGGGAAAAGGATCTGAAGCTGGCCGACATGATCGTGGTCGGTCTGCGTTCGGACTATGTGGCGGCCTATTATGCCACGCCGCTGATGATCCGCACCGGCGGGGCGCTGATCGCCAATATCTCGTTCTATGGCGCGGTGTCCTATTTCGTCGGCCCTGCCTATGGCGCGGCCAAGGCCGGGACCGACAAGATGGTGCACGACATGGCCATCGACCTTGCCGGTACCGATCTGTCGATCGTTTCCTACTGGCCGGGCTATGTCCGTACCGATGCGTTCAAGGCGATCCCGGACGAGCATTTCCCCGAACCGCTGCGCGCGATTCTGCCGGAGTTCGAAACGCCGGAGTTCACCGGGCTGGTGATCGCGGCGCTGCTGGGCGATCCCGATCGCAAGGCGCTTTCGGGCAAGGCGCTGATCGGGGCGGAACTGGCGCTGAAATACGGCATCAAGGATATCGACGGGAAACAGCCGCGCACCTGGGTTGCGGAAATGGGCCGGCCGCAGGCGTTCTTCGTCGCGGGCTGAACAAGAGGAACGGGCATCAACCGCCCGGCGGGAGAGCAAGGATGATCGAGGCGCTGCTTGTCGTCTTCACCAACGCCACCGAAGGGCGCGACGACGATTTCAACGATTGGTACACGCATATCCACACCCGCGATGCGTTGCGGTTTCGCGGTTCGATCGCCCAGCAACGCTTCCGGCTTGCGCCCGAACAGGTCCAGACCTTTGCGGGCGGGGCGTTCCATGCGCAGTATCTGGCGCTCTACGAAGTCTTCGACGCCGAGCGGTTCGTGCAGGAGCATATCGACAATGCCCTGACGACACGCATGGTGGTCGAGGATTCGATCGACATCTCGCGGCTTGACGATTTTCACTATTACCCGCTGCAATTCCGCGACAAGGCGCCACGCACCTTTCAGAACGGCAGCGTCGTGGTGGAGCAGATCAAGGCAAGGCCCGGCCACGAAACGGCGTTCCGCGATTGGTACAACGACCATTACCTGCCCGGCCGTTTCCGCGAGGAAGGGATCATTACCGGCGCACTGCTGGCCTATGACCCGCACGCGCAGCTCGTCAACTATGGCCCGGAGCACGATCATGTCGGGATCTGGCGGCTGTCGGACGACAGCGCCCGTTCGCACTGGCGTTCGCGCGCGCTGGCCGATTGCCCGCATATCGACCAGACCTCGCTGGCCGTCACCTGCTGGGACATCCTGACCGAGCGGCTGACCGAGGATGCCGTGCATCACCCCACGTCAGCCGGGCTTGCCGGCGAAGAGCGCGCCCGCGCCCGCATCGCGGCGGCGGGCAGCGCACAGACCGATCGCGGCGATCACCTCAAGACCTGAACGCCCGCCACGGGTTTCGCCCATTGCAAGCCCCGTGGCGCACAGCCCGCGCATGGCCCTTACCCGGAAATGGCGTATCCGCCGTCGACCGGGATCATCACGCCGGTAACGAAACGGGCTTCGTGCGAGCACAGGAACCCGACCACGTCGCCCAGTTCCTGCGGCTCGCCCCAGCGCCCCATCGGGGTGCGGGCCACGATCGGCGCGGCCAGCTCGGCGTTTTCCCACAGCATGCGCGACATGTTGGTCCTGATCCATCCCGGCGCCACGGCGTTGCAGCGGATGTTGTCCCCGGCCCAGCTTGCCGCCAGCGTTCGCGTCAGGCCGACCACGCCAGTCTTGCTGGCGGTGTAGGCGGGGGCCATGGTGCTGCCGAAAATGGCATACATCGAAGCGATGTTGACGATCGCGCCGCCCTGGCGGGCCAGCAGCGGCCGCGCAGCGGTGCACATGCGCATTGCCCCGGTCAGATTGACATCGAGCGTGCGGGCGAACTGGTCCAGATCGAACTCCTGCGGCGTGGCATGCCCGGCACAGTTGACCAGCGCATCCAGCCGCGGCAGGTCCGCGACCAGCGCATCGACGCTGCTCTGGTCGGTCACGTCCAGCAGCCGCGCGGAAATGCCTTCCACAGGCGGTACAAGCGCGATTTCCTTTGGCGAATAGCCGGTCACGATCACCTCGAATCCCAGCTTGCGCAAGGCCGTGGCAGACGCAAAGCCGATGCCGATGGGGTGAGCGCCGCCGGTAACGAGGGCGAGCTTGGTCATGCTGGAAGGCTCCTTGTGCAATTCCGCGGCACTTTGCGGGCGTTGCGCCATGCCGGAACCTGCCCTCTGGCTGGCAGGATTTGCGCCGTACAAAATATGCATGATATGCTTGCCATGCACGATGTTCATTGATTCGACGCGGCGGTGATGCGATGGTTCGGCAACGCAAGGTGCCGGGCCGGAGAGGAGATTCAGATGAAAGTGTCGTATTTGTGCATGACGGGTTACGATGGGCCTGCGCCTGGGATTGAGGTATGGCCTGCGTCGCCGGAGTATTGCGATGCGGGAGTGGCGCAGGGGTCGTATGCGCGGTATCTGGAGATGGTGGAGCGGGCCGAGGCGCTGGGTTTTGACTGGGTTTCGGTATCGGAGCATCACTATGCGCCGTACCAGATGACGCCGAACCCGATGATCATGGCGTCTGCGATCATCCAGCGCACGAAGCGGGTGCGGGTTGCCTTGCTGGGGCCGCTGGTTCCGTTGAACAATCCGGTGCGCCTGGCCGAGGAAGTGGCGATGCTGGATGCGTTGAGCGGGGGGCGGATCGAGGTACTGTTTTTGCGGGGCACGCCGAACGAGCACAAGACCTACGATACCGATGCGGCGCTGACGAAGAAGATGACGCAGGAAGGGATCGACCTGATCCTGAAGGCGTGGACGAGCGAGCAGCCGTTTGCGTGGGAGGGGGATCAGTACCGGTTCAACACGATATCGGTGTGGCCGCACATTACGCAGCAGCCGCATCCGCCGGTGTTCGGATCGGGCAACAGCGAGGATTCGGTGGTGTTTGCGGCGCGGCGTCGCCTTGGCATTGCGTTTTCGTTTGCGGCGCCTGAAACGGTCAAGGGGTGGATCGAGCTGTACCGTGCGGAATGCGCGCGCGAAGGCTGGGAGCCGACGCCGGGGCATGTGCTGTACCGCGGGATTGCCTATTGCGCGCCGACGGACGAGCGGGCGCAGGGCGAGATGTTCGAATACTTCGGCAAGCAGGCCGAGGAGCAGAGCAAGCTGCAATCGGCGACGCTGGGCGGTCCGCCGGTGCTGGATCTGGTGGCCAAGCCCTATTTCGTGGGCAGCCCGCAGACGCTGATCGAGAAGTTTGCGGTGCTGCGCGACATCGGGGTGGGGGTGTGCGACCTGCCGTTCGTGGTGGGCACGCCCGACCAGCAGCGCGCCTCGCTCGAACTGTTCGGCCGCGAAGTGCTGCCCGTGGTGCAGGGCTGGGACATGTCCCGCTTTCCCCAACCCCTCGAAGCCCAGGCCGCCGAATAACCACCCCCACACCCAACCGCCATGCACCCCACCGGCGCCGCCCGATGACGCCGCGCCGGTGGGGTCAAGCGATCAGGCGGGCGAATTGCCGCCCGCCGCCATCGCGGCCATCATCGCCTGGAAATCGGCAAGCGACGGCGCGTGGCTGGAATACCCGCCATCGACATGCAGGTTCTGCCCGTTGGTGTAGCGCGATTCGTCCGAAGCGAGGAATACCGCGGCCTTGGCGCAATCTTCGGGCGTGCCGATAAAGGGTGTGAGCATGTGCCGCAGCATGACATCGCGCACCGGCGGCGGCATGTTGTCTTCAGTGGCGCCCGAAACGATCAGGCCGACCATCAGCACGTTGGCCCGGATGCCGAGTTTGCCGTATTGCGCGGCGATATTGTAGGTCAGGTTGTGCACGGCGACCTTCGATGCGCCGTATGCCGTCTGCGCGATGTCGCCCTGGAGGGCCTTGGTCGATCCCGTGGTGATGATTGATCCGCCACCCTGCCGGATCATGTGCGGAATCGTGTGCTTGGCACAGAACATCGGGCCTTTGACGTTGACCGCCATGGTGCGGTCCCACAAGTCGCCGTCCATGTTGACGACATCCACATCACGCGTGATGATTTCCGGCCCGGTCATCGCTGCGTTGTTGTGCAGCACATCGATCCGGCCATAACTGTCGAGCGTGAACTGCACCATTGCCTGGACTTGCGCTTCGTCGGCGATGTCGGCGGAGAAGGGCTTTGCATCGAACCCTTCGGCAACAATCTGCGCGGCGACTTTTTCGGACGAGCGACTCTGGCTGCCGACAACGACTTTCGCCCCCTGCCGGGCATATTCGGCAGCGCACGCGGCGCCGATGCCTGACCCTGCGCCATTGATCAGAATGACTTTGCCTTCGAGACGTCCCACCCCGGTTCTCCCTTCGCTCATCGCCTTTTCGCGTGTCCAGCGCATTGCCGCCTTGCCGTGCCGGACTTGCCGTGCCGGACGAGAGGCAAGGGCCATGACGCTGCGGCATTTCGCCGTGAATGGCGGTTCGGACACCTGCCTGCCGACAGGCCGGATTGCGGCGTGGTGGCCATTCCCGTCATGCCTGACGACAGGTGCGCGCACCGGCCTGCGGCTTAGGCCCGGTGCCGGGACAGTATTGCCATGGGGGCCTTGTGAAGATCTACAGCAAGGATGGCGTCGAGATGATCGACGTGAAATCGATCGAACGCCGGGATGACGTTCTGGTGGTCAAGGGCAAGATGATGGGGTCGATGGCCACGACCATCCACGTCACCCCGCAAAACCTGTGGGAGGCGTTCTGCCTGCTGCCGTGGAAGGCACGCCTTGCCTTGCCGCTGATGCTGGTCAAGGGCATGGGCAAGCCGGCGGTTCCGGCAAAACCCGGAACGCGCGCCTGACTCTGACTCTGACCAGGCATGGTACGGCCGCATGGCGCGGCCGAATTGCCGGGAAATCTGCCTCCATGGCCATGAAGGCAGGCGTTCTGCTGTCTTTCAGCGGTTGACAAGAACGGCATCGCTCTTGCTATGGCGATTGTCCGCTATCAGCCTGGACACACAGCAGCACGCTGCCGCGCGCCTGCCTGCCGGGTCGGCATGCCGTGTAGCGGAATGGAGGAAGGTCTTTGTTGCCAAGGATACCCGATGTTGTCGACAGCGACGACCAGAGCATCACGCACCGTGCCTATGTGCAACTGCGTGCAGCGCTGATCTCGTGTCGGTTCAAGCCGGGTTCGCGGCTGAAGATTGCCCAGCTCCAGCGCGATTTCGATATCAGCCAGGCCGCCGCGCGCGAAGGGCTTTCGCGTCTTGCCGCCGAAGGGCTGGTCACGATCGAGCGCAACAGCGGCTTTCGCGCCGTGCCGCTTTCGGCCGATGGCTATCGGGAACTCGCCGATGCCTGCCTGACCATAGAGCTGCCGCTGCTGCGTTCGTCGATCGGGCGGGGTGATTTCGCGTGGGAAGGCAGCCTGCTGTCGGCCTACCACGTATCCTCGCGCGTGCTGGCCCAGGTCGGCGATGATGAAATCAGCATGGACGCCTATGTGCGCCACCGCGAAGAGTTTCACCGCATCCTGTTTTCGCGCTGCGACAACCAGTGGCTGTTGCGGGCGTGGTCCCAGCTTTATGCCCAGCAGATGCGGTTTCGCCACACCTTCCGCGAACTGGCCCGCTATGAACGCGGGTTGCACAAGGATTACCGCGCGTTTCTTGACGCGGTGATCGAGCACAACGTCGAGCATGCGATTACCTTGTGGCAGGAAAATCACGACAAGGTGGTGGCCTTCATCGAAGCCAACCTTGGCCATGCCGCAGCGGACAAGCCGACGGGACGGCGATCGTCTGCCCGCAAGGCTGCTTCGGCCTAGTCCCTCCACGCGATAGGCCCGAACGTTTCCCGGCGCTGCGATAAGCAGTGCGACGGGCGGGGAGCGGTTGTGCGCGCCCTGCATTACGGTGCCGCCACACAAGGAGGAGGCTGCGATGGTAGACTATGCAACGGTTGGAACCAACGACCCGGCGACGGCGCTGGCGTTCTATGACGCCCTGCTTGGCCCGGCGGGCTATGCGCGGGTATTCGATCATCCCAATGGCGGTGCTTTTTACGGCCGTGACGGCATGATCCGTTTCGGCGTGCTCAAGCCGTTCGATGGCAATGCGGCCTGCGTCGGCAACGGTTCGATGATGGGTTTTGCGTTGGCCCGGCGCGAGGATGTCGATGCGTTTCACGCCCGTGCGCTGGAGCTTGGCGGGACGTGCGAAGGTCCGCCGGGGCTGCGCGGCCCGGAAGAGATGGGCATGTACTTTACCTATGTCCGTGACCGCGACGGCAACAAGCTGTGCGCGTTCAGGATGGGGTAAGCGGCACCACGCGTCAAAGGGCGGCGGACTGACGGGGCGCAGGCCCGTCAGTCGCTGCGCAGGCCGACCCCGATGCTGGCGCGGGGCTGTTCCATTTCGGTCGATGCGACCGGATAGGCGCAATAGTCCGCCGCGTAATAGGCGGTGGGCCGGTGGTTGCCCGAAAGGCCGATGCCGCCAAACGGTGCGCCGGACGATGCACTGTTGGTCGGCCGGTTCCAGTTGACGACGCCGGCGCGGATGTTGGCCCAGAAGCGGTTGTATTCCTGCGGCCCGCCGCCGATCAGCGAGGCCGAAAGGCCAAAGCGGGTGGCGTTGGCTTCGGCAATCGCTTCGTCCAGATCGTCCACCTTGATGACTTGCAGCAGCGGCCCGAACAGTTCGACATCGGGCCGGTCGGCTACCCCGGTCACGTCGATGATGGCCGGCGAAAGGAACGGCAGGTCATCGCGCAGGCGGACCATGTGCTTGATCGGCCGTCCGCCCGACGACAGCAGGTAGACGAAACTTTCGGTCAGCCCGTCTGCCGTGCGGTTGTCGATCACCTCGTCATAGATCCCGGCCTTGACGATCAGGCGCCGCGCCGCGGTGCACCGCTGGCCCGCACTGGTGAACGCCGATTGCACGATGAGGGCCGCGGCATCCGACATCTTGGGCGTATCCCACATGATGAGGGGATTGTTGCCGCCCATTTCGAGCGCGACCATCTTGCCCGGATTGGAGGCCAGCTTGCGGTTGATCGCAATCCCGGCGTGCGCCGATCCGGTAAACAGCACGCCGTCGATGCCATCGTGGGCGACCAGCATCTGCCCCTGTTCCGGGCCGCCGGTCAGCATCTGGACCACGGCTGCGGAAATCCCGGCGCGGTGGAAGCACTGGACCAGCATTTCGCCGGTGGCCGGGGTCTTTTCCGATGGCTTGAACACGACCACGTTGCCTGCAATCAGCGCGGGCACGATATGGGCGTTGGGCAGTTGCGCGGGGAAATTGTACGGCCCCAGAACGGCCATCACGCCGTGCGGCTTGTGGCGTACCGCCGTCGTCCCTTGCAGCGCCGAATCCAGCTTGCGCTGCGATGTCCGGTCGGCATAGGCGCGGACCGATATTTCCACCTTGTTGATGGCGCTTTCGACTTCGGTGTGGGCCTCCCACAGGGGCTTGCCGGTTTCGCGCGCGATCATCGTCGCCAGCTTTTCGGCGTCCTTGCGCACTTCGTTGGCGAAGCGGCGCAGCAGTTCGATCCGCGTGGCCAGCGGCTGTGCCGCCCAGGCGGGCCAGGCCCGGCGTGCGCGCGCGACGATATCATCGACATCGCCAACCGGCCCGCGCCAGATTTCGGCGCCGGTGGCGGGTTCAAGAGAAACGATTTCGGCCGATGCCACGTATGCGCTGCCTGTTTTATCGCTGAATCACAAACGGATGGCCCCGATGTGCGAAGATGCACCCTATAGGAACATAGTTACGGATTAGACAATGCCGTGATCGTTAGCAGTGCGCAGAAGGCGGCGCATCTCCGATTTCATCCGCTTTCGTGCCCGGCGGCGGGCGGTGGCGGCCCCAGCGCATCGCCAAGGCGGCGGATCGCGGCAACCGTGGCATCCAGCCCGCTCCAGTCGTCGTCCTGCGCGATCGGCGCCCAGATCGCTTCGACCTGATCGATCAGCAGCGATGGCGGCGCGGCTTCGGCCCACAACGGGTGGCTGGCATCCGTGGCGGCATAAGGGGCCAGCGCGGCTTTTAGCGCCTTGCCCTGCGCCGTTTCGGGAAACGGCCCGCGCCCGCCGCGATGGGCGTGGAAAAACGCATCGGGGCTGATCCCTTGCGCGATCATGGCCTGTTCGCACGCGCCGATCATGGCGGTATCCTCGTCCTCGCCGCGCGGCACCACGCCCAGCCGCCAGCACCAGCGCCGCGCCATGGCCTGGTGGTACAGTGCGGGGTAGCGTTCCAGCGCCGCGATCAGCGGCGGCGCATCGACCAGCGGGCGCAACGCCACGGCCAGTTGCCCGCAGTTCCAGTGGATCGCTTCGGGCTGGCGGCCAAAGGCATAAAGCCCGCTATGGTCGAAATAGGCGGCGGTGAACCCCGGATCCCAGCGCGGCAGCCAGCGCCATGGACCGTAATCGAAACTTTCGCCGGAAATGTTCATGTTGTCGGTATTGAGCACGCCGTGGACAAAGCCTGCGACCATGTAGCTTGCCGCCATGTCGGCCATGCGTTCGACCACCTGGTTCAGCAGGCGCACGGCCGGGTGGGGCGCATCGGAAAACGCCGCGCCCGGATAATGCGCCAGGCAATAATCGACCAATGCCGCCAGTTCCGCTTCCTGCTCCAGCGCGGCCAGCCGCTGGAATGTGCCGAAGCGGATGTGGCCGTGCGAAAGGCGCACCAGCACTGCCGAACGGGTGGGCGAAGGTTCATCGCCGCGCCAGAGCTGTTCGCCAGTTTCGATCACGCTCAAGGTGCGGCTGGTATTGGCGCCCAGGGCTTCGAGCATTTCGGTGGCCAGGATTTCGCGCACCGCGCCTTTCAGCGTCAGCCGCCCGTCGCCTTGCCGACTCCATGGCGTCTGCCCGGATCCTTTGGTGCCAAGGTCCATCAGCCGCCCGCGCTGATCGTGCATCTGGGCAAAGGTGAAGCCACGCCCGTCGCCCAGATCGGGGTTGTAGCTGCGGAACTGGTGCCCGTGATAGCGCAGCGCCAGCGGCCCCGGCATATTGTCTTCCAGCGGCACGAAGCGCCCGAAGTGGCGCAGCCATGCCGCATCGTCCATTCCGCCCAGGCCGACCTGCGCTGCGGCGCGGTCATTGCGCCAGCGCAGGCGGGTTTCGGGGAAATCGGCGGGTTGCACCGGATCGCCGATCCAGTCTGCGATGGCCATGATCTGCGGGGAAGGGCGGTAGATCGCGTCTTGCGGGAGCGGCTGCATCCGGCAATAGTGGGGCTGCCGATGCCCGCCTGCAAGCGGGGCGCCGGATTAAAGCCAGGCAAGGGGCGGTTTCTACACGATCATGGCCGATAAGAACGAGCGTAGCTGGGAAGATCGCACATGGACCAGCGGCGACGGGTTGCGCCTGCATTTCCGGTTCTACGATGGCGATGCCGCGCGCCCGCCGGTTATCTGCCTGCCGGGGCTGACCCGCAACGCCCGCGATTTCGAGGATCTGGCCGCCCGGCTTTGCGGCCGCTGGCGCGTGCTGTGCCCGGAAATGCGCGGGCGCGGCGATAGCGATTATGCCAGGGATCCGATGACCTACCAGCCGCTGCAATACCTGCAGGATGTGGAAGCCTTGCTGGCGCAGGAAGGGATCGATCGCTTCGTGGCCATCGGCACGTCGCTCGGCGGCTTGCTGACCATGCTGCTGGGCGTCAGCAATCCGGCGCGAATCGCCGCGGCGGTGCTTAACGACATCGGTCCCGAAGTGTCCGACGCCGGGCTGGAACGCATCCGTGGCTATGTCGGGCAGGGGCGCAACTTCGAAACCTGGATGCACGCTGCCCGCGCGCTCCAGGAAGGGCAGGGCGATGTCTACCCCGATTGGGACATCACCGACTGGCTGCGCTATGCCAAGCGGATCATGGTGCTGGGCAGCGGCGGCCGGATCTCGTTCGACTATGACATGAAGATCGCCGAACCCTTCGAGGCCCCCGGCGGAGCTACCCCGCAGGTCGATCTGTGGCCGCTCTACGATGCGCTGGCGACGCGCCCGCTGCTGGTGCTGCGCGGTGAAACGTCGGACATTCTCCAGGCGGAAACCGCCGCGAAGATGGCCAGCCGTCCCGGCGTGGAACTGGTAACGCTGCCGCGCATCGGCCACGCGCCGACACTGGACGAGCCGCAAAGCATCGCCGCGATCGAACGGCTGCTCGACCGGGCATGACCGCGCGCAAGGCGGCGGGCGCAGCCGACGCAACGGGAAGGGCCGCGCCGGTCCGGGTGCTGCATCTGCATTCGACTTTCGATGCTGGCGGCAAGGAACGCCGTGCGGTTGCACTGATGAACCGCTTCGGCCCCGGCATCGAACACCACATCGTTTCGGCGCAGCCTGCGGCAATGGGCGCGCGGGGCCTGATCGACAAGCGCGTCAAGGCGGTCTTTCCGTTCGGTTTTCCCGCCCTTGCCGGCAAGCTGCGGGTGGCGCGGCTGCGCACGCTGGCGCGCGCGATGCAGGGCTATGACCTGATCCTGACCTACAACTGGGGGGCGATGGATGCAGCCATGGCGCACGCGATCTTTGCCCCGGCCATGGGCCTTGCACCGCTGGTCCACCACGAAGACGGGTTCAACGCCGATGAATCCGGCGGGCTGAAACGCCGCCGCAACTGGTACCGCATGGTGGCGCTGTCGCGCGCGGCGGCGCTGGTCGTGCCTTCGGCGCCGCTTGAAACCATCGCACTGGGTATCTGGCACCAGCCGCGCGCCAAGGTGCGGCGCATTGCCAATGGCATCGACACCGCCGCCTATGCCCGCAAGGCCCGCGCCGATGCGCTGCCGCGCGTGATAAAGCGGCCCGGCGAACGCTGGGTGGGCACACTGGCGGGCCTGCGTGCGGTCAAGAATCTGCCGCGCATGGTCCGCGCGATGAAAGCCCTGCCCGACCATTGGCATCTGGTGATCCTTGGCGAAGGGCCGGAACGCGAGACAATCCTGGCCGAAGCGATGGCGCAGGAGGTGGGCCACCGCGTCCACTTGCCGGGGCACGTTGCCGATCCGGCATTGGCGGTGGGGCTGTTCGATTTCTTCGCGCTGTCGTCCGATAGCGAACAGGCACCGCTTTCGGTGATCGAGGCGATGGCTGCAGGTCTGGCCGTGGCCAGCCCGGCGGTGGGCGATGTCGCGCAGATGGTGGCCGAAGCGAACCGCCCGTTCATCACCGCGCCCGGTGACGATGCCGCACTGGCCACGGCCCTTTCGGCGCTGGCCGCCGACGATGCGCTGCGCCAGCGGATCGGGGCGGCCAACCGGGAGCGCGCACGGGCCGAATACGATGAAGCGGTCATGGTCGCCCGCTATCGTGCGCTTTATGCCGAAGTGCTGGGGCGGCCGACTTTTCCGTAACCGGCGTGGGGCATGGGTTTTTTAACCATCCGGCGGGTATGGGCGTGGGATGCCGATGCTGCGCCCGCCTGTTCTGATGCTGTTGTGCCTGCTGGGCGGATGCGGCGCCGATCCGGTGCCGACCGATACCGTGCCGCTCGACCCGGTCATGGCCGAAGCGTTGCAGGGCCAGCTTATGGTCGATCCTGACCTGACCCAGCAGAACCTGCGCAACATGGCGGTGATGCCTGGCGGCCCGGTCGATCCGGCGCTGCCCCTGCCCGATCCGGCGGAACCGCGCGCCGGATCGTGAAAGCCTGCCGGCCCGGCGCGGGCGGCAGGCGGGGCGTTATGCCTCGGCCTTGACCCTGGCGCGGAAAGCATGGAGCAGGGGTTCGGTGTAGCCGTTGGGCTGCGCCACCCCTTCGAACACCAGCGCGCGCGCTGCCTGGAAGGCAAGGCTTGCAGCCGGGTCTTGCGCCATGGGCCGGTACAGCGGGTCGGCGGCGTTCTGCGCATCGACCTTGGCCGCCATGCGCAACAGCGCCGCATCGACCTGTTCGGCGGTGACCACGCCGTGCAGCAGCCAGTTGGCGATGTGCTGGCTGGAAATGCGCAAGGTGGCGCGGTCTTCCATCAGGCCGACATCGTTGATGTCGGGGACTTTCGAGCAGCCGATTCCCTGATCGACCCAGCGCACGACATAACCGAGGATGCCCTGGGCGTTGTTGTCGATTTCATCGCGCACTTCATCGGCCGACCAGTTGTGCCCGGTGGCCACCGGGATGGTCAGCAAGGCGTCGAGGCTGGCGATCCCTTCCTGTCGGCGTTCCTGCTGCCGGGCGAAGACATCGACCTTGTGGTAATGCGTGGCATGGAGCGTTGCGGCGGTGGGCGAGGGCACCCACGCGGTATTGGCGCCGGTGCGCGGGTGGCCGATCTTCTGCACCAGCATGTCGCCCATGCGGTCGGGCATGGCCCACATGCCCTTGCCGATCTGCGCCTTGCCCGACAGCCCGCAGGCAAGCCCGATCTGCACGTTGCGGTCTTCATAGGCGGCGATCCACGCGCTGGCCTTCATGTCGCCCTTGCGCAGCATCGGCCCGGCCTGCATCGAAGTGTGCATCTCGTCGCCCGTACGGTCGAGGAAGCCGGTGTTGATGAACATGATGCGGTCTTTCACCGCATGGATGCATGCGGCAAGGTTGGCCGAAGTGCGGCGTTCTTCGTCCATCACGCCAACCTTCAGCGTGTGGCGGGCAAGGCCGAGCATGTCCTCGATCGCATCGAACAGGGCGTTGGTGAACGCGCACTCTTCCGGCCCGTGCATCTTGGGCTTGACGATATAGACCGATCCGGTGCGGCTGTTGCCCACGGCGTTGTTGCCGCGCAGGTCGTGCAGCGCGATGGTCGAGGTCACCATCCCGTCCAGAATGCCTTCGCCTGCCTCGCTGCCGTCGGGCAGCAGCACGGCGGGCGTGGTCATCAGGTGGCCGACATTGCGCACCAGCAGCAGGCTGCGGCCATGCAGCGTGAAGGGCGTGCCATCGGGGCCGACATAGGCACGGTCGGGGTTGAGCCGCCGGGTCATCGTGGCACCGTTCTTTTCGAACGTGTCTTCCAGATCGCCCCTCATCAGGCCCAGCCAGTTGGCATAGGCGGCAATCTTGTCCTGGGCATCGACCGCTGCAACCGAATCCTCGAAATCGCAGATCGTCGAAATCGCGGATTCCAGCACGACATCGGCAATGCCGGCCGGATCGTCGCGCCCGATCGGATGGGCCGGATCGATCACCACTTCGATGTGCAACCCGTTGTGGCGCAGCAGCAGGTTGTCGCCCGCGCGGCCGATGAGCTGCGCCGGGTCTGCCAGCGGCAGGTCGCCCCCGGTCCAGTCCGCCCACGATCCACCGGCCAGCGGCGCGGCTTCATCCAGAAACGCCTTGGCCCAGGCAATGACCTGCGCGCCGCGTGCGGGATCGTAGCCCTTGCCGCTGGCAGAGCCGGGGATGGCATCGGTGCCATACAGCGCATCGTAAAGGCTGCCCCAGCGCGCATTGGCGGCGTTCAGCAGGAAGCGGGCGTTGAGCACCGGCACGACGAGCTGCGGCCCCGCCACGCTGGCAAGTTCGGCGTCCACGTTCTGCGGCGCGACCGTGAACGGCGCGGGTTCGGGCACCAGATAGCCGATTTCGCCAAGGAACGCCTTGTACGCGGTCATGTCCAGCGGCTGCCCGGCGCGGGCCTTGTGCCAGGCGTCGATCTGCGCCTGCAAGGCATCGCGCTTTTCCAGCAACGCGCGGTTGCCCGGTGCGAAACGCGCGTAGATATCGGCCATGCCCGCCCAGAAGGCTTCGGCGGCGATGCCGGTTCCGGGCAGCGCCTGCGTTTCGATGAAGTCGACCAGGCTGGCCGCGACCTGCAATCCGGCCTTTTCGACATACATGGGCATCGCACACTCTCCTTCGTTCCGCGCAGGCAGACGTTGTTCCTTAACGTGCTCTAGCGGGCGGACGCGCTTCGCGGTAGAAGGAAAGAGTTCAATGCACCTTTTCCATAGAGTTAAAGATGTTCGATCCCGGCTATGACTTCTTCCTGCAGATAGTCGAGGCTGAATCCATTTCCGCAGCGGCGCGCAACAGCCGCGTTTCGGTGGCCAGCCTGTCCAAACGGCTCGCGCGGCTCGAACAGCGGCTGGGTGCACGGCTGATCCACCGCACCACGCGCCGCCTTGCGCTGACTGCGGCAGGGCAGGAGTTGCGCGACACGCTGCTGCCGCTGCGCGCATCGCTGACCGCGGTCGAGGACCGCATTGCCGGACGGCATGCAACGATTTCCGGCCCTTTGCGGATGACCGCGCCGACATCGTTCGGGCGCATGCGCATCGTGCCGTGCCTGCCCGCGTTTCTCGCCCGCCATGCCGGGGTCGATCTGGCGATCGACCTTTCGGACGAGTTCGTGGACCTGCTGGACGGGCGCTACGATCTGGCGATCCGCATCGGCGCGCAGATCGGCACCGGGCTGCTGGGCCAGCGGCTTGGCACCAGCCGGCGCGTGCTGTGCGCGACACCGGGCTATCTGGCGGAGCAGGGCGAACCGGCCAGTCTGGCCGATCTCGCGCGGCACCGGTTGCTGGCAACCGACAGCCAGTTGCCCTGGCAGCTCGATGGACCGGAAGGAACGGTGCTGCTGCACGGGCAAAGTAGCATCCGCACCAATTCGAGCGAAGTGGTGCGCGAACTGGCGCTGGGCGGGTGCGGCATCGCCTTGCGCTCGATGTGGGACGTGGCCGACGCGCTCGATGCCGGAACGCTGCGCCGCGTGCTGCCCGACTACGAAGGCTCGCAGGATGTCGGCATCTTCGCGGTCCATGCCCCGGCCCCGTCGGTGCCGGCGCGCGTGCAGGCGCTGATCGATCACATCGCCGCATACCTTGAAGACAACGGCGCCGGGTGCTGACCGGTCGGCGCAGGCAACGCCGTTGCCGTCATCGCCCGCCGATCAATAGCACTGCGCCATCATGCCGCCGTCGAGCGTGATCGTATCGCCGCTGTGATAGCGCGCCATGTCGCTGGCGAGGTAGACGACGATGCCTTGCAGATCCTGCGGCGTGCCGATCTGCTTGATCGGCGTGCGGGCCAGGGTGAGATCGATCATGTGCTGCACCACCGCGCCATCTTCACCGCCGATGTCGGTGGGGATATAGCCGGGGCAGATCACGTTGCAGCGGATGTCCCACGCCCCCAGTTCGACCGCCACGGTCCTGGCCATGGCGTTGATCCCTCCTTTTGCCGCCGCATAGTGGGGCATCCCGGCAACGCCGACAAATGCCAGCAGGCTGCCGTTGAGGATGATCGAGCCGCCCCGGTCACCGGCTTCGGCGCGGGCCTTCATGTGCCGGGCAGCTTCGCGCACGGTATAGAAAACCCCGTGCAGATTGACATCGAGCAGCCCGTGCCAGGTGGAATCGGCCATCACGTCGAGCGGTTCGACGGTGGCCAGCCCGGCGTTGGCGATGACGCAATCGACCCGGCCGAACTCTTCCACGGCGGCATCCATGGCTGCCGCCACGGCCTTCGAATCGGTGACGTCAACAGCCTGGCTGCTTACCCTTCCGCCATGGACGGCGAGTGCGGCCACGGCTTCGGCGTTGCGGTCGGCACGGCGGCCCCAGATGATGACATCGGCCCCGGCACGGGCAAGCCCGGTGGCAAAGGCAAGGCCAAGCCCCGAATTGCCCCCGGTGACCAGTGCTACCTTGCCGGTCAGATCGAACAGGTTTTCTGCCATGCCACGTCTCTTTCCCACGGTTGTTTGGTTGCGCTTTCGTGGCCTGATCGTGAACCTGCGCGTGCCGGGGGGAAAGGCGTGGCGACCATCGGGGCGGCGCCAGTGCTATCGCTGTGCGGCCATGCGGGTCATTCCGTGCCTTTGCCCCACAGCAGGCGGTCGGCATATTTGGTGTCGAGATATTCCCAGTATTCCGCAACCCGGCCTTCTTCGCAGCGGTAGAAGAAATTGTAGAAGTTGCGGTAATGCGCATTGGCCCGGACCGTCATCGCGTCGAGGATGAAGCGGCAGGCGACATGATCGCCTTCGGCGATGATCGACTGGATTTCGATGGTTACCGTGCCGCGCCGGTAGAGCACATCGTGGAAGCAACTGCGGATTTCCTCGACGATCGCATCGCGGCTGGCGATGGCCTGTGCGCCGTGCTGTCCGTCATCGACCATGTACGACGGCGCGACGTAGTGCTGCACCACGTTTTCAGCGAGGCATTCGCGGATGCCATCAAGATCGAACGCGGCGACCGATTGCAGGTATTTGCGGACGACTGCCTTGTTGGCGGCCAGCGTTTCGGGGGTGCCCATCGCTGCCTCCCTAGCGCCCGGCATCCATCTTCAGCCCGCCATCGGCGAAATAGCTGTACCCGGTGACATAGCGGGCTTCCGGGCTGACCAGAAAAAGCGCCACCGGAACGATGTCATCGTCAAGATCGCCCATCCGCGGGATCGGGCTGGGCGTGACTTGCGCCAGGCCTTGGTCCAGCGCGCGCTGGAAGCTTTCGGTGAGCGCAACCGGCATCAGCGCGTTGACGGTGATGCGCTTGTCGCCCCATTCGCGTGCGGCGGTGCGGGTCAAGCCGCGGATTGCCTCCTTGGCCATGTTGTAGGGCGCCATGCCCATCGTCCCTTCGATCGCGGCGGCGGACCCGAAATTGAGGATGCGTCCGTCGCGCCCCTCCATCAGCGGGTAGACCGCCTGCATCATGTGCAGCGCGGCCAGCGGTCCGGTGACCATCTGGCGATGGAAATCGGCCACTTGCGTACCCAGCACGGTCTTGGCCGCCGATGCCAGTTCGAAGGCATTGTTGCAAGCAATGTCGATCGTGCCGAAGGTTTCGACGGTGCGCGCGACAGCCTGCCGGATCTCCGCCTCTTCGCCGACATCGCAGCGAATGGCGAGCGCGGTCCCCGCGCCATGCTGCGCGTTCAGTTCGGCGGCCAGCGTTTCGATGGTTGCGGGCGTGAAGGATGTCACGGCAACCTTTGCGCCTTCGGCGGCAAAGCGCCGCGCCATGGCCCGCCCGATTCCGCGCCCTGCGCCGGTAATGATCGCCACTTTGCCGTCGAGCCTGCCCATAGCCTCTCCCCTTTATTGCGTTGTTCGGCCCATGCTGCGCCGCCTGCGTGGAAAAACACCTGCCGACGGTGGGGCTTGCGCGTGCAGCATCGCTTGTCTGCACAATCATGCCTATCGCCGGGGAGGGTGCATGAAATGCACGAACCGTTAAACACCGCCCGGCGCAAGGGAGAGGATCGACGGTGACGGAATCGGGCAGGGATCGCGCGGCGATTGACTGGCGCAGCCACCGTTCGACCGCATCACGGATGGGGCTGGACAACGGCACCGCGCCGACCGCGCTCTATGCCGACCCGGACGGTTTCGCCCAGGAAGTGGAGCATATCTTCCGGCGGGCCTGGCTGCTGGTCGCGCGCGTCGACGATGTGCCGCGGCCAGGCGATTTCATTCGCCGTGAAGTGCCCACGCTCAAGGCTTCAGTGGTCATCACGCGTGGCAAGGACGGGATTGTCCGTGCCTTCCACAACGCCTGTTCGCATCGCGGCGTGGCGCTGGTCTGCGAAGCGGCAGGCAACGCCCTGACCTTTCGCTGCCCTTATCATGCCTGGGTCTATGGCATCGACGGCAGCTTGCGCGCGATCCCTTCGGAAGAGGATTTCCCGCACGTCGACAAGGCGGAAAACGGGCTGGCCCCGATCCATCTTGCGGTCTGGAACGGGTTTGTCTTTCTGAACTTTGCCGCAGAGCCGGAGTGCGATTTCGCCACCTTCATGGCCGGGATGGACGCGGTCTACGACGGGATGGATTTTGCCGCCTATCCGGCCACGATCCAGTACCGCGAAAATGTTGCGGCCAACTGGAAGCTGCTGATCAACGCCTTCAACGAAGGCTATCACATTCCGTTTCTGCACATCAGGACGCTGGTCCCGCAACTGCTGACCGAAGACAACCCGTTCCTGCAATACCACGACATCCGCCGGTTCGGCCCGCACAGTTCCAGCACCTTGCAGCGCAACTACGGGTGGGCGCCGCAAGGTCCGGTCCAGCAGTTCGCCATGCGGCATCTCTTGCCGACATCGGTGCCCGATCTCGATGCGCTGGCGGCAGGCAAGGCGGGCTTGACCGCGCATCCGGGCGTCAATGCCGTGGGGATCGACAATTTCGGCACCGAAGTCATCACCATCTTTCCCAATGTGATCCTGCAGCCGCTGGCCAATGGGTACCTGCTGTTCACGCATTGGCCGGTGGCGGCTGACCGGCAGATCATCGACGTGCGGGTATGTTCGCCCGCCCACCCCGGCTCCCTGCGCGAAGAGTTCGCCGCCGCCAACATGCTGGCCGCGACCCGCGATGTCCTGACCGAAGATATCGCCATGAGCCAGGTGCAGCAGCGCGGCCTGAACAGCGGGGCGCATGCCGACGTGGTGTTTGGCGAGAACGAGGCGCACCTGCGGTTCTTTGCCGGAGCGGTGCGGGATTTCATGCATGAACGCCGCGACCGGCCCTGACGGACCGTCATGCAGTGACGGCAGCAGCCGGTTGCGCGGCATCATGCACGGCGTATGATTATCAACAATTCTGACAATAGTTCATGGAGAGGTTGCAATGGCGAGTGTGATTGAAAAGGCGGACGCCCATCTCAAGTACCTTAAGCATGGCGGCAAGCTGTTCATCAACAACCAGTGGGTCGAAGCGAAATCGGGCAAGACGCTGGACGTGTTCGATCCGGCAACCGGGGCCGTGATTGCCAAGGTTGCCGCGGCCGACAAGGAAGATGTGGACGATGCCGTGCGCGCCGCCCGCGCCGCGTTCGATGGTGGCAAATGGTCGCAGCTAACGCCTTCGGTGCGTGGCCAGTTGCTGTGGAAGATCGCGGAACTGCTGGAGCGTGATTTCGATGCCTTCGTGCACCTTGAAACGGTCGACAACGGCAAGCCGCTGGCGTTTTCGCGCGGCGACGTGACGCTGGCGATCGACATGTTCCGCTACATGGCGGGCTGGGCCACCAAGATCCGCGGCGAAACCACGCCGCTTTCGCTGGGCTTTCCGCACCTGAGCTATACCACGCGCGAACCGGTGGGCGTTGCCGCCCAGATCGTGCCGTGGAACTTCCCCCTGCTGATGGCGGTGTGGAAGCTGGCTCCGGCGCTGGCCGCCGGGTGTTCGGTTGTGCTCAAGAGCGCCGAACAGACGCCGCTTTCGGCATTCAAGCTGGCCGAACTGTTCGAAGAAGCGGAGTTTCCCGCAGGGGCGGTCAACATCCTTTCGGGCTTTGGCGAAACGGCTGGCGCGGCCATGGCCGCACACCCGGCGGTGGACAAGGTGGCCTTCACCGGATCGACCGAAGTGGGCAAGATGATCGTTCGCGCCGCGACCGGCAATCTCAAGAAGGTGACGCTTGAACTGGGCGGCAAATCGCCTGTCGTGGTGCTGCCCGACGCCGATCTCGATGCTGCCGCGATGGGTGCCGCTGCCGGGATCTTCTATAACCAGGGCCAGGTCTGCACCGCCGGTTCGCGCCTGTACGTGCACAAGACAGTGTTCGACAAGGTGGTCGGCGCGGTGGCCGACCGGGCCAATGCGATCAAGGTCGGGTCGGGGCTGGATGAGAGCAACGACATGGGGCCGCTGGTGTCCGAAGAACAGCTCAACCGCGTGATGGGCTTCTTCGATTCCGGCCGCGAGGAAGGCGCAAGGGCGCTGGCCGGGGCGGAGCGGCTGGGCAACCAGGGCTATTTCGTGAAGCCTACGGTTTATGCCGATACCAGCCACACCATGCGGCTGGTGCGCGAGGAAATCTTCGGGCCGGTCATCACCGCAATGCCATACGATGATGACGATCTGGACCGGATCGCCGCTATTGCCAACGACAGCGATTTCGGCCTTGCCGCGTCGGTCTGGAGCCGGGATATTTCCAAAGCCCTCAAGCTTGCCGGAAAGATCAAGGCAGGCACGGTCTGGGTCAATTCGCACAACGTCTATGACGCGGCGCTGCCGTTCGGCGGGTTCAAGCAATCGGGCTGGGGCCGCGAAATGGGCGAATACGCGATCCAGAACTACACCGAAGTCAAGGCCGTCACGGTCAAGCTCTGACCGCAAGAGCCAACAGGCTGCGGCGTCGCCGGTACGGGCGGCGCCGTATGCCGGTGTCAGAGGCACGATGGCATGACAGACCGCATCCGCTTCGATCCCTACGATCCTGCCGTTCACGCGCGCGGGCCGGACGCCTTTGCCGCGCTGGCCAGCCGCTGCCCGGTGTACCACTACAACGGACGCTTCGATTTCTTCGTCGCCAGCGATCCGACCGATGTGCGCGAGCGTATCCTCAAGGATCCGGCCACCTGGACCATCGAGGAGGGCAGTTCGCCCAAGCTGCTGCCGCCTGAACAGCGCACCGCGCTGATGGACGACACCGCCTATCACAACAAGGTGCGCTTCGTGATGCAGCGCGGCTTTTCCCCGCGCGAACTGGCACGGCTGCACGAAACGGTGCTGCGGCTTGCCGATGAACTCATCGACGCCATGCTGGCCGACCCGCAAGGCCGCGGCGACCTGTTCGAACGGTTCGTCATGCCTCTGCCGGCCCGCCTGATGTGCGTGATGCTTGGCGTGCCTGAAGCCGACCACATGCTCTACAAGGAATGGGCCGATGCCTATTTCTACGACATCCTGAACGATGCCGGAACCGGCATGTCGGTCGATAGCCTCGCACAGGTATCGACCCCGGTCTTTGCGGAACTGGCGCGCCGCCGCGCGTTGCTGGCTGACAGAGGGCTGGAACCGGACCTTTCGCTGCTGGGCGCGGAACTGCCCCACGATTTCCTGTCGCGCTTCATGTGCGACAGGATCGACGGCCGGCTTCTGCGCGATGACGAAATCCTCAGCGTCATGCTGGGCATCATCGTGGGCGGCAACGAAACCACGATGAACCTGATCGGCAACCTGCTGATCCGCTTGCTCGGCGACCGCGCGCTGTGGGAACAGCTCCGCGCCGACCGCAAGCTGGTGGATGCAGCGATCGAGGAAAGCCTGCGTATCGACCCGCCGGTGATCGGCCTGTTCCGTGCGGCGCGCCATGATACCGCGCTTGGCGAGGTGGCCATTCCGGCGCACGCCAAGGTGTTCTACAATATCGCGGCGGCCAACCGCGATCCGGCCATCTTCACCGACCCCGATACCTTCCGGCTTGACCGGCCGCGCGCGCAGATGCGCCATCACGTCGCTTTCGCGGGCGGCAATCACTCCTGCATCGGGGAACCGCTGGTGCGGATGGAGGTCCGCGCGGTGCTCAACCGGCTGCTTGATCGCATGCCCGGCCTCGATCTCGATGGCGAACCGCGCCGGGCGGCGGGCTTCAATGTCTGTGGATGGAACTACCTGCCGATGCGCTGGCGCTGAGGCGCGGCGGTGCGATGGGGACAACAATCAGGCGGCCTGCCGGGCCGAAACGGGAGAATGGCGTGCGCGGATTGAATGGAAAGATCGCTATCGTGACGGGCGGGGCAGGGCGGATCGGACGCGCGGTCGTGGCGCGGCTCGTGGAAGAAGGCGTGCGCACCGTCGTGGCCGATATCAACCTGGCCGACGCGCAGGACGTTGCCGCCGCCCATGGCGCCATGGCCCACGCCATCGCCTTCGATGCGGCGGACGAACAATCGGTGCGGGCGCTGGTCGATGCCACGGTGGAACGCTTCGGCGGGCTGGACATCCTGCACAACAATGCGGCCTTCGTGAATCTGGGCGAGATGGGCGTGGATACCACCGCGCTCGAAACCCCGCTGGATCTGTGGGACATGACGATGAACGTCAACGTGCGCAGCTATTTCGTGGCCTGCGCGCAGGCATTGCCGCACATGATCGCGCGCGGCGGCGGGGCGATCATCAATACCAGTTCCGGGTCCGGGCACCGTGGCGACGATGTGCGGATTGCCTATGGCACGTCGAAAGGCGCGGTTTCCGCGCTGACGCTTTACATCGCCGCGCAGCACGGCAAGCAGGGCGTGCGCTGCAACGCCATTGCGCCGGGGATGATCGCGGATGACCGCCTGCGGGCGATGGTGCCCAAACTGGTCGCCCTGAACGAGCGTCACAACCTAGTGCCGCGTGTCGGCGTGCCTGACGATATCGCTTCGCTGGTCGCCTTTCTGGCGTCGGACGAATCCGCCTACATCACCGGGCAGGTCATCACCATCGACGGCGGGCAAAGCTCGCACCAGCCGCAGATGGTCGAAGCCATGGCGCTTGGCAGTGCCTATTCCTGACCGCGCCCCGCGCTTCACTTTTCCGGGACTTTCACGATGACCAGACCTACCCGTTTCTGCCGTATTGCGTGGATTGTCGACGACATGGACGCGACCGAAGCCGTTTTCCGCGACCTGTTCGGCCTTGGCATGCGCTTTGGCCCGATCGCGCGCGACATCATCAAGGCGGGGATCGACGAGCACGGCTTCGAACCGATCCAGCTATACGTTCCGGCAGCCGACCTGCCGTTCATGAACGGCCTGCCCTATCCGCTGGTGGAAGTGGCGCTGGCGGTGGACGATTGCGAGGAAACGCACCGCGTGCTGGCGGCGGACGGCATTCTGCCATCGTTCACCAGCCCGCTGCCGGGGCCGGACACGCAGGAGCATCTTTACGCCCACGGCTTTGGCGGGATTCCGGTGATGGCCTGCACCGACGGCGACAACGAATCCATGATGGAGCCGTTTCTCGATCTTGAGCACGCCCCAGTGCCCAAATGCGGCCAGGTGGTGATCGCGGCCGACGATATCGACGCCATGGCGGCCCGGTTCAATCGCTATTTCGGCATGGCATGGGTGCCGGTCGATGCCGGAGGGCTGGGCGCGCGGGCGCTGGCCGGGCCGCACCGGATCAAGCTGGTCGAACGGCCTTCTCCCGTGGCGCTGGACAACGCGATGCACTGCGTGCTGTCGTCGGAAATCATGGTCGCCGATGTGGAAGCATCGCGCGCAAGGCTGGAAGCGGCCGGGCACGCCGTTCTGGCTGAACGCACGTTTTCCAGTGGCCGCAAGGGTTGGTACTTCGGCAAGGTGCTGGCCGGCATGCCGGTCGGGATCTACGATGCCCGCGACGATGCCGAGGCGCGCGGTCTTTAGGGCCAGGACCTAGGCAGGCGCACTGCCCCCAGCGGCAAGTTCGCGGCGGATCGCATCGTGGCGCGCGGGCGTAAGGCCGAAACGGCTGACCACCAGCGCCGAAGCGATGTACAGCAGGCCCGGCACGATTCCGTAAAGCACCGCCACGCCATTGAGCGCGAGCGTGCCGTTGGCCGTGCTGCCCGCCTTGAAGCCGATCAGGTCCAGCGCGAAATAGACCACGCCGATGGACATCGCCTGCCCGAACTTGTGCGTCACCGTCAGCAATGCGAACAGCATGCCGGTGCGGTCCTGCCCCGACGCCAGGCGGTCTTCGTCCGATACGTCGGCCATCATCGAGCGCGGCAGCATGTCTACCGAACAGGCCATGGTCCCGCCCAGCAGGCCCATACCGAAGAAGTAGACGAGGTTGCCGGGCGGCATCGCCATCATCAGCATCATGTAGGCGGCAAAGCCGCAACACCCCAGCGACAGCGCGCGGTGGCGCCCGATGCGGTTGGCGATCAGCGACCAGACCGGCGCGGTAATCACGCCGACGATGTAGAACGCCACGAATTGCAGCCCGACATAGGCAAACGGCACCTGCTTGAGCATGGTGAAAAAGAACAGGAACACTGCGGCGCTGATCCCCAGGCCAAGGCCGACCAGAAGCTGGGTGAGCAGCAGCAGCCGGGTGGATGAGAGCGTGAACAGGCCAAGATAATCGCGCAGGCGCGCCGCGTGCCCCTGTACCGGCGCATCGCCTTCGCGCACATAGGCGACGCATGCTGCAATCGTCACCGGCACGCTGGCAAGGATGAACCAGCCCATGGTGCGCACGGTAAAGCTGCTGTCGTTGGCGATCCGGTCGGCAAAGAACACCGGCATCGCCATGACCAGAATCTGGCCAATCGTGTTGAACACCATCCACCAGGCGAACACGCGCGAGCGTTGGCGGTAGTCCGACGTGATCGTGGTGCCCATGCCCATCTGCGCCAGCACCACGATCGAATAGCCGATGTAGGCCATGACCAGCCCGATCGACAGGTATACCGGGCCGACGCCGGGTTGCGCCATGAACAGCATCCACGTGCCTGCCATGACCAGCGGCCCGCCGAGCAGCAGCCACGGCCGGAACTGGCCCCAGCGCGTGCGGGTGCGGTCCATCAGCCCGCCGACAAAGGGATCGAACACCAGATCGCCCAGGCGCACGAACGTGAAGATGAAGCCGACAAGCGCGAGATTAAGGCCCAGCGTGTGGGCATAGAACTCCGGCAGGAAGATGATCATGGGCAGCGTCAGGGCCGACATCGGCAGCGCGGGCGCCGCCAGCGCGGCAAGCAGGCGGTGCGAGGGATGCTTTTCGTTGCGCGTCATCGTTCGCGTGTTCCCGAAACGGTAAAGGCTTGTCTGTCGATGTGTGTCTATCGGTGTGGTGCGCGCCGGGCGCAACCTGCCGGGCGGCGGGCGGGATCGGGTTCTGCCCGCCGGGTGCGCGGCACCGGCGCGCGGCCGCGAAACCACCGCACTTGACGCAGCGTCAATCAATAACCCGGCAATTACGGCTGTTTATCGTCATTGCGGATAGGGTTGAGGCCCGGTTGCCGGGCCGCTGTGTTGCCAGATGCCGGACGATGACCCTAACATCGCGGACGCAATAAAAACGAATCATAACCGCACTAATGCATGAAATTGCGTGCCGGGATCTTGGAGAGGATCATCGAATGAGCGTCATGCCCACCGTTATCGTGCCGCCGCGCGCGCCGCATGACCAGATCGCCCGGCCCAACCTCGAAGCCAAGATCGACGCCGTTGACCGCTCGCGCGTGACGACCGTCTTTGCCCCTGCCGGTTTCGGAAAGACGATGGCGGTGCTGCAATGGTCGTCGGTGCTGGAAGCGCGCGGACGCCCGGTGATCTGGCTGGCGGCACGCGCCGGGATCGCCAGCTACGACCTGTTCATCGACGCTCTGCACGCAGCGTGTGCCGCCCAGCGGATGGACTGGCGCGGGCATGCGGACGGATGCCGCACGACGGCCGCAGCCGGTTTCGCCGCCATGATCGCGGCCCTGCCGGTTCGCCCGGTGCTGGTCATAGACGATGCGCAGGGCCTTCCCCCCGAAGTCTTTGCCTTTCTCGATGACGTTGTTGCCGCGGCCCGCGATGCGTTGACCACGATCATCGTCTCCCGCAGCCTCAACACCATCCCCATCGCCCGGCTGCGGGCGCAAGGCTACCTGTTCGAGATCGGCTGGGCAGACTTGCGCTTTTCCGTCGAGGAGGCGACCGATCTGGTCGCGCGCGTCGGCAAGGTGCCGCTGAGCGCGCAGGAAATCGCGCTGATCGTCGACGATACGCAGGGCTGGCCTGCGGGTATCACGATGACCCGGCTGTTGCAGGACCGGGAAATGCGCGGTGGGGAAGCGCCGTTCATTCGCCCGTCCGGCCTGCGCCGCGAGTTCGAGACGTATTTCAGCGAAGAAGTGATGTCGCGCGAACCGGATGAAGTGCGCCACTTCCTTGCCAGCACGATCATTCTGGAAGAACTGACACCCGATGCCTGCGCCGCGCTCACGGGGAACGACGATGCACGGGTCATGCTTGAACGGGTCGAGGAAAGCGGCCTTTTCCTGCGTGCCATCGACCTCGACCGGCGCAGCTACCGCTACCACACCTTGTTCCGCGACATGGTGCTGCGCCGTCTGATCGACCGCGATCCGGCGCGCGCCACGCGGCTGCATTGCCGCGCCGCGCGCCACTTTGCCGCGAATGGCAAGCATCTCGAAGCCGTGGCCCATGCCGAGGCGAGCGGCGATGCCGCGTTTCTGGCCGATATCCTCGACCAGTTGGCCGATCCCTTGATTCATGCCGGGCACCTTGACCGGATCGACCGTCTGGTGGCCGGGCTTTCCACTGCCGTGTGCGCCGGGCGGCCTCGTCTTGCGCTGGCGATTGCCTGGCGCCGGATCCGCAGCCTTGCTTTCGCTTCGGCGGAAACGCTCATCGACCTTGCCCGCGCCGAATGGCAGCGGCGCTCCGAAAGCGACGCGGGCGATCCGGCCGAACTGCGTGCGCTTGAGCTGGCCATCGAACACCGCACGTTCATGCTGCTGGCGGGCCGCGACGACTTGCGCGCCATGGAAAGCCACGCCGCGCCGCTGCTGCGCAAATGCGGCGATGACGAGCCGTTTCTAAGCTGCACCGTGCTGGCGCAGATCATGGTAGCGCGCCGCGAACTCTTCCAGTTCGGCGACAGTCTCCAGTTGCAGGCCGAATCGCGTCGCATGCTGGCAAGGCCGGGATCGGCGTTTGCGGCCATTGCGCTCAAGACAACGATTGCCCCCACGCTTGCTGCGCAGGGCAATGCCGATGCGGCGGAGGCGATGCTGGAAGAAGCCTTGCAGCATGCCTGCGATTGCGGCCGGCCCGATGTTGCCGCATTGCCCGCGCTGGCGCTTGCCGAAGTGCTCTACGACCGCGGCGATTGCGAACGCGCCCGCGCTCTGGTGGACGACTATCTGCCACACGTGCGCGCATGGGGTTTTGCCGACCAGATCGCTGCCGGGCACCTGATCAAGGCGCGGTTGCTGTTCAACGATGGCGATGTGGCGGGCGCGGAAAAGGTGCTCAAGGAATTGCAGGTGCTGGCTATCGAATGCGGGCTGGACCGCCTTCGGGCGAGCGCGGTGAGCGAACAGGTGCGCATGCTGATCCGGTCGGGCGACGCCCGCCAGGCCCGCGAGCTGATGACGGCAAGCGGCCTGATGCCATCGGAAGATCCGTTCCCCACGCTCAACCCTTCGCGCCATCAGGAAGGCATCGCCATTGCGGTGATCCGCATCGAGATGCAGCGGCACCGCCTGTTGGCGGCGCGCAAGATCGCCAAGCGGTGGGCCGAGTTCGCGCGCCGCAGCGGCGCGGTGCGCTCCGGCGTGACGTTCGAACTGCTGATTGCCGAAATCGCCATCCTGAGCGGCGACCGCTCCGAAGCCCGGCGCGCCGTGCGCGAGGCAGTGACGCTGGCATCGCCGTGCGGGTGGAAGCAGATTTTCCTCGACGAGGGCGAAGCGATCCAGTCGATCCTGCGCGAAGCCTATGGGCAGGCCCCGCTGGTCGACAGCGTGCCCGACCGGTTCGGGCGGCGGCTGGTTGCCGCCATGCAGACCGCGATTGCAATCGAACACGGCGATGACGATGCAGGCGGCGAATACGGCCTGTCGGGCCGCCTGATGAACCGCGAAATCGATATTCTGCGCATGGTCGGCGGCGGCTTGCGCAACCGCGAGATCGGCAACCGGCTCGGCCTGACCGAAGGCACGGTCAAGTGGTACATGCAGCAGATCTACGACAAGCTCGGCGTGCGCCGCCGCCCGCAGGCCGTTACGCGCGCCCGCCAGCTTGGCGTGCTGGTCTGAACTGCCGGGCGCCCAGGCGGCGCTGAAGCCGCCTGCCGCAGGGCGGGATACGCAACCGGTTCGATATCGCAAGGTGTGCCGGCATGAGCATCTTTACGCACATCTGCCTTGGCACCAACGATCTGCCGCGTGCCCGGCGGTTCTACGACGCGGCGCTTGTCCCGCTCGGCATCCGCAACCTTGGCGATTTCGGTGATCAGGGCATTGCCTACGGGCATGCGCTGGCCGAACTGCTGATCCTGCGCCCGCTTGACGGTGCGCCGGCCAGCGCCGCGAACGGTGGCACGGTCAGTTTCAAGGCGCCGGGCCGCGATGCCGTGCGCGCTTTCCACCGGGCCGGGCTGGCATGCGGCGGCAGCGATGCCGGTGCGCCGGGGCCGCGCGGGGCGGTGGAACACGCCTTCGGCGCCTACTTGCGCGATCCCGATGGCAACAAGATCTGCGCCTATTGCTTCGGCGCCAACGACTGATCCCGGCGGCGCCCGGCTGCGGTCACGTTCGGATATGCGGGCCGAGGATCTGGGGAATCGCCATGCCCGCAGGCAGGTTCTCCGCACCGATCCTGCGGTCGATTTCCTCGTTGTACCAGTACAGGAACTGTTCCTGCACGCTCAGCATCACGTCGCGGATGTCGCCTTCGCGGTAGGACCGCTGGATCGTCGGAAACAGGCCAATGTCTTCGGCCAGCACGGTCTTCTGGTTCTGCAGCATGGTTTCCCAGAAGGCGCGGTCTTCCTCGTCGTCGCGCTTCCAGCCCATGAACATGTTCGACATGACCATCTTGTTTGGCCCCTTGGGCCAGAAAGTCTGCCAGTTGAAGCCGACGGGGTCGAGCGCGGTAAAGCTGTTGGGAAAGCATGGCAGCGCAAAGACGTGGTCCTTGAAGCGCGTGGTGAAATCGTCTGGCGTGGCTTCGTCATGGCCTGCGGAAAAGAACGACTGCCCCCCGCGCTTGCGCGTGACGAAGCGGGCGTGCCCGCCTTCGAACAGCGAAACCGTGAAGCTCTTCGATTCGAGGTAGGGTGACAGCGTTTTCGCGTGGACGGTGTTGACGTGGTAGATTTCGAGGAAGTTGTCGTAAGCCGTCTTCCAGTTGCAGTCGATCTCCACGTCCAGCACGCGCTTGACCACCATGTCGTCGATCGGAAAATCGTCGATCTGGGTGTTGAGCGGGCCGAGGAAATCGGCCAGCGGCGCGGCCTGCTGATCGAAGTTGATGAAGATGAAGCCGTGCCAGGTTTCGCAGCGGATCTGGAACAGCGGCTTTTCGGCCTTGTCCAGACACGCGAAGTTGTGCGCTTCGGGCACTGACTTCAGCTCGCCCTCCAGCGAAAAGCCCCAGGCGTGGTAGGGGCAGATGAACCGCTTGGCCACGCCTTCGGGTTCGGTGACCAGCGCCGCGCCGCGGTGGCGGCAGGTGTTGCGGAAGGCGCGGATCGTATCGTCGTTGCCCCGGCTGAGGATGATGGACTTGTCGAACTGTTCGAACAGGCGGAACGCGCCCGCCTTGGGCAACTGGCTGGCATGGCCGACGCACAGCCAGGTCTTGTGGAACACGTGTTCCATTTCCAGCCGGTAGAAATCGGGATCGAAATAGCGCGCGGCGGGAAGGTCGGGGAGCGCGGGGAAGCCTTCGGGGTAGGTCTTGCGCTGGAACTCGCTTTCGACCTCCGCATACATGTCTTCGAGAATCTTCTGATCCATCAGGCTTTCCCCAGTACTTTTTACGGTGTTTTCGTGCGCGCACGCGGCCCGGTGCCGCAATGCGTCCGTCACGCCCGTTTCGCTTGTCTATGCACCTGCGGGATAGCATACCGTCGTTGCGCTTGCATGCGCCCTCGCTTGACGGACAGTCTGTTAGTGGCCGGGCTTTCAGCGGTCGGGGCGATTTCGACCTACCGCCGGAGGGGGCCAAAATGCGCGCCAGGACATAGGAAGGCACGATTCCACACGATCCGTGGCTTCATGCATGGAAATGGCTGCCGCGCGTCCGGCGCGGTTGATGAGGGAGAGAGACGTGTCCATCCTGATGCCCGATCCCGATCAGGCGGTGCTGGCCCGCCGTGCCGGGATCGCCGCCGCCTTGCGTGCGATCGTGCCCGGTGAAGGCGTGATCGACGATCCCGACGCGTTGCGCCCGTATGAATCCGATGGCCTGACTGCCTATCGCCAGCCGCCGATGCTGGTGGTCCTGCCCGAAACGGTGGAACAGGTATCGGCCGTATTGCGCTGGTGCCATGCGGAGGGGGTGAAGGTTGTCCCGCGCGGTTCAGGCACGTCGCTGTCGGGCGGGGCGCTGCCGCTGGCCGATGCGGTGCTGCTGGGCATGGGCAAGTTCAAGCGCGTGCTCGCCATCGACTATGACGATCGCGTGGCGGTGGTTCAGCCGGGGGTGACGAACCTGGCGATAACCCAGGCGGTGGAAGCGCGCGGGTTCTACTACGCGCCAGACCCGTCGAGCCAGATCGCCTGTTCCATCGGTGGGAACGTGGCCGAAAACTCCGGCGGCGTGCATTGCCTCAAGTACGGGCTGACGACCAACAACGTGCTGGGCGTGGAACTGGTGCTGATGGATGGCGAGATCGTGCGCCTGGGCGGGCGGCAGCTCGATCCGTGCGGGCTGGACCTGCTGGGCGTGATCGTCGGCTCCGAAGGTCTGCTGGGCGTGGTCACCGAAGTGACCGTGCGCATCCTGCCAAAACCGGAAAGCGCGCGCGCCGTGCTTCTGGGCTTTCCCGACCCCGAAAGCGCGGGCGCCTGCGTCGCGCAAGTCATCGCCGAAGGGATCATCCCGGCGGGCATGGAAATGATGGACCGCACCGCGATCCATGCCGCCGAGGCTTTCGTCAACGTGGGCTATCCGCTGGATGTCGGTGCACTGCTGATCGTCGAGGTCGATGGCCCGGCGGCGGAATGCGATTACCTGATCGAGGAAATAGCGCGGATCGCGGGCGCGAACGGCGCCGTCACATCGCGTATATCGACCGACGAGCACGAACGCATGGCATTCTGGGCCGGACGCAAGGCGGCGTTCCCGGCGGTGGGCCGCATTTCGCCGGACTATTACTGCATGGATGGCACAATCCCGCGCCGCCGCCTGCCCGAAGTGCTGCGCCGGATGGAACAGCTTTCCGCCGATTACGGGCTTGGCGTGGCCAACGTGTTTCATGCCGGTGACGGCAACCTGCACCCGCTGATCCTTTACGATGCGAACAAGCCGGGAGAGCTGGACCGCGCCGAGGCATTCGGCAACGACATCCTGCGCCTGTGCGTCGAGGTGGGCGGGGTGCTGACCGGCGAACACGGCGTGGGCATCGAAAAGCGCGATCTGATGCCGGTCATGTTCAGCGAGGCCGATCTGCAACAGCAGCAGCGCGTGAAATGCGCGTTCGACCCCAAGCTGCTGCTCAATCCCGGCAAGGTATTCCCCACCCTGCACCGCTGCGCCGAACTTGGCCGCATGCATGTGCATGCCGGGCAAGTGCCCTTTCCCGAACTGCCGCGCTTCTGATGGATACGATCGTTCCCGAAAGCGCGCAGGATCTGTGCGATGCGGTTGCCGATGCCCTGCGCGAGCGCACCCGGCTTGAAATCCGTGGTGGCGGCAGCAAGGCTGCCATTGGCGCGCCGCGCGATGCGCGGATCGTTTCCATGGCGGCATTGACGGGCGTGGTCGATTATGACCCGGCTGAACTGGTGCTGACCGTGCGGGCGGGCACGCCGCTGGCCGAAGTCGAGGCGCTTGTCGCGGGCGAACAGCAGATGCTGGCTTTCGAACCGTTCGACCACGGGCCACTGTTCGGCGCGCCCGCCGGGGCCGCGACGATTGGCGGGGTGGTGGCCGCAGGCGTCGCCGGATCGCGGCGTGTCACCGCAGGCAGCGCGCGCGATCACCTGCTGGGCTTCACCGCCGTTTCGGGGCGGGGGGAAACCTTCGTGGCCGGGGCCAGGGTGGTCAAGAACGTGACCGGCTACGACCTGCCCAAGCTGATGGCCGGAAGCTGGGGACGGATCGGGGCAATGACCGAACTCACCCTGAAAGTGCTGCCCCGTCCGCGCATGGCGGTGACGCTGGCCATCGAAGGGCTGGATTGCCGCGCCGCGCATGCGGCCATGGCCCGCGCGCTGGGCAGCCATGCCGATGTGTCGGCGGCGGCGCATGTGCCGCAAGGCCCGGATCGCGCGCGCGCCATCACGCTGTTCCGGCTGGCGGGCTTTCCACCGTCGGTCGAAGCGCGCGCGACGGTCTTGCCCGTCCTGCTGGCCGATCATGGCGCGGTGCGGCGGCTCGATACAGCCGAAGCGGAGGCGCTGTGGCACTCGGCGGGCACCGGCGCTGGCCTGACCGGCGCCGTGCTGTGGCGGTTGCACCTGCCGCCAGCCGCTGCGCCCGGCGCGGTTGCCGCGCTGGAACCGCTTGGCGCGCGCTGGTCGCTAGACTGGGGAGGCGGCCTTGTCTGGCTGGCGCTCGACGATGAAACGCCAGCGGCGGCGGCGCAGGTGCGGGCCGCCGCCATGGCGGCCGGAGGCGAAGCCACGCTGGTCCGCGCGCGTGCCTCCCTGCGCGCCGTGGTTCCGGCACAGCACCCGCGCGCACCGCTGGTCGCCGCGCTGGAGGAACGGGTGCGCCGGGCGTTCGATCCGGCGGGCCTTTTCGAGACGGGCCGGTTTGGAGGCTAGCCGATGCAGACCAACTTCACGCCTGAGGCCCTGGCCGATCCGGCCATGCGGGTTTCCGAATCGGTCATCCGCAAGTGCGTGCACTGCGGGTTCTGCACTGCGACGTGCCCGACCTATGTCCTGCTCGGCGACGAACTCGACAGTCCGCGCGGGCGCATCTACCTGATGAAGGACATGCTGGAAAACCGGCGTGCCCCGACCCCCGAAATCGTCAAGCATGTCGACCGGTGCCTTTCGTGCCTGGCGTGCATGACGACCTGCCCTTCGGGTGTGAACTACATGCACCTGGCCGATCATGCCCGCGCCTATATCGAAGAACATTATGCCCGGCCCTGGCCGCAGCGGGCATATCGCGCGCTGCTGGCGCTGATTCTGCCGCACACCGGGCGGTTGCGCATCGCGCTGCGCCTGGCCCCGCTGGCGCGTCCGTTCCTGCCACTGCTGCGCAAGGTCACGGGCCTGCAGCCGCTTGCGGCGATGCTGGACTTTGCCCCGCCCGTGCTGGCGCCCTTGCCCTCGTCTGCGCCAGCGGTGGCGGCCGGGCCGGAGCGCAAGGGGCGTGTCGCCATGCTCCAGGGCTGCGCCGAGCCTGCGCTGCGGCCACAGTTCCGCGCAGCGGCGGTGCGGCTTATCAACCGCTGTGGCTATGACGTGACCTTTGCGGCGGGCGAGGGCTGCTGCGGGGCGCTGGTCCATCATATGGGCCGCGAAGAGGCCGCGCTGGAATCCGCCCGGCGCAATGTCGATGCCTGGACGCGCGAAATCGCGGCGGGCGGGCTGGATGCCATCGTCATCACCACGTCGGGCTGCGGGACCACGATCAGGAACTACGGTTTCATGCTGCGCAACGACCCGGCCTATGCGGCAAAGGCGGAACGCGTTTCGGCCCTGGCACGCGACGTTACCGAGTTCCTCGATGGCGTGGACATGCCCCCGGCGCGCGGCACAGGCTTGCGCGTGGCCTATCACGCCGCCTGCTCGCTGCAGCATGGGCAAAAGGTTACCGCTGCCCCCGCGCGCCTGCTGGCGGCGGCGGGCTTTTCTGTCCAGACTCCGGCCGAGGCCCACCTGTGCTGCGGGTCGGCCGGAACCTACAATATCCTGCAACCCGAAATCGCAGGCCAGCTTGGCGATCGCAAGGTGGCCAATATCGAACGGCTTGGCGCCGATGTGATTGCCGCAGGCAATATCGGCTGCGCCATGCAGATCGGCCAGCGCACGCAAACCCCCGTGGTCCACACGGTTGAACTGCTGGACTGGGCCACGGGCGGCCCGGTGCCGGAAGCCTTGCAGCATAGTGCATCGAAAGGATCGAATTGATGAGCCGCATTACCCTGGAACAGGCCAACGCCGTAATTGCCGGCGCCTTTGCCACGGCGCGCGAAATGGCGCTCAAACCGCTGGGCGTGGCGGTTCTTGACGCAGGCGGCCACCTGATCGCCTGGCAGCGGCAGGACGGGGCTTCGACCGGGCGCCTGCAACTTGCCGTGGGCAAGGCATCGGGGGCGCTGTTCCTTGGCATCTCGTCGCGCAAGATCGGCGACATGGCGGGTGAGCGGCCGGCATTTCTGGCATCGCTTGCCCCGATTGCACCGGGCGGGGTGGTGCCCGCAGCAGGCGGCGTGATCGTGGTTGACGCGAACGGCCATGCCATCGGCGCGGTTGGCATTTCGGGCGACCTGTCCGACAAGGACGAAGCCTGCACGCTGGCAGGCATCGCCGCCGCGGGCCTGACCGCGCAGGCTTGAGCACGGGAGAAGCACGATGGGATATGTTCGCTATTACGCCATGACCGCGCGCGAGGGCGAAGGTGCCGCCTTGCGCGGGGCCATCGAACAGCTTGCCGCCAAGGTCGCCCCGCTTGCCGGGTGCGAAGGGACCGAGCTGTTCGAGGATGCAGCGCAAGCGGGGCGCTTTGTCTTTCTCGAACGCTGGACATCGGCCGAGGCGCATCAGGAAGGCGGGAAGCTGCTGGGCAAGGAAGCCTTTGCCCCGCTCAAGGCAGTGCTTGCCGCCCCCCCCGAAGCGGCGGCGCTGATCCCCGTGGGGTGAGCGAGGCGGGGCGCTGGCCAGTGTCTCTGATCGGTGCGCCTGATCAGTGCGGCCGGATCAGCACCTTGCACTTGGCGTTGCGCCCGCGCAGTTCCTCGAACGCGGCTGGGGCCTGTTCCAGCGTCACCACGTCGCTGATCATTGCGCGCGGTTCGACGTGCCCCTTGTCTAGCGCGCCGGCGGCAATCTCGAACTCGCGCGTGTCGTACATGTTGGTGTAGCGCAGCGTGATTTCCTTGATCATCGCAGGCATCGCGGAAAAGGCATCCGGGGTCCAGCAGAACCCCGGCGCGGCGATCATTCCGCGCCGCCTGACCGCCGATACGGCAAGATCGAGCGAGCCGGGAACGCCCGCGCATTCGAACACGATGTCCGCCGCGCTGCCTAGCGCCGCAGCCGTCTGTTCGGCAAGCGTGCGGCCTTCTTCGGGCACGATGAAATCGTCAACGCCAATCGCGCGGGCCATGGCTTCGCGCCGCCGCGATGTTGCCGCCATCACCACGCTTTGCGCGCCCGAAAGCCGCGCCCAATAGGCCGCGGCCAGCCCGATCGCGCCGGCCCCCATCACCAGCACGCGGTCGCCGGTGGTGATGCCCGATGCCCGCGCCGCGCGCAGCGAAACGGCCAGCGGTTCAACCAGTGCGCCATCGTCGAAGCTCAGCGAACCGGGCAGGCGCACGCACCACGCGGGGTTGGTGACCAGATATTCGGCATAGCCGCCGCCCGTACCGAACGATCCGAACATGCGGAACTGCGGGCAGGCCATGGCATCGCCGGTCTTACAGCCGGTGCATTCGCCGCAGGTCACGAACGGCAGCACCGCAACGCGATCGCCGATGGCAACGCCCTGTGCCTGTGCGCCCAGCGCCACCACTTCACCGGCAACTTCGTGACCGGGAATCTCGCCGTCGGCAAACGAATAGGCATGCCCTTCGGCCATGTGCAGGTCCGACCCGCAGATGCCGCAGCGGTGGACCTTTATCACCACCTGGCCGGGGCCGGGCACGGGATCGGGGACGGTTTCCATCGCCAGCTTGCGGGTTTCGGTCTTGAACACGGCAGCGCGCATGGCAGGTCACCCTTGTCGGCAGAAGCACGGGCCGTGCATGGCCGACCGCCGCCTTGGGCACCCCTATCCGTGGTCTGGCGATCTGCCTACCGGCGCAGCGCCCGCATGATGAAATCGAGCGCGAAGGCGCGGGTATCGGCAGGGTTCTGCTGCCAGTTCCGCCCGGAGTAACGTTCCAGCATCTTGGAGGACGAAAGGCAGCCGACGGTGATGATCACGCTCATGAACTCAAGCTTGTCACCGTCGATGTCAGCGTTGAACACGCCTTGCTCCTGGCCGCGCCGCACCACGTCGGACAAGTGCTCGGCCAGGGTTTTCTGCAAGCGGCGGATGTCGTTGGCCGAACGCAGTTGTGCCCCGCCGTGCAGGCTCTGGTCGAGCGAGACCATGCCCACCAGCGGGTCTTCGGCATAGATGTCGTAAAGCTCTTCGATGTACCGGCGCACGGCGTCTTCGGGCGCCAGTTCCTCGAACGGGATCTGCAGCAGGCGCTCGTTCGTGGTCAGCGAAATGTCTTTCAGCAGCTCCCAGTAAAGCTCGTCCTTTCCCTTGAAGTAGAAATAGACGATCTGCTTGCTGACATGCGCGCGGCGGGCAATGTGTTCGACCTTGGTGCCGTCGTAGCCATTTGCCCCGAACTCTTCGCGTGCGGCTTCCAGAATGCGGCGGATCGTGGCTGCGGGATCGCGCGCGGTGCGCGGGCGCGGGGTGGTCTGGTCATCGGTCACCGCGCCAGCCTACCAGCAAGCCGGGCGCTGTACCAGCGGCCTCCTGCGATCCCCCGTCCACCAATGCTGCACACTTGCGGCCTTTTCCCGCCACCGGGCAGGTCACGCGCCGCGCAAGTTCTGGCTGTCTGGCGCGTGGCCCAAAAGGACAGGCGGAACCATGCAGCGGATGAAGGACAAGGTCGTGCTGGTCACCGGCGGCGCGGGCGGGATCGGCAGCGGCATCGCCCGGCGGATGGCCGCCGAAGGCGCAACCGTGCTGGTTGCCGATATCGTGCTGGATGGCGCGGAACGGGTGGCCGGTGAAATCGGCGGCGATGCCTCGGCGATCCGCTTCGATGCCTATGACCGGGCCGCGATCGAGGCGATGATCGGTACAGTGATCGCCCGGCATGCCCGGCTGGACGTGTTGGTGAACAACGTTGCCGATACATCGCTGACCACGCTGGATGGCAATGTGCTGGAAACCGATGTCGAAACCTTCGACCGGTCGATTGCCGCCAACCTGCGCTCCATCTTCATCGCCACCAGGGCCGCTTTGCCGCCGCTGATCGAAAGCCGCGGGGCGATCGTCAACATCGCATCGGGTTCGGCAATTGGCGGCGATACCTGGCTGACGGCCTATTCCGCCGCAAAGGCAGGGGTGCTGTCGTTGACCCGCAACACTGCCGTGCAATTCGGGAAACGCGGCGTGCGCTGCAATTCCATCTGTCCCGGTTTCATCGCCCATGGACGGGCGCGGGAAATGATGCCCGATACGCTGCGCTCGGTGCTCGACGTTTCGTTTGTCACGCGCAACGGCGCGCCGGAGGATATTGCCGCGCTGGCCGTTTTCCTGGCTTCGGACGAAGCCGGGTTCATCAACGGCGAAAATGTGGTGTGCGATGGCGGCCATTCGGTCGGCACCACGCCGTGGCGTGCCGGAACGGTAAAGCCGGACTGACTGCCCCGGCGTGGTGACCGGCGGCGCGGGCGACGATCAGGGACCGATCATGCAAAAAGGGATAGACCGCAGGCCATGACTTTCCGACCACCAAACCAGCCGTTGCTTTCGGGCGGATGCAACCTGCGCGATCTTGGCGGCCATGAAACCGCCACCGGGCAGGACGTGCGCAAGGGGGTGATCTACCGTTCGGGCGTGCTCGCCTATCTCACGCCGTCGGACCATTGCTGCCTTGCCCGTTCGCAGATCCGCGCCATCGTGGACTTGCGCCGCCCCGACGAGATTGCCGAGGAGCCGACCGACTGGAAGTTCCCGGTGCGCCGCTTTGCCTACCGGCTTGATGCCGAACGCGAGGCGGCGCAGCGCGGATCGCCATGGATGCAATCAGCGACGCCCGACGAGGCGCGCCGGTTCATGCTGCAATCGTACGAATCCATGCACGAATGGCTGGCGCAGCCATTGCGCGCGATCTTCGATGCGGTGCTGGACGAAGACGTGGCCGTGCTGTTCCACTGTTCGGCGGGCAAGGACCGCACCGGTTTTTGCGCGGCAATCGTGCTGGGGCTGCTGGGAGTCTCGGAAGAAACGATTCTCGCCGAATATGCCTTCACCGACAAGGCGGTGGACTTCGTGGACTTTGCCGCACGCCACCGCGCCGCCCGGCTGGGGCTTGCGGTACGGCTTGACGCCCCCGAAGGCCCCCGCGCGGACGTGATGCGCGTGCTGACCCGCGCCGACCCGGACTATCTGCGCGCTGCGCTTGCTGTCGTCACGGGCCGGTACGGTTCGGTCGAAGGCTATGCCAGGCAGGCGCTTGGCCTTGCCCCGGAGCAGATTGCCACCATACGCTATCAACTGCTCGACGATTGACCGGGCGCCCCGGTCAGAACGTATCGACCGGGGGCAATTCGGGGGCTTCGATTTCGCGCATGTCGGCCATCTGCGGCTGGTGAGCAAGATGACCGCCATCGACGGAGTACGCCTGGCCGGTGATGTACTGCGATTCGTCGGCGGCAAGGAACGCCGCCATCGCTGCGATATCGGCGGGTATGCCGATGCGCGAGGTCAGCGCCTGGCGCTTGATGCGGGCCACCAGCTCGGGGTATGCGGCCAGGCTGTCGTTGATGATCGGGCCGGGCAGGATCGCGTTGCAGCGGATGGCCTGGCGCCCGTGCTGCGCGGCGACATACTTCGTCAGCCCGATTACCGCCGCCTTGGACGTGCCATAGGCGATACGCACGTTGTCGCCCGCAAGGCCGGAATCCGATGCAGTGTTGATGATCGACCCGCCGCCGTTGCGGATCATGTGCGGGATGGCGTACTTGCAGCCCAGCATCACGCCGCGCACGTTCACGTTCATCACCAGATCCCAGATTTCGATCGGGATATCGACCGCCGTGCGATCCTGCAGGTTCACTTCTTTCGAGGTGGCCGCGGCGTTGTTGAACAGGATGTCGATCTTGCCGAAGCGGGCAATCGTTTCGGCAATGCCGGCTTCGATCGACGCCGGATCGCCGCAATCGAAATGCAGGCCGATCGACCCGCCGCCAATCCGTTTTGCCGTGTCGGCGGCGCGGCTTTCCATTACGTCGGCCACGACCACGGTTGCGCCTTCGGCCACGAACCGTTCGGCAGTGGCCGATCCCAGCCCGCCAGCGCCACCGGTGATCAGGGCAATCTTGCCTTCAAGTCTGCGCATTCCACTCTCCCGCTCTGTTTCAGGTGCCGCGCCCGGACGGGAACGGCATCGGCCTTTTCGGCATCAGACGGCAGATTGTCAGGTGGCGATGCGAAAGGTTCCTATCGCCCGGAGGGCAACCTTCCCGCTGCAGGCCATGGCGCAGCGGGAAGATCGGAACCGTTGCGGATCAGCCCCAGCGCAGCGGCAGTTCGGTCACCTGGATGATGTTGCCGGTGTGCCATGGCACGCGGAAACCTTCCTGGATGCGGAACATCGGGATGACCTTCACGAACTCTTCGATCGCGGTCTGCAATTCGCGCCGGGCCAGGTGCTGGCCAAGGCAGCGGTGGATGCTGTGCCCCAGCGTGACGTGCATCGGTTTGCGATCGAGGCGCACTTCCTGCGGATCTGCATAGGCTTCGGGATCGCGGCCGGCGAGCGGGGTGGACATCGACACGACATCGCCCGGCAGCAGGGTGTGGCCATGAAGCTGGTGTTCCCTGGTGACGATCCGCTGCGTGGAAACTGCGGCAAACGCGCGCAGCAGTTCTTCCACTGCGACGACGTTCTGCTGCGGCGTGTTTTCGCGCATCGTCACCTGGTCCTGCGGATTTTCGGCAAGATGGCGGAACTGCAGGCTGAGGTTGGCGGTAACCGTGTCCAGCCCGCCAAGGTAGAGGTTGAAGGCGTGGCCGAACACTTCGCGGTCGTTCCACTTGCGGCCATCGACCTCAAGCGTCATGCACTTGCTGATCAGATCGTCGCCGGGGTTCTTGCGCCGCTCCGCGATGGTTTCCATCAGCAGTTCCTTGACCGCACGCACGCTGGCGACCTGGATGTCGCGGTCGGTCCCGCGCAGGAGCTGGTTTTCCCATTCGAGGAACTGCTCCAGCCGCTCCACCGGAAGGTCGATCATTTCAAGGAAGATGGTGATCGGGAACAGGATGGCGAAATCCTGCACGAACTCGCATTCGCCCTTGTCCTTGAACCGGGCGATCAGTTCCTGGGCGCGGCCGCGCACCTTTCCGTCCAGCTTCATCATCTGGCTGGGCGAATAGATCGGGTTGAGCGCCGAACGGTAGGCCGTGTGGATCGGCGGATCGAGTTCGGTCGGGATGATATCCCAGTCTTCGCCGATCATCCGCGCAAACCCGGTGTTGCCGCGCTTGTGATAGTTTTCGGTGTCGGCATAGATCTTGCGCAGGTCTTCCGCGCGCCGCACGACCCAGCCAGGCTGGTTGAACGAAACGTTGTCGGCCAGGAATACCGATGGGCCGGCATGGATTTCGGGGATGATCGTCTCGTGCGGGTTGTCGTACACGATCTTGCGGTCGAACAGCGCGCAATGGCGCATGTCTCGCGCGGGGGCGGGGCTGGTCGCTACGTCGTTCATCCGGGCATGCCTTCCATATGATAGCGGGTGGCCGAAACTCTCCGCGTTTCTGGCGGACCGGCTGCACCTTGATCATGGGCCATGGCATGGCGGCAAATGGCGCAGTCCTATCCGAAGGTGGGTTCGCGTTGCGCCAATAGGCCAGACCTGTAGCGCCGAGCGGGCACGCAGCCCGCAACGCTGCCCGATCGCGGACCCCATGGGCCTGACCGGATGGCGGCGTGCACAATAGCGCAGAAAGGGGATGGCATGTCAGGCTCGGCAGGAGAGGCGCAGGCTTCCGGGTATCGCTGGATCGTGCTGCTTGTCCTTACGCTGGCGCACAGTTGCCACATCATGGACCGCATGGTGGTGAGCATCGTGATGGAGCCGGTGCGCCACGAGTTCGACCTGAACGACACCCAGCTCGGCCTGATCTCCAGCCTTGGCTATGGCCTGTTCTATGGCGCGGCGGTGCTGCCGATGGGCATGCTTATCGACCGCACGGTGCGCAAGAACGCCCTTGCCTTCATCCTTGCGCTGTGGAGCGGGATGACCGCGGTATGCGGTCTGGCGACGAGCTGGATCATGCTTCTGGTGTCGCGCTGCCTTGTCGGCCTTGCCGAATCCGGCGGATCGCCTGCCGGGCTTTCGCTGCTGTCGGACTACTTCCCGCCGCGTGAGCGTTCGACGGCGGTCGGGCTGTGGTATCTTTCCTCGGCGATCGGATCGATCGTCACGTTCATCGTCGGCGGGATGGTCGCCGCGGCCTATGGCTGGCGCATGGCCTTCCTGCTCGCCGGCGTTCCCGGCATGATCATGGCGGTGGTCGTTTTCTTCGTTATCCGCGAACCGGTGCGCGGGGCCAGCGATGGCACGGCGGCCGAACGCGCCGCGCGCCCGGTGCCCGAAAAGCTGGGCTTTGCCCGGTCGCTGGCGGAAATCGGCGCGCGCCCGGCAGCGGTCCACATCCTGCTGGGGGTGCTGCTGACGGCGGCGGCAATCTCGTCCTACTCGACCTGGTCGATCTCGTTCCTGGTCCGCCAGCACAGCCTTTCGCTGTCGCAGGCCGGGTTGACGGTGGGCCTCACGTCCGGCCTGCTCGGCGCGCTGGGAGGGGCCTTCTTCGGCTGGCTGGCCGATCGCAGCAGCCGCCGCGATCCGCGCGCCAATCCGTGGCGTTCGGGGATGATCGCGGCTGGTACGTCGCTTGCCGCGACGTTCCTCGGCATCGCCTCGCTGCTCACCCCGGCGACCGTGACCGCGCTGACGCTGGTCGCGTGCTATGCGTTCTTCTTCAACAGCTACAACGGCCCCGCCAACGGCCTCTTGCTGATCGTCGTGCCGCCGCAGGTGCGCGGGTTCACCATCGCCCTGCTGCAACTGGGCGCGACGCTGCTTGGCTTCGGCGTAGCCCCGTTCATTGTCGGGCGGCTGTCCGATATGATCGGCGGGTCCAACTCGCTCGGCTGGGCGCTGTCGATCATGCTGTTGTGCCACCCGCTGGCAGCGCTGCACTTCGCGCTGGCGGCGCGCCATGTGAAGCGCACCGGCACGGGCCGCAGCGATGGCCCGCAGGACGCACTGCAACCCGCCACCGCCTGATTGGCAGGCGCGACGGCACGCCACGACTAGTTTTGGCGCGAAAGCGAACGCTTGTCCTGATGACGGACCCGCCCTGCGCCGCCTATACCCCACGGGCGAACCGCATAGGGAGTTTATGATAATGGCGCAGGCAATCCGTTCCGTCGGGTTTATCGGGCTGGGCAGCATGGGCGGTTGCCAGGCGCGCGAGCTGGCCAAGCTGGCGCTGCCGCTGACCGTGCACGACAAGTTTCCTGCCGCGATGGAACCCTTCCGTGGCAAGGCCACACTGGCGCCGACAATCGCCGATCTTGGCGGTTGCGACGTGGTCGGCATCTGCGTGCAGGACGACAAGCAGGTGATGGAATGTTGCGATGAACTGATCCCGGCGATGAAGCCCGGTTCGGTCATCCTCGTCCACAGCACGATCCGCCCCGCCACCGCCAGGGCGCTGGCCGAGCGCGCCGCGGCTGCCGGTATCGAACTGATGGACGCCGCCGTGACCCGCACCGAAATGGGCAACGACGGCCCGTTCGTGTTCTGCATGCTGGGTGGCAGTGAGGCGACGATGGCGCGGGTGCAGCCGGTGCTCGATGCGTACTCCACCAACACCATGCTGGTCGGCCCGCTGGGGTCGGCCATGGGCCTGAAGATCTGCAACAACCTGGTTTCGTGGAGCCAGATCATGCTCGGCCTTGAAGCCATGGACCTGGCCGAAGCGGCAGGCGTGCCGATCGACAAGCTGATCACCGTGATGCAGCGCAATGGCGTGATGACCCCGCCGATGAACGGCTTCATTGCGTTCCGCAACAATCCGGGCGACCAGACCCGCCGTGATCTGATGGCGGTACAGGCCGGTATCGGCGAAAAGGATCTGACGCTGGCCCACGAAATGGGTGAAGCGGTGGGCAAGCCTTCGGCCATTGGCGCCAACGTGAAGGCCTATGTGAAGCAGTTCATCCTCGATGTCTGCCGCCGCTGACCCGCTTTGCGCCGCGCAGGCGGCAGCAGGGGCATCGTGCCGCGCCGCGTGATCGTGGCCGGCGCGACCGGGGTCACCGGGGCAAGCGCCGTTGCAGCCTTTCTTGCTGCGGGGTGGGAGGTTCACGCCACGGCCCGCCGCGCCCCGCCCCGGCCCGTGGCGGGTGCGCACCATCACTGCGCCGACCTGCTTGACCCGGCAGCGTGCGCCGCGCTGCTGCAACAGACCGGGCCGGTCGATGCCGTGGCGTTCTGCGCGATCAGCGAAGTGCCCGGCTCGCTGGTCGAAAAGTGGACCGATCCTGGCCAGGTCGAACGCAACCGCGCGATGCTGGTTCATCTGCTCGATGCCGTGCTGGCGGCATCGCCCGCGTTCCGGCACATTGCCGTTGTCCATGGCACCAAGGCCTATGGCGTCCATCTGCCGGGCGCGCGGCTTTCCTTGCCTCACCGTGAAGACGATCCGCGCGTGGAGCACGAAAACTTCTATTTCGCGCACGAGGATGAACTGGCCCGCCGCGCACGCGGGCAGGACTGGTCGTGGACGATCTTTCGCGCCGGGCCGGACGAAGGGCTGTTCGAGGTGGTCGATGCCGACCTGCTGGGCCGGGCGATGGTCTGGGCGATGGACGCGGCCAGCGCGCGGGGCGAAATCTTCAACATCGCCAATGGCGACGTGGCCCGCTGGCGTTCGCTCTGGCCCGTCATCGCGCATGCCTGCGGGGCGACGCCCGGTGCCGACCGGCCAGGGCAATCGTGCGTTGCACTGGCCCGCGCGCTTACGCCCGAATGGGCCGATGCGGTGGCTCGCCATGGTCTGGCCGCGCCTGCGGACCTTGGCGCGTTTTTGGGAGAATCGTTTGCCCTGCTCGATTTCGCGCTGCCTTCGGGCATTGTCAGCGTGATGAGCACGATCAAGTTGCGCAAGGCCGGGTTCCACGGCTGCGAGGATACGCCGGAGCGGTTGCGCGCGTGGCTGGCGCGCTGGCAGGCCGAAGGGTTGCTCCCGCCTCCCGAAGGATAGGGAAGCCTTGCCGCATTGCCGGATAAGCGCCACGGTTGCGGCAGGCAGCGCATGGGGCGGGGCGGGCGATCTGGAGCATGGCATGAACGAGGCAACGCCGGGCGTAGAGGCGCCTGCGGCTGGCAGCGAACGCTGGTTCCTGCTGCTGCTGGGTCTGGTCTACATGATGAACTTCGTCGACCGGACGATCATCTCGGTGGCTGGCGAAGCGATCCGCCGCGATCTGGGGCTGACCGACCTGCAACTGGGGCTGCTGGGGGGCCTTGCCTTTTCGCTGTTCTACGCCGCGCTCGGTATCCCGCTCGCGCGGCTGGCGGAACGCCGCAGCCGGGTGGGCATCATCGCCAGCGTCACGGCGATCTGGTCGGTGATGACGGCGCTTTCGGGCGCGGCCGGAAGCTTCGTGCAACTGCTGTTGTGCCGCATGGGCGTGGGCGTGGGCGAAGCCGGGTTCACACCCGCGCTGGTGTCGATGATTTCGGACCGCTTTCCCGAAGAACGCCGCGCCAGCGCCTTTTCCACCATTGCCGTCTGGGTTTCCATCGGCGGTGCGGTATCGGCCACGCTGGGCGGCTGGGTGGTGCAGAACTTCGGCTGGCGCGCGGCGTTCGTCGTCATGGGCATACCCGGTATCGTGCTGGCGGTGCTGCTGAAGCTGACCATTCCCGAACCGCTGCGCCGCAACGCAGGCGATGCAGCGACAACCCCCAGCTTCGGCGCGGTGCTGCGCCGGGTCGGCCAGTCGCCCGCGTTTCTCTATCTGACCGCGGCGAGCGGGCTGGTCGGCATGGTCAGCTTCGGCCTGAACCTGTTCATGATCCCGCTGCTGGTGCGCCGTTACGGGCTGGATATCGCCCAGGCCGGGCTGATTTTCGCGGTATCGCTCAGCCTTGCCATGGTCATCGGCAATTATTCGGGCGGCCGCGCGGCCGACTGGCTGGGACGGCGCGATGTCGGGTGGTTCGGCCGGGCGCCCGCGATGCTGCTGATGGTGTCGCTGCCGCTCTACCTGCTGGCGATCATGCAGGATGACTGGCGCTGGTTCCTGGTGCTGATGTTCTTTGCGGCAGGCTCGCTCAACGCCTTTCTGCCTGCGATCATGACCGTGACGCAACGGCTGGTCGAACCGCGCATGCGCGCCTCGGCGGCGGCGCTGCATGCCTTCGGGCAGACCGTGGCGGGCCTTGGCATCGGATCGGTCGCGCTGGGGTGGCTGAGCGACCGGCTGGCCGCGCAGGCCTATGCCGGGGACTATCGCGCGGCATGCGTCAAGGGCGTGACCGACCCGGCCTGCACCGTGGCGGCGGCGCAGGGCCTGCAGCACGCGATGATGGCCGCCGGTGCCGTGCTGATCGGCGCGATCGTATGCTATCTGCGCGCGGCACGGGCCTTGCGGCGCGAAATCCCGTCCGGCCCGGCAATGAACTGAACTTGAGGGCCATGAACTTGAGGGCAGGTGCGGCGCGGGCCTATCCTTGGAAAGGCCCGCAGCGCACGCTTGCCGCCCATTGTCCGCGGCAATTGCAAGAGGAAAGTCAGATGGCCAGTTCTACCGCTCCCGCATCCATCGACCGGGCCGATCCGCAGGCGCTGCTCGACGCCGCGCGCGCGCTGGTGCCGCAGGTGATCGCCACGCGCGATGAAGCCAGCCGGCGGGCCGATGTGCTGCCCGAAACGATTGCGGCGATGCAGGCAGCCGGGCTGCTGCGGGCGTTCCAGCCCGCGCGGTGGGGCGGGATGGAACTTGATCCGCGCCATGTCTTTGCGCTGCAGAACGTCTTTGCTGAACATTGCCTGTCCACCGCCTGGGTGTTCGGGGTGCTTTCGGTGCAGTCGTTCATGCTGGGCCGGATGGACCCGCTGGCACAGGCCGATGTATGGGAGGATGATCCCGACACGCTGGTTTCGTCGTCGTTCGCGCCGGTCGGCAAGGTGACGCCGGTCGATGGCGGTTACCGGATCAGCGGGCGCTTCACCTTTTCCAGCGGCAGCAGCCACGCCGGATGGGCCGTGGTCGGCGGGATGGTGCCGCCCGACGAAGCCCGCCCCGCGCCGCAGATGCGCCTGTTCCTCGTCCCGATGAGCGATTATCGCATCGACCGGGTGTGGGATACGTTCGGTCTGCGCGCCACCGGCAGCAACGATGTGGTGATCGACGATGCCTTCGTCCCGGCCTACCGCACCTATGCGCCCGACGCCGGGCTGCTGCCGCTTCCGGCCACATCGGGGCTGGCCGAACTGTACCGCCTGCCGTGGCTCTATGTCTTTGCCTCGTCGATCTCCAGCCTGGCCATCGGCGCGGCGCGCGGGGCGCTGGCGGCATTCACCGCGTCCACGCGCGACCGGCAGGGCGCGTTCGGATCGGGCGCATCGCGCGACAATCCCCGCTTCCTTTCCGTGATCGGGCGCACAAAGGTCGAAATCGACACGGTGGAGCGCCAGTTCCACGACAATTACGACCGGCTGGCCACGGCGGTTTCACGCGGCGAAACGCTGCCGCTGGACGAAGCCCTGCTCTACCGCGCGCAATTGACCGGCTTCATGCGCCGCCTTGTTCCGCTGGTCGATGAAATGATGCTCCTGCTGGGCGGGCGCGGGATTCAGCGCGACGGACCGCTGACCCAGTTGTGGCTGGACATGAACGCGGCGCGCGCCCACGCGGGCAACGATCCCGCCGCCGTGCATGCGCAGATGGCAGGCGAAATGCTCAACGCCTGAGCATCCACTACGGTCAACGCAAGAAGGGCGCCGCCGGAAGACCGGTCGGCGCCCTTTTTCTGATGCGCTGCCAGACCCGCTGGTGCGGGACTGGCCGTGCCCATCCGCTCAGAGGCGGGTGATTTCCTTGCGGGTCAGCGTGCTTACCAGGCCACGATCGCTGGCAGTCAAGGTGCTGAGCGGAACGTAGACCATCTTCATGTCGGCAACGACGGCAACGGTCGAGCCGCGGACGCGTTCGACGCGGCCGATGCGGCGGCCATCGGCCGACCACAGGATTTCGCCGCCCTTGATTTCGGGAGCGGCAGCGGTGGTTGCTTCGGGCGCCGCTGCGGTTTCGGCAGTCTGGGCTGCGGCGGGAACTGCTGCAAGGCCAAGGGCCAGAGCGAGAACGGAATGGATTTTCATGTCTGTCACCAATGTTTCAATACGATGGGTGACGGGGTGGCCCGCCGTCACTGCCAAATAATCATCGCCAAGAGAATTGTCGATAGCGATTCGGAAAATAACTTGAAGCCGGGTCAACAAGGCCGCAGTGGGGGTGCTTGTGCATCGGCACGAGAACGTTCAATCTGCGCCCCAGCGTCGGAACAGGCGCACAGGATGGGACGGGGATCGAAAGGGGCACCCATGATCGCAAATGACGAACCCGCTTCCGGCAACACTACCGTCGGCAGTGCGGTCGCCACGCAGGTCCATCCCGCCAAGCGGGCGGTCGGCCGTCCCCGGCGGTTGACGCTCGACGCCATTGTCGATGCCGCCTGCACGGTCGGGATCGAAGCCCTCGAAATGCACACCGTGGCGCAGAAGCTGAACACCGGCGTTGCCACGCTCTACGGCTATGTTCGCGGGCGCGATCACCTGCTTGAACTCGTGGCCGAACGCATGGCGTCGCGGGCGCTGGCCGACAATTACGGCGGCACCTGGCAGGAGGTGCTGCGCGGGCATGCCGCCTTGTGCTTTGCGATGTTCAATTCGCGCCCGGAAATGATCGGCAACCTGATCGGCGGGGAAAAGACCGACCGCGAAGTGGCCTATGCCGCCAATGTTCTTGCCATGCTGGAAAAGCGGGGCCTGACGCGCACGCAGGCGCTGGATATCTATGTCGAAACCAACCAGGCGGTCATCGGTGCGGCGGTACTGCTGGTGCGGCGCAAGATCCTTGCCAATGCCGGGGTAGACGAACACGGCAAGGTCATTCCGCTCCCGCCGGGGCTGGGCGATTACCGCCCCACGCTCGACCGCATCGTGCGCGATTTCGAAGCGATTCTGGATGGCGACCTGAAACGCCCCTGAACGGTCCTGAACCGCCCTTGGCGTCCCCTCGGCGTCATTTCACTGCCCCGGCGCCGGGTCCAGCGCGAAGACGTAGATCGCATTGCCGTTTCCGGGCTGGTAGATGTTGCCGATCTGGCCGGTCACCACCGACCATGCGCCCAGCGGCCCGGCGGGCACGGCGATGTACTGCGTGCCCCCCGCCGCATAGCTGATCGGAAAACCGTGCGCCGGTGCGCCAAGGCGGGCCTGCCACAAGACCTTGCCGTTCGTGCTATCGAGCGCGCGGACATAGCGGTCGGCATCGCCAACAAAGACCAGCCCGCCCGCCGTGGTCAGCGCCGCCGCGGTGAACGGCACGCGCTGCTGGTAATCCCACACCGGCTTGAGGGTGCGCACGTCGTAGGCGGCCAGTTTGCCGAAATTGCCGTTGCTGCCGGGCATTTCGATCTTGCCGCCCGGTTCGATGGCGTTGGCGCCGCCAAGCCCGCCGCCGCCGATCCTGAACTCCACCTCGGTGCCCTTCATCCCGCCGCACATCTGCAACAGCGGGACGATCAGCGTGCCGCGCCGCGAATCATAGGCGCTGGCGGGCCAGTCGTGCCCGCCGAAGGTGGTGGGGCAGGTGCGCACCACATCGCCGACTTTGGCCTTGAGGATATCGGGCCGGTACGTCAGCCGTCCGGTCTTGCGGTCGATCGCCGCCCAGACATCCTGATAGACGGTTTCGGCCACGTCGATGTAGGCGCCGCTGCGGCGGTCGAGCTTCCACAGCAGCCCGTCCTTGCCCACCGTCAGCAGCACCTGCCGCCCGCCGATATCGACAAGCACGCGTTCGAACACGTTGTCGAGGTCGAGCGGATCGCCCGGCATATGCTGGAAATGCCACTTGATCCGCCCGGTGCGCGGATCGAGCGCGAGCGTGGAATTGGTATAGAGCGCCGCATCGCGCGGCGACATGTGGCGGCTGGCCGCGACCCATGGCTTGGCCTGTGCGGTGCCGATGTAGAAGGTATCGAGCGCCGCGTCGTAGCTGCCCGGAATCCACCCGTCCCCGCCGGCGCGAAACTCCGGCGCAAGGCCCGCCCAGGTATCGCCGCCCGGCTGCCCCGGCTGGGCCACCGTTGCGGTGCGCCACAGTTCCTTGCCGGTGGCCGGATCATACCCGGCGACAAAGCACGGCGTCTTCTTGAAGCGGTCGCACCCGTTGATCCCGCCGACCAGCACGCCGCCCGCGATGATCGGCGAGGCGGTCTGCGTGAACCCTTCGGCCGGGTCGGCGCGCTGCGTGCGCCACAGTTCCTCGCCGCTGCGCGCGTCGATGGCGACCAGCGCCGCATCCTGCGTGGCGATGAACAGGCTGGTGCCAAGGATCGCCATGTTGCGCACCGGGCCAAGCGCCACCGGCTTGCCATCGCGCGATTCATAGCGGTACTTCCAGATGAAATCGCCCGTCGCCGCATCGAGCGCATGGACCTGCCCGCCCGGCGCCAGCACGAACATCACGCCATCATGGACGATCGGGGTCGGCTCGCTCGTCCCGTCGGGCAGGGCCATGACCCAGGCGAGGCGCAGCCTGCCGACATTGCCGGTATCGATCTGGGTCAGCGGGCTTTCGCCATGGCCATCGCGGGTGCGCCGCCAGTTCAGCCAATCGCCCGGCGGCGGGCTGGTGAGCATTTCTTCGGTAACCGGAGTGAAGGATTCGACCCGGCGGTTGCGCGGGGCGAAACTGGCCATGAGCTGGGCAAAGGCGCGGTTTTCGGGGGTATCGGCATCGGCCCCTGCGCCGATCACCGGGGTCTTGTCGCCAGCGGCAGCGGCGGCTGTGGGCGAACTGCCGTCTGCGGCAATGGCAATCGGCGCGCCTCCCGCCAGCGGGCGGGAACCCGCGCGATGGCCGTTATGGCCAAGGACGTGCGCGGTTACCGCTACCGCTTCACGGTCGGTCAGCAGACCGGGGGAGCCGGGCGGCATCATCGCCTTGATATAGGCCACCAGATCATCGCTGCTGCGCGCACGCCACGTGGCAAGGAACGCAGTGCCGGTCAGCGCCGGGCCATGCGACGATCCGCGCAGCGTGCTGTCATGGCAGGTGGCGCAATGGGTGGCGAAAACCGCCTGCCCTTGCGCGGCCTGCGCGGCGGTGAACGATCCGGCGGCCATGCCGGTGTCCGGCGCCTGCGCCGTCGCCACCGATCCCGCGCCCGATGCCAGCAGCCCTGCCGCCAGTGCGGCGCTGCCCATTGCAGCCAGGCTGCGCCTTGCGTTAACCACCGGCATCTGTTCCCCCGTCTTGCGTTTGCGGTAACAGTGCCGCGCTTTGCGCAGGCGCGGGCCTGTCGCAAGAGGGGATACGCCCGCCCGCTGTCGGACAAGAGGGAACGCCATGGGAATCTTCACGCATGTCTGCCTTGGCAGCAACGACATCGACCGCGCGCGGGTGTTTTATGACGCCGCGCTGGCGCCGCTGGGTATCGCCAATCTCGGCAGCTTTCAGGACCAGGGCATCGGCTATGGCCGCAAGGTGGCCGAACTGCTGATCCTGCGCCCGCTCGACGGCGGGGTGGCGGCAGCGGGCAATGGCGGCACGGTCAGCTTCAAGGCGCCCGGCCGTGCGGCGGTGCGCGCGTTTCATGCCGCCGGTCTGGCTGCGGGCGGCAGCGATGCCGGCGCACCCGGCCCGCGCGGGGCGGTAAAGGATGCCTATGGCGCCTATTTGCGCGATCCCGATGGCAACAAGATCTGCACCTATTGTTTCGGCACCAACGAATGAACCGCCGCGGCACGAGCCGCAGCGGTTGCATCATCATCCCGCATCCCGCATCCCGCAGGCGAAAAGGCCGGTCCGGCCCCGCCGCCTGCGGCGCATTTGCGGATTTTCGATCAGTCTTCCGGGGCGATCGTCACCCGCATGCCGTCCAGCGCGCTGGTGAAGTTGATCTGGCACGAAAGCCGCGAACTGGCGTTGCGGTGGTCCGAACTGTCGAGCAGGTCGCTTTCGTCGGCGCTGACTTCGGGCAACTGGCTGGCAAACTTTTCGTCCACGTAGATGTGGCACGTGGCGCACGAACAGCAGCCGCCGCACAGCGCCAGCAGTTCGTCAACGCCGGCATCGCGGATGATTTCCATGACCGAAACATTGGTGTCGGCGTCGATGCTCTGTTCGGAACCGTCGCGCTTGGTGACAATGAGCGTGGGCATTGCTTGAATTACTCCGGAAGTGGTGAAACCTTCGGGCCTGGGATTCCCGGCGGCAGCCTTGGCGGCATCCGGGGCATGCTGCCCCTGCCTGCCGATAGGGGCGCCGGGCGGTTTGCCGGGCGCGTTCAGCCCGCCGCGAGGACGCTGTGGAGCGGTGAAGGCCGGACCGGCCAGCCGCCGGTTACACCGGGCGCAACGTAAAGCTCGCGCTCGGTCACCATCATGGTGACGATCGCGCTGCGGTCGACGAACAGGACTTCGTCTTCGGCGATGGCGCGCATCACCGGCGAATCCTCGCCCACCGAGGCCAGATCGGCGGGATCGACCCAGTATTCGGGCATGCCATCGAAATCGAGTGCCGAACCTTCCGGCTGGTCGCTGCGCGTGACGTGGTTCTGGTAGTAGAGCTGGAGAAAGGTCGCGGCATCGTGCTCGACCAGCCCGACCTCGACATGGCGGGTGCGCCAGTGGCGCTGCGCCTGTTCGCGCGAAAGGTCGGCCCGCCGCTTGAGCGTGACCATGATCTTGTTGGGCAGGGGGCGTCGCCCGCAATCGTGAATCAGCAGATCATCGACATGCATCTGCACCGCATCGCCATGCGCGCGGACAGCGGCGGCAAAGCGATCCGCGTCTGCAGGGCTGGCGAACCACGCCTCGATGATCGCGGCGTAGGGGGGTATCCCTTCGGTTCCGGTGCGAATGTCGATCGGCAGCACATCGTTCAGCACGAGCCGCTGCAAACCGGGGACGCCTTGCGCCAGCTTTCCGTTCACGAAGGCGTCCCACCCGCCGGGCGCGGCCACCGGGCGCAACAGGGAAACCAGTTTTACCGGACGTTCCATTTTCCTCTCCCACTGGCCATCTTTATCGGTGTCCGCGCGGCGTTGGTGCAGCCCGGTTGCCTGCGATCATGGACCCCGCTGCATGCCCGTTCCCCCGTCGCCCGGCAGGTCACGCCCGCCCGGTCTTGCACAACGGGCAAAAGCTGCACATTTCTGCATGCGCGCCGATCCGGCGCCGTTTTGGGCCGCCGTGGCCCGGTTCTGCCATGAGGGGTATCGATGCACCACGAACCGCTTGACGATGCCGCGCTGGCCCGGCTGTTTACCGAAGCGCGCACCTACAATAGCTGGTCCGACCGCGCCGTGGACGAAGCCACCGTGCGCAAGCTCTACGCCCTGGTATCGCAGGGGCCGACCACGGCCAATTCGCACCCCGGCCGCTTCGTGTTCATCCGCAGCGCAGAGGCGCACGAACGGCTGCGCCCGCATCTGAGCGAAGGCAATGTCGAAAAGACCATGGCCGCACCGTGCTGCGTCATCGTGGCCTATGACACGCGCTTTTACGAATACATGCCGCAACTGTTTCCGGGCCGCGATTTTTCCGCAACCTTTGCGGGCAAGGACGCGGTGATTGCCGATACCGCCACGCGCAGTTCGACGCTGGCGGGCGCCTATCTGATCCTTGCCGCGCGGGCGCTGGGGCTTGATGCCGGGCCGATGTCGGGCTTCAACAAGGAAACGCTGGACGCCGATTTCTTTCCCGATGGCCGCTGGAAGTCCAATTTCCTGTGCAACATCGGCTATGGCACGCCGGACAAGCTGTTTCCCCGCAACCCGCGCCTTGCCTTCGAACAGGCGTGTATCGACCTGTAAAGGTCCGAATCCGCGATGCGGCGCGCAAAACGATGGCGTTTACCCGCCAAAAGAAAGGTGGCGCGCCTGGGCACTCTTCATCTAGAGGCCAGCGATACCTGTTTGGACAAGGAGCTTCTCGATGCGGTTCGTTCGATACGATGATGGCGGCACGGCCCGTCTTGGTCTGGTCCGGGGCGAAGCGATCGTGTCGCTCGCGCCGATCGCCGATCGTTACCCCACCATGCTTTCGATCATCGAAGGCGGCGATGCTGCGCTTGCCGCAGCGCGTGGCGTGCTGGATACCGGCGCCGATGCGCTCGCTCTGAGTGATGCAAAGCTGCTGGCCCCGATCGAACGGCCGAGCAAGTTCATGGCCATCGGCATGAACTATGCCAAGCACCTTGAAGAGGCCGACCGGCTCGGCGTGCCGCGCGCCGCCAACCAGGTGTGGTTCAACAAGCAGACCACCTGCATCGCAGGGCCTTACGACGCGATTGATCCCGGCGTGACCGAAAAGCTCGACTACGAAGTCGAACTGGGCGTCGTGATCGGCAAGTCGGCGAAGAAGGTCAGCGAAGCCGATGCCAAGGACTATGTCTTCGGCTATTTCGTGATGAACGACGTTTCGGCGCGCGACTGGCAGTGGCATTCGAACACGATGACTATGGGCAAGTCGTTCGACACGCACGGTCCGATGGGTCCGTGGATCATCACCGCCGATGAAGTGGCCGATCCCCATGCGCTGGACCTGCGCTGCTACGTCAACGGCGAACTGCGCCAGTCGAACAACACCGGCGGCATGATCGCCAACGTGTGGTCGCAGATTTCCTACCTGTCGACGGCCTTCACCCTGCTGCCCGGCGATCTGATCGCCACCGGCACGCCCGAAGGCGTCGCGGCGGCAATGGAGAACCCCGTGTTCCTCAAGCCCGGTGATGTCGTGCGCTGCGAAATCGACGGTATCGGCGCGATCGAGAACACGGTCGTCGAACCCGCCTGATCGCTCTTGCCCCCTTGCCGGCTGCGCGCCGGGAAGGGGCGGGGCGCATCAGATGCAGAAAAAGGCCCCGCATACGTTCTGTACGCGGGGCCTTTTCGTGTCCTGAATCCGGGTATCGGTCTATTTGGACTGGCCGGTTCCGCCGCCCGTGGCGGGCATCAGCATGTTGGACATGCCGCCATCGACCAGCACGTCGATGCCATTGATATGCCCTGCCTGCGGCGAACATAGGAACAGGATCGCGCGCGCCACATCTTCGGCGGTGCCCAGCTTGCCCAGCGGAATCGAGGCTTCGCGCTGGCGGCGGCGGGCTTCGTCGTCGTACCCGGCCTTGGTCATCGGGGTATAGGTCGGCCCCGGCGAAACCGTGTTGCAGCGGATGCGGTCCGGCCCCCATTCGATCGAAAGCTGGCGCATCAGCATCAGCAGCGCCGCCTTGCTCGATGAATAGAACCCCAGCGCCGGCGTCGGCTGCGTGGCCGACATCGACGCGGTGGCGATGAACGCGCCCTGGCTTTCGCGCAGCCAGGGATGCGCCGCCTTGCCGATCAGCCAGGTTGCGCGGGTGTTGATGCCATAGATCAGATCGAACTGTTCGGCCGCAAGATCGACCAGCGCGCCGCCCATGATGATCCCGGCGTTCGATATCACCGCATCGATCCCGCCCATGTGCGCAATCGCGGCATCGACGATCCGCGTGCCGCAATCGAGTTCGGACAGGTCCACGACCACGCTGGCCGCGCGCGGGCCGATGGCATCGGCCACGACGGCAAGGTTCGCCGCGTCACGGTCGGCCAGCAGCATCTGGTGATCGCCGGCAATGGCCGATCCGTCGGCCAGCAGTTCGGCACAGGCCCGGCCGATGCCGCTGGCTGCCCCGGTGATGATGAAGCGCATCGCGTAAGTCCCTTATTCGGAGAGATCGAGTTCCGCGATCAACTGCTGGCGCAGCTTGAACTTCTGGATCTTGGAAGCCGACATCGGCCATTCGTCGATCACGCGGATGTGGCGCGGCACCTTGAACGAGGCGATGCGCTTGCCGACAAAGGCGATGAGTTCGGCCTCGAAATCCTGCGGCGATGCGTCGATCGGGCCTTCGGTTTCGACAAACGCGGCGGGGATTTCGGCAAGCCGCGCGTCCGGCAGGCCGACGACCTGCGCCAGACGCACCGCAGGGTGTGCGGCCAGCACGGCTTCCACTTCGGCGGCGGCAACGTTTTCACCGCCCACCTTGAGCATGTCCTTGAAGCGGCCATGGAACATCAGGTGCCCGGCCTCGTCGAGCGAACCGATATCGCCCGAATGGTACCAGCCTTGCGGGTCCAGCGCCTCGGCCGTCTTGACCGGATCCTTGTGGTACCCGTGGAACAGGTTGTAGCCGCGGATCAGCACTTCGCCGCGTTCGCCCGTGGGCAGGTCGTTGCCATCGGCATCGACGATGCGCACTTCCACGCCGAGCAGCGGCGTGCCGAGCCGGGTGAAGCCCATTTCGGGGTCCATGTCGTACCCGCCGGTGGTGACGATGCCGCTGGCTTCGGTCATCCCGAACGTGCCGACCTGGCGCATATCGGGCGCCTTTTCCCGATAGGCCTGGCCCACGCTGGCCGGCATGAAGGCAAAGCAGGAGTTCTGCAGCCGGACCGAGGACATGTCCGTCCTGGCCCAATCGGGGTGCGCGATCATCGCCTGGTGGAAGGTGACGAAGGGCAGGAACATCATCGTCACCTTTTCCGCCTCGATCTGGCGCAGGCTTTCGCCCGGATCGAAGTGCGGCTGGCCGATGAACGTGCCCGCAACGTTCACCGCGCCCAGCATGGCGAGCATTGCGGCGATGTGGAACAGCGGCATTGGCGACCATGCCCGCTCGTCCGGCTGGAAGGCCCAGCGGTTGGCGGTGAGGTTGATCGTCTCGCGCACGATCGCCTCATGGCTGAGCAGGCAGCCCTTGGGGTTGGCCGATGTGCCCGACGTGTAGAGGATCATCGCCGTATCGCGCAGCCGCACGCACAGGCGGCGGTGGTGCACGGTGTTGACGGATACGGCAGCCGCTGCGGCGTCGAACGCATCATGGCCAAGGAAGCCGGGGGCGAGCGTTGCCGCCCCGGTGCCATCGCTGCTGCGCAGCACCACGATGCGGCGCAGCGCGGGCGCATCGGCCAGCGCCAGCGCCGCAGGGTCGGCCTGCTGCGCCAGATCGGGGAACGCTTCGGTCAGGCGGCCGGTGAAGTTGACATGCTGCGTCTGGGTGTCGTCGGTGACGATGGCGACGAGATCGGCGTTGTCGGCCACATAGGCCATTTCGGGCGCCTTGTAGCGCGCGTTCATCAGCACCGAGACCGCGCCGACCATGGCATTGGCGAACAGCGTTTCGACAAAGGCAATGCCCGATGGCAGCAGCACGCCGACATGATCGCCCGGCCCGACGCCCAGCGCCAGCAGTGCGCAGGCCTTGTGCAGCACGGCTTCGACCAGTTCCGCGTAGGTCTTGCGGCCTTCTGGGAAGACCAGCGCCTCCTTGTCCGGGGCGCGGTCATATGCGCCCAGCAGCAGGTCGCCCAGAGTCGTTGCCACGATCCGCACCCGCGCCGGATCTTCCGACAGGGTTGCCGAATAGCCCAGCCCCGCTTCCTTGTCCGTCATCCCCAAACCCATCCCGTCACTTGAATCCAATTTCACCGGAAACATCCCCGAACCTGACGACTACGCACCGCCCGCCCGGTGCGGGCCTTCCGACCGATAGGGGTGCCGCCGTGGCGGCGTGCAGGGTTGGTCAGCCGCAGCCGACCACGCCGCCATCGACCGGGATCTGCGCCCCGGTGACATAGCTGCCGCCCTTGCCGCACAGGAACACGATCACCGCCGCAATATCGCCCGGATTGCCAAGGCGGCGCAACGGGATATGCGCCAGAAGGGCGGGGTCGACGCTGTCCTCGTCGCGCATGTGCGCGGTCATCTTCGTGGGGAAGAAGCCGGGAATAACGGCGTTCACGGTGATGTTGCGTTCGGCAAGATCGCCTGCCAGATCGCGCGTCATCATGTGCACGGCGGCCTTGGAGGCGGCATAGCTGTATGCCTTGAGCCGTTCCGTCTTCACGCCCGCCACGGACCCGATGTTGATGACCCGCGCCGGATCGTCGGGCGTGCCTGCCGCTGTCAGTTCAGGCAGCAGTTCGCGCACCATGGTAAACGGCGTCTGCACGTTCACCGCCATCACACCCGGCCACGCCTTGTCAGGGAAAGTGTCGATTTCGCCGCCCCAGGTCTTGCCTGCGTTGTTGACCACGATGTGGCACGGGCCGACCTGCGCGCGGTACCGTTCCACCAGTTCGACCGCCGCTTCGGGCGTGGACAGGTCTGCGGGCAGCGCGATGCAGCGGCCAAGCGCGCTCATTTCCGCCGCCGCAGCTTCGCAAACGTCGGCCTTGCGCGATGTGATCGCCACCGTGGCCCCGGCGGACAGCAGCCCTTCGGCAATCATCCGCCCCAGTCCCTGCGCGCCGCCGGTAACCAGCGCGGTCTTGCCCGTCAGGTCGAACAGACTTGCGGCAAACGATCCCGCCACCATCAGATCACCACCGAAATCTTGCCGAAGGAATGCTTGTCGCGCAGGTGCAGCAGCGCCTCGCGCGCTTCGGCCAGCGGGAAGGTCCGTTCGATCACCGGCTTGATCTTGTGCTTGTCGGCAAAGGTCAGCATGTCGCGGAAGTCGATGATGTCGCCCACCTGGCTGCCGAGCAGCGTCGCGCTCTTGAGGAAGAGGTCGGTGGCGTTGAACTTGATCTCGTTGCCCGCGGTCGATCCGTAGATCACGATGCGGCCGCCGGGATTGATCGCGCGGATGTAGTTGGGCAGGCTGGGGCTGGGCGCACCGTCGAGCACCACGTCGACGCCGCCGGTCATCTTGCCGACCTTCTTGCGCCATTCGGGATCGGTGAACAGCAGCCCGTCCTTGGCGCCCATCTTGCGGGCATTTTCAAGAACTTCCTCGCTTTCGCCGGTGCACCAGACATCGCATCCGAGCGCGACGGCAAACGCCAGGCCGAAGGTGGCCACGCCGCCGCCGATGCCGGAGATCAGCAGCTTTTCGCCGGGCTTGAGCTGGCCCTTGAACATCAGCGCGCGCCACGAGGTCAGCGCGGTCAGTGGCATCGCCCCGGCTTCTTCCCAGGTCATGAAGGCGGGCTTGGGGGCAAGGTTTTCCGCCGGAACGCAGATGTATTCCGCGATTGTGCCGGGGAAGGGCATGCCCAGCAGGCCGAAATCGGGCGCCGGGGTATCGCGGCGCGGGCCCCACTGGCGGGCAGGGTAGATGATGACTTCATCGCCAACGCTGGCGCCGGTCACGCCTTCGCCGAGCATATCGACAACGCCCGCGCCATCGCAGCCCATGACCGAAGGTACGGTCATGCCCGGATACTGGCCGTGCGCGATGAACAGTTCGCGGTGGTTTACCGATGCGGCCTTGACCGCAACACGGACTTCACCGGGACCGGGGGTGGGGACATCGACTTCCCGTACCGCGACAGCTTCGGGGCCATCGGTTGATTCGAGCAGCAGCGCCTTCATTTTCGTCATCGTGTCGTATCCCGGTTGCAGGGGCCGCGTGGAACGGCCGTTTTGGCCGCGGTGCGCGGTCTTGGCCGCTGCGGAACCTGTCTACAGATAGGCAGACAGGTCCGACAGCAGCAACGACCGGCAGCCGGTTGGCACGTCAATCAATCGCTTAACCGGTCTATCAATACGAGCGCGGCAGGCCAAGGCTTTCGGCAATGCCGTTGCGCACCATTTCGTTGGTGATCGGGCCGATCCGCCACAGCCGCGAATCGCGCCAGTAGCGTTGCATGTCGGTTTCGGCGGAATAGCCCATGCCACCCAGGATCTGGATGCCGAGGTCGGCCGCCTGGTTGGCGTTTTCCGATGCCATCAGCTTGAGCATGTTGGCTTCGGTGCCGACGTTTTCGCCCCGGCTCTGCTTGTCCGCGCAATAGAGCAGCATCAGTTCGGTGGTGGTCTGCATCGTGGCGATGTCGGCCACGTAATGCTGCAGGCTCTGGAACCGGCCGATGATGCCGCCGAACGCCTTGCGCTGCTTCATGTAATCGACCGCGTCTTCCAGCACGCCGTCGATCACGCCGAGGCAGAACGCGCCGACCATGATGCGTTCGTTGTTGAGCGTGGGCAGCAGCATGTACCAGGCCTTGTGCGGTTCACCCAGCACCAGATCGTCGGGCACGAAGGCATCTTCGAAGTGGACCGAGCATGACCCCATCGAGCGCATGCCCAGTTTCGCCAGCGGGGTGATCTTCACCCCGGCGGTCTTGGTCGGCACCCAGAACAGGGTCAGCCCCTGATGCTTCTTTTCCACGCTGCGATCGCTGCGGGCGATGACCAGCAGGTAATCGGCGACGTGGGCCGACGAACTCCAGATCTTCTCGCCGTTGATCTTCCACCCGCCGTCGACACGCTCGGCCGTGGTGGTCATCGCGCCAAGCAGATCGGTGCCGCCTGCGGGTTCGGTAAAGGCAATCGCCGCCTTGAGCTGGCCGCTGGCGATCAGCGGCAGGAAGCGGGCCTTCTGTTCATCGCTGCCGTACAGGCCGATGGATTTGGACCCGGCGAACGAGGTGATGCCCCAGATCCACGCCAGCCCGCCAAGCGAACGGGCCAGTTCGCGCGCCAGCAGCATCTGCATGATGACATCGCCGCCCTGGCCACCGAACTCTTCGGAAATGCCTACGCCGTGAAAGCCTGCATCGGTGAACTTGTCCCACAGTTCGAAGGGATAGGCGTGTTCGTCCGCTTCCAGCTTGCGCGCCCATTCCTTGGGCACTTCGGCATCCACCCAGCGGCGGACCATCTCGCGGAATGCGCGGTATTCTTCGGGAAGTTCAAAATCCATGAGTCACTCTCCTGCAGATTGGGCCGCCGCCTGGAGCGGATCGGCCAGCGCGACCATGCGCGCGTTAAGGGCGTCGAATTGGGCGAGGGCCTGTTCGCGCTGCCCCAATTCGATGGCGGTCAGAATACCTTCGTGCAGGCGCAGGCCGGCCGGGCTGATCGTGGCGCTGCCGCGCAGCAGGATGAAGCGCGCGACCAGCGCCAGACGGTCGAGCGTGACGCGCAGCAATTCGCTGTTGGCCGCGGCGCTGATGATCGTGGTGTGAAACGCATGGCTGGCGCGGATCGCCGTCAGCAGGTCCGCCGAATCATGTTCCGGCCCCGTGTCCAGCACGCGGCGATAGACGCCGACATGCAGACGCAGGTCGCGCATCTGCGCGCTGTCGAGCGCGGGTATCCCGCGTTCATAGCCCAGCCGCCACAGATGCGCCTGCACATCGAGCAGGTCGCGCGTTGCGGCAAGGTCGATCGGCGTTACCCGCTTGTGGCGATGGGCTTCGATCTCGACCAGCCCTTCGGCGTGCAGGCGGCCCATCGCTTCGCGTACCGGGGTGGCGCTGACGCCCAGAAGCGCGGCCAGCGCGGTTTCGCGCAGGAAAGCGCCCGGCTCCAGCGTTCCGGTGATGATCGCATCGCGCAAGCTGTCGACCACGGCTTCGCGGCGGGTCAGCGGGGCGCCGGTACGGACAAGCGAAAGCGACATGGCGGGGGCAGACTCGCGGGAAAATGGAACGGGTGTGGACTGGCACTACCCCTGCCTCACGCCGCCGTAAACAAGATTCTATAGAATATATCTTTTGGGCAGACAGTGGCCTTTGCCGCACCGACTGGCGGCGCGCCGCGCGGCGTGGCTGGCCTGCGATAGTCTGGGCGCGGCGCAACTACATACGGCGCTTGCCCGCGCGGCGCCGTTTCGGGACGATAGTGGGCAATACTGTGATACCCGTGCAGCAAGGAGAGGCGCATGACCCGTTTTCGCACGCTCGATCATCCGATGATGCCCGCCATCGCGTGGAATCCCGCTCGTCCGGCAGAATGGATCAACGATCATATCGTGATGAACCGCGCGACCTCGAACGCCTATCTGATCCCCGGCGATGCGGGCGATGTGGTCATCAACACCGGCACCGCTGTTCAGGGCGAACAGATCCGCAAGAACTTCGAGGCGCTGATCGGGCGGCCGCTGAAGGTCACCACCATCATCTTCACCCAGAGCCACCCGGACCATACCGGCGGCTGGCAGTATTTTGCCGATGAAGGCGTGGAAACCATCGTCCAGCGCAAGTTCCGCCGCATATGCGAGGAGCGCAAGCAGATGGGACCGTTCTTTGGCCGCCGCAACGCCAAGGTGCTGGCCGCGCTGATCCCGCCGGGCGATACCGGGGCCTACTGGTTCGAGGCGCGCGATCCCGAACCGCTGACCGAGTTTGCCGACGCGCACGATTTCACCGTTTCGGGCCGCCAGTACCGGGCGCTGTCGATTCCTTCGGGCGAAACGCTCGATGCGCTGGCGGTATGGATGCCGCAGGAGCGGACGCTGTTCTTCGGCAACTGGGCCGGCGCGATCATGGGCGCGTTCCCCAACTTCTATACCGCGCGCGGCGATCGTGACCGGTCGGTGGTGTTCTGGCTGGAGGAATGCCGGATGATGATCGACCTGGGCGCCGACATGCTGGTGACCGGGCACGACGATCCGATCCGCGGCGCGGATGCCGTGCGCGCCCACCTGTGCAAGCTGCGCAATGCCGTGCAGTACATGCACGACCAGACCGTTGCCGGGATGAACGAAGGCCGCACGCTGCCCGAACTCATGGCCTCTATCGCCTTGCCGCCCGAACTGGCGCTCAACGACGGGCGCGGCCCGGTGCGGTGGTACGTGCGGGCAACATGGGAAGAATACGCGGGCTGGTTCCGCCAGGAACGCACGAGCGAGCTCTACGCCACGCCGCCCAGCGCGGTCTGGCCCGAAGTCGTGGCACTGGCCGGTGGCGCCGGGGCGCTGGCCGAACGCGCGCGGGCGCACCTTGCGCAGGGAGACGCCGAAAAGGCGCTGCATCTGGTCGAAATGGCGGTTGTCGCCGCCCCGGACGATCGCGGCGTGCGCGAAACCGAACTCGCCGTGTACGAGGCGCTGGCCGACCTTACCGAGGGCCGCGTGTTCGACGAACTGGGCTGGCTGGAAAGCAGCATCATCGCCACCCGCCGCGCGCTTGACGCCGGCACCGGCGCTTAAGGGAGGGCTGGACCATGTCCGCAACGACTGCCGAAAAAATCCGCATCACCGATCTTGCCAACCCGGTCCTGACCGAAATGCAGAAAGGCGCGCTGGCCTTTGCCGCGGCCAACCCGGTAACCCTGACGCCCGAAGCCGTGCTGGCCGCCGCGCAGGCGCAGACCGGGCTGAGCGATTTCGGCGCCGATGATTTCCGCGAACGGCTGGCCGTGTGGATGCGCGCGGGTGACAACGACACCGAATTGAGCGCGGTCGGCCGCGGTGCGCTGTTCAGCGAGGCCGTGCGGCTGGCGTCCAACCGCCTTCAGCTTGAAGACACGGTGCGCCGCCACCCCGAAATCCTCGACATCCCGATCGAACGCCCGCTGATCATCGCCGGGCTGCCGCGTTCGGGCACGACCTATACCTTGCAGCTCATGTCGGCCGATCCGCGCCTGCGCTCGCTGCCGCACTGGGAAGCGGTGCGGCCCATCGCCGCGCCGTGGATCAAGGACGGCCATGATCCCCGCCACGACCTGTGCGCCGCCGAATGGGCGCAGACTGACGCGGTCATGCCTTATATCAAGATGATCCACGAGTTTTCGCCCGACCACATCTCCGAAGACATCGAACTGCAGGGGCTGGATTTCGGCGGCTACTACTTCGAATGGATCGCGCACGTTCCCGAATGGCGTGATTACCAGTTCGCCCACGATGCCACGCCGATCCTGCGCTATGTGCGCAAGGCCATGCAGGTGCTTTCCTGGCAGAAAGGCCCCAACCGCTGGGTCAGCAAATGCCCGCAGCACATGGAACAGATGCCGGCGGTGCGCGGCGCCTTTCCCGACAGCTATATCGTCATCAACCACCGCGATCCGGTGGCGTCGATCCAGTCGGCGATTACCGGCCTCGCCTATGGCGCGCGCCTCACGCGCACGCGGGTCGACATGCAGGGCATCGCCGCCTACTGGATCGACCGCTATGAACGCCTGCTGCGCGCCTGCGTGCGCGACCGCGATCTGATCGACGCAAGCCAGTCCTACGACCTCTATTTCCACGAACTGATGGCCGATCCGTTCGGCCAGCTTGAACGGGTCTATGCCGGGGCAGGGGTGCCCTTCGACCAGCAGACGCGCGATGCCTTCCAGCAGGCGATCGACCACAACAAGCGCGGCAAGCACGGCCAGTTGGTGTACAACCTGCGCGAGGATTTCGGGATCGAACCCGACGCCATCCGCGAACGCTTCCAGTTCTACTACGACCGCTTCCCCGAAGTGCGGATCGAAGTGAAGTAGGCCGGACGCGCAAGGCCGTCCGCGGGGCTATCGGGCGCACGAGGCCTGCCGCCCCCAGGGCGATCTTGCGCGCGCGCCCTGCCGTAAGGAAGGTTTGCGCATGGGCGCTGCCGGGCATGGTCCGCTCCCGATGCGCGCCGCGTTTGCCCCGGCGCGCGGCTGCCCGTGGTTGCGGGCTGCGCCTGAACATGTGGAGCGGAAATGAGCGGATTGTTGTCGGTTGAAGGTAAGGTCGCGCTGGTCACCGGAGGCGGCAGCGGCATCGGGCGCATGATCGCGCAGGTGCTCGTGGCCGAAGGGGCAAAGACCTATATCGTGGGCCGCACGCGCGAAACGCTCGAAGCGACGGCAGCGGAACTGTCTGCGCATGGCACCTGCATCGCGCTGCCGGGCGATCTTTCCACCGTCGATGGCGCGAAGGCGGTTGCCGCCGCTTTCGCCGCGCAGGAACCGAAGCTGGACTTGCTCGTGAACAATGCGGGCACGATGTACGATGCCCCGCTCGACAGCTTTACCGAAGAAGGCTGGGACACGGTTGTGGATCTCAACCTCAAGTCGGTGTTCTTCTTCACCCAGGCGCTGCTGCCGCAATTGCGCGCGGCGGCCTCGGCGCAAAGCCATGCCGCAGTGGTCAACATCGGCTCCATCGGCGGCCTGCGCATCGGCCCGAAGGAAAACTATTCGTACCAGGCCGCCAAGGCCGCGCTGCACCACATGTCGGGCGGGCTGGCCAAGCGGCTGGCCGCCGAACACATCACTGTCAACGCCATCGCCCCCGGTTTCTTCCCGTCGGCGCTGACGCCGGTGGACAAGCCGGAAATCGTCGAGATGATGTCCGGCATGGTTCCGCGCAAGCGCATCGGCACGCCCGATGACATCGGCGGCACCGTGGCCTTCCTTGCCAGCCGGGCTGCCAGCTTCATCACCGGGGCGGTCATCCCGCTCGAAGGCGGCATGGCGCTCTGACCGACAGGAAGCCGCAGATGAGCGCGCCCGTCATCACGCCGTTCACCGCTGCCATTGCCCCGGCCGATATCGCCGATCTGCGCACGCGCCTTGGCCGCACCCGCTGGACCGACTGGCTGCCCGGCAGCGGCTGGGGCTATGGCACCGACGAAAGTTATATCCGGCGGCTGTGCGCCTATTGGCAGGATGGCTTCGATTTCGACGGATTTGCCGCACGCCTGAACGCCTGGCCGCAATTCCTCGCCCAGGTCGATGGGGAGCAGTTGCACTTCTACCACGTGCGTTCGGCGGTCGAAACCGCGCGGCCGCTGGTGCTGGTCCACGGCTGGCCCGGTTCGGTGATGGAGTTCCTCGACCTTGTCGGACCGCTGACCGATCCCGTGGCGCATGGCGGCGACCCCGCCGATGCCTTTCATGTCATCGTGCCGTCCCTGCCGGGCTATGGCTTTTCCGGCCCGACCCGCCAGCCCGGCGTTACGGCGCAAAAGGCCGGGGCGATGATCGCCGCGGTGATGGAGGCGCTGGGTTATCCGCGCTATTTCCTGCAAGGCGGGGACTGGGGCTCCATCGTGACCAGCGCGATGGCGCAGAACTTTCCCGATCGCGTGGCCGCGCTCCATGTCAACATGGCGCCGGGCGGCCCGCCCAACCCCGCCATCCCGGTCGAAGGGCTGGACGCCGACGAAGCCGCCGAATACGCCCGGCTGGGGCAGCACATGGCGATGGACGCAGGTTATGCCTTCATCCAGACGACCCGGCCGCAGACGCTGGCCGTGGCGATGAACGATTCGCCTGCCGGGCTTGCCGCATGGATCATCGACAAGTTCCATGCCTGGACCGACCATGGCGGTGATCTGGATGCCGTGTTCGATTTCGATCACCTGCTCGACAACCTGTCGCTCTACTGGTTCACCGGCACGGCTGCGTCCAGTTTCCGGCTCTACCATGAAACCAACTTCCGCGCGGCCTATGCCCATGCGGTGGTTGATGTTCCGACAGGAATAGCCAGATTTGCAGGCGAACCGTTCCGGTGGCCGCGTTCTTTGATCGAGCGCAACTACCGCAACGTCACGGACTGGCAGGAACTGCCGCTGGGCGGGCACTTTGCGGCCTTCCAGCGCAAGGACGATTTTCTGCGCGTTGTGCGGGCCTTCTTCGCCCGGCAATCGCTTTGACCGTACGACCGTGGATGCCTGCCTGTAATGCAACCTGATGATGAGAGGACTAAGACGATGGCCATATCAGAGCCGGCCGGTGGCCCCGCCATTCACTCGCTGGATCACTTCTGCCTGAAGGTGCCCGATCTGGAAGAGGCCCGCACGTTCTTTACCGAGTTCGGGCTGGACGTGCGCGACGCGAACGGCACGCTGGAGCTTTACACCTTCGGCCACCCGCACCGCTGGGCGGTGCTGCGCCCCGGCGGCCGCAAGAAGCTGGAATACATCACGTTCGGCGTGTTCAAGGGCGATCTGGAACGCTTCCGCGAAAAGTTTGCCGCGCTGGGCGTCGAAACCATCGACACCCCGGCCATCGGCGAACCCGGCGGCATCTGGTTCCGCAATCCCGACGGCTTGCCGATGCAGGTCATCGAAGCGGAAAAGTGTTCGCCCGATACCAAGGCCGAGTTCCTTACCCGTTCGGTCGGGCCGGGCGAATGTGCCGCCATTCCGCGCAGCAAGGCGCCGCGCGTGCGCCCGCGCCGCCTGTCGCACTTCCTGCTGTTCACCAGCGACGTGATGCGCGACATCGCGTTCTACGAACGGACGCTGGGGCTGAAGCTGTCGGACCGTTCGGCCGATGCCGTGGCGTTCCTGCACGGGGTGCACGGCAGCGACCACCACCTGCTCGCGCTGGGTGGTTCGACCGGCCCCGGCATGCACCATTCGAGCTGGGATGTGGGTTCGATCCAGGAAGTGGGCGTTGGCGGCGCACACATGGCCAGCCTTGGCTATGACAAGGGCTGGGGCGTGGGCCAGCATGTGCTGGGCGCCAACTACTTCCAGTACGTGCCCGATCCGTGGGGCAGCTACGCTGAATACAGCTGCGACATCGACTTCGTGCCCGCCGGGTTCGATTGGCCCGCAGCCGACCATCCACCCGAAGATTCGATGTTCCTGTGGGGTCCGCCGCCGCCGGAAAACTTCATCGCCAATACCGAGCTTCAGGACGCCTGAGGCGTTGGGCCGGGGCGTGTCCCCGGCCCGCCACACTCCCGACGAGACAAGGAACAGACAACGATGGCAACGGTAGTATTCCTCCACGGCGGCGGCATGGGCGGCTGGGTGTGGGACGAGATCGCCACGACCCTGCGCGGCGAAGGCCACAAGGTCTTCACTCCCACCTTCACCGGTTTCGGGGAACGTTCGCACCTGATCAGCCGCGATGTCACGCATGATGTCCACGTGACCGACATCGTCAACGTGCTGACCTTCGAGGATCTGCGCGATGTCGTGCTCGTGGCATTCAGCTATGGCGGTTCGGTGGCGCCGGGTGTCGTCGCCCGTGCCGGCGATCGCATCCGCCGCGTTGTCTATTTCGACGGCATCGTGCCGCTGGCCGGCAAGGCCGTGGGCGAAGCCATCGGTTACATGAAGACCGAAGACGCCGCCGGGCTGGACGCGCTGCTTGCGTCGGGCGAAGGCCCGATCGGCACCGGGGTCGATGAAATGCAGCGCAACGGCGCCAAGGAAAAGCCGATGAAGATGTCGGCGGAAAAGCAGGAATGGCTGCTGGCGCATCTCAGCGACATGCCCCTGCGCGGCATGGTCAGCCCGGTCACCCACGGCGGCGAGGCGATCGACAAGCCGGTGGATTATCTCGGCATCCTGGGCGACGTGATGGACCCGGTGCAGCACGACCGCGCCCGCGCGCTGGGCTGGACCGTGCAGACCGCCGGGCCGGACATCGACCACGCCTTCATCGTCGGCGCGCCGGATCGCGCGCTCGATTTCCTCCGCCCCTTGCTGTGAGCCGTACCGGGCCGGTCCGCGCCGTGCGCGCCCGGCCCCCGGCCAGCCTCAGTCCCGCGCGGCTTTCGCTTCGGCTGCGATGCGCGCCGGGGTGCCGAATGTGCGCGACCATTCCATCAAGGCCCAGATCGCCGGTTCCAGCGCAATAGTGGCGTCGGTCATGCCATATTCGACGCGCGGCGGCACTTCGGCAAAGACGGTGCGCGTCACCAGACCGTCCGCCTCCAGTTCGCGCAACTGGCGGGTCAGCATGTGCTGCGTTACCCCGTTTATCGTGCGCAGCAATTCCCCGAAGCGGTGCGGGCGGTGATAGAGCAGCCAGAGAATCTCCAGCTTCCACTTGCCGGATATCAGGGTGAGCGCCCGACGCAGTTCGGCATATTCTTCGGGCTTGACGTCCCTGTTCTTCGCAATAGGCACATCCATGATACTAACCTGCCAAAATTGATCCTACTTGTTGCGATTCATGCTGGCCGATAACTGGCGCAATTGGAAGCCGGGAACGGGTTTCAGCGCGGCGGCGCCAGCTTTGTACCGCACGCCACCGTTCCGGCACAGCGCGTGGAGAGCCTTGCCATGGATTTTCAATTGCCCGATCCCGTGATCCCCGATCACGTCCCCGCCGATCTGGTACGCCCGTTCCCCTACATGTTCGGGACCACGACCGCGGCCGATCCGTTCGGCGAATGGGCGCCGGCGGTGCATCAGGGTCCGCCGATCTTCTATGCCCCGCATGCCTATCCCGGCGCGACTCCCGCATGGATCGTGCGCCGGGTGGAAGACCTGCGCCAGGTCTACATGGACACCGATACCTTCTCCAGCAAGGATTTCTCCCCCTATTCCAAGATGATAGGGGATACCTGGACCAACCTGCCGGTGGAAATCGACCCGCCGCACCACGGCAAATACCGGGCGTTCATCAACCCGCTGTTCACGCCTTCGGCGATGGCCAAACTGGAAGAGCGCATTCGCAGTTATGCCATCGAATACATCGAAGGTTTCCGGGAAAACGGTTCGTGCGAGTTCATGGCCGATTTCGCGTTCGAGTTTCCGATCAAGGTGTTCCTTGAGCTGATGGACTTCCCGCTCAGCAACACGGCGCAGTTCCTCGAATGGGAAACCGGCCTGCTGCACGAAATGGACATGGCCAAGATGGCCCAGGCCACGCGCAACGTCGTGGGCTTCCTGCGCGAACAGATCGCCGACCGTCGCCGCAGCCCGCGCGATGACATCATCAGCTATGCGCTGGGCGTGGAGATCGAAGGGCGCAAACTGACCGAGGATGAACTGGTCGGCTTTGCCTTCAACCTGTTCATCGGCGGGCTGGATACCGTATCGACCAACATGGGGCTGCAGTTCCTGCACCTGGCGCGCAACCCGGAACACCAGACCTACCTCAAGGAAAACCCGCAGCGCATCCAGCACGCCATCGACGAAATGATGCGCGCCTATGCCGCGGTCACCACCTTCCGCACCTGCACCCGCGAAACCGAGCTGGGCGGCGTGCGGATGATGCCGGGCGACAAGGTGGCGATGTCGACCACGCTGGCCGGGCGCGACCCCGAAGCCTTCCCCGATCCGGGCACGGTCCGGTTCGATCGCAACCCCCGCCATGTCTCGTTCGGGTTTGGCCCGCACATGTGCGTCGGCATGCACCTGGCGCGCCGCGAAATGCGCATAGCGATCGAGGAGTTCGTGCAGCGCATCCCGCAATTCAGCGTCGCACCGGGCCACCAGATCGAATACCATCTGGGAATGATCCAGCCGGTCACGCTGCCACTGGTCTGGTAGAGCCGAAGGCTCGCCGGAGACGAAGAAGGAGAGGACATGCCACAGTTCGCCTATGTCGTGCACAGCAACCCGGTTCCGGGGCGCGAGGACGAATACAATGACTGGTACAGCAACCGCCATCTGGCCGACGTTGTCGCCGTGTCCGGCTTCGTATCGGCACAGCGGTTCCGCCTGACTGACGTGGTAGCCGACAACCTGCCTTCGCAGCGGTACATGGCCATCTACACGATGGACACCGACGAACCCGAAAAGGTGCTGGAACACCTGACGTCGCTGGTGGAAACCGGCACCATGCACATGAGCGAAGCCTTCTCGATGGAAGGCATGGCAACGCATCTCTACCAGGCGATCACGCCGCTGGTAAATGCGAGCGGAGAGGACAACTGACATGGCCGAGAAAGAGTTCACCGGCAAAGTCGTAATGGTAACCGGCGCGGCATCGGGGCTGGGCCGCGCCGCGGCGCTGCGCTTTGCGGCCGAAGGCGCGCAGGTGTGCCTTGCCGACCTCAACGCCGAAGGGCTGGTCGAAACCGCCCGGCGGATCGCCGCCGCCGGGGGCAATAGCGCAAGCTATGCTGGCGATCTGGGCGATCCGGCCCACTGCGCGCAGGCGGTCGCCACCGCCACCGAAGCGTTCGGGCGGCTCGATGTGCTGTGCAACGTTGCGGGCATCCTGCGCTTCCACGCACTCGACAAGGTGACGACCGATGACTGGGCACGCCTGTTCGCGGCCAATGTCACTGCGCCGTTCTTCATGATGCAGGCGGCCATGCCGCATCTGGTCGAAACCAAGGGCAATGTTGTGAACGTGGTGTCTACCGCCGCGTTCCTCGGCCAGGCCTACACCGCGCCCTACAGCGCAACCAAGGCCGCTCTGCTGAGCCTGACCAAATCGCTGGCGATGGAGTTCATGCACGCTCCGGTGCGGATCAATGCCTTGGCCCCCGGCGGGATGATGACCGAAATGGTCCAGACGCTGGAGTTTCCGCAGGACGCAGACCAGAGCCTGATTGCCCGCTACATCGGGCTGCGCCCTCCGGCGCAACCGGAAGACATTGTCGAGCCGATGCTGTTTCTGGCGTCCGACCGCGCCCGCACCGTCCATGGCGCCTGCTACACGGCGGACAGCGGCATAACCGCGGGCTGACCCTGCTGCCAGCGCCACCGCTGGCCTGAAACCGGACACGGCGAAAGCCCCCGCCTGCTGCTGCGGCAGCGGACGGGCCTGTGCGCCTGCGTGCAACCTTTTCCGAAAGCCTAAGTTGCTAATCTGCAACACGATTTTGGAAAGCGATGGAACGCTTTGCCGTCGCGCTCGCGCCCTGCCGAAAGATAGGAACGCGACGGGGGTAGGGTTCGTAGCCGCACCCCACTTGTTTGACCCCCCGTCAACACATTTCCGCGTGCCGCCCCAACGGGTGGCCAATTCTGGGAGAATATGAATGCGTGCGAGTTTTTCACCCCTTCTGGCAGGGGCGGCTGTTTCGGCCCTGCTTTTCGCTTCGGGCAGTGCCCAGGCGGCAGAGGATGTGGTCGTCCAGCAGGCTGCCGATCAGACGGCAACCGTCGCTGAAGAAGACATGGCGCCGCTGGCCGATATCGTCGTGACCGCGCGCCGCCGCGATGAACGCCTTCAGGACGTGCCGGTGTCGGTCGTGGCGTTTTCGCCGGCCACGCTGGAACGCAGCACGGTGCTGACAATTGCCGATATCCGCACGATTTCGCCGGGCCTGACCTTCTCCTCCGAAGGTGGCAAGGACAACACCGCCGTTACCCTGCGCGGCATCGGCCAGATCCCGACCGGCGAAGTCACGCCGGGCGTGGTCACCTATTTCGCCAACGTTCCGATGGCCTCGCTCGGCTCCAACGTGCCGACCTATGACATCGGCAGCATCCAGGTGCTGAAAGGGCCGCAGGGCACGCTGTTCGGCCGCAACACGCTGGGCGGCGCGGTGCTCATCACCCCGCAGGGTCCGCGCCAGGATCTGGGCGGCTATGTCCAGGGCACTTATGGCAACTTCGATTACCGCGAAGTGCAGGGCGCGCTGAACGTTCCGGTCATCCCCGATGTGCTGGCGGTGCGCGTGGCCGGCCAGATCCGCCGGTCCGACCCGCTGATCTATTCGATCAACGGCGGCACCGGGTTCAACAACATCCACCAGGACAGCGCCCGCGCCTCGATCCTGTTCACCCCGAACGACTGGCTGAAGAACACGACCGTGGTCGATTACTTCAAGGCCCGTGAGTACGCTTCGGGCTATCACCTGCTGCGCCAGAACTTCAGCTTTACCAACCTGTTCGCGCCCGCGCTCGGCCCGGTGGCCGGCGGCCTTGTCGGCGGTTCGCTCGACGCCCAGACCCAGGGCTACCTCGCGCTGCAGAAGCAGAACTTCTATGGTTCGTTCACCGACAATTCGGGTTCGGGTCGCGCCAATCGCCGGGCCTTCGGCATCTCCAACGATACCTCGGCGTCGTTCGGCGATTTCACGCTGCGCAACATCTTCGGTTTCCGCAAGAACCGCAGCGACCAGCTCATCAACACCGCAGCCCTGGGGCCGACGGCTCTGCCCGGCGCGCTGTTCAGCAGCCCGGTGGACGTGCCGTTCACCGTGTTCCACGCATCGGCCCTGATCCAGCGCCAGTACCTGACCGATGAAGTCCAGTTCCTTGGCAACTTCGACCGCTTCAACTTCATCGTCGGCGGGTTCTACAGCCATGACACGCCCGATGGCCCTTCGGGTTCGACGTTCGAAGCCTTCGTCACCCCCGGCACCCCCGCTTCGGTGGTGACCGCCAACGTGCGCAACACCAACTATGCGGTGTTCGGGCAGGTGACCTACAAGCTGACGGATTCGGTGACGGTCAACGCCGGTGCGCGGTATAGCTGGGATCGCGTTTCGGCCTGTGGCGGCGCCATCGGCACCAGCTATGTGTCCGACGATGCCTGCCGCACGGTCGCCGCGCTTGGCCTGGCCGATGGTGTCGGCGTGGTGACCAACAAGGGTTCGGACCCAAGCTGGACCTTCGGGATCGACTGGAAGGCAACGCCCGACCTGCTGCTCTACGCGGTGACCCGGCGTGGCTATCGCGGCGTGAACATCAACACCCCGCTGTTCGAAACGCCGTTCACCACCGGCGGCACCGATCCGGCCTGCGGCTTCGGCAGCGGCCAGTGCGTTGACCTGCGTCCCTTCCAGAAGACCGGCGAGGAACGGCTGACCGACTTCGAAATCGGCGAAAAGCTGAACTTCAACGTCGCTGGTGCATCGGGCCGCCTGAACACGGCGGTGTACTACAGCAAGTACAAGAACGCGCTGCAGTTCCTCAATGCCCAGGCGATCGTACCGTCGAGCGCGCCGGACAACCCGACCAACGCATCGTTCGGCGTCAACGCCGCCGATCTTTCGATCTTCGGTATCGAAGTGGATGCCGCAGTCAGCCCCACGCGCGACCTGACGGTGACCTTCAACGGCGCCTACACGCACATCAAGGTCGACAAGGTCACGTTGCCCCCGGTTGCAGGCATCTCGTTCACCGCGGCGGACGTGAACCGCTATTCGCCTTCGTTCTCCGGCACGGTCGGGGTAAGCTGGACGCTGCCCTTCCGCCCGGCGGACGGCGATCTGGTGCTGAACGGCGATGTGTTCATGACCAGCGATTTCGGTGGCCAGTACGGCGAAAAGCTGCCCGGCTACAATCTGGTCAACATGCGGCTGGACTGGAAGAACATCGCCAACAGCGGGTTCGACATCGGCGTCTTCGCCCGCAACCTGACCAAGGAACGCTATTTTGCCGCGCCCAACGTGCTGCTCAAGAGCTTCCCGGTCAATTCGGTCGCGGTCGGCGATCCGCGCACTTACGGCGTGGTCGGCCGGTTCACGTTCTGATGAGCCGCCATGCCCCGGCGCCGTACCCCGCCTGAACGGCGGGTGCGGGGCCGGGGCACGGCTTGCAAGCCGTGACGCTGTACCGGGGGGACAGGTCGTTCCTGCGGCAGCGCCCCAAAAGAAAGAGGCCGAAACCGGGGATGTCCGGTTTCGGCCTCATTTCGTTTTTGCGGTTCAGCGAACCGGGTGGTGCGCGATCACACGTCCCACAGCACCGGCACCGCATCGGGGCCGCGCATGTTCAATCCGCGAATCTGCGGGTGCGGGAAGGCGGGATCGAAGCGCAGGTTCGGCAGATCGAGCATCGCGTCGAGCGCCACTTCCATTTCCGCCAGCGCCATGTGCATGCCCATGCACATGTGCGGCCCGAACCCGAAGCTGAGCAGCGGCCGCATCGGGCGCTTGAGCCACAGGCGGTCGGGATCTTCATAGACTTCGGGATCGCGGTTGGCCGAGGCAATGGACAGCAGCACCGCCGTCCCCTTGGCCACGGCGATTCCGCCGATTTCCATGTCCTTGGCCGCGACCCTGGCCACCGCGCCTGCGGTGGGATCACGGCGCATGGTTTCGATCACCGCCTTGGGCACCAGCGTGCGGTCGGCACGCACTTCTTCGAGCACGTCCGGGTTTTCGAGAAGCTGCACCATCATGTTGGCGATGCTGCGGGTCGTCGTTTCCCCGGCGGCAAGCAGCAGCATGCGGATGAACGCGGCGATCTGTTCGTCGCTGAAGGTGCGGCCATCGTCGTTGACCTGCATCATGTGGCCAAGGATATCGGCGCGCATGTCGCCACGCTGGCGATAGGCCTGCACGATCGGCAGGACCGTATCGTACATGGCCTGGCCCGCGACCATCGACTGCGGAATGGTAACGGCCGCCACGGCCGGATCGGTCTGCGGCGCGGCCACCACCTGGATCGCCCAGCTTGCCAGATTCTGCAGCAGATCCTTGTCGTGCGGGAAACCGAAGTACTGGTACATCGCGCGGATCGGGAAGGGCAGGGCAAGATCGCGCAGCAGGTCGGCCTTGCCGCGCGGACGCAGCTCTTCAATGAACTCCTGCATCAGCACCGGCTTGATCAGCGTGTCGATCAGCTTGCGGATTTCAGAGCGGATGAAGGGCCGCTGCAGCAGGGCGCGGATGTGGTCATGCTCCTTGCCGTCCATCGCGGTCAGCAGCATGTTGTCCACTGCGGCGCCAAAGCCATCGCCAACGATGTAGGACTGCCAGTTTTCCGGGTCCATCAGGACCGCGTGGATGTCCTTGTAGCGCAACAGCGTGATCGTCGGCCGGCCGGTCATCATGTAATCGGCCATGCTGGGGATGCTGTGCTGCTTGAGCAGATCGCCGTGCATCACCGGGCAGCGCGCGCGCTGTTCCTCGAACATCGGATAGGGATTGGCCGGAGCATTGCCGGAATAGCCGTTGGTCACCAGCGTATAGTCGGAAACCATGCGATCGAGCGGATCGGCGGTGGTCTGGTCCATTGTAGTCGCAACTCCTCAGGGCTCGCCGCAGGGCGATGAATGGTCTGCGTGTGCGGTTTGCCCGCCAAGCTTGCGCCTATCGGTTGAAAGGAACAAGCCCGGCGGGCAGAGGGTCAGAGGAAAATTGCGAAGTTGGGCATGCCCAGCACGACCTGGTCGATCATGATCGACCGGCGGGCGATCTTGAACCCGTCCGCCGTCATGCGCAGCCGATCGTTGCGTTCGGCCGAAAGCTGCTTGTAATCCTTGGCTTCGGCGCGGTTGCGCGTCAGGAAAAGATAGCTCGACACTTCGTATTCGTCGGGCAGGTCCGTCTCCCACACCGAAACGTTGGTCACGAACCGGCGCACGCGCGATGCCGGGTCTTCAGACCAGGCGTTGGTGGTCGTGGTCAGGCGGGTGATGCGGGTCTGGATCGAATTGTAGTCATCGTCGAAATGACCCATCGTGCCGAACTCCTGATCCCACTGCTGCACGCGGCGGGTGATGCGGACCGGGGCCTTGTATTCCAGATCTTCGGCCAGCATCGTCGCCCATTCCGTCAGATGACGGTGATCGAGCAGGCGTGCCTCGCGGATCAGGAAGCCGGTAACGGCATTGTGGACGGGCGACCCATAGGGCACTTCGGCGCGGCGCTGGTCCTCGCGGGTGTAGGTAACGGATGCGGTGGTGACAGACATGGGGATGATCCTTTCGCTAAGGTGCAGGGGGGTCAATCGGCGGTCATCAGCCGGTGATAGGCCAGCCACCATTCCCACTGCGCATCGTCCTTGCCGAAGCCTTCATAGACCTTGGCCTTGTCAGGCCAGTCGGCAGGGCGGTTTTCGCCCAGGATCGCCTGATACTTGAGCGTTTCGGTCCGGCCGATCACGCCGCGTGCGGATTCGGTCATGTGCGGCCAGGTGTCGCTGTCATCCTGTTCGATGATCCCCGACGTGCCGGTGCCCTGCGTGGCGGCAGCGCGCATCATTTCCTTGACGTGTTCCGGCGTGCCCTTTTCGGCGAAGTAGTACGTCGTCCATTCGAACTGGTTGACCCCGCGCGGCATGATCGAGTGCAGGACCAGCGCCGAACCGAGTGTGCCGTCGCGCAGCGGGCTGTAGATGAACAGGATGTTCGCGTTGGGGAACATCCCGCCGACAACCGGCGGCGCCTTGGCCAGAACGTGAAGCTGCTCGGCGCTCATCTTGCGCTTGAGTTCGGGCAGCAGTTCGGGGGTGATGCCCGGCGGCGGGAAGGCTTCAAGACGCTGTTCGGGGGTGAGATCGCCCTTGCCGTGCGCCAGCGCCCAGCTCGTGTCCGCCGGGATGCAGCGCAGCGAGTGCCCATTGCCCGAAAGGTTGATGCCGTACATCGCCGGGGCGCTTTCGTGCGCGGTGTCATGCTCGCCGCCCATCGCGCCGATGTCGATCACCGAACCGTGCAGCGTCAGGGTATGGAACCCGTCGCAGGCCGACTGTTCACCGGCGGTCTTCCAGTTGGCGTCGATGGTCAGGCGCTGCGGCGGACCAAGCACTTCAAGCCCGCCGTCGGTGCGGTCGAACAGCATGTCGTAATAGAACTTCATGTCGCCCAGCCATTCGTCGAGGCTGGGGCCTTCGATGTTCCAGGTGGCAAAGACCAGCCCGCCGTAAAGCTGCACGCGCGCCTTCTTCAGGCCAAGCTGGGCCTTGGTCTTGATGTTGCCGTGCATCTGTTCGCGTTCGATCGGCGCGCCGATGAAGCTGCCGTCGGGGCGGAAGGCCCAGCCGTGGTAGATGCACTTGTGGACGCGGGCATTGCCCGAATCCGAAAGGCACACATGCATCGCACGGTGCGGACAGACGTTGAGCGAGACGTGCACCTGCCCGTCCGCCGCACGCGCGACGATCACCTGATCCTCGCCCATCAGCCGCACGACATAATCGCCGACATTGGGGATTTCGGTTTCATGGCCAAGCAGCAGCCACGCCTTGGCGAAGATGCGTTCGAGTTCGAGTTCGTAGATTTCCTGATCGTGCAGCATGGCGACGGAAACCTCGCGGTTTTCCAGGTCCATCATCTGCGACAGGGCTTCGTTCACGATTTCCTTGCGTGGGATCATGCGCATTGCAGGCGTCCTCTTCGTGGGGTTCGGGTGTTTTTGGGGATCAGATGAAATCGGCGGGCGAGATGTTCGGCTCGATGCCCAGCAGGGACTTGCCGAAGATTTCGTATCCGACGTAGGGCAGGTTCGCGACGTGCCGCATGGCGAACGAGGCGTCGCGGTAGTACCGCTGGATCGGGTTGGCATCGGCGTAGGCGCTCGACCCGGCGAGGAACATGAGCTGTTCGATCGCTTCGTTGAGCAGGTCGACGGCGAGCGAGCCTTCGCCCTTGCTCTGCGCGCGTTCCTGCGGGGTCAGACGGCGGCGTTCCAGCCCGGCCTGGTCGATCATGTCGCAGGTCTTGAGCGTCAGCGCCTCGGCCGCGGCGATGCGGGCGGCGGCCTTGCCCATTTCGGCCTGCATCGTCACGCAATCGGCCTGGCGTCCATACGAGGTATAGACGATGGGCCGCTTGGCCGATGCATCGCGGACACGTTCCAGAATGGCTGACGCCGCTCCGGCGACCACGGCATGGGCCGTGGCGCGCAGGAAGGGCATGAACGGCCAGTAGTCCGACGGTTCGCCGACATGGCGCTTGCCCGCCTCGTGTCCGCCAATGCCCAGCTTGGCGACATGGAAGAACTGGTCGCGCGGGATGAAGACGTTTTCGGCAACGATGGTGTTCGACCCGGTGCCCTTCATCCCCATCATGTGCCAGGTGGTGTCGATCGTGTACTGGTCGCGGCGCAGATAGGCAAAGCCGCCGTGCTCCAGCGTGCCGTCCGGCTTGCGGATCGCAACGCCCAGTTGCGCCCAGCTTGCATGGGCCGAACCCGAAGCATAGGGCCAGCGGCCGTTGACGATATAGCCGCCTTCCACTTCATCGAGCGTGCCCGGAGGGTTGGCGATGCCGCAGATCACCGGGTGTTCGGAACTGGCGCCGAAGATCGCTTCCTGCAAGGCGTCCGGCCCCAGGCTGGCGACCCAGGTGGTGCCGTGCAGGACGGTATAGACCCAGCCGACCGACGGATCGCCCTTAGCAAGTTCGTAGCCGACTAGCGCCATGGCCCGCGCGCTGGTGCCGGTGCCGCCCCAGCGCCGGGGGGCGGCCATGGCCCAGAAACCGGCATCGGTCAGGGCGCGAAAGACATCGGGGTGCAGCACGCCATGCTCATCGCCGTAGCCGGCATGGGCCAGCAGCATCGGCTGGAGGGCGCGCGCCTTTGCCACCAGTTCCTTTTCCGCCGCCAGGTTGTATCCGGGCATGGCGACAATCGGTTCGGGTGCTTCTTTCAGGATGGTGGCCATTTTCGGCTCTCTCCGTGCTCGTGCTGGGACGTATTGAACAGTTTCGATCTATTGTGTCTCATACAAAGCAGGATTCGCCCGGCGGGTAATTGATCCATGTCAAAATCCGGAGAGGCCCTTGCGCAGAGCGCAGGGCAAAGAAACGGCCACAGCGGTACGCGCGGCTCGAAGCCATGCCATCGCAGCCTCGGCACAGCTTAGTTTACATAATGTTTATTATCGCATCACCTGATGCGCCGCTGCCGCACCATACGGACGGCAGCGCGACAGGCATGGTGGGGCATCAATCAGCCCAAGGCGTCTACCTTGCCCGCAAGCGCGGTCGCAACTGCGACACCGATGCCGATGCCGATGCCGTCAACCTCACTTCGGCGCCATGCGGATCGCCCCGTCGAGGCGGATCACTTCGGCATTGACCATCGGGTTGGTGACGATGCTCTCGACCATCTGCGCATATTCGGCGGGGCGGCCGAGCCGGCTGGGGAACGGCACCTGCTGGCCCAGCGAATCCTGCGCTTCCTGCGGCAACGACCCCAGCAGCGGGGTCCAGAAGATACCCGGCGCAATGGTGTTCACGCGGATGCCGAAACGGGCGAACTCGCGCGCGATCGGCAGCGCCATCGCAACCACGCCGCCCTTCGATGCCGCGTAGGCCGGCTGGCCGATCTGGCCTTCGAACGCCGCTACGCTGGCCGTGTTGACGATCACGCCGCGTTCGCCATCCTCGTTCAGCGGGTCGGCATCGTGGATATGGCTGGCGAACTTCGAGAGCACGTTGAACGTGCCCAGCAGGTTGATGTTGATGATCTTCGCAAAATCGCCGAGCGGCATCGGGCTGCCGTCGCGGGCAAGCACCTTGGCCGGTGGCCCGATCCCTGCGCAGTTCACCAGGATGCGCGCCTTGCCGTTGACCGCTTCCGCTTCAGCGATCGCGTTTGCCACCGATTCCTCGTCCGTCACGTTGACCGCCGCGAAACGTCCGCCGATTTCCCTGGCCTTGGCCTCGCCAAGGTCAGCGTTGAGATCGAACACTGTCACTTTTGCACCGCGCGCCGCCAGACGTTCGGCGGTCGCCGCGCCAAGCCCGGACGCCCCGCCGGTAACAATCGCAGCCAGTCCCTCAATGATCATGATACCCTGCCCCTGATAGTACGATGCCCCGCCAACCTCGTGCCCGCCATCGCTTGCACGATGCGGTACGTGGACACGCGAGTCCTGAAACCCGTTAGACTATTATCTACTGGTGAGTAGATTGCATGCAGTCAGGTTTGCTGTCAACAGGACGCAAGCGAATACATCGAGGCATGATTTGAGTAGCGATCCATCCCCCTTCCCCAGCGCCCAGGAGCGCCACAGGGCGCGCGAAGCGAAGCGCGAAGCCGTGCTGCGGGCGGCGGTCCAGACTTTCAACGAACGCGGCTTTCACGCCACCTCGCTCGACGAGGTGGCCGGCAAGCTGGGGATTTCGAAGCCGACGATCTACCACTATCTGGGCAACAAGGATCAGGTGCTGCTGGAGTGCGTGACGATCGGCCTGACGCAATTGCGCGAAGCGGCCGAAGCGTCGCGCCTGCTGCCCGGCACCGGCGCCGACCGGCTGGCGGCCTTCCTCGTGCACTATGCCGAAATCGGCATGGACGATTTCGGCCGCTGCGTGATCCGCACGACCGACGAGGCGCTTGCCCCGGACAGCCGCAAACGGTTCCGCGCGCTGAAGCGCGAAATCGACACGGCGCTGCGCGGGCTGATTGAGGAAGCGATCGCCGACGGGTCGATCGCGCCGTGCGATCCGAAGATGCTGGCCTTCGCGCTGGCAGGCGCGCTCAGTTGGCCTGCCCGCTGGCATGTGCCGGACGGCAGCCAGCCCGCCGACCTGATAGCCCGCCAGCTCGTCGCACTGCTGGCCAGCGGGTTTCTGCCGCGCTGACCGCAGGCAGAGCCGGACTGGCCCTTGCGTGACAGGCTCCAAATGCCGGTGCCACGCATGGGCTGATCGCGCCGGCGAGGGAGCGGACGTTACCCGCCCAGGATGTAGAACACCCCCAGCAGCGCCGCACCAAGCACAACGAGCCATGCACCGAACAACGCCCGCAACACCAGCGGGGCGCAACGGATTTCCATGAACTCGCTGCCCACGATCCACGCCTTGAGCAGCCCTATGACAATGACGATCGCACCGGCTGCTTTCGACCCGAATAACGACGATTCAAACGAAAGCACGCTGACAGCCACCAGCACCAGCCAGAAAACGGTCAGCCGTTTGGATATCCAGGTCATGCCGCCGCTCCATGCCGCAACAGGTAAAGCAGGGCGAAGAGCATCACCCACAGCAGATCAACGAGGTGCCAGAACACCGCGCTGCCTTCCAGCACTGCGAACGGTCCGGTCCAAGCACCGCTGCTGTCGCACTGCCGTGCCAGCCAGGTCAGCACGCCAAGCCCGATCAGGACGTGGAGCAGATGAATCCCGGTGTACATGAAGTAGAACGTGAAGAAGCTGCTGCTGTTGAGCGTATCGCCATGGCCGATATGCCCACCCCACTCCACCACCTTCACGCCGACGAAAGCCGTCCCCAGCGCAAGCGCCGCAAGGATCAGCCGCCGCGCCCGCGGCGAGCCGCGCCGCGCCGCGTTTACCGCGTGCGCGATGAACCACGAACTGGTCAGCAGCAGGATCGTGTTCGCCAGCCCCAGGCCCCGGCTCAGCTTTTGCTGTGACAGGCCCATTGCGTCGGGATCCCCGACAAGGCTGACCGCATAAGTCACGAACAGCACCCCGAAGACCAGCAGATCCCCGAAGATGAGAACCCAAAGACCAGGCTCTCCGGGGATATGCCCCCGGAGAGCCGTTTCGTTTCCGTCCGTTGCAGGGTTCACTGCTGATCGTCCGCCAGTGCATTGCGCTTGATTGCCGCCAGCAGGGTGAACTGCGTCGCGGTGATCCACACGCCAAAGACGATGGCGGGAATCCAGAAGGCCGCGATGCCGTTCCACGCGAACGGCCCGATCTTGAACAGGCCGACCACTGCGCCGGGGGCGCTCAGGATGCCAACCCAGATATTGAGGTACCCGTACCAGCGGGGCAGGATGGGCCGCGCGCGACGGTCCTGCAGGATCACCGCGCCGGTGGCGAGGTACTGCGTCGTGCCGGGAATGGCCGGGATAACGAGCAGGAACATGCCCAGATCGCTCCACGTCCGCACCATCTCAAGCGATGCGTCAGGACGAAATGCCGCCATGGTGAACGCCAGCCCGCACAGGAAAACGGTAAACTGGCCGAACGTGAAGACCAGCGCCGTCACCGTCGTCCAGATCGGCACTTCGCCTTCGATCTTTTTCAGGAACAGCACGATGACGGTGATGAATGGCCAGACGATCGACGCCGCCGTCATCAGCAGGATGCCTCCGACCAGAAAACCGGTGCGGTTTTCCTGCACATGCGCCGCAACCTCTTCCACACCCAGCGTCGGGCTGTAGGGCGGGAAGATATGCATCAGCGGCCACATTGCGATGAAGAACAACGTACCCATCAAGGGTCCGGCAAAAACGCCCAGTCTCAGTGCACCCTGTTTCATTATCCACCTCCCACATTGCGGATGTTCGGCAGGGTGTGCCCGAACAGCGACGGGCGCAAACATATCTGAAGACAGGGCCGGGCAGTTAAGAGCGCCTCAGGGCTGCCCCATGCCCTTGCCCTGGAGGTAGGCTTCATAGTCGCGCGTGAACATGCGCAGGAGAGGCTCGTTCTGGCCAAATTGCTGGTGAGTCTTGCCGCCGGATTCGAAGCCGATCTGTTGCAGGCGCGACATGGCCATGTCTTCGACCACCACATCGCGCGTGGCGG
>FWWL01000204.1_pt1 | contig 159933 bp, 156 predicted proteins | sample 2228331 | NCBI WGS metagenome assembly FWWL01 (sample SAMEA103939775, study PRJEB20133) | metagenome | reverse complement strand
AACAATATAGTTTTTTTCACCTTCCTATATGAATGATAAGTTTATGCAGGGGGGTGTTTTTGTTGGCATATAATGGGTATTTAGGCTATAATATATATATTATATGCTCATGTTAATAAAGCATAAAAAGAGCTCTTGAAAGGACAATTACTATGAAATCAAATAGAAGTTATATAATTGGAGTCATCACTGCACAAATGATACTGCTTCCGGTATTGCTGACAGTCGGGAGCTTTGTTTATGCACCCATAGCAAACCTGATTTCTGATGCTATTAGAGACGCAGGGCTTGGAAATGATGTGAAGCAGCTTGCTCAGGTAATAACCATAATACTTGGTACGTTGATAGTCTGTGGAGCAGCAGGTTACTTATTCTCAAGACAATCCAAAACTAAGCCTGACTCGCCGAAGGGAAGATACATAGCCCTGCTGATACCAATAATCTATGCACTTACTTTTGCCATGCTTTCGGCTGTACTTTCAAAGGGGGATTATAATTCAAGCTGGTGGGGAGTATACGTATTAAAAAACCCTATGTTCCTCTTATTTGATTTATTCCTATCTTTTGCCGGTATGAACATGATAATCCCTGTCACAGAGCTTACGGCATATACAAGCTTTGCCTTGGGTTTCCTCCTGCAGGAACGGGTATCGAAATCTGGTTTAAAGGATAGTACCTCGAGAAATATTAAGGCTGCATTGGCTGCTTTATGTATATTTGTAGTTGCATTTTCAGGTATCAGCAACAGGGATACCTTTAACAATGGAATAATTGAGCTAATGTATGGTGTGTCAACAGTTGGCAAGGACTTGACAGAATACGACCTGATGGAAATTGCCCCATTCAGAGAGAACAACGGTCTTGTAAAGCTGAACAAAGGAGCTTCGCTTCAATTTAAGGAGTTTGGGGATATGCCACGACTAGACGGTGCAACTGCAGCATATCCGGTATATGCTGCTTTTGTTGAAGCGGTATATACCGGATTGGGTGATTACTATAATGCAAATAAGAATAATAACGATAAGGATATATATCTTGCATTTGTTGAGAGGGAGCAACCTCCCTTTGATATAATCAAATGTTCCAAGACTAACAAGGCATATGAAAGACTGATTGGTGGGCAAACAGATATAATTTTTGTTGCAGAGCCGTCAAAATCCCATAATGAACAGATAAAAGCAAAGGGTGACGAATTTGTACTGACGCCTATAGGCTATGAGGCCTTTGTATTTTTCACAAATATAAGAAATCCTGTAGAAAGCTTGACGATAGAGCAGATACAGGGTATTTACTCAGGTAAGATAAACAGTTGGAGGGAGGTCGGTGGTCAGAACAGGGATATACTTGCATATCAGCGTCCAGAGAACTCCGGCAGCCAGACAGTAATGGAAAATAAGGTCATGAAGGACGTTGAAATGGTTGAACCAACCAAGGAATCCCTTGCAGAGGGGATGGGCGGTATAATCAAGGAGGTCGCAAGCTATAAGAATGCGAGAAACTCCATAGGGTATTCCTTTATGTATTACTCATCCTCAATGATAAAGAACAATCAGATAAAATATATTGGGGTAAATGGAATAAAGCCCACTCCAGAGACGGTGAGAAGCAAGGCATATCCATTTACAGTACCTGTATATGCTGTGACTCTAAAGTCCAATAACAAGGAAAACGTGAGTAAGCTTATCAGCTGGATATTATCAGAGGAGGGCCAAGGTCTAATTGAGAAAACCGGCTATGTACCGGCCAGGTAGGATATAGTTTATAATAAATGCATAAGGTGTTATTAATACTATTATTTAAAAATACGAAGGAGGTAAGTATAGCATGCCAATAATCCAATTTGACGGTCCAAACATGACCAAGGAAGAAAAAGCACAGCTTGCAATGAAGCTTACTGCTGCTGCAACAGAGGTATTCCCTGCAATTCCGGCGGAAGCCTATGTATTGGTTATACGTGAGAACAGCAGGGATAACTTCGCTGTTGGGGGCAAGCTGGTATCTGATAGAGCAAAGTAATTCATATAGACAGATAAGGTGCCGATTTCGGCACCTTATCTATTTTACTATACTATTGAAAAGTCTTACAATTCTATCCATGAAATCTGAGGTACCTTCCAGAGTACTGGTAAAGGTCGTATTAGTATCCCCAAGCATTATGAATTCCTGTATAAGGTCATTTGCCAGGATGTATTCTGACTGCTGTATTTCTCGCAAGGCTCTTTCATAACCGTCTCTGCAAAGCTCTAAGTCGACAGGTTCCCGTGAGCTTAAATTCCAGGCCTTGCTGTGTTCAAAAACACCATCCCTTGACATTGAAAATATCTTATTATCATCAATGAAGGAGCCCTTTATCATATTTGACTGAGATGCTACAAATCCGCTTTCGGCATTCAAAAGATCCTGTCCGAACAGTTTTATCCTGTTTTCCTTTATTCCAAGCAGGTTCAGCATAGTAGGGAGGAAGTCCATTTGCCCTCCCACCATTATATTGGTTTCGCTTACGTCAGTTCCCGGAATATGTATAATAAGGGGAACATTGAGGGACTCATCATAGGTGTACTCGTGACCAAGAAGCTTCGACATCAGCTTATCGTTTTCAGTGACACCGCTGGGGATACCGCGGTGATCCCCATATATTGCTATTATTGAATTATCATACAGGCCATAACCTTTTAGTTCTTCTATGAAAAGGCCAAGAGCTTCATCTGCATAATGAATTGCTTGTATGTAGCGTCCCAGGGTTGTATTCTCATGTTCGGGCAGCAGACTTACTGTCTTATATTTCTTAGGCAGCGCATAGGGATGATGGCTTGACAATGTGATCATAAAAGAATAAAAAGGTTGTTTGGCTGTACTGAGATATTTAGCAGATTGTTTGAAGAAATATTTGTCACTTAAGCCCCAGCCGAATATCTCTTGTGGGTTGAAATCATTCATATTGATAAACCTATCATAGCCCATCATAGGATATACATTCTGCCTGTTCCAGAATTCTGGTTTGTAGGCGTGAAAGGCCATTGTATTAAATCCTTGTTCCCTCAGAATCATAGGCAGACCCATGAATTTATTGTTCTGATATTTGCTGTATGCCGGCAAATCCATTGAGGGGTAAAGGGAGTTCTGGGAAACGAATTCTGCGTCTGAGGTACCGCCCTTTCCCAACTGCTGATAGTACCGGTTAAAATACAGGGAGTCTGAAAGCAGCAGCTTATTTAGGTTAGGTGTAAGCTTCTGGCCGTTGTAATTCATGTTTATCACAAAATCCTGAAGGGCTTCCACCTGAATGACTATAACATTCCTGTCTCTTGCTGCTCCAAATAATCTGGGAACTTTATCAATTTTTTTCTCTACTTGAGTTATTTGAGTCTTGCTAAGGTCCTTATCATTTACAGGCTCAGCATCAGAAAATTGTGAAATATGATAATGCAGCAGACCAAATTTCTCATATGCCTGCCCACTGCTCTTTATGCTGCTCATAGAGAAGTCGCTGAATACAAAAATCAGCATAAGTGTGGCTGCTAAAAGAGAGGGCAGTACCCTTGGAGCTGAAGCTTGTTCATGCTTTTCTTCATAGAAATGATGGAATATCAGCAGCAGCGCATCAGCAAATAATAAGGTGTAAATTGCTGAAAAAAGCGACCTTACGCTATCCCAAATTGTTGGCAGGACTTTTAAAAACTGCAAATCAGCAGCTTCAGGCAGTACATTGAAATATTTGAAGTAGAGTATGTCTGCCAGTACAATAAGAGCAAAGCTTTCATGGAATATTATCCTTGCTATGAAACTTTTTCTTGCTAGAACCAGATTGAAAAGAGAATATACTGCAAGTAGAAGGATAGAGGTTCTTAAAGCAGTCAACAGCATATACTGGGGTCTGACCACTGCGTAGTACAGGGCAGTAAATTTACAGAGGGTAAACCCGGCCATGAGTAAGGTCTGCTGCAAAAGATACGAATACTTTTTGTTAGTGAACATAGATAAAACGTCCTTCCGTTATATTGTATTGGCGAAAGATGTTTAAAGGATTGAATTCATATTTCGCTGTGTATACTAAGGAAACAAAATGCGAAATGGGTTTTCGCATTTTGTATAGTTCACTAAATCTATATTCGATTGTGATTGTCCAACATAACGTATAAAATAAAATTTATGTGATTATACTTCCATTCACTGAAGCATTGGAAGAATCACAGGTCGGCGGGCATGGAAACCCGCCCCTACATATGAGATAATATTATAGGACTGACTATAATTTATAAACAAGGAGGATTATGGTGTGAACGCAAGGGAAATTAAAATAGGAGCAAGATATAGACACTTCAAGGGAAATGAGTACCTGGTGCTCAATGTTGCAAGGCACTCCGAGACCTTGGAGGAATACGTCGTATATCAAGCCCTATATGGGGAGCGGGGTATTTGGGTTAGACCTCTGGAAATGTTCTTAAGTATGAAAGAGGTGGGCGGAAAGCAAGTTTTCAGATTCGAGGAAATAATATAAGTCAGCTTGCTGCTCTGCGGTTAGCTTCATGATTTGCAGTACGGCAAGGTCCTTTTCCTTACTTTCCATCATTATGTCAAAATCATCCTTCACAAGCTCAACTGCTCGCTTGTAATCTTCAAAGTCAATGAAATCTGAATGGCGCTTGTCTGTCGGAGAGCTTTTTCCGCTGCTTAGGTGCATCTTAGGTTTTTGACCCTTCCAGGTGCTGCGGATACGATCAATTAGTTCCGGCAAATTGTCATTTTCATGGTTGCAGTTATGGTGATGTATATCCAATACCATTGGAATGCCCAAATGCTCACATAGAGTAAGCACATCATCGGCATTGAAAATCTTATCGTCATTTTCAACGACTATTTTATTTCTTATATCCGCCTCCAGGGTATTAAAGTTCTGGATAAATCTTTCTATGGCCTTCTTTTTACCGCCGGTACCACTTCCTACATGAAGGACAAGGATTTTGCTCCCTACCATATTAGAAAGTCTATTGTGGTGTTCAAGAATTATTATACTTCCCCTCACTACTTCCGCTTTGTCTGAGTTAAGTACGCAGAACTGATCAGGATGCATGCTTATCCTGATTCGGCCTTCATCAACAATTGCTTTTATCTTGCTGCACATGCTTTGGATATCCTGATCCTCCCACCAAGCCCAATCAGTCACGTAGGTGGCAAGGGGTATGAGGTCAGAGCTTAAGCGATAGAGACTTATACCGTTCTCTATGCACCAAAGCATTATTTTATATACATTATAAAGATTGTCAACCGCTATGGAACGTAGCTTTCTAATTCTCTCGGTTGGTTCGGAGGCTTCAAAGGTTTTTACACTCATGGTCTTGAACTTGCCATTTTCTTTCATACTCTTTGAAATACATGCAAAGCCTAATCCGGACATAATATCATCCTTTATCATTTAGTGATTTCCAAATTCTATATGGAAGCCTGTTATATTATTTGAAGAAATTCTCATTCTGATACGTATATACAAATGATGATATTTACGAGGAGGATTGAAAATGGATCAAGCAAGAAGCGTAGAAAGTGGTTTCTTTGATGTGATAACAGATAAGCAGACATATTTGAACATAATATATTTAATGCTGTCCTTTCCCCTGGGCATATTTTATTTTGTTTTCATTGTAACCGGCTTTTCATTAGGGATAGGGCTAATACCCATATTTATCGGTATACCGGTTTTATATGTTTTCCTGATTTCAGTGGGAAGTCTTATGAAATTTGAAGGTAGAATGGCAGCACTTTTTTTGGGAATGAATATAAAAGGAAACAATACAAAACGGGAAAAGGGAATAGGAATACTTATAAAATTCAGAGATGAGCTTTTTGACAAGGAGCTTTGGAAGGCTCTTCTATATTTGACCTTAAAGTTTTTCTTTGGGATAATGATATTCGTGCTATGCGTCTCTCTAGTTTCAGTAAGTCTGGGACTTATTGCTGCGCCGGTCATATATCAGATATTTGAATACAATCTTAATACGGCTGGCGAGCTGCATTTGGACATAGACGGCGTACAGATTTATGGACTGCTGGGTTTCCTGGGAATCAGCGCGACACCTATGCAGGAAATGCTGATACTTATGCTCTTAGGGATATTTATAGGCATTGGAAGCTTGCATTTATTCAACAAGACTGCATATTTAATGGGTAGGCTTCTGAAAGTCATGTCTCCTTCGCAGCATACAGATTAAACATTAAAACTTGCCTCGGGGTATATTAAAAGCAACTAGGTTAAAAATATTAATATAACTATTTAAAATATACTTTGGAGGTTTTATAATGAATAATAGAGAATATGAAAAAGTTGTTAGCGGAAGAGACCTGGTAAATATCTTCGGGAAAAACGAAAAGCTTAATATTGTCGAAAGCTATCTTATACATGTGGAGACAATAGATGGTGCTGAGAACAACTTCATTGAGGGCGCAAAGAACGGGCGCAGAGATATTGAAGGTCTATATGTATCAAACGACAACATGACAAGTCTTAAGATGGTATAAAAGCATTAGCAGGGGGTGGCTCGGTTGGGGTAAATGAAAGAGTGAACTGTATAACTTGTGCTCATTACTATGTGACCTGGGATACAAGTTTTCCAAAGGGCTGCAGACTATTCGGATTCAAGACTTCCAAACTGCCATCACAGCTTGTACAGGAGTCAACGGGAGACAGCTGTAAAAACCATGCGGAAAAGAAAAAAATAAGAAAAATCAGCAATAATGAATAGAAGCTGATATTTTGGTAATAATACCCTCCAGAACAATATGGAGGGAAAATTATGTTTGAAGATAGAAGTATCAGACGCAAAAGAAGGTATTTGCTGGCTGCAGTCTTTCTGCTGCTAGCTTCTGCCGCATTTGGAGTAGGCTACTATTTTAATGCCGAGGCTCCAGAAGCATTGGACGATCCTGCAAAGCCATCTAAGGTGAGCCTGCAGATACCAGACAGTTTGATAAATCCAACGACCGGCAAGGCACCCGACGAAACACTGAATGCTGATAGTGCCGCGGATGCAGTATCAAATATGCCGGACAAAGGTTTGCTGATTCCAAACACACAATTGATTTTCAATACATATTTTAATACCTGCAGACATACAACAGTTGTAACTGTCCCGGCTTCTAATGACGAAATTAATATGAGTGAGCAGCAGTTTAAGGAAAAATACACCGGTTGGGAAGTAACCTTCTCACCACCAATAGTAGAATTGAACAAGTCTATTGATACTTACTGCCCCAAGCACTTTATCATTGGGGTAGACAGTGGATATATTACAGTTTTCGTATATGATGAAAACGGTCAGAAAAAAGTGTGGGAAAAGACAGATATATCAGTAGCTGTTCTTACTCCGCAAGACCAAGAGAAGCTGCAATATGGAATAGTAGTCGATACTGAGGATCAGATGAATCAAACCTTGGAAGGCTTTAGTAATTAGAAGATAGTGTAGACATGTTTTGCGCTAAGAAATCCCATAACTTTTGCTTTATCTCGTTGCTCTCGCAAAGGGATCACAAAAGGGAATTTCTAAACGCAAAACATGTCGTTAGCAGTTAAATACTGCTTTATTTTTTTGGCAAAAAAGGGTATAGTATAGATTAGCGAATATATGTTTGGGTGGTGCAATAATATTGTTGATTTTAGGAATTGACCCGGGTATAGCGATACTTGGGTTTGGACTTGTAAGATACGAAGCAAATAAATTCACCGTAATAGATTATGGAGCGATCACAACAAATGCAGGCACGCCAATGTCAAAAAGACTGACTCAAATCTACAACGAGCTGATAGACTTGTTAGAAAGGTATAAACCTGATGCTTTTGCCATTGAAGAGCTGTTCTTCAACAAGAATATAAAGACTGCCTTGACCGTGGGACATGCTAGGGGGGTAGCGGTTCTGGCAGGTGCAAAGTCGGGAATACAGGTTTATGAGTATACTCCACTCCAAGTCAAACAGGCTGTAGTTGGGTATGGTAGGGCAGAAAAGAGTCAAGTTCAGCAGATGGTGAAGATTCTTCTTAACCTGAGGGAAATTCCAAAGCCTGACGATGTAGCAGATGCACTTGCTGTTGCAATTTGTCATGGGAATTCCTCCAATTTTTCAGAACAATTCAAATTGTAGAGGTGAAATAATATGTATGAATATTTAAGCGGAGTAGTTGACTACATGGGCGAGGATTACGCGGTAATAGATATTTCCGGTCTTGGCTACAGGGTATTTACTTCACAGAATACGATGAAGAGCCTGAAGCTTGGCGAGACCTCGAAGATTTTTACCCATTTGATCGTCAAAGAGGATGACCTGGTGCTTTACGGCTTTTCTACCAGAGATGAGCTATCCATGTTCAAGCTTCTGATATCAGTATCGGGAGTAGGACCAAAGGCAGGAGCATCACTGCTGAATCAGTATAAAGCATCAGATATAGCTGGGGCTATTATCAGCAGAGACATAACAAAGCTTACAAAAGCTCAGGGTATCGGGAAGAAAATTGCGGAAAGAATAATACTTGAGCTTAAGGATAAAATTGATACTCAAAGTGCTATTGGGGGAATAGAGACTTTCGATGGCGGGGATGAGGTATCCCAAGTAATTGAAGCTTTGGTTTCTTTAGGGTATAATTATTCTATAGCAGCTACTGCTGTGATGAAGCTAAAGGATACAAAGAAACCTATCGATATTCTTATTAAGGATGCACTAAGGCAGCTTTCAACTATGTAGATATTAAAATTGAAGAAGTACAAAAGTGAGGAAGCATAATGGAAGATAGATTGATAACACCAAAGATAATGGAGGACGATGTTGAGGTTGATACCAGCCTAAGACCTAGAACTCTGGGAGAATATATAGGGCAGTCCAGCGCTAAGGAGAAAATAGATATTTTCATTCAGGCGGCGAACAAAAGAAATGAGACCCTGGACCATGTATTGCTTTATGGACCTCCAGGATTGGGAAAGACAACCCTTGCCAATATAATCTCCAATGAATTGGGAGTAAACATTAGGATTACCTCAGGTCCTGCAATTGAAAAGCAGGGGGACCTGGCGGCTATTCTTACGAATCTTAATAATAATGATGTGCTGTTTATCGACGAGATTCACAGGCTTAACAGAAGTGTAGAGGAGATTCTTTATCCGGCAATGGAAGATTATGCGCTGGATATTATAATTGGAAAAGGACCCAGTGCAAGGTCTATCAGACTTGATCTGCCGAGATTTACAATGATAGGTGCGACAACAAGGGCAGGAATGCTTACTTCTCCGCTTAGGGACAGGTTTGGAGTAATATGCAGGCTTGACTATTATACCAATGAAGAACTATACCAGATAATAACAAGGTCTGCTAAGATATTGAAGATACAAGTGGACGATGATGGAGCCTCTGAGATAGCAAGAAGATCCAGGGGAACACCGCGAGTTGCCAACAGGCTATTAAAGAGGGTCAGGGACTATGCCCAGGTCAGAGCGCAGGGCATAATAGACAAAGAGACTGCTGACAAGGCATTGAAGCTTCTGGAGATAGATGACATGGGACTTGATGAGATTGACAAGAGGATGCTTCTCACTGTCATTAACAAATTTGACGGCGGGCCGGTTGGACTGGATACATTGGCAGCGTCCATAGGAGAAGACAGCGGCACAATAGAAGACGTTTATGAGCCCTATTTATTGCAGATTGGTTTTATTAACAGGACACCAAGAGGAAGAATTGCCACTAATTCCGCTTACAAGCATTTTGGCTTGAATAAGGATTAGGGCATTTCAAAAAATTCATTATCCAGCTTACCTATGTCAAATACTAATTAATTCAACTTTTTTGAAATGCCATTTGACCAGTTATTTTTTAAATAGTACCTTAACAAGAGGTGAAACAATTGAAACTGCTGTTGCATATGTGCTGTGGCCCTTGCGCTGTTTATCCTCATCAGGTTCTTAGCTTGGAGTATGATATAACGGGATTGTTTTATAATCCCAATATACATCCTTATACTGAGTATAAGAAAAGAATGGATACAGCCCAGGAGTTTGCAGACAAATCAGGTTACAAGCTCATAACAATAGACGAATATAACTTGGATGAGTTTCTCAGGAATGCAGCCTTTCGTGAAGGACAGCGGTGCATTACATGCTATGCTGACCGCCTTGAGAGAGCTGCTTCTGTCGCAAAAAAGGGGAACTTTGATGCTTTTACCAGTACTCTATTGGTTAGCCCCTACCAGAAGCATGAGCTTATCAGAAGGATAGGCGAGGAAGCGGGAAGTAAATATGGAGTAGAATTCCTATATAAGGATTTCAGGGAAGGCTACAAAGAGGGCGTAGAAAAGTCAAAGCAGTTGGAGCTATACAGGCAGCCATACTGCGGATGCATATACAGCGAGAGGGACAGGTATATAACTAAGAGAAAGGGCGAAGGAAAGTAGCCGGGAAAAATCCCACACAGACATATTGAAGGGAGTTGTACTAATGAAAGCAAAAAGAATACTACTAATCTATCTACTAATTACTGCAGTTGCTTTAACATCCTTTTCTTTCAATGTTGAAACGGTACATGCCAGTGTCCCTGTTCCTGAGACAATAAAAGTGGGACTTGGTTTTGGACAGTCTGCTGCCAACATTTTTACCCTGGGCAGTGAGACAGGCTTGCGGATTTTGAGTTCTGAGAATGGTGCATACATCGACTTGATAGAAGTGAGCAGCGCTGCGGGAATCAAGGTTCGCAGGGATGTATACTACAATATTGTGAACAGTAAGGAATGTGAAATAAACTACGTGAAGGCAGCCAAATATGAAGGTGAAGTAATAGGACCCTATCATGTACAGTTGGGAGACGTTTACCCGGATATAGAAACGGCCAGACAAGTAATAGCACAGGTATCCTCCATTACTCCATCAGTATTTCTTGCATATGAGGGTGGATGGCGGGTTTGGTCCCAGCTTTATCTTGAGGAAAGTGAATGTCTAAATCAAATAAAGGTTATGCAGAACGAAATTAGCAATATAAGCTATTCGGTGGTATACCCCGATAGAAAAAGAATACAGATACTAGATAACTCTACGGGACAGTTGCTGCTTGTATTGAACAGTGAAGAAAAAGCAAAGGTAATGCCTAAGGAGCTTCAAGGGAAAATAAGCACATTACAGTATAAGACTAAGAAGTACAGAGGAAGCATAACAATGCAGAGTTTGGCTGAAAGTGATGTAACATTAATAAATGAGCTGTCCCTTGAGCAATATCTATACAGTGTAGTCCCTTCTGAAGTGCCGGCGGCCTGGCATGCAGAGGCATTGAAGGCACAGGCTGTAGCCGCGAGGAATTATGCAATTGTTACCATGGGCAGACATAGTGCGCAGGGTTTTGATCTATGCAGCGTTGAGCACTGCCAGGCATATAACGGCATAGGACAGGAAAACAGCAGGACTACTGAGGCGGTAAATGCCACAAAGGGAAAAATACTTACCTACAATGGCAAGCTTGTCTCTACATATTTTCACTCCAGCAGCGGAGGCCATACAGAGGACATTGAGAATGTTTGGGGCAGCAGCCTGCCTTATATCAGAGGGGTAGATGATCAATACGGTCTGGGGAGCCCTCATGATAACTGGACACTTGATATGGATAAAGCAGCAATAAAAGAAAAGCTCACATTGGCAAAGGTGGATTTGGGTGAAATTGTAGATATAAGGATACTGGAGGTAAGCAGTTTCGGGCGTGTAACAAAGCTTGAGATAAAAGGATCAAAGGAAACAAGGGTATTTGAGAAGGAAAAGATAAGGAGTGTCTTAGGCACAAGGTCTCTTAAGAGCATTTGGTACAAATTAAAGACCGATGCAGATATCTTTGTTAGGGGATCACTTTTAGGAGCTTCAGAGTCAGGCAGAGCTTCTAACATGTATGTGGCTTCTGCTGCAGGCACATCAAAGGTCAGCAGTCCTGCAAACAAGATTACTATAAAAGGAATGAACAGTACGAAAGCCTTTAATGTAATACCTAATATATACACCTTCAACGGAAAAGGCTTCGGTCACGGCTTGGGAATGAGTCAATATGGAGCAAAAGGAATGGCTGAGGCAGGTAATAACTATCAGAAAATATTGGAATACTATTATCAAGGTGCAAAAGTACAATAGTACCTCGTTAAGTATATCACTTCTAGGGCAGGCGAGGCACCAAATATATGAAGTGCGTTTTCAACACCTGAAGGAAGAAATCAGTGGTTGTGAAAAGCACTGGAAAGAAGGCATAAGATGGAACTTAAGGATTTTTACTTCGATTTGCCTGAAGAGCTGATCGCACAAGAGCCGATAGTCAACAGGGATATGTCCAGACTATTGGTGCTTGGTAAAAATGATGGAGTCATAAAACATGGTCATTTTAGGGATATTTTGGAATACTTGCAGGAGGGAGATTGTCTGGTTCTGAATAATACCAGGGTAATACCTGCGAGGCTTTTTGGAGTAAAAAAGGACAGCCTTGGCAGTATTGAGTTCTTGCTTTTAAACAGAAAGGAAAAGGATGTCTGGGAGGTCATGCTAAGGCCCGGGAAGAAGGCAAAGCCAGGTGCAAGGTTCCTGTTTGGGGAAGGGGAGCTTGAAGGGGAGATACTCGAAATCCTTGAAGGCGGCAACCGCTTGGTAAAATTCCATTACCAGGGTATTTTCGAGGAAGTGCTGGATAGGCTGGGAAACATACCTCTTCCTCCATATATAAAGAAGCAGCTGGAAGATAGGGAGCGATACCAGACAGTATATTCTAAGCATGAAGGCTCAGCGGCAGCACCAACTGCAGGACTGCACTTCACTAAAGAGCTGCTGCAGCAGCTGTCAGATATGGGTATTAAGATAGCTTATGTGACGCTTCATGTTGGTCTCGGCACCTTTAGACCTGTAAAGGTCGATAATATCCTGGAGCATAAGATGCATTCGGAGTATTATGATTTAAGTGCAGAAAATGCTGAGATTATAAGCAGCACCAGAGAAAATGGGGGGAGAGTTATCTGTGTGGGCACTACCTCCACAAGGACCCTGGAATCAATAATGCAAAAAAAAGGCAATCTGCAGCAAGACAACGGCTGGACAGACATATTTATTTATCCGGGATACAAGTTCATGATAACAGATGGACTAATTACCAATTTTCATTTGCCTGAATCCACTCTGCTTATGCTGATAAGCGCATTGGCAGGAAAAGATAATATAATGAGGGCTTATAAAGAAGCTATAGAAGAACGCTATAGATTTTTCAGCTTCGGGGATGCAATGCTTATAATTTGATTTTTGTTCTTTCAGGAAAATTAGGGGGTGCTTCAATGAAAATAAGCCAACTTAAGACCAGAATGATAAAGATGACGATATATCTGGAGCTTGTGCTGGCAATGTTTATTACAGCTGCGGTAATAATTGGAATGGTAGATTTGTGGAAGTACATAATTTTGATTTTTGAGACAAATCCAATAGACACATATGACGTATTGCAGAAGTTCTTAGGACATGTGCTGTTGCTGGTAGTGGGGGTTGAACTGGTGGCGATGCTGATTATGCACACGCCGGGAAGTGTGATTGAGGTTCTTTTATATGCAGTTGCAAGGAATATGCTCATAGGCAACAAAGGCACCTATGACTTTATTTTAGGGATAGCTTCTATAGCAGGCATTTTTGCAATAAAAAAGTTTTTGTTTGTTAATAACATTTCAGACAATGAGGTAATTGATGATAATAGTGACAAATAATAGTGGAGGTATATTCAGTTGACAATAAGATATGAGCTGATAAAAGAAGACAAAAAGACTGGTGCGCGATTGGGAAAGCTTCATACACCCCATGGAACCATTGATACTCCTGTGTTCATGCCTGTAGGTACCCAGGCTACTGTAAAAGCCATGTCTCCGCAGGAATTGAAGGAAATCGGGGCGCAGATAATACTAAGCAATACTTATCATTTGTATATAAGGCCGGGACATAAGCTGGTGGAGAAGGCAGGCGGACTTCATGGGTTTATGAATTGGGATAGGCCTATCCTTACAGACAGTGGAGGGTTTCAGGTTTTCAGCCTTAATGATTTGAGGAAGATATCTGAAGAGGGGGTAGTCTTCAAGTCTCACCTTGACGGATCCAAGCATCTTTTTACCCCTGAGTTTGTAATGGAGATAGAAAACTCACTTGGGGCAGATATTATAATGGCTTTCGATGAGTGTGCCCCATATCCCTGTGAACATGATTACGCAAAAAAATCTATGGAAAGAACAATAAGATGGCTCCATAGGTGTAAGGAAGCTCACAAGAACACTGAGAAGCAGGCACTTTTTGGCATAGTGCAAGGTGGCGTCTATAAGGATTTAAGAATTGAGAGCGCAAGAAGAACTATTGAGGCAGATTTGCCGGGGTATTCTATTGGGGGCTTGAGTGTCGGAGAACCCAAAGAGTTAATGAATGAAGTACTGGAATATACAGTACCGGAGCTTCCGAAGGATAAACCAAGGTACCTTATGGGGGTGGGAAGTCCAGACTGCCTGATAGACGGGGCAATAAGGGGAATAGATATGTTTGATTGCGTGCTGCCTACAAGGATTGCACGAAACGGTACGGTGATGACTTCGACAGGAAAGCTTGTTGTCAGAAATGCAGAATACAGCGAGGATTTCAGACCCATGGATGAAGAGTGCGACTGCTATGCCTGCAAAAACTTCTCAAGAGCGTATATAAGGCATCTAATCAAAGCAGGAGAAATATTGGGTGGAAGGCTGACGACCATACATAATTTGAGGTTCCTGCAAAATCTTATGGCTAAAATACGAAAAGCTATAGAAGAGGATAGACTTACTGAGTTTAGAAGTGATTTTTTTGATAGATACGGTTATTAATGTCAATACTGCAAAAGAGAAAATATTATTGGATAATATATAATAATGAGAAGGATTTTTGACTTATTTATTGAATAGTAAGCATGAAAGATAATTTTTACATCTTTCATAATCAAAGTAGTATTAAAGGAGGAATATACAGCGTGAGTCAGTTTGGATCTTTAGGATGGATTGTACCATATGCAGTTGTTATAGGAGCTTTTTACTTTTTTCTGATAAGACCACAGAAAAAGAAAGAAAAAGCAACTCAGGAAATGAGAAATAGCATTAAAGAGGGAACAGAGGTTGTAACAATTGGTGGTTTATACGGAAAAGTTGTTAATGCTAAAGAAGATACACTTACTATAGAAGTAGGCGCAGATAAGGTTAAACTCAAGATTGCTAGATGGGCAATAGGAAAAGTAATAGAAGGCAACGAAGATAAGTAACTTGATTTCAAGTTACTTTTTTCTTTTAGAGAATAAATATTCCCTATGGTGAATAGATTTATATAGAACAAACCTAATCTAGGTTAAATCGCAGAAATCAAGTGCGACCCAGAGCTTTTCTGCGATCCAAATAAATACTATAGGGGGTTATTTTGTATGAGGAAACTGACAAACTATACGAAGAAAGCACCTGCTGAAGAAAAAGGAATTAATATATATGGGGTATTCTTAAAATCACTTGGAGTATGCTTTGCAATTTCTTTTGTACTGATTATTCTATATGCATTGATACTCTCATTCACAAGTATGAGTGATTCTTCGATGAACATGTCGATACAAATTATTATGATAGTAAGTATAACAATTTCAAGTATTTTCGGGGGCAAGAAAATATCTAAAAAAGGCTGGTTGTTTGGAGTAGCTTTAGGATTGGTGTTCACACTCCTGTTGGTTCCTTTAAGCATAGCTTTCGGACAGAGCTTCAGCCTTGATAAGTATTTTATGGCAAAGGCATTAATGGGTAGTGCTGTGGGGTTAATCGGGGGCATAATAGGCGTAAATCTCAATTAATTTCAAATTTTACTTTTCCATAAATCACTAATATGTTATACTTTTAGAGTGAAAAAACATGGAGGAGGAAACTAAATGAAGCATATTAGAACTATCAACAATAAATCATTATGTGAAAGCGTACAAAATGGCGGTTGTGGGGAATGCCAGAATTCATGCCAGTCAGCATGCAAGACATCCTGCACAGTAGCAAATCAGAAGTGTGAAAATGTTGAGAACAGCAGAGTGAAACCTGTTGCCTCGCATAAGAATTCACTTTAAGGTAATAATAGTAATAGTATTTTGTACATAGGCAGTAATATTTAGGTAAGCATGTATGCAAACCTATTTATTACTGCTTTAAAACATTCTTAAAGGAGGATTTATGATAGTATTGTACAAGCATTACAAGCCTGAAATAGAGAAGAATGTATTCATAGCGGAAAACAGCACTGTTATAGGCCGATGCTTTATTGGTGAGGACTGCGGCATTTGGTACAGTACAGTGCTTAGAGCAGATATTAACGAGATAAGGATTGGAAGAGGCACTAACATCCAGGACGGCAGCATAGTACACTGTGATCATGATTATGAAGTCAGTATCGGAGAAGATGTTACGGTGGGTCACAATGCAATTATCCACGGATGTACAATAGGAAGCAACTGTTTGATAGGAATGGGAACTACAATACTTAATGGAGCAGTGTTGGGTGAAAATGTGATAGTGGGGGCTAACTCACTAGTTACTTCAGGTAAAACAATCCCTTCAGGGGTGTTGGTTATGGGTAGCCCGGCAAAGGTTGTAAGAGAGCTGACTTCTGAGGAGATAGAAGGAATCAGTCGCTCGGCAAAGGGCTATGCAACGCTTGCAAGAGAATATGTCAGTGGGATAGAATAAATAAAACAGCAGATAATACATATGCAAGCTAACAAGTGCTAATGTGGGAACATTAGAGAGAGTGAAGCGGTACAAGAATTCTTCCACATTGACTAAGAATTGTAAAAGTTATATAATAACCATTGTGAAATTAAATAAGGGGGAGTTAACAAATGAAGTCAAAAAGCCTAATAGTGTTTCTGGCAATTGTTTTACTAATTTCATTATTTGCGTATATAGCTGTTTCCGGGCTTAATATAGGAAAATATGAAATTGTGCCTGTCAAGAAGCTTATAAAATTGGGTCTCGATTTAAGAGGCGGAGCAACTGTACTTCTGGAGGCAAAGGAAAACCCTAATGATCCGGTAAATGAAGAGAAGATGACAAGAGCAGTTGCAACAATAAGAGAACGTATTGATGCCCTGGGAGTAGCAGAACCTGTTATCACAAGGGTTGGCAAGAATAGAATAGAAGTGCAGCTTCCTGAAATACAAGACCCACAGAGAGCCTTGGATTTAATTGGACAGACTGCACAGCTGGAATTTATAGAAGAAGAAACAAAGCAGGTCATTTTGACCGGTAATGAGATAAAGAAAGCACAAGCGGAATTCGGACCAAGCAACGATGGACTTGGACAGGCGCCGGTAGTATCCTTTGAGCTTTCACCTGAAGGAGCAAAGAAGTTTGCTGAAGCCACTGAAAGAAACATAGGTAAAACGATAGGCATTTATCTTGATAAACAGCCAATATCACTTCCTACAGTACAAAACGTAATTCCTGATGGGAAGGGTATAATCACCGGTTCTGCATCTATTGAAGAAGCTGGTGACTTAGCTACCTTGATAAGAGCCGGTGCGCTTCCGGTAGAACTGGAAACTCTGTCTGTAACAGCAGTTGGACCGCAGCTTGGTGCTGATTCTTTTAAAACAGCCCTTTTTGCAGGTCAGATTGGTATACTGCTAGTATTCATATTCATGGTATTTTATTACAGAATCCCTGGTGCAGTAGCATGTATATCTCTAGTACTTTATCTTACACTTACATTAATTGCACTTGCATGGATGAAAGCAACACTTACATTGCCAGGTATCGCAGGCTTGATACTATCTGTAGGTATGGCAGTTGATGCTAATGTTGTAATTTATGAGAGAATAAAAGATGAGCTGCATTTGGGCAAGACGTTGAGGGCAGCAATAGAAGGCGGTTTCAGAAGAGCTTTCTTGACTATATTTGACTCCAACTTTACTACAATAATAGCTTGTGTAATACTCTTCTACTTTGGTGCAGGTCCAATAAGAGGCTTTGCAATAACACTTATTGTCGGTGTAATTTTAAGTATGTTCACCGCAATAACAATTACAAGAGTTTTACTCAGGTTGCTCACATCCAGCGGTGTATTAAAGAGTATGAGATACTTTGGTGAAAGGGGAGTGAAATAATATGAAAACCATTAACTTTATGGGTTATAAAAAAATATGGTTTGGAATATCGCTTACCCTATTGGCAATAGGCCTTGTATTTATGTTAATAAACGGCGGATTGAATTTGGGTATAGACTTTGTAGGAGGCACCTCCATTCATGCTAACTTGGGCAAGACCTTTGAGGTATCTGAAATAAGACAGATAGTGGATAAGTATGATACGGAAGCTACAATAACTCACGCAGGTGCAAACAAGGATCAGGTTATAGTAAGAACTAAGGTAACCCTCGACAATGCAAAGAGGGCTGAAATAATTAAAGCTTTTTCTGACAAGTATGCCATAAAGGCAACAAATATTGCCTTTGAAACGATAGGGCCTACTGTTGGAAAAGAACTCTCAATGCAGGCACTAATTGCGGTACTTCTTGCATTTGCAGGAATAATGATTTACGTGTCCTTCAGGTTTGAATGGAAGTTCGGTTTAGCTGCTATAGCGGCATTGGTACATGACACAGCAATGATGGTTGCAGCATATGCAGTTTTCCAAATACCAGTAAACAGCACTTTTATAGCTGCTATATTGACTATAATAGGTTACTCAATAAATGATACAATAGTTATTTTCGATAGAATCAGAGAAAACCTGAAACATGAGCATAACAAGAAGACTGATTACGATGTGCTGGTTAATACATCAGTGACACAGACCCTTGCACGTTCAATTAATACATCAGTGACTACTTTGCTTACAATATTCGCTCTATATTTCTTGGGTGTACCTGCAATCAAGGAGTTTGCATTCCCAATGATTATCGGTATAATAAGCGGTTGTTACTCAACTATATTTGTTGCAAGTCCGTTATGGGTAATATTCCGACAGAAAATCAAGATAGGCGGAGCACACTAAGAGGATAAGCTTTTAAGGTAACAGCTCAATGCTGTTACCTTCTTGGTTTTTGCACATGGATTAATATATTGAACGCACTAAGTATACGTATGGGGATTAGTGCGAATTCAATAACATCAAGGAAACATTTATGCGAAAGTTGAATGCAGATGTAAATTGTATTTCGCAAAATGTTTTATTGTATTAAAGGCTAAAAAGAATTATATTATAAATGTCAGGGTTGACTGCTTATTAAAATACGGGAGGGTTTCATATGCAGGTTATCATAGTTATCTCGATGATTTTTTCCGTTTTAATAGCTTTTTTTGCAGTTCAAAACGCAGGAACAGTTATAATCAATTTATTCTGGTATGAGGTAAGTCTGTCTCAGGCGGTGGTAATACTTTGTTCGGCCTTATTCGGAGTGCTTATTATGTTGCCGTTTGATATAGCGAGAACGATAAAAAACAAGCTTAGGATCATGGAGCTGTCCGGAGAGATTAAAAGGCTTAAGGAAGAATTAAAGAAAACTGCCGAAGCGAAAGAAGTCAAACCTGAAAAACCGCAGGCAGAAGAAGTGGTAAGTGTTACAGAAACCAGTAATTTATAAAACCCATAGGGTATAGTTCGAATTTAATAACAATAAATGAAACCTTTTGCGAAATCCGAATGAGCATAATGATGAATATTTGGCAAAAAGTTTAGATAGGTATGTGATGAAGTATTGAACAAAAAATGGACAACTTATGATACTAGTGTTGAAAATATCGAGCTGATAATGTCTGAATTCCAGATACCAGAGATTATAGCCAGAGCGCTAATCAATAGGGGCATTAACACAGTCCCGAAGGTGGAGGCTTTCTTAAATAATGATTTGAGCTATCTCCACGACCCGTACCTTATGAGGGGGATGGAGCAGGCTGTAAAAAGAATATTGGATGCAATAAAGCAAAAAGATAAAATATGTGTATATGGTGATTATGATGTTGATGGGATAACATCAACAGTTGTAATGATAAGAACACTTAAAGAACTTGGCTCCGACGCGGTATACTACATACCCAACAGGATAGAAGAAGGTTATGGCTTGAGCATCAGTTCTATGGACAGAATAAAGGAGCTTGGAGTAAGTCTGATAGTCACAGTGGACTGTGGCATTAGGTCAATTGAGGTTGTTGATTATGCACAAAGTTTGGGAATGGAAGTAATAGTAACCGATCATCATGAATGTGAGGGTGAACTGCCTAAGGCTTTGTGCATTGTTAATCCGCATCAGCCGGGCTGCGGCTATCCCCATAAAGAGCTGGCAGGAGTCGGAGTTGCATATAAGCTGGCAAGTGCACTGCTTTCAATGGAGAAAAATAATGCATTCTCAGAAGAACTATTAGACATTGTGTCCATGGGTACAATAGCTGATGTAGTTCCTCTGCTGGATGAAAATCGTATAATAGTAAAAAACGGCCTAAAGAGGATAAAAAATACCAGTAATGAAGGTATAAAAGCTCTTCTTGAGGTGTGTGGTTTAAGTGGTAAAGAGCTTAGTGCATATAACGTGGCATTTATGCTTGCACCCAGAATTAATGCGGCAGGCAGAATTGCGGATGCTTCTGAATGCGTTGAACTGCTGCTTACCGATAATGCAGTCAGGGCTAAGGAAATAGCCGAGAAGCTTGATACAGACAACAGGGAGCGGCAGGCAATCGAAAATGAAATACTGAACAGCGCAATAACCATAATCGAGCAGACAGTGGATGTAGATAAGGATAGAGTGCTGGTACTGGGTAATGAGAATTGGCATGTAGGGGTAATTGGAATTGTAGCATCACGGTTGGTAGACAGGTTCAATCTTCCGACTTTCATAATGTCAGTAGACGGTGAGCTTAGTAAGGGTTCTGCAAGAAGTATTCGCGGCTTTAATTTATTCGAAGCCATGTCCAGGCATAGCGGTTTATTTGAAAAGTATGGTGGACATGAAATGGCTGCAGGCTTTACAATAAAAACAGAAAGAATGAATAAACTGAGGGAAAGTATGAACTTCGAAGCAGAGAGCGTGATGGGCAAGGAGAAGATACTGCCGGAGCTTTTAGTAGACTATAAGCTTATGCCAGGTGATATTTCTCTGGATACTGTTAAACAGCTTAAGGTCTTAGAGCCCTTTGGAATTGGCAATCCCAGTCCGCTTTATGTATATCGTGGGCTCAAGGTATTGTCCTCCAGAGCAGTTGGAAATGAGAGCAAACACCTTTCCCTTACAGTGTATGATGGTGTAAATGAAATCAAATGTATAGCATATAATTTGGGTAGCATGCAAAAAGTATTATCAATTGGCAAAAAAATTGATATAATATGTAGTGTTGAGAACAACATTTGGAATAACATTGAAAGTGTGCAGCTGAACATAAAGGATATCAAACTCACAAAATAATATATGGGGGTAGTACATATGGATTTGGAAAAGTATATAAGAGCAATTGAAGATTTCCCGAAGGAAGGCATTAGCTTTAAGGATGTAACGACACTATTAAAGGATGGGGATGCTTTCAAATATGCTATTAAATCCATTTCGGATAGGCTAAGGGACCTTAATGTTGACGTGATCGTTGGACCGGAAGCAAGGGGATTCATATTCGGAGCACCTGTAGCGTATGAGCTTGGAGTAGGTTTTGTTCCCGTCAGGAAACCAGGTAAGCTTCCTGCAGAGACAGTCAGCTATGAATATGAGCTGGAGTATGGAAAGGATGCGCTGGAGATTCATAAGGATGCAATAAAAAAGGGTGCAAGGGTGGCAGTTGTAGATGACCTGCTTGCAACCGGAGGCACTATCATTTCTGCTGTAAAACTTGTGGAGCAGTTGGGTGGAGAAGTTGTGCATGTTGCCTTTCTTATTGAGCTGGAATTCTTAAAGGGCAGAGATAATATGAAGGGTTACAATATAAGCTCAATGATTAAATATTAGAGAAGCTAAGCATATGTGAGAAATATCAAATTTTATATTTGATAAATATAGATAAATATACTAAAATAGATTTAATTAAATTAAAGCTGGTGATACCAGCTTTTTTAGTAATATAATACGTTATGCGAAATATCCTTTTAGTTGTTAATCAAGATTTCGCAAAACGTTTCCTTGATTGTTATTGAATTCGCACTATACCCGTTATAATTACTTAAGTGCGTTCAATATTCAAAGGTGCAATACAATAAACGTTCTAAAGTTGGTGTTGATTATGCTACAAGAATTAATGAATATTATAAAGAAGTATAACCCTACCAATGATGCGGAGATCGTTGAAAGGGCTTATAACTATGCAGTCAAAGCCCATGACGGGCAAAAAAGGGTCTCAGGAGAGGACTACATTATCCACCCCTTGGAAGTGGCCAAAATACTGGCTGAACTTAATATGGATAACATTACAATAGCTGCGGGAATACTGCATGATGTTGTAGAGGATACGAAATGCACATATGAGGACTGTAAAAGTCTTTTTGGCGAAGAGATAGCAATGCTTGTAGACGGCGTAACCAAATTGGGTAAGCTGGAGTACAAGACAAAAGAAGAACAGCAGGCAGAAAGCCTCAGGAAAATGTTCATAGCTATGGCAAAGGATATCAGGGTTGTGCTTATTAAGCTTGCTGACAGGCTGCACAATATGCGGACCCTTAAATATATGCCTCCCGAGAAGCAAAAGGAAAAAGCCAAGGAGACTATGGAAATCTATGCTCCTATAGCCCATAGACTAGGAATATCAAAGGTTAAATGGGAGATGGAGGATCTTGCGTTAAGATACCTTGAGCCAAAGGAATATTACGAACTGGTGGAAAAGGTAGCTAAAAAGAGGAAGGAACGCGAGGATGAAATTAACCATGTTATGGAAATCCTTAAGGAAAAGTTCACGGAAGTTGGAATAGAAGCACATATTGAGGGACGGCCAAAGAGCTTCTACAGCATATATAGGAAAATGTACTATCAGAATAAAACCTTTGAACAGATATTCGACCTTACAGCAGTAAGGATTATTGTTGATACCGTAAAGGATTGCTATGGAGTGCTGGGTATAGTTCATACTTTATGGAAGCCAATACCCGGCAGATTTAAGGATTATGTAGCAATGCCCAAGCCTAACATGTATCAGTCCCTTCATACAACTTTACTTGGCTCTGACGGGCAGCCCTTTGAGGTTCAGATCAGAACCTGGGAGATGCACAGAACCTCAGAAATAGGTATAGCGGCACATTGGAAATATAAAGAGGGCAAGACCTCCCAATCAGAGTTTGACGAGAAGCTGAAGTGGCTGAGGCAGATGCTGGAATGGCAGAATGAAATAAAAGACACCAGAGAGTTCATGGAAACCTTGAAGGTGGATCTTTTCACAGATGAAGTATATGTGTTTACCCCCAAGGGTGATGTTGTTGATTTGCCTGTGGAGTCAACTCCTATAGACTATGCTTATAAGATACACAGCCAGATAGGTAACAGGTGCATAGGAGCAAAAATTAACGGAAGAATAGTGCCTTTGGATTATAAGCTGCAGAACGGAGATATAGTTGAAGTAATCACCTCGGCTGTTCCCAATGGGCCAAGTCGTGACTGGCTGAAAATAGTAAAAAGCTCACAGGCGAAAAACAAAATAAGACAATGGTTTAAAAAAGAAAAAAGAGAAGAAAATATCCAGAAGGGGAGAGAACTTCTGGAAAAAGAAATACGCAGAAATGGTTTTACTACTGCCCAGCTGATGAAGCCTGAATGGGTAGAGACCATATATAAGAAATTCAGCCTTCACTCAGTTGATGATTTGTATTCATCACTAGGCTATGGAGGGTTGACTCCTAACCAGGTTATTACGAAGTTGAAGGAAGAATTCAGGAAAACTCAGAAGCTTGAGGAGCCAATAGAGGAAAGTATTGAGCGCCAGGTGGAGAGGGCGCAGGAAAGACAGAAAAAGCATAATAGCACCGGTGTCAGGGTAAAGGGAGTGGAGAATATCATGATAAGATTCTCTAAATGCTGTAACCCGGTACCGGGTGATGATATAGTAGGCTATATTACAAAGGGCAGAGGGGTATCTGTGCATCAGAAGGATTGTCCCAATGTAACAGATCTTATGAATGAGGAAGAGAGATTCATAGAGGTTGAATGGAATGCCCAGACAAAAGTATCCTATAATGCCGATTTGGAAGTAAGGGCAACAGATAGAAAGGGACTTCTCGCAGAGATTACAACTATCATTGATGAAAGCAAAGTAAATATCAATGCTTTTCATTCAAGGACCACAAAGGATAAGATGGCAATTATTAATTTTATACTGGAAATTTCAGATATTGAGCAGCTTAACAAGCTTATAAGGAAATTCAGAAAAATAGAAGGCGTAATGGACGTATACAGAGCTAAGCAGTAAAAATGACAATGGGCAATAGGTAATGGGCAATAGTGTAGGGGCGACCAGTGGTCGTCCGAAGGAACTTCGAAGGCTATTCATAACCCACGAACCACGTGCCACGAGCCAAATTACAGGAGGAATATCATGCGCGCAGTTATACAGAGAGTAAACAGTGGCAGTGTTACTGTTGATGAAAATATTGTAGGGAGCATAGGCAAGGGTTTTGTTGTACTGCTCGGAGTAAGTGAAAAGGATACAGCTGAGGATGTGCTGTATATGGCTGATAAGATAGTGAACCTGAGAATATTTGAGGATGAGGATGAAAAATTGAATCTTTCTCTGCTGGACATAAATGGTGAACTTCTTGTAGTATCACAGTTCACATTGTATGGGGATTGCAGGAAGGGAAGAAGGCCAAATTTCATGAGTGCTGCAAGACCTGAAAAGGCGGAAGAGCTATACATGGAAGTAGTCAAAAAATGCAGGGAAATGGGTGTAAAGACTGAGACGGGTACCTTCCAGGCAGATATGAAGGTAAATATTGAAAACGATGGGCCTGTGACAGTGATTGTAGACAGTGAGAAGCTCATATAAGGAGAGAATAATATGGAGTTTAAAAGACTACCTTTAGGTATATACCAGGCAAACTGCTACATTTTGTTTGATGAGAAAACAAAAGAAACTGCAGTAATTGATCCGGGCGGGGATTTTCCGGAGATAAAAAGCTTTATTGAAGATAATGGTTTAAAGGTAAATTATATAATAATTACCCATGGACACGGAGACCACATCGGTGCACTCAGGGAATTGAAGGACTATACCGATGCAGTTATTTGTATACACAGTGAAGATAATGAAATGCTAAAGAGCAGCAAAATGAATCATTCAGCGGAGATGGGTTATCCTCCTGTAGAAATGTCAGCTGACAAGCTGCTTTCCGGTGGGGATGAGCTGATGCTTGGAGATACAAAGCTAAGCATCATACATACCCCGGGACACTCTCTTGGAGGGGTATGCATATATTGCGAGGGCAGTCTGTTTTCAGGAGATACTCTGTTTGCTTGCTCAATAGGACGTACGGACCTGGCAGGCGGTTCAATGGACGAAATTATCGCATCTATCAAAAATAAGCTTTTGATTCTGCCTGATGATACAGCTGTATATCCAGGACATGGACCTTCATCCACAATACTAATTGAAAAAAAGAGAAATCCATTTCTTAGATAGCTGTAAAAGACTTTTCGTTATTGGTCAATAGATGAATATGCTCATTGCAAAAGGTTAGACTATTAATATAAATACCTGTTATATTAGGGAGGTTTTTATATGGATAAGTCTTCAAAGAATGCTTTTAGTAGAAAGCTCAATAATAGGCCGTATCAGGATTACGGAGAGCTTATTGATATGATAGAGTCTGGGATGGAAGATTATGAAATAGCCGATGAGCTTGGAATGACTTCAAACTATGTTTCTAATATTAAGCAACAAATATACGATGATATGATTTAGGGGAAGCTATGATTCGAATCAGACTGGATAACCATGATTACTACAATGAAGCGGCTGATATAATAAGAATGTACTTCGGAAAATGTGAGATGGAAAGATTGGAAGGAGCTTTGGCAGACAGCCAAAGCTTTTTACAGGTTGAGGATGTGTTAATTACAAGCAGCCTCGAAATAGAAGGGGTCAGTTGTATCTGTACCTCAAGATATCAAAGCCTGCAAAAGCAAGAAGAATCAGTAATTACAAGCAGCATTGAGCCTTCCGATAAAAAGGCTATGAAACGTTTAATAAAAAAGTCCTTGTACTCTCTTTTATCAGGGGTATTTGGAAGGGAATATCCTTGGGGAATACTTACAGGAATTAGGCCTGTAAAAATTGTTCATGAGCTGCTGGACAATGGGTTCAAAGCTGCTGATATTCCAGATATGCTGGTTGAGGAATATCTTATGAGTGAGGAACGGGCACTGCTGGCTGTTGAAATTGCCGGTATTGAGAGGCCATTTGTTTATCCTGTGAATGATGCAGCGGTAAGCATTTACATTGGCATACCCTTTTGTCCAAGCAGATGTCACTACTGCTCCTTTACCTCAAATTCTATAAACGCATTGCATGCTTATGTGGAGCCATACCTGGAAAGCCTCATGAAAGAAATTAAAAGTGTATCAGAATACCTTGACAGGAAGGGCTATTTGGTGCAAACCATATACATAGGTGGAGGTACACCTACAGCCTTGAACGCAGAGCAGCTTGAAAGACTGATGCAATGCATAAGCCGCTGTTTTAGGCAGCAGATTGCTGAATTCACCTGTGAGGCAGGCAGGCCGGATTCTATTACAAAGGAAAAGCTGCAAGTGTTATCTGATTATAATGTCAGCAGGATTAGCATCAATCCACAGACTATGAATGACGCTACCCTGAAGTGCATCGGGAGAGCACACAGTACTGAGCAGGTTGTAGAAAGCTTCAAGTTGGCAAGGGCTGCAGGCTTTAATAATATCAATATGGACTTGATATTGGGACTTCCCGGGGAAGGCATGGAGCAGCTGATTCACACTTTGGAGGAGATAAAGAAGCTTGATCCCGAGAGTATCACAGTGCATACCATGGCTATAAAAAAAGCCTCCATATATAACGAGGAGCTCAAGAGCTCTGTAATTGCTAATGATGAAAACGTTTCAAGCATGATGGATTATACAAAAAAGTTTCTGCGGTCCATGGGCATGCATCCTTATTACTTATATAGGCAGAAGCATATGGTGCAGAATCTTGAAAACATAGGCTTCGCTAAAAAAGGATTTGAATGTATTTATAATATGCAGATTATTGAAGAAAAGCAGACAAATGTCGCCTTTGGAGCTGATGCTGTGACTAAGATTGTTATAAGCAGCGAGAACAGGATAGAAAGGCAGCACAATATAAAGGATGTTAGGCTCTATATAGAAAATATTGAAGGAATGATAAGTAATAAAATTGATATTTTGGAGCAATTATAGAAAACATATTGACATAAGTGGAACTCAATATTATAATAATACATTAATATACCATAATTGACTTTGAACGGGAAAGTAGGCATTTGATGCTATACAGGGAGAGGATATCTGAGCGTTTTGCGCTTTGACTGGAAGTATCCTTATGGTCTAGATTGCTGAAGGACACCCGGGAGTTCAGCCGCTGAAACGGTATTTGAATTAGGCAGCTGCGTATATTCTGCGTTAAAGAAAAAAGATGGATTTTCCAAACAGGGTGGCACCACGGGATAATAACTCTCGTCCCTGACATTATGTCAGAGACGAGAGATTTTTGTTTTTGTATACATAGAAGATTGATTAATGATTGGAGGAATATATTATGTTAATGCAAGCGCCAAAGGGCACTAAGGATGTATTGCCATCGGAGGTTTATAAGTGGCATTATGTAGAGGGTATTATAAGGGAAATATGTGCCCTAAATGGATACAGAGAGATAAGGACACCTGCCTTTGAGCATACAGAGCTTTTTGAGAGGGGTGTAGGAGAGACTACCGATGTTGTTCAGAAGGAAATGTATACCTTCATGGACAAAGGAGGAAGGAGCATTACACTTAAGCCAGAAGGCACATCGCCAGCGGTAAGGGCGTTTATAGAGCATAGTATCTTCAATGAGCCTCAACCGACAAAGGCTTTCTATTTTACTCCATGTTTCCGCTACGAGAAGCCGCAGTCTGGAAGACTTAGGGAACACCATCAGTTCGGTGTTGAGGCCTTTGGAACCTCGGATCCGTCTGTTGATGCCGAAATCATAAATATTGCAATGATGCTGTATGGCAGACTTGGAGTCGGAAGCCTGGAGATAAGGATAAACAGTGTAGGCTGTCCCAAATGCAGAGCAGAATATAATAAGAAGCTCAAAGATTATCTGACTGCGAAGCTTGGGAATCTTTGCGAAACCTGCAAGGATAGATACAACAAGAATCCTATGAGAGTAATTGACTGCAAGGAGGAAAGGTGTAAGGAACAGCTTACTGATGTACCCTTCATTCTTGATAATGTTTGTGATGAGTGCAAGGAGCATTTTGACGGCCTCAAGAACTCCCTCGAAATTCTTGGCTTGCCCTATGTGGTTGATCCTAGAATAGTAAGAGGCCTTGACTATTACACCAAGACAGCTTTTGAAATCGTATCCAAGGATATTGGAGCGCAGGGGACAGTATGCGGAGGCGGAAGATACGACGGACTTATTGAAGAGTGCGGAGGACCCAGCACACCGGGAATGGGCTTTGGACTTGGACTTGAAAGACTCTTGCTGGTGGTTGAGAGCCAGGGTGTAGAAATTCCGGTGCCTGCATATATGGATATTTATATAGCAAACATGGGAAAAGAAGCAGCGGAAGAAGCATTGAGGCAGGTAAACATACTGAGAAAAGAAGGGATAAAGGCTGAAAAGGATTATATGGGAAGAAGCCTTAAAGCCCAGATGAAATATGCAAATAAAATAAATGCAAAGCATGTGGTTGTGCTAGGCGAAGAGGAAATAAAAAGCAGCAGGATAAAGGTAAAGGACATGAGTAACGGCACTGAAGAGGAGATAGACCTGGCTGCACTTGCAAGTTATTTAAAAGAAAAGCTATAAATATAATTTACGAAATATTAAGGAGGCGAACAGCAATGGCAAGAATAAACAGAACACATATGTGCGGTGATTTAAGCCAGGATAATTTGGGGGGAAAGGTGACCCTTACAGGCTGGGTTCAGAAAAGAAGGGACCTTGGAGGACTCATATTCATAGATCTTAGGGATAGAAGCGGTATTGTACAGTGTACTGTAAATAAGGACATAACACCTGATGTATTCCAAGAAGCTTTTAAAGTAAGAAGCGAATTTGTTCTTGTAGTAAAAGGTGAGGTTGTTAACAGGTCAGAAAGTGCAATAAATAAAAAGATGCCAACAGGCTACATTGAAATTGCGGTAAGCAGCCTTGAAATATTAAGCAAAGCGGAGACAACCCCAATATATGTAGAAGACGATTTGAATGTTTCTGAGCAGCTTAGACTGAAATATAGGTATTTGGATCTTAGAAGACCTTCAATGCAGAAAATTCTATTCACAAGACACAAAATAGCAAAAGTAACAAGAGACTATATGGATCAGAATGGTTTTGTGGAAGTTGAAACTCCGATATTAGTAAACACTTCTCCTGAAGGAGCAAGGGATTATCTAGTGCCAAGCAGAGTCCAGCCGGGGAACTTCTTTGCACTGCCACAGTCTCCACAGCTTTTCAAGCAGATACTTATGGTATCTGGTTTTGATAAATACTTCCAGATAGCTAAATGCTTTAGAGATGAGGACCTTAGAGCGGACAGACAGCCGGAATTCACTCAGATAGATATGGAGCTTTCCTTTGTTGAAAAGGAAGATGTAATGGAGCTGAATGAGGGACTGCTCAAAAGCTTGTTTAAGGAGGTACTTGATATAGAGATTCAGACTCCCTTCAAGAAGCTCACATACAAGGAAGCTATGGAGCGCTATGGTTCTGATAAGCCAGACACAAGATTCGGTCTTGAGTTGAAGGAAATAGGCGATGTTGTTGCAAGCTCAGAGTTCAAGGTATTTGCAGATACTCTTGCAAATGGCGGCATCATAAAGGCTATAAACGCTGAAGGCTTAGGAGAAAAACTCAGCCGTAAGGAGATTGACAGCCTTGGAGAATTCGTTAAAATTTATAGGGCAAAGGGTCTTGCTTGGATAAATATTACTTCTGAAGGCGTAAAATCACCGATAGCAAAATTCCTCAAGGAAGAGGAGCTTAACGGAATAATTGAAAGAACCGGTGGCAAAATAGGAGATATAATATTTATTGTCTCTGATAAAGAAAAAGTTGTATATGACTCATTGGGACAGTTGAGAATAGAGCTGGCAAAACGTTTTGGACTCATCGACAGCAGCAGGTACGACCTATTATGGGTAACAGAATTCCCTCTATTGGACTACGATGAGGAAGAAAACAGATATGTGGCAATGCATCACCCATTTACAAGTCCTATGGACGAAGATTTGGAGCTCTTGGAAACTGAACCTCTCAAGGTCAGGGCAAAAGCTTACGACGTAGTTCTGAACGGTTATGAGCTGGGTGGAGGAAGCATCAGAATCCATAGACAGGAGCTTCAGGAGAAGATGTTCAAGCTTTTGGGATTCTCACATGAGCAAGCATGGAGCAAGTTCGGTTATCTGCTGGAAGCCTTCAAGTATGGTACACCACCTCATGGAGGATTGGCTTTCGGTCTCGACAGAATAGTAATGCTTTTCACCGGTACTGATAACATAAAAGATGTAATTGCATTCCCGAAGACACAGACAGCAAGCTGTCTTATGACAAACGCTCCTTCACCTGCGGATGCAAAGCAATTAGAAGAACTGCACATTGAATTAAAAAAATAATAAATTGTAGCTTAATTATACTTAAAGCAACCCTGCTCTGCTAGTGTCAACTTTTAACTCAACAGCATTGCAGGGTTTTTTTGGAGGAATATATATGAATCAATTTTCAAGAACAGAGCTTTTAATCGGCAAAGAAGGCATAGAGAAGCTAAAAAAAAGTACGGTTGCAATATTCGGAATAGGCGGAGTAGGGTCTTATACAGCTGAAGCTCTATGCCGGTGTGGTGTCGGCAGACTGGTGCTTATTGATTATGACGATATCTGCCTCACAAACATAAACAGGCAGATTCATGCAACAAGGAAAACAGTAGGCAAATCGAAAGTAGACGCCATGAAGGATAGACTATTGGAAATAAATCCCGATGCTGATATTATTCTGCATAATGAGATGTACACTGAGGAGACTTCAGAAGCATTGCTTCAACCGGAATATGACTATGTGGTAGATGCCATTGACATGGTAACCTCTAAGATCAACCTTGTTATGAAATGCAATGAAATGAACATACCTGTAATCAGCTGCATGGGAGCAGGCAATAAGCTTGACCCCACAAAGCTGGAGATTACTGATATATACAAGACCTCAGTATGCCCACTTGCTAAGGTAATGAGATATGAGCTCAGGAAAAGAGGGGTAAAGAAGCTTAAGGTCGTGTATTCCAAGGAAGAACCTATTACTCCCCAAAAGGATATAGCTGACTGCAAGACGAACTGCATCTGCAGCAACAAAGAGACTGCAAACTGTACCAAAAGAAGGCAGATACCCGGCAGTATTTCCTTTGTCCCACCAGCAGCCGGACTTGCAATTGCTTCTGCGGTTGTAAGGGATATGTTGGGGCTTAGGTAGGGGCGGATTTCCACACCCGCACTCAGCTGAGATTTGTTTATTTTAAACATACGGTTGACAAATAGTGTATAAGTAATATAATAGTATTAAGGTACCGGTACGGGGTATAGGAGGCGATGGGGTTGGATAATAAGGAAGTCAGTAAAGAGGATATCCTTAATAGAATGAAAAAGATTGAAGGACAAGCCAAAGGCATACAGAAGATGATTGAGGAAGACAAGTGCTGCGGTGATATAATGGTTCAAATATCTGCTATTAGGTCCGCAATAAACCGAGTTGGCGGTTTTATAATGGACAGATATATCAAAGAGTGCCTGAAGGAATCTCTTAGAAATGATAAAGATGGAGAAAAAATCGATGAAGTTATAGAAACGATTGTAAAATATGTGAAGTAAAAGGATTGGTACTAAGGATGAAAGAAATAGGCAAAGTATTAAAGATAGAAAATGATCAAGCTACGATAGTGATTAAGAGAGGCACAGCCTGAGGCGAGTGCGGAAACTGTCAGGTTGGCAGGGAAAAACTTGAAATGGTTATGGTCGCTGATAATAATGTTGGAGCCAAAGTTAATGATGAAGTTGAGATAGAGCTGGAAAATATGAATTTCATGACAGCGATGCTTATAGCTTATGGATTTCCGCTTACTGCATTGATAGTAGGTATATTTGGAGGCTATTATGGCTTATTGGCATTAGGAATAAATGACAATACTGCGCAGGCTTTGGGAGCTATGGTGGGGTTGCTTGCACTAGCAGTTTCGTATGCTGTCATAAAATATAAGGATGATACAATTAAAAAGATGAAGAAATTCAAACCCGTAATAGTAGGAATAAAATCTAAAGACAGCATATAATGGTATATCTGCATTAGTTTAATAAGTTATTAATTTTTTAAAATGGATAAAATAAAAATACGCAACAAATCTGTTTATACAAATTTGTAACAGATTTTTGAAAGGAGCATAAGTAAGTGAGTAAGAATATTCAAATAGTAAATCAGCAGAATTTTGACAGTGAGGTATTGAAATCAGACAAACCGGTATTGGTTGACTTCTGGGCAGCATGGTGCGGTCCGTGCAGGATGGTATCACCAGTGATAGATCAACTGGCTGATGAATATGAAGGAAAGCTAAAGATAGCAAAGGTAAATGTAGATGAGAATCCTGAACTGGCCGGTAAGTACGACATTTTGAGCATACCATCAGTATTCCTGTTCAACAATGGCAGCAAAGTTGACGGAGTAATTGGTGCAAGACCCAAGCAGATATTTGAGGATATGTTAAAAAAGCATGTATGATTTGCGAGAAGCGCTTATAAGTAACTATAGGCGCTTCTAATACTTAGGAATAAAAATTTTTGTGTTAAATTGTAAACATATCTTTATTGGTAATTGTTTCTATGATATGATTATTTCTAATTAGTTGTTTTTTTGTATTAATAAGGGGAAATATATATAAATTAGTACTGGAGGATGAATAAATGAGAGTAGAAGGTATTAAAGCTTATGATGGTGAAATTGCTGATGCGATTCTAAAGGAACTGGACCGAGAGAGAAATAAAATAGAGTTGATAGCATCAGAAAACTTTGTATCTACAACTGTCATGGATACACTTGCAACGGTACTTACAAACAAATATGCAGAGGGATACCCTGGTAAGAGATATTATGGCGGATGCGAGTTTGTAGATATAGTTGAGGACCTTGCCAGAGAAAGGTTAAAAGCCTTATTTGGAGCGGATCATGCAAATGTACAGCCTCACTCTGGTTCAAGTGCAAATGAAGCTGTATACTTTACAGTGTTAGAACCTGGAGATGTTGTTCTGGGAATGGACTTATCCCATGGAGGTCATTTGACTCACGGAAGCCCTGTTAACATATCCGGAAAATATTTTAAGTTTGTTCATTACGGAGTTTCACAAAGCACAAGCATGATTGATTATGAAAATGTCAGAGCTATTGCAAAAGAAGCTAAGCCAAAGCTCATTGTAGCAGGTGCAAGTGCTTATGCAAGAAGTATTGATTTTAAAGCCTTTAAGGAGATAGCAGATGAGGTTGGAGCGCTACTGATGGTAGATATGGCTCATATTGCAGGTCTCGTGGCAGCTGGACTGCATCAGAATCCTGTGCCATATGCCGACTTTGTGACAACAACAACTCATAAGACCTTGAGAGGACCAAGAGGCGGCGCAATACTTTGCAAGCAGGAGTATGCAAAGGCATTAGACAAATCAATTTTCCCCGGAATGCAGGGTGGACCGCTGATGAATACGATTGCTGCCAAGGCTATATGTTTCAAAGAGGCTATGAGTGAGGAATTTAAGGAATATCAGAGACAGGTAATCAAAAATGCTGCTGCTCTAGCCGCTGCTTTAATGCATAATGGCATTGACATAGTTTCGGGCGGTACAGATAATCATTTGATGCTGCTGGATTTGAGAAACAAGAATATAACAGGTAAAGACGCTGAAAGATTACTTGATGATATTGGTATAACCACCAATAAGAATACAATTCCTTTTGACCCTCAGAGTCCTTTCATTACCAGTGGTATAAGAGTAGGAACCCCTGCTGTGACCACAAGAGGCTTCAAAGAAAAGGACATGGAGGAGATAGCTCAGATAATTGCTTTAGCTATAACAAATCCGGAAGCAAAGGCAGAATGCAGCAATAGGGTAAAAGCATTATGTGACAGTCATCCGCTGTATCCTGAGTTTAAGTACTAATCTGATAAGAGATTAGGGACAAAATTTCATTTCCCGTTATATCGAATAATTGTTATAATAAAGGTATGTCCAATATGATACTCATTTGGCCATACCTTTTTAATTTTTAGCGAGGTAAGGATATGACAATGAATTTTATTTATAAATCAATAATCGATACAATATTGAAAAACATAGATATTGGAATAAATGTTGTCGATGATGCGGGGAAGACAATCATTTACAACCAAGCTATGGCTGACATGGAAGGGTTGGATATCAATGAAGTAATGGGAAAAAGCATTCTTGACATTTTTCCCAGTCTGACACCGGAGACCAGTACGCTGCTTACAGTACTTAAGACTGGCAAGCCAATATTTGAAAGGTATCAGACGTATTTGAACAATAAAGGCAAGCAGATAAATACCATTAACAGTACAGTGCCTGTTATGATTGCACCGGGCAAGCATGGAGCACTGGAGATAGCAAAAAACATCACAAAGGAAAAGGAGCTGTCGGATAAGCTGGTTTATCTTCAGCAGGAGCTTGCAAGCAAGGATATAGACGACAAGGGTCTTAAAGGCTACACCTTCAGAAATCTCATAGGTGCAGAAGATAAGTTCCTGAACACCATAGAAATAGCAAAGAAAGCTGCCATGTCCTCTTCTACAGTGTTGATATTTGGTGAAACAGGTACTGGGAAGGAGCTTTTTGCACAGAGCATCCACAATGAAAGCAGTAGGAAGCACAAGCCCTTCATAGCTCAAAATTGTGCAGCACTGCCGGAGTCCCTGCTGGAAGGAATACTTTTTGGAACAGTAAAGGGAAGCTTTACGGGTGCAATCAACAGACCTGGACTTTTTGAACAGGCAAATGGGGGAACATTACTGCTGGATGAAATAAACTCTATGGGGCAGCAGCTTCAGGCAAAGCTTTTAAGGGTGCTGCAGGAGGGTTATGTAAGAAGAGTCGGAGGTCTTGAGGAAGTACCGATTGATGTAAGGATAATAGCAACAACCAATGAAGGACATACTGACATACTCCAGAAGGGGATTCTAAGGAAGGATTTGTATTACCGGCTGAACGTAATATCGGTCAATATCCCCTCCTTACGAGAGAGAAAAGGCGATATTCCAATTCTAATTGATCATTTTATTAAAAAGTACAATAGTATACTTCAGAAGGATGTATGGTATTGCTCAAATGAAGTAAAAGAAGCTTTTCTGCATTACGGATGGCCCGGCAATGTGAGGGAACTGGAAAATGTGATCGAAAGTGCTATTAACATGATTAATAAAGGGCACATCATAAAGCCTGAGCATATATCTCCTGATATGTATGAGATACTTTTCAAAGCCCAGCAAAACAAATACAGTGTACGTATAAATGAGAAACAGCCTCTGGACAGAATACTTGAAGAGGTTGAGAGGTCGCTGATACTGGATGCCTTGAAGGAAAGCGAGAATAATATATCCAAAAGCTCTGAGAAGCTGGGCATAAAGCGCCAGACACTGCAGCACAAACTGAAAAAATACGGAATAAAGATATAGGAGGCTGATATTCAGCCTCCTATATCTTTATGAATACAGGTTTTCTATCTTTGTAAATAGTATAATACTTGAAGCCCATATTTGAAAGCAATTTAAGTGCGCTGTTGAATTCATAGCCTAAAGTATTGGCGTTATGTGAGTCGGAGCCTAAAGTTATAATTTCTCCACCTAAAAAGCGATATAGCTTTAGTATTTCGGGCAGAGGATGAAAGGAGGATAACCCGTATCGAAGTCCGGAGGTGTTGACTTCCATGCCTTTATTCGAATTAACAAGCTTGGATAGTACATTATGAATTAGACCCTTATAAATATCATATGAAAAGCCATTTTCGTTCTTATAAAGGTATCGTCTTATAGCATCTATGTGTCCAAGCACATCGAAGTCTTTGAAATTATCAAGGCATTGAAGCATATCCTTGAAATAATTCAAAATCCCCTCTTCGTGGGTTATGCCATCAAGAAAGGAACCATCATACATATCCTTCTTATTAACACAATGGATGGAGCCTATTATGAAGTCAAAGCTCTTATCTCTAAGGTGAACTTCGTTTTCAATATTAATATGAGGCTGCAAACCTAATTCTAATCCGGAATATATTTCGAAATCCTCAGTAAATAAAGGTCTGATACTGTTTAACTCATTTATATAATCGCTGTATGAAAAATCAAAGCTGATCTGCGTACTGGGATAATCCAAGTCAATATGATCAGTAAAGCATACACCCTTCAAGCCTAAGTTTTTCGCCGCCTGTGCCATGGCCAGCATGGAGGAGCTTGCATCGTTTGAAAAGTGGGAATGAATATGAAAATCGTACATAATTATATCTCCTTCTACTGCATACATAGATAAATACTTGGTAAATAATACATACAAGATAATTTTATGATTAATAAAGGACAAAGTCAATGATGTTAGAGGATGATATATATGGAAGAGTGCAAAAATATTTGCAGAATGTCAATTTTAAAGATAATGACGTGTGCCAAGCAGCAGAATTTGTTTGCAGCACCAGGGCACAGCACTATGAAATTACATGGTTAACACATTGCTTAACCAGAAGGCTGTGATATTGATAAGCACCGGACTGTATGATCTATAAACATCTCAAGACAGGAAAAGTGCCCTGCAAATATATTTGCGCTATGCAAAAATATTTGCATTATTAAGCTCTGTTATATTATTCTGAATTCTCTAGCCCCAAAGAGGGAATTGGACAGGTGCAGTAATATCAATGCTTACGGAGAAAATTATATTTATTATGTTATTATTTTAACTTGGCATGAAGTTTGCTAAATATAAATACAGTGACTCTAATTATGAATAGGAGGCTATCTTAATGAGAAAAGAGAATGTAAAGGTTATTATCTGGGGACTAGGTGCAATGGGCGGCGGAATTGCTGATATGCTCCTTAAAAAGAAGGGCGTTGAAATTGTAGGTGCTGTAGGCAGAGGTGAAAAAATCGGCAAGAGCATGTATGACTACATAAAGACTGAAAGAGGCAGCAGACCAGACGTAATAATCGGCTCTATGGAAGATGTGATAACAGAAAAGGCAGCAGACGTAGTGCTGGCTTGTACAGATTCCTTTACTAGAAAGGCTTTCGATAGAATAAAGTTCTGTTTGGAAAAGAAGATAAACGTTATATCCAGTGCAGAGGAAATGGCTTACCCAATGGCACAAGAGCCTGAATTGGCAAAGGAATTGGATAAGATTGCAAAAGCAAATGGTGTAACAGTTCTTGGTACAGGCATCAATCCTGGACTTATGATGGATCTTCTGGTTGTAATTTTCACAGGAGCATGTGAAGAAGTAGAGCATATCACAGCTAGACGTGTAAACAGCTTGTCACCTTTCGGACCTGCAGTTATGGAAGAGCAAGGGATAGGCATTACAGTAGATGAGTTCAAAAAGGGTGTTGAAACAGGCAAGCTTGCAGGACATGTCGGTTTCCATGAGTCAATAGGAATGATATCTGACGCTATAGGCTGGAAGCTCAGTGAGCCTGTGAAGCAGAGCATGGAACCAATAGTGACTGAAGTTGACAGAAAATCACCATACGGCTTTGCTAAGGCAGGGGATGTTGCAGGATGTGCAATGAAGGGCTTTGGTTATGTTGATGGCGAGTTAAAGATTGAAATGGATCATCCTCAGCAGATAGAGCCTCATCTTGGAGGCACTGAAACTGGAGATTATATAATAATAAAGGGCACACCAAACGTTAATATGGCCAACAAACCGGAAATACCAGGTGGAATTGGTACAATTGCTATGTGTGCTAATATGATTCCTCATGTAATAAATGCAAGACCAGGCCTGAAGACTATGCTGGACCTTCCAGTGCCAAGGGCAATAATGGGTGACATGAGAGAAATGATAGAAGAATAAGAACAAAAAACGAGGGACATAGAATTTATGGTACAACATAAATATGTCCCTCGTAAAATGTCGAGGTAGTATTGGTAAATTTATCATATATATTCCAATATTAGTAGTTTAATCACAATAAGAAAAGGAGTCGAATACTGGTGGAAAACGTTAAGGTAGCAATTTGGGGATTTGGAGCAATGGGAAGCGGTATGGCGAGGATGCTTCTCACAAAGTCAGGAGTAGATATAGTCGGTGTATGTGATATGCATCCAGAAAGAGTAGGCAAAAGCATTTATAGTATTTTAAATGTAGAAAAAGGAAGCAGAGAAGAAATAATTATAAAATCAAATATTGATGATATAATATCCGAAGGAAGCTGTGATGTTTGTCTGTGTGCAACTGATTCATACACTGAAAGAGCATTTCCAAGGCTGAAGCATGTACTCGAAAAGAAAATCAATGTAATATCAACAGCAGAGGAAATGTCATATCCTCAGGCTCAAAACCCTGTACTTGCTGCTGAATTAAATAGAATAGCAGAAGCAAATGGTGTGACTGTACTAGGAACAGGTATAAATCCCGGACTTATAATGGACTTGCTGGTTGTGTGCTTAACAGGCTGCATGACTGATGTATCCCATATAGAAGCAAAAAGGGTAAACAGCTTATCTCCCTTTGGACCTGCAGTTATGGAGGAGCAGGGAGTAGGCATCACTGTTGCAGAGTTTGAAGAAGGCGTTAAGGCTGGAACACTGGCAGGCCATGTTGGTTTTGCGGAGTCAATAAATATGATTGGTGACGCAATAGGTTGGGATGTAGAGAAATTTGAACAGCAGATGAAGCCTATTGTGACTACAGTAGACAGAAAATCTCCTTACGGCTTTGCAGCAGCGGGAAATGTCGCAGGAGTAAACATGACTGGCCAGGGCTTTGTAGGCGGCGAAGTCAAAATCGACATGATCCATCCGCAGCAGATTGAGCCTGAAATGGAAGGAACAGCAACTGGGGACTATATAACAATTAAGGGTACTCCAGAGGTTAATATGGCTATAAAGCCAGAGGTTGAAGGCGGTTTGGGCACAATAGCTATGTGCGTGAACATGATTCCCCAGGTTATAAATTCAGAGCCTGGATTGAAAAGCATGATAGATCTTCCGATACCAAGAGCGATAATGGGAGATATGAGAAAGTTTATAAAGAGAAGATAAAGGAGTGTTGTAAAATGAACTCAGCAAAAAAAGGTGATTGGGTGCAGATACACCAGATCGTCCTTAAACCTGAGGAGAGAGCACCACAGGCTCCAGATGACACAAGGAAGGTACCTTTGGAGCTTTGGGTAAAGGGCATAGCTCTTCATGATGCTAAGCTTGGTGCGGTAGTTGAGATTGAGACTACAACAGGGAGAAAGGTCAAGGGAGAGCTGACAGCAGTAAACCCAAGATATAAACATGACTTCGGAGACTTCATACCTGAGCTTTTGAAGGTAGACATGCAGCTTAAGGAAATCCTCTATGGAGGTGATTCAAATGAATAAAGATATGTCATATGCAGCGGTCATGGGAAGAAAAAATGAGATTATGAAAAAAGCTATAGGCATTGACTACAGTATGTTTGAATCAGGCAGTATTTCCTTTGATTATGAGAGAATGATGAGGGAAGCCGGATATACTCTTGAAGAGATACAGAAAATACAATCAGAAACAAGTGTAGGCAATACACCAATAATTGAATTAAGGAACTTGACTGAATTAGCAAGAAAAATGGCTCCCAAGGGAAAGGGCGCAAGGATTTTCATAAAGGACGAAGCAGCAAATCCTTCCGGAAGCTTTAAAGCAAGAAGAGCTGCAACAGCTGTATACCATGCAAAAAAGAATGGTTACAAGGGTGTGGTAACAGCTACAAGCGGCAATTATGGTGCAGCAGTTGCATCCCAGGCTGCAAAGAGAGGGCTCAAATGTATTGTTGTTCAGGAATGCTATGACAGCAGAATGATAGGGCAGCCTGAAATAATGGAAAAACAGCGCGCTTGTGAGGCATACGGTGCTGAGGTTGTTCAGCTTACAGTTGGACCGGAGCTTTTTTATACCTTCCTAACATTGCTGGAGGAAACAGGGTACTTTAATGCATCCCTATACACTCCTTTCGGCATAGCAGGAGTTGAGACCTTAGGTTATGAGCTTGCAATGCAGTTCAGGGAGAAGATAGGCAGAGACCCTGATAAAGTTATAATAACCCATGCAGGAGGCGGCAACGTGACTGGCACCGCCAGAGGACTGATAAAAGCAGGGGCTAAGGATGTTGAAGTTGTTGGGGCTAGTGTGGATCTTTCAGGGCTTCATATGGCTTCTGACAAGGATTTCAACAGAAAGTCCTTCACAACCGGACACACAGGCTTCGGAATACCATTTGCAACCTGGCCTGACAGAGCAGATGTTCCCAGAAATGCAGCAAGACCTTTACGATACCTTGATAGGTACGTGTTGGTTAAGCAAGGTGAGGTATTCTATATCACTGAGGCATTATCAGTGCTTGAAGGGCTTGAGAGAGGGCCGGCAGGCAATACATCGCTGACAGCTGCCTTTGCTTTGGCACAGGAAATGGATCAGGACCAAGTCATAGTAGTTCAGGAAACTGAATATACTGGCGCAGGGAAGCATCCGCTGCCACAGCTCAGCTTCGCAAGAGAAAACGGTATTGAGATATTGTTCGGCAATCCTGACCGTGAAGAGCCAGGCAAGAACATTATTCTTCCGGCACATCCGTCTGACATAAAAGTAAGAGATTTTGATCTTGATAAGGCAAGAGCGTCCTATGTAAAGAACTGTATTAATAATAACAAGTTCAGCGAAATCACTAATGAAGACGTTGACTTCCTTGTAAAGGATGCTAAAGCTGATATCAAGCTTGTAGAAGACGTACTTAAAGAATTAAATGTGAAGATTATATAAATGGAGGGATAGGAATGAAACGTGCTGATGATTATCAGGTAAGAAGAGAGCATCTGGCGAACCTTTCTGATGAAGAATTGAAAAAGAAATTTTGGGAATTGGCTGAAAAGATAGTAGAACCGATGCTTGAGCTTGGCTACAAAAATACAACTCCGGCTGTTGAAAGAAGTGTTCTTTTGAGAATGGGCTTTTCCAGCTTAGAAGTTAAACCGATCGTTGAAGGTGTTATGGCAAAAGGCCTTATGAGCAAAGGTGCAGGAAACGTTGTTTGGAGGCTTTCCAAGAAGCTTGGAGTATCCGTAAGAGAAGCAGGCGTCGGTTTAGCAGAAGGCAAATACTGGGACGAAGTAGAAGGCTTATTTTAGAAAGGAGTGAATTAGATGAGTTTAGATATAAACAAGAAGATAGATATTAAAGAACTGTTGAAGGATCTTGAAAACTACAGACCAAGAAGACGCGGCTGGCATTGGAGAGAAGGAAGAAACGAAGTAAGAACAATCGGTGACTTCGAATTCCATCAGACCTCTGAAAGCTTGGAGAACTCTATACCACTTCCTGGAAGCCGTGGATTCCATTATATAGACCCACAGCCGGACTGCGTTGTTACTACTGAAATAGCTTCAGGAAGGTTTGAAGATGATATAAGAAGAATGAGAATGGCTGCTTGGCATGGTGCTGACCATATAATGGTTATCAGAACTGCAGGACAGTCACACATCGACTCACTTTTGGAAGGAACTACACAGGGTATAGGCGGTATAGCTGTTACAAGAAAGCAGTGCAGAGCATCAAGAAAAGCTCTTGATATGATAGAAGATGAAGTGGGAAGAGAAATTAACTTCCATTCATACATCTCCGGTGTTGCAGGACCTGACATAGCTGTTATGTTTGCTGAAGAAGGAATAAACGGCGCTCACCAGGATCCACAGTACAACATACTTTACAGAAACGTTAACATGGTAAGAAGCTTCACAGATGCTTGCGAAGCTAAGAAGATAATGGCGTGGGCAGACATACTCCAGATAGATGGAGCTCACAATGCCAATGCTACTGCTATGAAGGCTTGGAAAGTAAGACCTGAGCTCATGGTTCAGCATGGTATAAACAGCATATTCTCAAGAAAGGTTGGAATCAAGCCTGAGAATATAGCTCTTTCAACAGTTCCTCCGACAGCACCTCCAGCACCTTGTATGAGAATTGACTTGGCATATGCAGTTGCGCTGAGAGATTTCTTCACAGAGTACAAGATGAGAGCTCAGCAGCACACTAAGTATATGGAATCAGATATGAGAGAAGCAACAGTAACCCATACGCTGAACCTTATGATTTCAAGACTTACAAGCGCAGACGTGCAGTCCACAATAACTCCGGACGAAGGCAGAAACGTGCCGTGGCATTATAACAACATTGCTGCACTTATGACAACTAAACAGGCTCTCAATGGCATGGACGGACTTAATGAAGTGGTTAAGCTGGACAGAGAAGGACCTCTCGGAGATGAAGTCAGAGAGCTTAAAGAGAGAGCAGTACTTTTCATGGAAGAGATGCTTGAAGTCGGCGGCTATTTCAAGGCTGTTGAAAGCGGATTCTTCATTGACAGCGGATACTATCCTGAAAGAAACGGAGACGGTATTCCTAGAGAAATTGAAGGCGGTATTGGCGTAGGTATGGTATTTGAAAGGGACAAGGATTACTTTGCACCTGTATCAGTACACTACGGCTATAACAATATACCTGCTGAGTTTAATGGTAAGCCTTCAGCAGCAATCGGCGGAGATACCTTCGAAGATCCTTCAAAGATTATTTATATTGATGAGCTTGATGAATTTGACAATGTAAATACAAGACTTAAAGAAGTAGATAAGTACTATGATACTAATCTGGTTAAGCCTGAAGTAGAATGGAGAGCTGACGGAGTAGTAGCAACTACAATATTCCTTCCTCTTGATGAAAGAACAGCTGAATTCGCTGCAATCAAATGCGGTGAGAAAATGGGCCTTGAGGATGTTACTGTTGTTCACAAGCAATGCATACATCCATCAGAGGGTACACTTGTTGAAATAAAGGGTAAGGTCAAGTTTGATATCAATGTTGACGAGCTTGTTATTCCAGAAAAGATACCGGTACTTTCAGAGGATGAAATAAGAGCGGACATAGCTGCAAAACCATTGTTCGTTGTTGCTGCTACAGTTGGCCAGGATGAACACTCTGTTGGTCTTAAGGAAACTCTTGATATTAAGCACGGCGGAATTGAAAAGTATGGTGTAAAGTATCTGTACCTTGGTACTTCCTGCCCTGTAGAAAAGCTTGTTGATGCAGCAATTGAAACAAATGCAACGGCGATACTTGCCAGCACAATAATCACCCATGACGATGTTCATGTAAAGAATATGAGAAAGATTCATGAGCTTTGTATAGAAAAGGGTATCAGAGACAGAATCATAATCTGCTGCGGCGGTACTCAGGTAAATAATGAAGTAGCTAAGGAAGCCGGTATGGATGCAGGCTTCGGCAGAGGTACAAAAGGTATTGACGTAGCCAGCTTCATGGTTAAGAGAAGAAAGGAAATGCAGAATAATGGAGATTAGTGTACTGGTCGCTGAGATTGGCAGCACCACTACAGTAGTTAATGCATTTGATGGGATTATGAGCCCTTGTCCGAAATTTGTCGGACAGGGGCAAGCTCCCACTACGGTACTGAACGGTGATGTTACCGTAGGACTAAGAGGTGCTGTTGAGGACCTTAAAAGGAAACTGGGAGAAAAAGAGCTGTCATGGAAGGAATTCCTTGCTACCAGCAGTGCGGCTGGGGGGCTTAGGATGACAGTCCATGGGCTTGTATATGACATGACGGTTAAAGCTGCAAAAGAGGCTGCACTAGGTGCAGGGGCAATAATAAAGCATGTAACAGCAGGTAAGCTCAGAAGAACAGATTTGAAGAAAATTGAAGATATAAGGCCGAATATTATTTTGGTTGCAGGCGGCGTGGATTACGGAGAGAGAGATACCGCCCTGCACAATTTTGAAATGATAGCATCCATGGGTCTTGGTATCCCCATTATTTATGCTGGGAATATAGAAAACCATGAGGAAATAAAGCTCATTGCAGAGGAAAATGCTGCGAGGCTTTATTTAGTTGAGAATGTATACCCTAAGGTTGATATGCTAAATGTTGAACCTACCAGAAAAGTAATCCAGGAGGTTTTTGAAGAGCATATTATACATGCACCTGGAATGGGCACTGTCAGGGATATGGTAAAAGGACCTATAATTCCTACACCGGGAGCGGTAATGGAAGCGGCAAAGCTTCTGAAGGAACATTTGGGGGATCTTGTAATATTCGATGTTGGTGGTGCAACTACAGATGTACATTCGGTTACAGAAGGCTCTGAAGAGATAAGCCAGATGCTTATAAGCCCTGAACCTGTAGCTAAGAGGACAGTTGAAGGAGATTTGGGAGTATACGTTAACCTTGCACATATAGTAGAGAAAATTGGCTTGGAAAACCTTAAGAAGGAATTCGCGGATGCTGAAGAGCTTATTAATAATGCAAAGCCGATTCCAGAGACGGATAGAGAAAAGCTGTTTATAGAAAGACTGACAAAAGAAGCTGTGCTTACATCATTGGAGCGACACGCAGGAATGTTAAGGCATCTTTATGGCCCTACCGGAAAGAAAACCGTTGCAGAGGGCAAGGACCTGACCAATGTGAAATATATAATTGGGACCGGAGGGGCTTTGACCAGACTTCCACACAGGATGGAAATATTAAAGACGGTAGGGATGCACAGCAAGGGTGTAGAGTTATTCCCGGGGAAGGAAGCTCGGATACTGATTGATAACCACTATATAATGGCGTCCCTAGGGGTGCTTTCCAAGAGATTTCCAGAGGCTGCGCTGAATCTGATGAGAGAAAGTATGGGGATATAGACAGTTCGAGGGAATACTTTATTTAATATGTATTTAAAGTGAGGATTAGAATTATGAGATATCCTGCAATAAGAATTAATGCAGACAAGCTTACACACAATACTAAAGTGCTGATGGAAAAATGCAGCGCCCTTGGGGTAGATATAGTGCCAGTAACCAAGGTATACTGCGGTATGCCTGAAATAGCCAAAGCATCTGTGGCTGCAGGAGTAAAAATGCTTGCTGATTCAAGAATTGAAAATATTATCAAAATGAAGGACCTGAATGTGCAGAAGCTGTTGCTCAGGATTCCGATGATGTCACAGGTTGATGAGATAGTTGAATATGTTGATATCAGTCTTAATTCAGAATACCAGGTTATAAAAGCCCTCTCAGAGAAAGCCCTGGAAAAGGGAAAGGTGCATAAGATCGTACTTATGGTTGACCTTGGAGATCTTAGAGAAGGAGTATGGAGCGAGAAAGCAGTGGAATTCGCCGGAAAAATCATAGAGCTTGGGGGTGTCAAGCTTGTTGGGTTAGGTACCAACCTGACCTGCTATGGAGCAGTTATTCCGAGTAAGGAGAACCTTGGTCTGCTGGTAGCTATAGCTGAAGAGATTGAGCGGAAGTATAATATAGAGCTGGAGATAATTTCTGGCGGAAATTCAAGCAGCATTCATTTAATTGATAAGAATGAGGTGCCAAAGAGGGTTAATCAGTTGAGGCTGGGTGAAGCAATAGTGCTAGGAACGGAATCAGCCTATGGTGAACGAATTGCAGGAACTCATTCTGATGTATTTACTTTCTTGGCTGAAATAGTAGAGCTTAAGGAAAAGCCATCTGTGCCGGTTGGAGAGACCGGTGTTGACGCTTTCGGTGAAGTCCCGGTGTTTACCGACAGGGGTATAAGGAAAAGGGCTATTCTGGCTGCAGGCAGGCAGGATATAAAGGCGGACGGAATAAAGCCGATAGATACGGATGCCATAGTGCTTGGTGCAAGCAGCGACCATTTGATAATTGATGTAAGCGACTGCAAGAAGGATTATAAAGCAGGGGACATCATGGAGTTCGAAATGAGCTACGGAGCGCTGCTGGCAGCCTTTACATCTGAGTATGTAAATAAGGTAATAGAATAAGGTGAGTATGATGCTATTGTGGAGAAATCTACAGCAGTATTTTATTGCTGCCATCCTGAACTGAGTGAAGGATCCTTGAACGTAAAGGAATACCTAGTGTATATATCTAATGTTTCATGGAGTGAGATTCTTCGCTATGCTCAAAATGACAGGGTTAATGTTAATTCACGGGTATCAGTGATTCGCTGATACCCGTTACTTTTCTCTTTAACTTTACCAGCATATGTTATACAATGTAACTTAGGAGGTGGGATCACATTTGAGAAGAAGATTTGCAATTTCAGCCATATTTCTTGTCATATGTGTGTTGTTATCTACCATAACAGTATATTGTGCTGACGATAGAAGCTATTATATGAGCAGTTTTAATATAAATGTACGGCTTGACTCCTCTGGAAATATGGAAATCGCTGAAGAAATCACCTATACCTTCGACGGCAGCTTTAGAGGAGTATATAGAACTTTAAAAACAACAGGAAGCGATGGAATAGAAGCTATCGAGGTATATAAAACACAGAATGGCAGGCTTACTGAGTTTGTGCAGAATGATTCGGAAACGGAAAATACATATCAGTTGATTGACGAGGCTGATGGCATCAGACTAAAGATATTTTCCACCTCAGAAGATGAAAGCAGAAGCTTTATTATTAGATACAAGGTATTGAACGCAGCTGTGAAGTATAAGGACACCGGAGAGCTTTACTGGAAGTTCATGGGTGAAGACACCGATGTTAATATTGAGAATTTTGACTTAACTATAACACTGCCGCCAGGTTCTGGAAAGGATCAATTGAAAGTCTTTGCCCACGGACCCCTTTCTGGTATTTCAGAGATTATAGATTCACAAAATGTGAGGCTGAAGGTTGAAAAGCTATTGCCCCATAACTTTGTTGAGGCAAGAGTTCTTTTTCCTACCGGTCTGATTTTGGATTCAAAAAGAATAGTGGACAAAGAAGTCCTTGAAGATATAATTGCTGAAGAAAAGGGTTTTGCTGATGAAGCAAATGCCAAAAGGGCGAAAGCCAGAGCAGCTGTTGGATTTTCACTGGTCTACGTAATATTTGAGCTATTGTTGATTGTTTATCTATATATAAAATATGACAAAGAATACAAAGCAAAATTTGAGGGTGAATATTTCAGGGAGCTTCCAGGAAAGTATTCACCTGCAGTTCTGGCGGTACTGTGGAATTTTGGGAAGGTTAATCCCCGGGATATCACAGCGACAATGATGGATTTGGTAAGAAGAAGATACCTTATGCTGAAGGTTGAACAGAGGGAGATCAGAGGTCTAATTAAGCATAAGGTTGAAAATGAATATGTATTTGAATTAAACAAGGAAGTTGATTTGGAAGCATTGTCTTCCCATGAGAAATACCTTATTGACTGGCTAATATCCACGATAGGTGATGGAAATAGCGTATCTCTGAAGGATATAGAGCAGTCCTCCAAGACTTTAAAGGAAGCAGAAGGCTTCAAAGCTGACTATGATGCATGGGTCGGATATGTGAAAGTTGAAGCTGAAAGTCTTTCCTTCTTTGACAGGAACACGATGAAGGGCCAAATCTTCGGTGTTATTGTTGCTGTTATCGGTATGGTTTATGGCGGGTTTACAGCCGCAGTGCACAGCAATTTTGCCGGTTTATTTGTATTGATAATAGCTTCGCTCATTTTATTGATATACTCTTTACTCATAAGAAGAAGATCAAAATATGGTGTAGAGCAGTTTAAGATGTGGAAGGCCTTCAAAAGATTCCTTAGACACTTCAGTCAGCTTGACAAGGCAGATCTGCCCGCAGTAACACTTTGGGAGCATTTCCTTGTATATGCGATCACCTTGGGAGTGGCCAAGGAGGTTATAGGACAGCTGAAGTTGGTATTCAGAGAAGATGATTTTAAAAATTCAGCCCTGACGTTTATGTACTACGGGTATTATGGTCATAATTACAGTTACTTTGACACAATAGATAATGTGACAAATACAATGGTGAAGACGACTGAATCTGTCTACACACAAGCAATGACAAAGATGTCCTCGGCCAGCGGCGGCGGTGGCGGCTTCTCTGGCGGCGGTGGCGGAGGAGGAGGCGGCGGTGGAGCCGGCGCATTCTAAAGGACCAGGTCTTTTAAGGGATTTATTAAGGAGGTAGTAAACTGATGAGAATTTTAGTTTTTGCTGTACTGCTGCTGACTATATTATTTGTAATAAGTACTTACAACAGTTTGGTAGTGAAAAGAAATAGGGTGAAAAATGCATGGGCACAAATAGATGTGCAGCTGAAGAAAAGGTTTGACCTTGTACCGAACCTTGTTGAAACTGTAAAGGGTTATGCCAAGCATGAAGCAGGAACCTTGGAGGCAGTTGTAAAAGCGAGGAACCAGTATATAAGCGCAGGAACCCCGGAAGAGATGATGAAAGCAAACACAGAAATGACTGGTGCGCTTAGCAGATTATTTGCGCTGGCGGAAAGCTATCCTGATTTGAAAGCTAATACAAATTTCATGGAGCTTCAAGGGGAGCTGTCTCAATTGGAAGAGAAGATAGCTTATGCAAGACAGTTCTACAACGATACAGTAATGATATTCAACAATGCGATACAGGTGGTGCCTGCCAATATAATAGCAGGGCTGTTCGGCTTCAAGGAAGAGCCATATTTCAAGGCAGAGGAAACTGAGAGACAGAATGTAAAGGTACAATTCTAACTGCACTAATCATGCAGCCATGTATAGCCGTATTCGGTTGTAGCATGGCTGTTTGTTTGAGGGGCTAAGATAAATTGAAATATTATGCTTGAAAAGAACTAATGTTCGCATTATAATTGCATTAATGGAAAAAATTGTTCGACACTACAGGTGTTATAAAGGTGGTAAATACCAATGAAGAAGGACATGTACAGTATTTTCGATATGAATAGGGAGCAGGAAATGAAGAAGGAGAGTCCCCTTGCTATGAGGATGAGACCGGAGACTCTTGAGGATTTTTTTGGGCAGGAAGACATTGTGGCTCCAGGAAAGCTGCTTTACCGTGCGATAAAAGCAGATAAGCTTACATCTCTGATTTTTTTCGGACCTCCCGGTACTGGAAAAACTACCTTGGCGAAAATAATAGCAAACACCACCAAATCGTATTTTGAGCAGCTTAATGCAGTGACCTCAGGGGTAGCTGATATACGCAGGGTGGTGGAGGAAGCAAAGAACCGCAAGGGCATGTACAGCCAGAGGACCATCCTATTTATAGACGAGATACACCGTTTCAATAAATCCCAGCAGGATGCCATGCTTCCATATGTTGAGGATGGTACAATCATATTGATAGGTGCAACCACAGAAAATCCATATTATGAGGTAAACGACGCACTAATATCACGTTCTACTATTTTCAGACTTAATTCTCTAACAGAAGAAAATATAAAGGAATTAGTTTTAAAATGTATAACCGATGAAAATAAAGGGCTTGGTTCATACAATATTGTTATAAGCGACGAAGCTATGACACACATAGCCAATATTGCCAATGGTGATGCCAGGGCTGCACTTAATGCTGTTGAACTAGCCGCACTCACAACAGAAAGAAGCAGTGACGGCAAGATACATATAGACCTGAAGGCTGCTGAAGAATGTATACAGAAAAGGGCTGTGAACTATGAAAAGAAGGGTGAGAATCATTACGATACAATATCAGCCTTCATAAAGAGCATGAGAGGCTCTGACCCTGATGCAGTGCTTCATTACCTTGCAAAAATGCTGTATGCAGGTGAAGATCCTAAGTTCATAGCAAGAAGGATTATGATATGTTCATCAGAGGATGTAGGGAATGCTGATCCTAATGCCTTGGTGGTTGCAACTTCAGCAGCCAATGCTGTTCATATGCTCGGAATGCCGGAAGCCAGAATAATACTATCCCAGGCTGCTTTATATGTAGCATGTGCTCCCAAAAGCAATTCAGCAGAAGCCGGAATAGATAAAGCCATGAAGGACATAGAGAATAAAAGGACCGGAGCCGTACCACTGCACCTTAGGAATGACGCCTTCAAGGGCGCAAGGGAGTGGGGCTATGGGGTAGGCTACAAGTATCCTCATAACTTTGAGGGCAATTATGTAGAACAGCAGTACCTCCCCGATGAAATCAAAGATGCGCAGTACTATTTTCCCTCTGATAATGGAAATGAGAAGAAAGCAAGAGAGCTGCCAAAGATAAAAAATAGAAAAGGCATCAAATGAAGCCTTTTACGTTATGATTATATGAAATATTAAAGGGAAAGATAGGAGAATTCTATTTGAAGAATTCTCCTATCTTTTTTATAAGACTATCGTTTTTTTTCGCAGTTTCCGGTTGCAGCGATTTATTTTTCATGGGTGCTCTCTGAGACGCTTCCCCCGGAGAAGCATATGCCTGCTTTTCGTTGACCGCAGCTTCAGCCTTGGCTTTATTTTCATAAGGGATATCACCAATTGTCTGATTAACTCCCGGTTTTCCAACAAAAGTAGTGATACTATCCTGCTTCATCAGCAGACTATCATAATTTGGAGTCTTTACACTTTTCATGAACTTTTCTTTAAAGTTGCTTTTTTTCAGAGGTGTACGTTCATACTCAACATTTGCGGCTGCTTTTGATTTTACTTGGTACATTTCAGTCAGCTCCTCTTGAGCAGCTTTCTGCTCGAAGCTCTTGCTTTCCAGGTTTTCAATCCTATTGTTCAGATATTTTATATTTTCAGAAAGGTCCTTTATTTCCCCAAGGATCTGCTTCAGATAATCACTTGTTTCTGTGGAGGCTGATGCCTGCGGCCTTTCCCGGGGTTTATCCTCTGGTACATTTCTTGAACTGTGCTCAATAGGCCTGGATAAATTATAATCTTTGTCTAATAAAAAGTATCCTTTAGTAATAGAGATAGAACTGGAGCTTCTCACAATTTTGAGCAACAACATATTGATCTCGGCAGATACAGGCAGGTCTATGGCCTTTCTCCACCTGCCGGAGGAGTCATCAAAGGTGTATTGATGGAAAGAATTATCCTTTACCCATGCTAGCTGCAAAGCTTTATCATCAGAGTAGAACAGCGGGGTTGTTCCGCTGGTATCCACATGGCTGTTATTTAACTCCTTGAAATCAATTTCACCAGCTCCGGAGGACTTACTTGTGAAATGATGTATGTTACTTGCTTCACCCTCGTTGGAAAAACAGAGCAGGTTGATTCTTTTGTTGTGCTGCAAGAGCTTTACAAATACGTGGTTTTTATAGGAGATGTTGAGGCTTTTCTGAAGCCAGGATTTTGTAGAATCATCATAACAGTAGTAGTTTATATAATAGTGGGTCCCATCGTGCCATACGCTGGTATAATGTATCAGGCCTCCCTTTGAGGGGAGCAGGGAATAAGAATTCTCTATATTCTGCGAGTATATTTCAGACAGGCTGTTTTTCCTCCAGGAATATTCAATATAAGGAGCCTGCTCGTTTATATTCTTATGGATATGATATACGTTGTACATATTGGCAACAGGCAGCTTCTTTGAGAAGAATATATGAATGGAACCATTGAATACCAGCATATCCATAATATATATGTTTGAACTGTTGTGAAGGGTTACCACCGGTTCAAACTTCCAACCATTATTGGCATAGATGAAAAGCAATACACCCTTGTACCTGCTGTTGCAGGTCAGGTAAATAGTATCATCTGCATCTATGGCGGCAGTATAATCGCTATTTGCTTGACTAATGAGGATAGTATCCTTTGTATCGCCTGAGCTGGAGACCTCCCTATAGTAGATGGAGGAATCCTTGTAATAAAAGAAGTACCTGCCTCCTCTGGAATCTTCCAGTACTATTGATGGCTTTATATCTATCAAGTAATCACCACCTTAGAAATTTCGCATTTTGCTTATTAATACATTTATATTGGTTTGTTCAAGTTTATATGTTATAGCAATACAAATTAAAAATATTTCTGTTGACTTGGTCACAAAAATAACAGCAAATCCATAGTATGAACTAGGCAGTAAAGTAATTAATATATTAGGAAGGTGAGATAATGACAGTACCAAATGTAACATTACCAACAGTATTATGTACTGGAACTACAAAGGTAGACGTAAACGTAGGTGGAAGAACAGAATGCAGAGACTTGGTATTTGAGTGCATTAAGGTTAAGAAGGTTTTTGACGAATTTGTTCTGCGTGATTGTGTAGAGGGTATCAAATTCAAAGTATTTGGAGAATGTGTCGGCGGCACTATAGAGCCTACTTTGATACTGAGAAATTGCAAGCTTAGCAATGTAGAGATTAAGGATGTATCCACAAATACAGATAGAAGGCTTAGATTCTCAGGAAAATGCTGCTGTGACGTATTTGGAAAGGATAGCAGGGGAAATATTATCAGACTGGAAGTAATTGATGTTCCCGAGGGAACTAACCTGTCTGAAGGACCATGTGGAGAGCTTTGCTTTAGCTTTACTGTAAGAAGAACATATCCTAATGCTACAGACGAAAACTTTGAAAGTCTGCTGCACTTCCTTGACCAGGGAAGATTTGAGCTTCAATGCTTTGGAGAAGCAGTAATTGATGAAGATAATAATACAACAACCGGCGAAATACTCATTACTAATCTGGGTGCATTTATTGCAGTTAAATTTGACGCTGAAGTACAGCTTTGTGTTCCTGTTTTGGGATACTGTGCAATAGAAGAGGATGTAGCACCTATAGACATTAACTTCTGCGAAGAATTCGAATTTGAGGATGTTCCTTCCTTCAATCCACCACAGCTTGGAGTACCAACTCCTCCATATACAGCTGGCTAGGAACTGATTATGATAACAGAAGACATGACAATAAAAGAAATTATTAGGAAATATCCTAGTGCAAAAAAGGGTTTAAAGCACTATGACTTGCTTTCATCAGGCTGCGGCTGAGGGGGCGGTCAGATCAGGACTCTTCGGCAGGCTGCCGAATCGCGGGGAATTGACCTGAATAAGCTTTTAAACATACTAAATAGAAAGATAAGTGCTAGTGCTTACTAGCCTTATCTTTTTTTTGCTTGCGTTAGGTAACTTGCCACAACACAACAGCATATCCTGAAATAGATACAAATAATGTCAGACAAAAGGAAGGAGGCAGTATCATCTGATGATGCACAATTATTATACAGTCGCAAGTAAGGAATATACTTACAAAATATTACTTTTGTACAATTCAATGATGAGATATGACAAATCCTTCAGATTTTTCATTGTATGCTTGCACAGTGAAAGCAGAAAGATCTTCGAGGGACTTGGACTTCAAAATGCAGTATTAATTGATATTGAAGCTTTGGAGACTTATGATGGTGAGCTTGTCGAGGTTAAGAAGAGAAGAAGCACCAAGCAGTATGCATGGGCTGCAAAACCTGTAGCGGCTTTGTATATACTGGAGTATTACCATGAGGTCGATCACATCGTCTGGCTAGATGGGGATACTTTGTTTCTATCATCTCCTGAACCTATATATGAGGAGTGGGGGGATTATCCTGTGGCTCTTACTGAAGAAAAGTTCACAGGGAAATATGAGGACACGGCGAAGATTTACGGCTTTTACAATACGGGCTTTATGGGATTCAGAAGAAGTGAGGGTGCTCTGGAATGCTTGCGGTACTTCAGAGAAAGGATGATGGAGTGGAATTATGATGAAAAAGAACAATACAGATGGAATGATCAGCTTTATGTAAGCGATTGGCCGCAGCGGTTTGGGAATATAGGAATTATCAAGAACCCGGGGGTAAACATGACTCCATTTATATTCAACAGGCTGCTTGAGGAAGACAAATCCACTCTTTCCGAAAAAACCGGGTGCCTTTACATGGGGGACATAAAAATTGTATTATTCCATTTCTATGGTTTCAACTATTTTAATAGAAATGAGTTCGAGTTGTGCGGTTATACAGATATATACAACCAAGCAGAAATAAAACAAATTTATATCCCTTATATTAAAGATAGTATAAGAGCTATTGAAAAAATAAGGGGGATTGAGAAGGAATACTGTGAAGAACAACCTGTGGTCCGAGCTAAGCTAAGAAATTATTTTTACTTGGATTTGCCGGGACAGAAAAACCAAAACAATGGAAAGGGTTTAAAAGGAAGAATTACATTTAGCATTAATGGCAACATAGGAAATCGAATGAAAAGCGGAATTAAGGGGGATTGAAAAAATGGTGCACAACTATTGTTCAATTGCCAGTAGTGACTATATCTATAAAGTGTTGACACTCTATAGCTCAGTGGCTAAACACGATAAGGAATATAGATTCTTTATCATATGCATGAATGAAGGTGTATCAGAGGTATTCTCAGCTTTGAAGCTCGGGAATGTTGTGCTAGTACGGATAAAGGATATTGAAGTGTTCTGTCCTGATCTGGTGGAAGCCCGAAAAACAAGAAATGACAAAGAGTATGCTTGGACTGTCAAGCCCTCTGCGTTTTTGTATATTTTCAATAAATATGCCGATATCGACCACATTTTATGGCTTGATGGGGACACGATGTTCTTGTCTGATCCCAGTCCAATTTATACAGAATGGGGCAAAAACTCAATTCTTCTCACTTTGGAAAGGTACTCGGGGAAATACGCATTCATGGCCGATATGTATGGAGTATATAACACAGGCTTGCTGGGCTTCAAGAGGGATGAAAGTGCCCTTGAGTGTCTGAAATGGCTGCAGGGAAAGTTGAATGAATGGTGTTATGACAGAATGGAGAATGGACTTTGGAGCGATCAAATATATATGAATGACTGCCCACATAGGTTCAAAGGTGTAAAAGTGCTAATGAATCCAGGTATAAATATGACACCATTTATATTATGGAGATTAACCGGAGATGAAAAAAAGTGTGTGAAGATAAAGAATCAAGGAATATATGTCAGGAACACAAAGCTTATTCTATTCCATTACTATGGATTCAAATATAACAGCAGTGAGGATTATGAACTATGCTCCTACAAGAATTGGGGATTTTCTGAAGAGGTGATTCGTACTATTTATATGCCGTATATGGACGCATACAGGGCTTCAGTTCAGAAGTTAGCAGAGTTAAGGAATGTGTCAGAACAGCATGATGCAGTCTATAACTTCTGCACTTTGACAACCTTGGAATACCTTCCCAAAAGCCTTGCATTATTAGCATCGATAGAGAGGCATACGCAAAACTTCCACTTGTGGATATGTGCTATGGATACCATGACATATGAGGTACTAAAAAAAATGCAGCTAAGGAATGTAACAGTACTTGCGCTTTCTGAGATAGAGAATGAAAGCTTAAGATCAGTTAAGGGGGAGCGGAAGGAATACGAGTACTGCTGGACACTGAAAGCTCCATTAATTCTGCATATTTTTGAGAACTTCAAAGACGTAGAAGCTTTACTTTATGTAGATTCTGATGTTTTCATGTTCTCAAGCCCTGAAGGCTGCTTTGAAGCTTTGAACAAGTATCCGGTATTTCTTACCTGTCATAACTTCACACAAGGCTTCAGATACCTAAACAAGGCAAAAGGCAGAATCAATGCCGGTATTGTAGGGTTTAGAAGATGTAACGCAGCTTTAAAGTGCCTGAAATGGTGGAAAAGAAAATGTATAGAATGGTGCTATGATGTTATTTCAGAAGGAAGATTTGCAGATCAGAAGTATCTAGAAGAATTTATTAAATCACCGGCGGTAGCTTACGTAGCGGAGAGTGTTGGAATGAATGCTGCCATATGGAATGTAAGAGATTCGGAGGTGTTGGTTAGGAACGGAAATGTATATATTGACGAAGCTTTGCTGGTTTATTATCATTTCAGCAGTTTCTTAGTGTTGAACTCTAGGGAATTTGATTTGTGGAAATGGGATAACCTTGGAATCAGCAGCTTAGCGAAAGATCTGATTTATAAGCCCTATGCTGAAGCGGTAGCTCAGGCAATACAGGATATTGAACCATATATAGATGATGTAACAAGGGTATTTTCAGATGTCGGTGAAAATTATAAGGCATTTAATCATTTATCATTAGAATGTATTAAATAGTAATCATTCGATGGAGGTAAGCATGGATACCGGATATTTGAAAGGCAAAAAAATATTGGTTACAGGGGGTAACGGGTTCATAGGCTCCCACATGGTAAGCAGATTGGTGAAGGCTGGCTGCACGGTGTATGTAATAACAAGGGAGTCTTCTGATATATGGAGACTGGACGAGGTTATAGATTCGATAAATATAATAAAGCTTGATATTAGAAATATCGAGGTACTCAGCCAATGGATGGCTAAAATAATGCCTGATTATATATTCCATATGGCTGCTTATGGCGTTGATTCGAGGCAGAAGGATTATGTGACAGCAGCAGAAACAAATATAATCGGCACCATAAACCTTGTAAAAACAGCAGCCGAGGTAGGTTGTGTAAAGTTTATAAATGCAGGAACGAGTATGCAGTATGGCAATAAGAAGTGCGCAGTGAGAGAAGAAGATTTCTATGAACCGACAAATATATATGGAAGTACAAAGGGTGCTTCAACAATAATAGCTCATCAGATAGCGAAAGAGAACGGTCTTGCCATAGCCACAATCATACCCTTTGGAGTATTTGGAGAAAAGGAAGGCAGCCACAAGTTCTTTCCGCATGTTATATTATCTGCACTGTCAGATAGGGAGGTTCAGTTATCACCCTGTGAACAGTATAGGGATTATTGCTATATCGAAAATATTATTGATGGGTTTCTTATGGCGGCAGAAAACGAAGGAATTAAAAGTGAAGTATTTAATATAGGCAGTGGTAAGGTATTTCAATTAAAGCATTATGTGGAGATTATGATGAAGAGGTTCAGCGACAATAAAAAAGTGAATTATGGTGCCGTTGAATATCGAAAGAATGATTTGTGGAGCCCGCAGCCTGATATTGAGAAAATTAGTATTCAACTGGATTGGATGCCAAGGGTGAGCCTTGAAGAAGGAATTGACAGAACAATTCATTGGTTCAAGGAAAATTATGAAAAGTATTCAGTGAAGGGGAGATAATAGTTGGGTTTAAATAAAATAGTTCAGGAGGATGTAAGGGATATTTATCTGGAAATTGGCGGGCTGCTTAAGAACATAGAAGGAAGCAGCTTTCTGATAAGCGGAGGTGGAGGATTCCTTGGAGCTTACTTCATGGACTTGCTGAAGTTTTGCAATGACAATGTTTTTATGGAGCCTGTGACAATCATATGTGTTGATAATTTCATAACTGGTGTTCCCAAAAGGGTAGAGCATCTTATGGAGGATAACAACTTTATAATGATGAATGCAGATATTTCAAAGCCATTGGAAATAAACCATGATGTTGATTATATAATACATGCAGCAAGCATAGCATCACCTACTTTTTACAGGAAGTATCCCATAGAGACCTTGGAGACAAATGTACTGGGCTTAAAATATCTTATTGATCTGGGAATGAAAAAGAACATCAAGAGCTTTCTGAGTCTCTCCAGCAGTGAGATATATGGTGATCCCGATGCAGCGCATATTCCCACGAAGGAGGATTACAATGGTAATGTGTCATGTACTGGTCCCAGAGCATGCTACGATGAATCAAAGAGATTAGGTGAGACTATGTGTGTCAATTACTTTAAAGAATACGGTTCACCTATAAAGGTTGCCAGACCCTTCAATGTATTTGGCCCAGGATTGAAGCTGGATGACCGGCGTGTGATACCTGATTTTTTCTATGATGCTATGAACAACCACAGGATTGAGATATTAAGCGATGGAACTCCGACCAGAAGCTTCTGTTATGTAAGCGATGGAATAAAAGGGTTTATGCAGGCATTGCTGTCTGATTTCAATGGGGAGGCCTTTAATATAGGCAATGACCAGACGGAGATAAGCATGAAGGGTATGGCGGAGCTGATTGCAGAAATCGTTGGAAATACAACCGTTGAATATAAGAAAAGCGATGAAGTGGAGTACCTCACGGATAATCCGAAAAGGCGTTGCCCTGATTTGAGCAAAGCAAGGACTTTATTGGAATTCTATCCAAAGGTAGAGCTGAAGACAGGACTTGAAAGATTGTATAGTTGGTATAGACAGAATTATAATATTGATTTATAGGAAGGGATTGTATGGCAGCAAGCTACGAAATCATAAAAATAAATCCCTATGAAGATTTCAGAGGGGAGCTAAAGAAGGTTTTTAAAAAAACTATGCTAAGCCCGGATAAGACAATTGAGGAAATATATGTGCTATATACAAGGAAAGGCAGTGTAAGAGGCAATCATTACCACAAACAGAATATTGAGTTCTTTACAGTGCTAAAAGGGACGGCGACGATTGCGCTTAAGGATTTGGAGAATGGCGAAGCTGAGCTGCTTAGGATATCTGAAGGTGATGATATAGTTATAAAGGTTCCGGAGAATGTAGCCCACGGGTTTAGAAATGATGAGGAGGAGGAGCTTGTAATCCTCGCAGCAGCTTCAGTGCAATATGACAGTAAGGATACTGATACCTATGCTTTCCAGCTGCTTTGATATAGAAGTTTAACACTTATTAATTAAGTTTAAAAGTAGCAAGGTGTTAAGCAACTGCATAAATTAAAGCAGGACAAATTGCTGGAAAGCCGGGGGTGATATATTGAAGGTAGTATTATTATGCGGTGGATACGGAATGAGGATCAGGGAAGTAACGGAACATATACCCAAACCCCTTGCAGTGGTCGGAGGAAGACCAATACTATGGCATATAATGAAGTTATACAGCAAGTATGGTTTTGATGACTTCATAATAGCGTTGGGGTACAAGGGAGATAAAATAAAGGAATACTTTATTAATTATGATTGGATGCAGAATGATTTTGTTCTTGACTTCAGTGGTAATGAGAACAAAATCTCGTTTTTAAAAAAACCCGAGAAATGGCGAATAACCTTTGTAGATACCGGGGCGGATACAATGACAGGGGGGCGTATAAAAAGGCTCGAGCCCTATATAGATGGGGATAGCTTCCTTGTGACCTATGGAGACGGGTTATGTGATGTAAATATAGGTGAACTTCTGAAATACCATCAGGAAATGGAGGCAATTGGAACCCTCACCGGAATACCAAAGAAGAGTCAGTACGGGATAGTAAAGACTCAGAACGGCTTTGCCACATCCTTCGGAGAAAAATCAGAAATAGAAGGTCTGATAAACGGAGGATTCTTCGTGTTTGATAAAGCAGTTTTTGATTATCTGAGCGGGGATAAATGCATTCTAGAAAAAGAACCGCTTTCCAAGCTTGCCTCTGAAGGCCGGCTTGCTGTATATGAGCATAAAGGGTTCTGGCAGGCTGTAGACACCAGCAAGGATTTATTAGAAATGGATATGAATTGGGAAGGCATCAAAACCCTATTAGGAATATAAAAGGTAAGTTGGTGAATATTCTTTGGAAGTTCTATTTTGCACAATAGTATCAAAGTACAGGCTGCACCAATGCGTCGCTATGTATCATTCCTTAAGACGCTTTATGCCAGAAGCAGCTTTGGCTGTCCTTGCTGTTGACGAGGAGTGCAGCAAGGTACTTGATGCCTTACATCTGCCTGGAGTTACTGTCATATCAGCTGAAGAACTGGAGGATTCTGAGCTGAGAGGGCTAAAGGAGCAAAGGAATTCAAGTGAATACTGCTGGACCCTGAAGCCTGTACTTCTGCTTCATCTATATGAAAGCTTCAGGGATACTAAGATATTTGCCTATCTTGATACAGATACTTTTTTCTTCGACAATCCTATGAGCCTCTTTCAAGGTAGAAGGAATTGGTCTGTACTTCTTACTACTCATAAGGTCAATAGAAAGGCTAATGGAGGCTTTGTTGCGTTTGCGCGATGCAGTCATGGCTATAAAGCATTGAAGTGGTGGAAGGAAAGGTGCTTGGAATGGTGCTTTTTCCGTAAGGAGAGTGGAAAGTTTGCAGATCAGGGTTATTTGGATTTTATGAGAGCAAAATTCAAGGGAGTCTTGTATCTAGATATGCCGGGAGCGAATGTGGCTACATGGAATTACTTTAGATTTGATATTGGGTTGAAGGATGGGAATATATATGTAGGCAAGAACAGGTTGGTCTTTTACCATTTCAGCGGGTTAAGGCTGAAGAGGATAGACAGCTCTACTGTAATATATGGTGCTGAAGTGCCTTGCCTTGTGTGTGGAGTCTATAGTAACGCATTAAGAGCTGCAATATCGGAAATAGAAGAGGTTGACAGGGAAATTACAGAATGCTTTTATTTGGGGCTATAAGGGGAATTAATATGAGGATATCAATTATTGGAACTGGTTATGTAGGTCTGGTCAGTGGTGTATGCCTGGCCAGCAAGGGGCATGAGGTTATATGTGTGGACAATCGGAGTTCTGTTGTGGAGAGTATAAACAGTTCGAAGGCGACAATCTACGAGCCTTACCTTTCGGAATATATTAAAGAAGCCGTAATAGCCGGAAGGCTTTCGGCAACTGATGATTTGAGGCATGCTGTTTATAACAGCGAAATATCCATAATTGCTGTGGGCACCCCATTTAAGGAAGATAATATCGACCTTTGCTATATAGAGAAGGTTTCACAGGATATAGGAAGGCTTTTGAGGGAAAAGGAAGGGTATCACTTGGTTTGCATAAAAAGTACGGTAGTGCCAACAACTACGGATACCTTTGTAAGGAATATCTTAGAGCAGGAGTCCGGGAAGAAAGCAGGAGAATTCGGGCTTGTAATGAATCCTGAATTTTTGCGTGAAGGAGAAGCGGTGATGGACTTCCTGCACCCGGACAGGATTGTGATAGGAGCATATGACGACAAGAGCTATGAGTTATTCAAAAAAGTATATGAGGGTTATTTTGAAGCACCAATAATTAGAGTAAGCTTAAGGACCGCTGAGTTGATTAAATATGCTTCCAATTCACTTTTGGCTATGCTGATCTCCTATTCCAATGAGATTGCAGCAATATCGGAGGCTATAGGGAGCCTGGATGTGGAAGATGTACTTTACGGAGTATCTATGGATAAAAGGCTTAGTCCCCAAATAGATGGGAAGCTTGTCAGACCGGATATATTAAAATATCTAAAGGCTGGACGGGGATATGGTGGGAGCTGTTTTCCAAAGGATGTCAAAGCACTGATAGCCTTTTCAGAGCAGAAGGGCTATTTGCCTCAGCTACTAAAAGCCACAACAAAAATCAACGAAAAACAGGCAGCAAAAATTGTGGATAGGATTGAAACTGAGCTAGGTACAATCGAGGGTAGAAGGATATTGGTGCTGGGACTTGCCTTCAAACAGAACAGTGATGATATAAGAGAGTCTCCGGCCATAGGGATAGTGAAGGTCCTTCTTGAGAAAAAAGCAATAGTCAGTGTTACAGATCCTATAGCGATTGAGAATGCCAGAAAATTACTTGGAGAAAAGGAAGGCCTTAATTATTTGGAAGATTATGAGGATGAAATCTCAAGCTCTGACGCAGTAGTGCTGATGACACCTTGGCAGGAGTATGTTGAGCTGCTGAATGAAAGCTCCTATGAAAACTTAAGGACAGCGTTACTGTTTGATGCCTGCAGGGCTTTAAATAAGAATAAAATTATTGAGGCAGGCATAAAATATATAGGTATTGGCTTATCTTAGCAAATGACGATATTAACATTTTAGGAACTGCTGCATAGTATATAATATGGTATTCTACAAAAGAATGTAGAAAGGAATAATTATTGCTTTTCAATATAGTGATATACTGAGAGGCAATTTATATAAAGAGGTGCGGCTTTGTCCGCACCTTTTGCATTTGTACATATAATTATAAATATGAAATATAATATATTTAATTCCGACTAAAAAAGTAGAATTTAATATTGACAATATTTTTGTGCTATGATAACCTAAAAATGAAATCCGAGTTAATAGGTAGGAATTAATAAGGAGCTGGTAAAATGATATTATCAACTAAAGGAAGATATGGACTTAAGATGATGTATGAGTTCGCCTTGAACTACGGCAAAGGGCCGATGCCATTGAAAGAGGTGGCTCAGAAGCAGCAGCTCTCTGAAACCTATTTGGAGCAGCTTATAGCCCATCTAAAAAAGGCCGGTCTTGTGACCAGCATAAGAGGTGCTCAGGGAGGTTATGAGCTAATACGGAAGCCAGAAGAGATTACTGTAGGTGAGATAATCAGAGTTCTTGAAGGTCCTTTGGCTCCGTCGGAATGTGTAATTGATGATGAGCCCGAATGCTCAAAAGCCGAATATTGCGTAACCAGACTTCTTTGGGAAAAAATAATGGAAAGCATAAATAATGTTATTGATTCTATAACATTAAATGATATGGTAAATGACTATTATAAGCTTCAGCAAAAGAAAGAAGGAGAGAAGAAAAATGAACGGTAACAAGGCTATTTACTTAGACCATGCAGCTACAACCTATACAAATAAAGAAGTTTTGGAAGAAATGCTCCCATTCTTTACAGAGTATTTTGGCAATCCTTCCAGTATACATAAGTTTGGAAGAGACGTACGAAAGCAAGTGGATAATGCCCGAGAGAAAGTTGCAAAAGCTATTGGAGCACTTCCGGAGGAAATATACTATACAGCCGGAGGTTCTGAAGCAGACAACTGGGCGGTAAAGGGTGTTGCCTATGCCAACAGGAACAAAGGTAATCATATAATAACCAGCAGCGTTGAGCATCATGCGCTTTTGCACACCTGTGAATACTTGGAGAAGGATGGGTTTGAAGTAACATACCTGCCTGTGGATGAGTATGGAATGGTAAGTGTTGAGGATGTAAAGAATGCAATAACTGACAAGACAATACTGATTTCAATAATGTATGCCAACAATGAAATAGGTACAGTTCAGCCCATAGAATCCATTGGCAAGCTTGCAAGAGAAAAGGGAATCATCTTCCATACAGATGCTGTGCAGGCAGTTGGAAGTGTCAAAATAGATGTTAAGGAACAGAACATAGATTTGCTTTCACTTTCAGCGCATAAGTTTTATGGTCCTAAAGGAATAGGTGCTCTTTATGTTAGAAAGGGAGTAAAAATCTTCAGCTTTATACACGGTGGTGCTCAGGAAAGAAACAGGAGAGCAGGGACAGAAAACACATCGGGCATAATAGGACTCGCAAAGGCAATTGAACTTGCGACGGTTAACCTGGAAGAGCACAGCAACAGAATAGCTGCCCTAAGAGATAAGCTTATAAAAGGTGTTATGGAGAAGATACCATATACAAGGTTAAACGGACATCCTACTAAAAGGCTGCCGGGTAATGCCAACTTCTGTTTCAGGTATATTGAGGGAGAAGCATTGCTTTTGAATCTGGACATGAAAGGGGTAGCCGGTTCTAGCGGTTCAGCATGTACATCGGGTTCACTGGATCCGTCACACGTGCTTCTGGCAATTGGTCTGCCTCATGAAATAGCCCATGGATCACTTAGGTTGTCTATTGGAGATGTAAATACAGAAGAGGATATAGATTATGTTTTGGAAGTGCTGCCTGAAATAGTAGACAGGCTGAGACAAATGTCACCATTGTATGAGAAGGTTAAAGGGGGAAATACTAATGTATAGCGAAAAAGTAATGGATCATTTTTCAAATCCTAGAAATGTAGGAGAGATAAACAATCCGGATGGTGTAGGTGAAGTTGGTAACGCAAAGTGCGGAGATATTATGAAAGTATATCTCCAGATAGAGGATAATATCATTAAGGATGTAAAATTTAAGACTTTTGGCTGTGGTGCTGCAATTGCTACAAGCAGCATTGCCACTGAGATGATAAAGGGAAAGAGTCTGGAAGAAGCACTTCAGCTCACAAATAAAGCGGTTATTGATGCTCTGGATGGACTGCCGCCAGCGAAGATACACTGTTCTGTACTTGCGGAAGAAGCTGTGAAGGCTGCAATAGAAGACTATATGAAAAAGCAGGGGAAAGAGATTACACCCTCTGGATTTGTTGGAGAGGACCAAGAGTGTTGCAGTACTTGTGATCATAAGTGTAAATAGTGCTGTTAATATAGTAGGAGTTGAAAGCTAATGAAGAAACGTGTTGTTATAGGTATGAGCGGCGGAGTTGATAGCTCTGTCGCTGCTTACCTTTTAAAGCAGGAAGGTTATGACGTAATAGGAGTCACAATGCAGATTTGGCAGGATAAGAACAAGGAAGCTGTTGAACGGGAAGGCGGATGCTGTTCTTTATCTGCAGTAGAAGATGCCAGAAGGGTATGTGATAAACTTGACATACCCTTTTATGTTATGAATTTCAAACAAGTATTCGAAAAGCTTGTTATTGATTATTTTGTTGATGAGTATCTCCTGGGGAGAACTCCAAATCCTTGTATTGCCTGCAATAAGTTTATTAAATTCGACGCGCTGCTGGAGAGATCCTTGGCTCTAGAGGCGCAATATGTTGCTACCGGACATTACGCAAGAATCATGTACGATGAAGGCTTTAAAAGGCATATCATCAGGAAATCGGCTACTCCGCAAAAGGATCAGACTTATGTACTTTATAACCTGACCCAGGATCAGCTAAGCCACATACTTATGCCTCTTGGAGATTACAACAAGGAGCAGGTTAGAGACATAGCGAGAGGGTTGGACCTTAGAACTGCAAACAAACCGGAAAGTCAGGAAATCTGCTTTGTGGAAGATGATGATTATGGCAGGTTCATAAGTGAAAGAAGAGGAAATGAAATCAAGCCGGGAAATTTTGTTGATACACAAGGAAGACGGCTTGGCACTCATAAGGGAATTGCGCATTATACGGTTGGACAGCGCAAGGGCTTAGGCATAGCGCTGGGTAAGCCAGTATATGTAGTTGAGATAATACCTGAAAAGAACCTTGTAGTTCTTGGGGATGAGAAAGAAGTGTTCAGTAGGGAACTAATTGCATCACAGATGAATTTTATTACTTTTGAAAAGCTTGAAGGACCAATTGATGTAAAAGCAAAAATACGATATAGTGCCAAGGAAGCTGCTGCAAAGGTAATCCCCATAGACGATGAAAAAGTAAGGGTTATTTTTGAAGAGCCTCAGAGGGCAATAACTCCGGGGCAGGCAGTTGTGTTTTATCAAGAGGATGTGCTGGTTGGCGGAGGAACAATAGAGAAATAGTAAGGAAGGCTGAGGCCTTCCTTTTTGCATGATATAAGAAGAATGTGTAATAATCTGCCACCAATCATTTTTTCAGCTATTACTTTTTCTACTAAATGAAGATTTCCTGATAAAAGTTGTTATAACCCAGGTTAAGCTTGTAAAAGTCAGCATATTACAAATAAAGCTTGCAAAGATATTCCAATGAAAATACTGTGCATTTCCTGTACGAGTAAGTAAGTATTCTATCCCATTAAAGCTTAGGGAAAATACTAATATGTTTAACACTTGCATCCATCGCTTCTCTGGGACGATTTGGGAAAACAAAATTCCCATGGTCAGTATCGGGCCAAATTTATAGAAAGCTGAGCAACCAAACCATGGAATTACTACATTATAAAATTTATATAGCCCCATATGTGTTCCATTATAGTCGATTATTGTAGCAATCAAAAATGCAAATAGACCCCCTAACAAATTTGTCTTTAATTCACTTCTATCAATCAACATGAAGAATAAAATCCATGTGACTATAAATATAATGATCCAATGCAATAAATACCACTCTTTTCTTAAATAACATAGTTGATAGTATTACAAATAAACAGATTTATATATAACATAAATTAGGAGATAAACATGTTTCCGATGAAAATCTCAAAATAATCACTCGACAAATTTCGATTAGGATAGTCTGATTGATTATTTGAAATGCTATTGAATTGTAATGACGTTTTATACTATTTCCTTAAGAATAGAATCCTCTGATATAATCGCTTTTTTCTTTTCATGAATAATATCGTCTGATTTAGCTAAAATATAGACAGAACAAAAGCTACGGAGGTGTTAGAATGGATAAGAATAGTTTGGACAGCAACAACATGATGAATACCAGGGATTGTCTCCAACGGGCTTGGAACAATACCATGGAGCTGGTCAGGGATTTTGAAATGTATTCAAAGAATATAGATGATGGTAAAGTGTCGGGAACCTTCAAGAAGTTGGCTGAAGAGCAAGGAATGATGGCACACAACTTAAGAGAGCTGTTTAACCAGTATGACGACCAGAAAAAGTGAAAAAGACCGAATTACGGTCTTTTTTCTTTAATATGCTAATCACTTTATACTATTATAATTAACAATTTGCAGAAGCTATATTAAGTATTGTTTTCAAGCAAGAATGTGAGGTGATTAATATTTTTAGGGTTAATGACATAATAGATTTGCCGGTGGTTGAAAGCGCATCAGCTCAAAGACTGTGCACAATCAGAGATGTAATCATTGATATGAGAGAGAGCAAGGTTTATGCTCTTGTATGCAAGGAAAGGTTTTTCAGAAGAACTATAGAGATGATACCTTTCAGTAATGTAGCTGCAATAACCCAGAATAGCGTGACTGTAGCAGGAAGAATTGACAAGGTAAGCTTAAGAGGGTTAGGTACGAAATATAGACGATTTCAGAGCTACAAAAATATATTGGGGAAGATAGTACTAAGCACAAGAAGCGAGACTTTAGGAATAATAAGAGACCTGCTTATTGATACAAACAGCGGATTAATTAAAGCTTATGAGCTTTCGGAGGGTTATATAGACGATATCCTAAGGGGCAGGCACATTATGGAGTTGGAATGCGGGCATACACTCTCTGAAGAAAAATTTGTGCTAAAAGATTATAGTGTACAGCCTTGATATCTTGAGCTGCTGCGTAATAATAGAAAATAGTCATTTTAAATACATATGAATCATAATTAATTAAATAGAAAATAAATTTTATTTAGGATGAGCTGTATGAACAATATTTGGGGTCCAAAGAAGGTCAATGTAAAACTCATAAATATCATAATACTGGCTGTGGTGATTTTTATTGTGCTGCGGTATGGAATTACTATAAGCACCTTATTGAAGCCTTTTATAATCGCAGCAATAATTTCATATCTTCTTAATCCTATTGTGAAGGCTTTTGAAAAGAAAGGTATAAGAAGAATATATGGGGTATTGATCGTTTACTTGATTTTTATTTCAATTATACTTCTGCTGTCTTTTGTTCTCGTGCCGAAGCTCATAAAGGAAATAAGCATATTGGCCTTGAATATACCGCAATATTCAAGTCAAATGCAGGAGCTGCTAAAAAAGTTTCAGGATGGTTATATAAACAGCGGGCTTCCTGATAGCTTCAAAGAAGTGCTGGATGAAAACATATATATGCTTCAAAGCATGATACTAACCTTGCTGCAGAATATAGCAAATGGAATCATTGAGGTATTTTCGCAGCTTTTCAATATAATAATAGTACCTGTTATAGCCTTCTATATGCTGAAGGATAATGAATACTTCAAGAATCAGTTTGTTCTCCTTCTGCCAAAATCAAAACGCACGAAGTTCATTGTGCTATTAAGGGATATTGATAATGTTTTTGGTAAATATATAAGAGGACAAATAATTGTTGGGAGCTTTATTGGAGTATTTACTACAATCGCTCTCATATTGATAAAAGTAAAATATGCCTTTATATTGGGCATATTCGCAGGAATAGCAAACATAATACCATACTTTGGTCCCTTTATTGGAATAGTACCAACAATACTTTTTGCACTGCTGGATTCAACAAGCAAGGCATTATATGCAGCTGGGGCATTTATTTTCATACAGCAAATAGAGAGCGGGTTTTTGACACCAAGAATAATTGGGAAAAGCGTAGGGATACATCCGGTTTATGTAATAATGTCCCTAATAGTCGGGGGCAAGCTTTTTGGCGTAATAGGGCTCATTATGGCTGTTCCGGTTCTGGCTGCCATTAAGCTTACCTTGAGGCATGTACTGAGAGATAGGCAAACATCTTAACAGTCAATGTGAATTATTGACAAAGCTGCCAAGCTAATATATAATTTCAATATAAATTCATAACGCGTAGACGCAGAGGAGTAAACAGACTGAGTTCCTAAATGCTGCCTTAAGTGTAGCATTGCAAGAGATGGGGTGGCTGGTGGAAATCCCCGGGATAGGCTGTTGAAGCTGCTGCTGAGCTTCTATAAGACGCTGCAGGCGTTATACTGCATGGCAATAGCCAATAAAGTGGCCTATTTAGGCAACTAGGGTGGTACCGCGAAGATCTCTTCGTCCCTAACCGGGATGGGGAGTTTATTTTTTTACCCAAAATTATTATAATATTGAACGCATAGGAGGATTATTATGGAAAAACTCGGAGTAAATGAAGTCAGAGAAAGATTCCTAAGCTTTTTTGAAAGCAAGGGGCACTTGAGAATGAAAAGTGCATCTCTTGTCCCACAGAGTGATAAGAGTTTGCTTATCATAAACTCGGGCATGGCGCCATTAAAGCCTTTTTTTACAGGGCAGGCCGTACCTCCAAGCTTAAGGGTCACAACCTGTCAAAAGTGTATCAGAACACCTGATATAGAGAGGGTTGGAAAGACAGCCAGACACGGAACCTTCTTTGAAATGCTGGGGAACTTCTCCTTTGGAGAATACTTTAAGGAAGAGGCCATAGCCTGGGGTTGGGAGTTATGTACCAAGGTATTCAAACTGCCGGAAGACAGACTATGGATAACTGTGTATCTGGATGACGATGAAGCCTTTGACATCTGGCACGAAAAGATAGGCTTGCCCAAGGACCGGATTGTGAGAATGGGCAAGGAGGATAACTTCTGGGAAATTGGACTTGGCCCTTGTGGACCTTGTTCAGAGATATATTTTGACAGAGGACCTGAGAAGGGCTGCGGTAAGGATGACTGCAAGCTTGGCTGTGACTGCGATAGATATATAGAGTTCTGGAATCTTGTATTCACACAGTTTGACAGAGATGAAGAGGGCAACTACAACAGGCTGGCAAAGCCCAATATAGATACTGGCATGGGCTTAGAGAGAATGGCTGCAGTATTGCAGGAGGTTGACAATATATTTGAGGTTGATACGATAAAGTATATATTGGACAGCATTTGCAACGTAGCAAGAGTGGAGTATGGAAAGGATCCCAAAAAGGATGTATCTATAAGAGTAATCACAGATCATATCAGAGGGGTTACCTTCATGATATCCGATGGAATACTCCCAAGCAATGAAGGAAGAGGATACGTGCTTCGCAGACTTCTCAGAAGGGCTGCAAGACATGGAAGAATCCTTGGGCTTACAGATCCATTCCTGAGCAACCTGGCTTTGAAGGTTATAGAGGTTAGCGGAGATGCTTATACAGAGCTGAGGGAAAAGAAGGATTATATACTGAATATAATCAGCGTAGAAGAAGACAGGTTCTATGAGACCTTGGATCAGGGCCTCTCAATTCTGCAGGGATATATTGATGAATTGAAGCTTACTAATAACAATACAATGTCAGGAGAGAACGCCTTCAGGCTTTATGACACCTATGGTTTCCCCTTTGACTTGACCAGAGACGTGCTGGAGGAACAGGGGCTGACGGTTGATGAAGAAACCTTCCAGAAAGAGATGAAGAGCCAAAGAGAAAGGGCGAGGGCTGCAAGAGCAGACAGCAGTGCAGAAAGTTGGAAGGAAGACATATACGCAAAAATCGACTGGAGCATTAAGACCAATTTTGTAGGCTATGAAAATAATACTGCAAAAGCTGTAGTCAAAGCCATAGTGAGAGAAAATGAGCTTGCTGACTTGGCAAAAGACGGAGAAGAAGTCAGCGTAATACTTGATACAACTCCTTTCTATGCAGAAAGCGGCGGTCAGTCAGCTGATACCGGCAGAATTATCGGTGAAGGCTTTGAGCTGGAGGTTAAGGACTGCAAGAAGGTTACGGGAGACAGATTTGCTCATCTATGTACAGTTGTCAGCGGACAGGTTAAAGTAGGCGACTCTTGTATTGCTGAAATTGATGCAAAAAGAAGAATGGCAATAGCAAGGAACCATTCTACAACACATCTGCTGCAAAAGGCATTGAGAAAATACCTTGGGACACATGTAGAGCAGGCTGGTTCCCAAGTTACACCTGAGCGTTTAAGATTTGACTTCACTCATTTCAAGGGTGTGAGCAAGGAAGAACTTGATTTAGTTGAAAAGGAAGTAAACGGAGCTATTCTTGACAGCTTGAATGTCAATGTAAGAGAAACCTCCATAGATGAAGCGAGAAAGCTTGGCGCCATGGCATTGTTCGGTGAGAAATATGGTGATGTTGTCAGGGTAGTCACCATGGGAGATTACAGTGTTGAGCTTTGCGGAGGCACTCACCTTAGGACTACCAGCCAAGCAGGCTTCTTCAAAATCCTAAGCGAGGGCGGCATAGCTGCAGGAGTTAGAAGAATTGAGGCAGTTACCGGAGAAAAGGCTTATGAATATGTGAAGGAAGAAGAAAGGCTGATGAATGAATTGTGCGACAGACTGAAGGCTCATCCTAGTGAGAGCTTGAAGAAAGTCGATACAGTATTGAAGCAGCTTAAAGAGGCTGAAAAAGAGATATCCACACTTAAGTCAGAAATGGCTGTAGGAATGCTGGATGAACTTGTTGCCTCTGCCGTTCTGGAAAAGGGCGTAAGATATCTTGTGACAAAGGTTGACAATATGAATGTTGACAGCCTGAGAGAAATGGGAGATAAGCTCAGAGATAAGCTCGGAACCTCCTTCGTGCTGCTGTCCTCCTTTGACGGAGAAAAGACGGTACTGCTGGCAATGGCTTCTAAGGATGCAATTGCAAAAGGTGTTCATTCCGGAAATGTCATAAAGGAAGTTGCAAAGCTTGCCGGAGGCAGTGGCGGCGGAAGACCGGACATGGCACAAGGCGGAATAAAGGATACGGACAAAGTAGCAACTGCAATGGATGCAGTGCCTGAGATATTAAAAAATATGATAAAGTAGCAGACTCCAAAAGAGGGAAGCAAGAGCTTCCCTCTTTTTTTATGGTTACGTGTAACACGGAAGACACTGAAACCCACTGAATACACGGCTAAAAAATATAAATCATACCGTGTAATTCCGTGAAACATCCGTGTCTTCCGTGTTATCCGTAGCCTTATTGTTTTAATCAAAGCTTTTTTATAATTATTCATAATAAAATCCAGCTATTGGGGGAAAATATCGCATAGTGCTGTTTACATTGGATGGAATATAAGACAATTAAGCAATAATATGACTGCGAGGTGGCGGAATGAAAGCTGTGATAATGGCTGGCGGGGAAGGCACGAGACTGAGACCCGTAACATGTGGAATACCGAAGCCAATGGTGCCTGTACTGAATAAGCCTGTAATGGAGTATACGTTAGAGCTTTTGAAAAAGCATAATATTACGGATGTTGCAGCTACACTGGCATATTTTCCTGCTGTTATCACCGATTATTTCGGGGACGGTGGGGATTTGGGCATTAAGCTCAGATACTATATTGAGCATACCCCCCTGGGAACTGGGGGAAGTGTAAAGAATGCAGAGGATTTTCTGGATGACACTTTTATTATTATAAGTGGTGATGCCCTTACGGATATAGACTTGGATAGGGCAGTAAAATTCCATAGGGAAAAGGGCTCAAAGGCTACCTTGGTCCTTACGAAAGTATCTATACCCCTGGAATATGGAGTTGTAATCACTGATGAAAATGGCCGGATTATAAGCTTCATGGAAAAGCCAAGCTGGGGAGAGGTGTTCAGTGATACTATAAACACCGGTATATACATTCTCGAGCCGGAAGTCCTTGACTATTATAAAAAAGGCGACAACTTCGATTTCAGTAAGGATTTGTTTCCAAAGCTCTTAAATGACAATATTCCAATGTACGGTTATGTTGCAAGGGACTATTGGAATGATATCGGAGATCTGAAGGTTTACAAGGAAGTGAACTTTGACATATTGACAGGAAAAGTCAGGACGGACATAAATTGCAGGAAGGTTAGTGACGGGATATGGATAGGAGAAAATACTATCATTCCAGAGGATTGCATACTACAGGCTCCGGTGCTTATTGGAAATAACTGCAATATTAAAGGCAGGGCAGTTATAGAAGCTGCGATAATAGGTGATAATACTGAAATCGGAGAAGCTACCACAATAAAGAAGAGCATTATTTGGAAGAACTCCATGATTGGGCGTAATGTCCAATGCAGAGGCTCTGTTATCTGCAGCGGAACGAGAATAAAAAGCGGAGTACATCTTTTCGAAAACACAGTAATTGGAGGAAATACCACACTGGAAACAGGGGCAATAATAAAGCCTGACATAAAGATATGGCCGGAAAAGGTAGTTGAAGCAGATGCAGTGGTTACTCAGAACCTTGTATGGGGGACAAAGGCGTCAAAAACCTTATTTGGCTTCAGAGATGTAAACGGTGATGTAAATATAAATATGACTCCGGAATTTGCATCACGCTTGGGCTCTGCCTTCGGTTCTATTATGAAGGAGAACTCCAGAATTGTTGTAAGCAGTGATGGAACCAATGCCGCTGAAATAATGAAGGAATCCCTGATATCGGGAGTGCTGTCAACTGGTGTCGGAGTAGTAAGCATAGAAAATGCTGTGATGCCAATTATGCGGTTTGCCGTAAGATTCTATAAGACAGATGGCGGAGTGCATATATGGATGGATAATAGTGAAGAGAATAAAGTACACATAGAGTTCTCGAATAATGAAGGCATAAGTATAGACCGGGCTGTTGAGAGGAAAATTGAGAACAGCTTTGTAAGGGAAGACTTCAAAAGGTGCAATGCGGATAGAGTAAAGGACATTATAAGAGTGAGCAACTTTGATGACTATTACATACAAAACGGGGCTAATATGCTTAAGTATTTCAGCAGGATAAAGGATTCCAAGATGAAGCTGGTGGTAGGCTCCATATCAGAGAAGGTAGCTAGTCTTGCCGCTTCCTATCTCAGAAACCTTGGATGCTCTGTAGAAGTAGATGTAAATGATAAAAGCAGCAAGCTGTCAGCATATAATAACCACGTAGCAGAGCTGACAGTAAAGTATGGAGCATCCATGGGAGTGGTACTGAGTGAAGATGGTGAAAGCGCAATACTTATAGATCACAAGGGAAGAATATTAGCGAAGGATAAGCAGATGGCTTTGACCTCACTTATAATACTAAAGACTGGAATGGATAAAAGGCTCGTTGTTCCTCATACAGCTTCAAGAGTAATAGAGAAAATGGCTGAATGCTACAGTATTGAGGTTGTTAGAACAAAGAACACTCCAGCGGATATTATGAAAGCGATGTTTGAGCACAGGGTAGGTATGGAGGATTCCTTATTCCAATATATACTCAACTTCGATGGTATATGGGCAATTGGCAGTCTTTTGGATTTCATGGCAGCTAATTCTGTAATACTATACGACCTAGTAAACGAGCTTCCGCATTTCCATATGGAGAAAAATGAAGTAAAGTGCGATTGGCAGCATAAAGGAAGAGTTATCAGAGAAATCATAGAGGAAAATAAAAATAGAGAGATTGAACTTTTTGAAGGGGTAAGGATAAACAGTGAAGACGGCTGGGTTCTCATACTTCCTGACAGTGAAAGACCTATATGCAATATATATGCGGAGGGAGTATCTGAGGAATATGCAAAGGAGCTTGCAGCAGAATTCACAGACAAAATAAAGAGTATTGTTTCGGTGTCGGAAAACTGAGGAATACGCAACTAAGGAATGGTGAGGATTATATTGGGTGTTGAAGTTTATTACATATATATAGCAGCATTTATCATTGCTGCTGCTTTGATATACCTTCTCAGCAAGCTCTTGTTTATAATAGACAGAGATGAGCCGGAGGTATATGATGCTATTCTGAATGCTGAGGAATTGGAAAGACATGCATTGGAAATAGCGCGGAAACATGTTGTGGGAAAAAACTCCAAGATGTATTACAGTCTGGAAACCAGAATGAATAAGAACTTCAGGCTGATAACCTCTGTTTATAAGGATTTGAATGAATATTCCAATGTCAGGAGTGGTGTTACTCCAGCTGCTGAATGGTTATTGGACAATTTTTATATTGTAGAGGAACAGGTAAAGGAGATAAGGCAAAACCTTTCAAGGAAATATTATTACCAGCTGCCAAGGCTGAAATCCGGAAGCTTGAAAGGTTATCCAAGGGTTTATGCAATTGCTTTGGAGTTGGTTTCACATACAGATGGCAGATTTGACGATAAGCAGCTGCTGGGCTTTGTAACAGCCTATCAGACTCAATCTCTTCTTTCCAGTGGTGAACTTTGGGCGATACCAATGATGGTGAGAATGGCACTTATCGAGCATATCAGGCACGTGTGTGAATGTATTGAGGCGTCACAGCAACATTGGCATAAGGCTGAGAAGCTTGCAGAGCAGCTTCTGGCATTCAAGGATAGAAAGCCGGAGGAGCTCCTTAGCATTGCTAAGGAAAGTATGAAGCATCTTGAGACTATAAACCCTTCCTATGGAGAGCATCTGCTTAACAGGCTCAAGAAGCAAGGCATAGAGATAGCTCCAATAATTCATTACATAGATGAAAGGTTGTCCGAGCAGCATACCACCTCGGAAAGCATAACGCACCTTGAACACAGGGAACAGGCATCCCGACAGGTTTCAATGGGAAATTCCATTACCAGCCTGAGATTCATTTCAACCTTGGATTGGAAAATTATCTTTGAGGAGTTAAGCAAGGTTGAGCAAATTTTGCGGCAAGACCCTGCAGACATATATTCTAGGATGGATTTTCCATCAAGAGATAGCTACCGGCACGAGGTTGAGAAGCTTTCTAAAAAACTGAAGGTATCCGAAATTCAAGTAGCAAAAAAATTGATAGAATGCGCTGAGGAAGGGAAGAAACATATAGGCTATTACCTTTTCAGGGGTGAGAAAGAACAACTGCTATCGAAGATCGGCCATGCCGGAAGGTTTGATTTACCGCCTGCTGGGCTATATATCTTTTCTATACTTCTAATAACATCGATGATTTTGCTTTGCTTTCTCAATTATTCCTATAATGCAGGGGCAGTGGGTTATGGTATATTGTTTTTCATTGCTCTGGTGTTACTGATTCCGGCTAGTGATATTGCAGTTTCATCCGTCAATTGGATTCTGGTGCATATCAAGCCTCCGAGTTTCCTTCCTAAGCTGGAGCTTCAGGAGGGTATCCCGATTGAAGCCACAGCGGTTGTCGTCGTGCCTACTCTGGTAACCAAGGACAGCACAGCATTGAAGCTGCTTCTTAATTTGGAGGAATACTATCTTGCCAATAGGGAGGAGAACCTATACTTTGCCTTGCTGGGGGATTATAAAGACCATTCAGAGGAAAAGGCTCCCGGTGATGAGGCAATAATAGCTGCTGCCAGCGAGAAAGTAAAGGAATTGAATATAAAATATGGAAACGGGAAGGATAAATTCTTCTTTTTACATAGAAAAAGAGTGTTATCTGAAGCCCAGAACAGGTGGATGGGCTGGGAACGCAAGAGAGGCGCATTATATGAATTCAATGAATTACTGTTAGGGAATAAGTCTGTAAATTTCGAGCATATTGAGGGAGACCTAAGTGTTCTTAGTGATGTAAAATATGTAATTACAATAGATGCTGACACAAAGTTGAGTATTGAGACAGCCAAAAAACTTCTGGGCACCATAACACACCCTCTGAATAGGGCTGTAGTAGATGAAAGCAAGGGTGTAGTTACTGAAGGCTATGGATTATTACAGCCTCGTATCAGTGTTGATATAGTAAGTGCCAATGCTTCCAGATTTGCAAGAATATTTGCAGGTCAGGGAGGTATAGATATTTATACCAGTGCTGTTTCTGATGTATATCAGGATTATTTCAGTGAGGGCATTTTTACGGGTAAAGGAATATATAACCTTGCAGTATTCCAAGGGATTCTTAGAAACTCCATACCTGAAAATACAGTACTTAGCCATGACCTTATTGAAGGAGCCCATGTTAGAACAGGTCTTGTCACAGATATTGAGCTTATTGACGGATATCCTTCAAGATATAATGCTCACTCTATGCGTCAGCATAGGTGGGTCAGAGGGGATTGGCAGCTCCTTCAATGGCTTTTTGGAAAAGTCAGCAATGCTAAGGGCGAAATAATAAAAAACCCTTTATCAGCTATAAACAGGTGGAAGATATTAGACAATATGAGAAGGAGCCTTGTTGCGCCAACCGAGGTCTTGCTTTTCCTGCTTTCCTTAAGTATAATGCCTGGAAACCCATTAGGATGGGTTCTCTTTACATTAATAGCTGCGGTATTTCCAATATTCGTAAACTTTGTTGAAGTTGTGCTTACCAAGTACAATAGTAAGCTTGGAGATAAGGTAAGCTATGGAGCTTTAGACAGATTAAAAGCACCTATTATGCAGTCGTTGCTGATTCTGATTGTTCTACCGCATCAAGCCCAGCTAATGGTGGATGCAATAGGAAAAACACTAGTGAGAGTACTTATAACAAAGAAAAAGATGCTGGAGTGGGTTACAGCGGCAGACATGGAGCTTGCACTTAAGAATGATCTGATAAGCTATTGGAGGCGCATGTGGATTTGCCCTGCAATCGCTGCAGTCTCGATTCTTTTAAGCATATTTAGAGGGACTGAGGCTTTTATCACAGTACTATTCATAGCACCTCTCTGGGCTGCAGCTCCGTCAATAGCATATTGGGTGAGTGGCTCCAGCGATATAGAAAAGACCAGCTTAAAAGAAAAGGATATCATGGAGCTAAGAATTCTTGCCCGCAAAACCTGGAGTTTTTTCGAGGACTTTGTCAGTGCAATGGATAACTATCTTCCTCCGGACAATTACCAGGAGAATCCTCCAAACGGCATAGCCCATAGGACATCACCAACCAATATTGGACTGCTTTTGGTTTCGATTATGGCTGCAAGGGACTTGGGCTATATAAGCTCTGTGGAAATGCTTGAAAGACTGAATAATACAATCTCTACTATAGAAAAGCTTAAAAAATGGAGGGGACACCTATATAATTGGTATGACACCATTACATTGGAGGTATTAAGACCCAGCTATATCTCTACGGTGGACAGCGGTAATTTTATAGCCTATCTTATGACTCTGAGGCAAGGGCTGCTTGAATACAAGAAAAGACCTTCCGTTGATAGAAGTATGGTATTTGGGCTGCAGGATACATCTCTGCTGGTCAGGCATGAAGATGAACAGCTGAGTCTGCCCCCTGAGCTTTTTAACGCAGCTTTGGCGGAAGAGAAGCTGGACCAGACCGGTTTTTTTGAGCTGCTTTCAGCAATTATTAAGAAGAATGATTTGAAAAGGCTTAAGTGGGGCATCAAGCTTCATCGAGCTGCAAGCATTTTTCTCAACGAAATCAACCATGAAAATAGTATTAATAGTGCTGAAGTAATAAGTAATCAGCTGGAAAACTTAATTGAAAGAGTCGACAGGCTGATTGAAGATATATCCTTTGTTCCGTTGTATGACAGCAAGAGGAAGCTTTTTTCAATTGGCTACAACGAGGAGGAGGAACAGCTTACCAAGTCGTATTATGATTTGCTGGCATCTGAGGCAAGGCAAGCAAGCCTTATAGCAATTGCTAGAGGCGAAGTCAAGAAAGAGCATTGGTTTATGCTGAACAGGACACTGACTGCTGTCAACGGCTACAAGGGGCTGATTTCTTGGACTGGAACCATGTTCGAATACCTTATGCCCCTATTGATTATGAAGAATTACCCCAATACGCTGCTGCATGAAACTTACGATTTTGTCGTGAGGTGCCAAAGGGATTATGGACGTAAAAGGAAAGTACCCTGGGGCGTATCTGAATCAGGTTATAATACCTTTGATTTACGGTTGAACTACCAATATAAAGCCTTCGGTATACCGAGTCTGGGACTAAAAAGAGGCTTGATAAATGACACAGTTATAGCACCCTACTCTACTGTACTGGCGTTGATGGTAAATCCGGAAGAAGCGGTTAAAAATATATTACTGCTTAGAGAGGAAGGGCTGGATAGCCCCTATGGCTTATATGAAGCTATTGATTATACTCCGGAAAGGTTAGGAAAAGGGCAGAAAAGCAGTATAGTAAGAAGCTTCATGGCTCACCACCAAGGCATGAGTTTTATGGCGCTCAACAACATAATCAATAACTATGTGATGCAGGAAAGGTTCCATAGTGTTCCGGTGATAAAAGCTGTAGATATACTAATGCAGGAAAAGATACCTTCAAGGGTTATATTCGCAAAGGATTACAAGGAGAAAATCGAACCCTTCGATGAAGCTATAAAGGATGATATTGAATATACAAAGGTTCTGGGCTTGAACAACAATATACTTCCAGAAGTACATATGCTCACTAATGGTGACTACTCTGTAATGGTAACGGATAACGGCTCAGGCTTCAGCAAGTTCAGGGATATTGCGGTCACAAGGTGGCGAGAAGACAGCATACTGAACAATTCCGGGATGTTCTTCTACATACAGGATATTGACAATAACTCAGTTTGGTCTAGCTCATTGAACCCTTGTGCTACACTTCCCAATAAGTACAAGGTGGTTTTTTCGCAGGATAAGATATCCATTGCCAGAACTGATGGTGATATAGATACTAACACAGAGATAATTGTTTCAACTGAAGATAATGTGGAGGTCAGGAGATTAACTCTTACCAACCACAGCCAACAGCCTAAGATAATGGAAGTCACAAGCTACCTTGAAGCAGTGCTCACCCCGCAGGCTGCCGATGAAGCTCATCCGGCCTTCAGCAACCTTTTTATAAGGACTGAGTATTTACAGAGATACAACACCTTGCTGGCAGTAAGAAGACCACGTGAGGAGAAAAAGGCTCCAATGTGGGCGTTCCATGAGCTGACAGTTAAGGAGGAAGCACTTGGAGGAATACAATACGAGACTGACAGGGCCAGGTTCATAGGCAGAGGAAATACTTTAGAAAAGCCTGCAGCTCTTGAAGGCAATCATCCGCTTTCCAATACTGTAGGACCGGTATTGGACCCGATAATGAGTCTGAGATGCAGAGTAAGACTTCAGCCTGGGCAGACAATAAAGCTTAATTATATTACAGGAGTATCTGACAGTAAGGATAAGATTACGCTGCTGGCAGAAAAGTACCATGATTGGTCATCAATAGACAGAGCCTTTGAACTTGCGTGGACCAGGAGCCAGGTGGAAATGAGATACCTGAATCTAAAGAGAGAAGAAATTGAGCTCTTTAGACAGATGATGTCACAGATACTTTACCTGAGCCCACATAGAAGAAGGCTTGAGAATGCAATAAAAGAAAACAGGAAAGGGCAGCCGGGGCTATGGGCCTATGGTATCTCAGGGGACTTTCCTATTGTAATGGTATCTATCAGCAAGGTAGAGGAAATTGATATTGTCAAAGAATTGATAAAGGCTCATGAATATTGGAGATTGAAAGGGCTGCTAGTTGATATTGTTGTGGTCAATGAAGAAGAAAGCAGTTATACACAGCCACTATATAATCTTCTTCAAGATATACTTTCTGTCAGCCATGCGAGAGATATTAGGGAAAGACCCGGCGGAATATTTATAAAACAGGGAAGTACAATACCTGAAGAGGATAAGCAGCTTCTCGCTGCAACTTCAAGGATAGTTCTAAAGGGGCGGAATGGAGCACTTTCGGTACAGACAAAGGTTAGGAATGGAAAGAACGCATTTGAATACAAGCTGTGGAAGGGAAAGAGCAAGAAGTATACTAAGCAGGATCCAAAACAGCCTGAGCTGCTATCTTTTAACGGTTACGGCGGTTTTGACAAAGAGGGCAGGGAATATGTAATCAGGCTTGCTGAAGGAATGAACACACCTGTGCCCTGGAGCAATGTAATTGCAAATAAGAAATTCGGGTTCTTAATAACAGAATCCGGTGCTTCCACCACCTGGGCTGAGAACAGCAGAGAGAACAAGCTGAGTACTTGGTCCAATGATCCGGTAACTGATCCCTCAGGAGAGATAATTTATATGAGGGATGAATACACTGGTGAGATTTGGTCGGTTACTCCACGACCAATAAGGACTGAAAGTACACATATAATCAGGCATGGCTTTGGCTATTCAGTATTCGAGCACAATTGGAACGGCATAGAGCATGAGCTTGTTCAATTTGTGCCGGTAAATGAAAGTGTCAAGCTTTGCATTCTGAGACTAAAAAACACCTCAGGCACAAAGCGGAAGCTTTCTGCTACCTATTATGTCAGAACAATCTTAGGTGTAAATGAGCAAATTGCGGTACAGCATGTATATACTGAGTTGCACAATAATGGTGCAATATTGATAAGGAACAACTACAATACTGATTTTCCGGGAAGAATAGCCTTCCTGGATACAAATGCAGAGGAGAGATACTATACCGGAGACAGGCGGGAGTTTTTGGGCAATATGGGCAGTCTCAAACATCCTGAGGCTTTAAGGCAGGAAAGGCTATCCAATACCCTTGGTGCCGGCTTTGACCCTTGTGCATGCATACAGGCAGTAATTGAGCTTAAGCCCAAGGAACAGAAGGAATTGGTATTCATGCTGGGGCAGAATGAAAGTCTTGAAGCTGTTACCACTTGCACTGAAAAATACAGGAATGTCAAGGAAGCACATAAAGCGCTGGTTGAGGTAAAAGCATACTGGGACAGCATTTTGAGGAAGGTGGAGGTTTCTACTCCTGATAGAAATATGGATATCATACTGAACGGCTGGCTGCTTTATCAGACTCTGAACTGTAGAATGTGGGCTAGAACAGCATTTTATCAATCAGGAGGTGCATACGGCTTTAGAGATCAGCTTCAGGATTCAATGGCTGTGATAAACACTCTTCCTGAGCTTACAAGGGACCAAATCCTATTTCATGCTTCACACCAGTTCTTGGAGGGAGATGTGCAGCATTGGTGGCATCCGGGTTCCAATAAGGGTATAAGGACAAGGTTTTCGGATGACCTATTGTGGCTGCCATACGTAACTATAGAGTACATTAAAAGGACCGGAGATTTCAAAGTATTGGATGAGATGGCAGAATTCCTTGAGGATGAGTTGCTACAGGAGGGAGAGGATGAAAGGTACAATATTCCATATGTATCTGACATCAGCACTTCTGTATATGACCACTGCATAAGAGCTATTGAGAGGTCTTTGAAGTTCGGACATCATGGCATACCTCTAATGGGCTCGGGAGATTGGAATGACGGCATGAGCACAGTAGGCAACAAGGGTAAAGGTGAAAGTGTCTGGCTGGGTTGGTTCTTATATGACATACTAATGAACTTTTCAGAGCTTTGCAGGTTGAAAAAGGATGGAAACAAAGCGGATAGATATAAGAACATAGCGAAAGAGATAGCAGAAGCCCAAGAGGAAAACGCATGGGATGGAAATTGGTATAGAAGAGCATATTTTGATAATGGTCTGCCTTTAGGCTCAGCAGAGAATACAGAATGTAAGATTGATTCTCTTGCCCAGAGCTGGGCTGTAATTTCAGGTGCTGCAAATCCTGAAAGGACAAGAGAAGCTATGGGGGCAGTAGAACAGTACCTTATCAGAAAGGATGACGGCCTTATAATGCTGCTCACACCTCCCTTTGATGAAGGAGATCTTCAGCCGGGATATATTAAAGGCTATTTGCCGGGGGTAAGGGAAAATGGAGGGCAGTACACCCACGCAGCAGTATGGGTGATTATGGCTTATGCAATTATGGGCAATGGAGATAAGGCTTGGGAGCTCTTTAACATGCTGAACCCGATAAACCATGCAAATACAATGCTGGAGGCTTCCAGATACAAGGTAGAGCCTTATGTAATGGCAGCAGATGTGTATGCAGTGCCTCCTCACACGGGCCGCGGGGGCTGGACCTGGTATACAGGTGCATCCGGCTGGATGTACAACGTAGGCATACAGCAAATATTGGGATTTAAGAAAAAAGGAGACAAAATTGTCTTTTAACCCTGTATACCAAGGGATTGGTCTGAGTACAATATTAAATATAATCATAGCAGGGATACGGTGTACCAAATCTCGGTAAAAAATCCTAACAGGGTAAATAAGGGTGAAGTAATGATTGTCCTTGACGGGAGAAAGCTGGAAGGTAATGAAATACTTCTGAGTGAGGACGGGATAGTGCATGTGGTAGAGGTAAGCTTGAGATAAGAAAAGGAGGGTGTATCCCTTGCACCCTCCATATGACAATCTCATTACACATACAAACATTTCCTTGAAATGAAGCATTATCTATATTATTATAAGTATATACCAAAATGCGAAATGACTTTTCGCACTTTGGTCTCTTTAGTGTACTTCGCGGAAACTTGAATAAATCCTTGTAAAATTTTTCCGTGACTAATATATACATGAAGCTGGGGGTGTAAAAATGAGCGAAAGAATTGAAGACACTATGAAATTCCAAGTTGAGATGGATAAGAAGTATGAAGCATCAGAAATACTTTTATCAGTATACAGCGCATTAAAGGAAAAAGGCTATAACCCTATTAATCAGATAGTGGGATACATACTTTCCGGTGACCCTACCTATATAACAAGCCAGAACAATGCAAGAAGCCTTATTAAAAAGCTTGAAAGAGATGAGCTGCTTGAGGAACTTGTAAGAGCATATGTTGATGGGAAGTAGCCCCAATACAGTACAGGGGAGATTGAATTGAACAAAAGAATAATTGCTTTTTTTTCAAAAGCAACATTTACAGCAGCATTAATTGCTGCTTCTTATTTTGGTGTGAATGCTGAACAAGCAGACATATCAGTAAGCATGCCTGAGGATAAGGTAGTAATGATTATTGCGGATTATCTGAGTATTCAAGACATCAGCAGGATGGACTTTCTTAGCAGGAAGTCTTCCGAAAGCTACATGGCTCTGATGAACAACAGACAACTGGGAAGAGCAGGTGCAAGCAAATCAAAGCTTATCTTAGGGACCGGTAAAAAGCTGGAGCTTAATGCCGGCATGATAATGGGAGGCAGTGAGGAAAGCTTTCGGAGGCTTTATAGTGTAGAAAGCCGAAGAGTGCCTAAGCCGGATAGCCTGGTATACACTGATATATATAAGCTCATAAAGAGAAATGATGAGAGTGAATACCAGAATTACATCGGATATTTGGGTGAAGCTGTAAATAGGAATAATGGAACCACATGCTTTATCGGAAATGCCGATACAGCAGAACAGAACAGGAGCTCCATGCTCATCCCAATGGATAGCAGCGGTGAAGTTGATATTGGTAAAACAGAAGGTGTATTAATAGAAGACGAATTGTTCCCTCATGGTAGGAGAACTGATTATAACAAGCTGTCAGAATTGTACAAGCAATATCTGGCGGCTTCTTCATTTTTGGTAATAGAAACCGGGGACATGGAGAGGCTTGAAACATTAAGAGATTCTTTGTCTGTGGAGGCTTACGAGGCCTATAAGCATGAGGTATTGAAGAATATTGACAGCTTCATAGAGGAGCTTATCAATCATGGGGGGGTTAATACTTTTATATTTATATCCTCCTATCCTTCAAAGTCTGATATAGAAGCAGGAAACCGGCTTACACCGGTATTAGTATATGATGCATCGGGAGGGGGGCTTCTGTATTCCAGCAGTACAAGAAGAGAAGGAATCATCCTTAATACTGACTTGGCTGATTATTTGATCTGCAAGCTGGGCTATTCAAACTCAAGTGCTATAGTAGAAAAAAGAAAAGAAAGCACTGATGGTTTTCTCGAGGTTATGGACAGGAATATTGTAAGAACATCGGTATTAAGGGTTCCTGTACTTACCTCATATGCTGTGATGGTAATTGCAGCTATTTTAATACTATTTATAATATCAGTCTTTCTTAGAAAGGAAAACAATCTTCCTTTTTCTTTGCTGGGCAGTCTTCTAACCTATTCAATGCTCATATTTCCAATGGCTCTTTTATATTTGCCTACAGCTTTTCTGAGTGGGAGTCCAGTGGGATATATAGCTTTTGTGGCGGCTGCTTCTTTAGGAGCGTCATTAATATTGAATATCGCAATTAAAGAAAAACTAAAAGCTGTTTTTATTATATGTATACTGTTCTTTATGGGTTTATCTGCCGACATAATAGCGGACAGTCCTTTTATAAAGCAGTCGGTGCTGGGTTATGATCCTATCATTGGAGCAAGGTTCTACGGTATAGGAAATGAATATGCAGGTATATTTATCGGCTGCTCCCTGATGGCCTTCGGCTCCCTTCGGGAGTTATGCGGCAATAAGCTAAGCAAGGCAGCAGCAATATTTATATTTGCAGCATGCACTGCACTTTTGGGTTTGAGCTCCTTGGGTGCGAACTTTGGAGGAGCTATAGCAGGAGCTTCCGGTTATTTACTTGCGTATTTCCAGGTTTATGGTATAAAATTTAATAAAAGGAATGCTTCAATAGGAGTGCTTATTTTAAGTACGGTTACGGCACTGTTGATGTTTGCAGACTCATTGGGTATTGGCAGTCCATCCCATATGGGCGGACTCATAAAAGAAACAGAAAGCAATGGACTAATGGTAATAACCTCTACCATAAAAAGAAAAATAGCCATGAACCTAAGGCTTTTAAGATATACAATATGGACAAAAGTGCTGCTTTGCATTATAGCTGCAATCTCCATTATGTTCTTCAGGCCTGTTAAGCTTTTGGGAATCGTATTCAAAAGCTACAGATATCTGAGGTACTCATGGATAAGCATAGCGGCTTCTGCAATAGTTGGCTTTATGGTAAATGACTCAGGAATTGTATTAGCGGCAACTGCAATGATATATGCAGCGTTCACTATGCTGCTTTTGTGCATAGGCGAAAGGAATGAAACATAAAATGGATTATAGAATTTTGGGAGATTCACAGCTAAAGGTCTCAAGACTCTGCTTCGGCAGCTTGACAATAGGGCCTCTGCAGGCAAATCTGAGCCTTCTGGAGGGAGCAGCTGTAATAAAGGCTGCCTTTGATATGGGAGTAAATTTTATTGACACAGCCGAGTTGTATGGAACATATGATTATATAAGAAAAGCGGTAAATGGCAGAAGAGAGGATATAATAATATCAACAAAGTGCTATGCCTATACTCAGGAGGGCGCAGAGAAAAGCCTGAAAAAAGCATTGGATGAGCTGGAAACGGATTACATTGATATATTTTCACTGCACGAGCAGGAAAGTGACCTTACATTGAAAGGTCACCAGGAAGCAATAGAGTACTTTATGAAAGCAAAGGAAAAGGGCTATATAAGGAGCTTTGGAATATCCACCCATGCAGTAGCCGCCGTAAAAGCTTCAATGAAATACAAAGAAATTGAGGTGCTGCATCCTATAGTGAACAAGCGGGGCTTGGGAATAATTGATGGGAGCATAAACGAAATGCTGGATGCTGTAGCTGAGGCTTACAAGGCAGGTAAAGGGATTTTTTCCATGAAGCCCTTAGGTGGAGGGAATATGATCAAAGATAGTGCTGAGTGCTTTGACTTCTTACTTTCCAATGAAAATTTGCACTCGATAGCAGTAGGAATGCAGAGTACCGAGGAAGTAATGAGCAATGTGGCAGTTTTTGAAGGAAAAAGGGTACCGGAGGACATTAGCTTAAAGTTAAGCTCGAAAAAAAGAAAGCTTTTAATTGATTACTGGTGCAGCGGCTGTGGAAACTGCTGCAAAAATTGTGCCCAGAAGGCACTCACTCTTGAAAATGGTAAGGCTGTTGTTGAACCAAACAAATGTGTGCTCTGCGGATACTGCAGTGCTTATTGTCCGGACTTCTGCATAAAAGTAATATAATGGATTTCGTAGTCCCGGGATGTAAGGGCGAACAGTGTTCGCCAGGTTCACAAAAATTACAAAGGAGAACAATATGAGAATAATGGGTTTGGATTTGGGAGATGTAACAATCGGAGTAGCTGTGAGTGACGAATTAGGTATGATGGCACACGGAATTACTACAATCAGAAGAAAGAGTATAAATTATGATATTGATAGTTTAAAAAACATTATTTGTGAGAAAAATATAAAAAGAATAGTAGTAGGATTACCTAAGAATATGAATAACACTATTGGGCCAAGAGGAGAGAAGACAATAGAATTTGTGCAGATCCTGAAAGAGAATTTTCCGGGGATTGAAATTGATACGTGGGACGAAAGGCTTACAACCTGCGCGGCGGAAAGAACTCTTATTGAAGCGGATGTCAGGAGGAAGGACAGAAAGAAAGTAATTGACAAGCTGGCTGCGGTGTTGATATTACAGGGGTATCTGGAGAATATGAAAAATAAGTAAAACCAAAATTAAAAAGTAAATAGCATTAGTCTTATTGACACTATATTATCAGTAGGATAAAATATCCTTAACTACATATATTGCACTTAAATTATTACTGTGTAACCAAATAAGTGCTATGTATTGCTGCTAAAGTTCGTAAGGCACAAGTATCATTTTTGATAAAACCGCTTACATGCTTCACGTATGCGTTTACTGATTATAGAGACTTAGTGCATTACATATAGAAAGATTTGAGGTGATTTTAAATGAGTGATGAAATGGACATAATCCTGCTTTATGATGAAGACGGCAATGAAACAGAGTTTGAGGTTGTCGCTACTTTGGAAGTAGATGAAAATGAATATGCGATACTGCTGCCGAGGGATGACACAAGGGATCCAGATGCCGAAGAGGTTGATGAGGCATATGTATTGAGGATTGAACAGGACGAAAACGGAGAAGACATACTAATCGGAATAGACGAAGAAGAAGAGCTTAACATGGTAATTGAAGCTTATGAAGAATTAGTAAAAGAAGAATCAAATTAATAAAATCATGACTACCCGTAAAACGGGTAGTTTGCTCAGCCCTATAAGGGCATAATACTGGCTGTGTCTTAAGACACGCTGAAAATTCCGCCAACCGCATAGTTGTCACAAACTGCCCCTAAAGGGGCGGTTTATTTTTTGTTCTTTTCTTCTGGCTCACCCGTAAACGGGTCTATATACTCTTTCATACTTACTTGGTCGTATGCTATATCTTCTTGTAATTGATTCTTTATGTATTCCTCTATTGCCTTTTTATTTCTTCCTACTGTGTCCACATAATACCCTTTACACCAAAATTGCCGATTTCCATACTTATATTTCAGATTTGCATGCCTATCGAATATCATGAGTGAACTTTTCCCTTTCAAATATACCATAAACTGTGCAACACTTAACTTTGGTGGTATACTCACTAGCATATGTATATGGTCTGGGCATGCGTTTGCTTCAAGGATTTCTACTCCTTTATGGTCACACAACTTTCTTAGAATTTTTCCAATGTCAGTTTTTATATTTCCATATATTACTTGCCTACGATACTTTGGTGCAAACACGATATGATATTTACAATTCCACTTGCTATGTGCTAAACTTTGACTATCCATTTGGATGACCTCCTTTGTTTTTGATGCGGTTGGCGAACCATCATCAATTCTATCAAAGGAGGTTTCTTTTTTCTACTCATAGCTAAAAGCCTTTTTGAACCACGGGCCTAGCCCGTGGTATTCGGAATACATAATTAAAAGAAGCCGGTATTAATACCGGCTTCTTGCATTTTAGAGCCCTTTTACAGATCTATATTTCTTAATTCCCTCAGCCAGCAGGTACATTGCTTTTGTAAGGTCTTTTTCATTCAGTACATAAGCAATTCTTATCTCATTCTTACCTAGGCCTGGTGTAGCATAGAAGCCAGCTCCGGGAGCTACCATAGTAGTTTCCTTATCCAAGCTGAAGTCTGTGAGCATCCATTTTGCAAACTCATCCGCATCATCTACCGGAAGCTTTGCCATAACATAAAATGCGCCAGTAGGCTTTTCGCATACAACACCTGGGATTTCTGTTAACGCCTTATAAACGATATCTCTTCTCTTCTGATACTCTTGATTCACCTCAACAAAATATTCGTTAGGGGTGTTAGCAAGATGTACTGCACCAACCATCTCTAATGTAGGAACACAGAGTCTTGCTTGAGCAAACTTCATGATAGCTTTCATAAGCTCTTTGTTTTTTGAGCATAAGCAGCCGATTCTTGCTCCACATGCGCTGTATCTCTTAGATATACTGTCAATTACAATTACTCTGTCCTCTATACCCTTTATATGCATGAGACTTGTATATTTCAATCCGTCATATACAAATTCTCTATAAACTTCATCGCCTATAAGGAAAAGGTCATGCTTCACTGCAAGCTCACCGAGCATTTCAAGTTCTTCTCTAGAGTATATGGCGCCAGTAGGATTACCTGGGTTGGAAATTGCTATAGCCTTGGTCTTTGGAGTGATAAGCTTCTCTATTTCCTCTTTGCTTGGAAGGTGGAAGCCTTCTTCTGCTTTAGTGGTAATAGGTTTTACATGCATTCCTGCCTGAACAGCGAAGCCGTTGTAATTAGCATAGAATGGTTCTGGAACGAGCACCTCATCATCATAGTCGCCGATAGCAGAATAAGCGAGTATCAACGCTTCACTGCCTCCGTTTGTAATTATTACTTCGTCCTCTTCAAAGTCGATATCCCACTTCTTATAATAATCTCTGAAGGAGTTTATTAGGTCTGTATTGCCCTGGGATAACGCATACTCCAATACAGGAGCACTGAAGTTTCTGATAGCATTGAAAAACAAATCAGGAGTCTTAATATCCGGCTGTCCTATGTTCAGGTGATAAACCTTGGTTCCGTTTTTCTTTGCAGTCTGTGCAAATGGAACCAGCTTTCTGATGGGTGATGCAGGCATTTGCTCTGCTCTTTTAGATAAACGAATCAACTGAAATACCTCCCCAAAATTAATATGTATGTATACAAGTACATAATAGCACATTGAAAATTAAAATGACACAATTATATCAATTTTCCAAGTCGTAACAGAATTGAGATATACACTTAAATGTTTCGCGCGTAACACCTAAATTGAGTAAGAGGTGCAATATATTTTTCTTAATTTGTATGCTGCTAAGTGTACTTATTATAAGTTTTGTTAAAAAAATTATTTTATTCGCATTAAATGGTATTGACAATCATTCTCAACTATATTATTATTAATTTGTAATAACAAATAGCAATAATAGTTAATTTTTAAGAGAAGTATAAGTAATGTCTAAAAAGTTTTTAATGAAAGAGCCTCTAATTGGCACAGCCAGAGAAGAGGCATATTTCAAGAAATGCAATGAGAATGGTTATCAATAAAATATGGAGGTGTTGAATATGACATTAGATAAAGTAAAAAGAGGGAATAAGATAAGAATAAAAAAAATTGATAATAGAGACCTCAAAACACAAGCGATAAGAATTGGGATATATGAGGGTGCAATATTTCTATGCAGCGAGAAGCTTCCCGGCGGGCCAATAATACTGCAGAACAGGATGCAGGAGGTTGCGGTAGGAAGAGGTTTAGCAGAGGATATAGAAGTAGAGGGTATATAACATACATACAAAGGTACAGAAAGGAATAGATAGAAATGGGCAATTGTCATAATAACAATAATGTAGATTATATGAATATAAAAGGTAGGAAGCTTGTACTAGTAGGAAATCCCAATGTCGGTAAGTCGGTATTTTTCAACCAGCTTACGGGTCTGTATGTGGATGTCTCAAACTTCCCGGGAACTACAGTTGATATAAGCACAGGAAAGTATAAGGATTATGTAGTAATGGACACCCCTGGAGTATATGGTGTTTCTTCCTTCAATGAGGAGGAAACTGTTGCAAGGGATGTAATACTTGGAGCTGACTTGATATTGAATGTGGTGGACAGCGTTCATCTGGACAGGGATTTATTTTTGACTAAGCAGCTTATTGACATGGGGAAGCCGGTTATAGTTGCTCTGAACATGACAGACGAGCTTGAAAAGAGCGGTATAATAATTGATACTAAAGAACTGGAGGAGCAGCTTGGTGTGCCTGTAATCCCTACAGCGGCATCCAAAAAAAGAGGGATGGAAGCTGTTTTGGAGATGCTTCCTAATGCAAGACTCGGGAATAGGGATTCAATACTTGCTGATAAGATAAAGCAGATTGCTGAAAATACCTGCAGCGAAGCTGAAGCCTTAATGATACTTGAGGATGATGAAATAATCGCAGGAAGATATAGTGTAAAAACCTCAGGCCTGCGAGATGAGATATATTTAGAAAGGCGCAGGGCAGTTGAGGATATAATAAACAAGGTTCTAAAGGAAACCAATAAAGGAGCGTCCTTTGGAGTGCAGCTGGGCAGGTGGATGCTGAGACCTGTCACAGGAATACCGATGCTTGCAGCAACTCTTTACTTGATGTATAAAATCATAGGGATATTCGTAGCTGGAACAGTTGTAGGCTTTACAGAGGAAACAATAATGGAAGGCTTATACAGACCCTTTGTAATATCACTCATGTCACCTATATTAAGCGAAGGCAGCTTTATTGGAGACATTATTATTGGTGAATTCGGGATACTTACTATGGTGCCCGTATATATATTGGGCCTGTTACTACCGCTTATCATTGGTTTTTATTTGCTTATGGCCTTTATGGAGGACAGCGGCTACCTTCCGAGAATTGCGGCATTAGTGGACAGGATGCTCATATCCCTTGGGCTCAACGGGAAGGCGATTATACCAATAATACTGGGCTTTGGCTGTGTCACAATGGCAACAATGACTACCAGGATATTGGGTACCAAGCGTGAGAAAATAATAGCTACAATACTTTTAGGACTTGCAATACCATGCTCAGCACAGCTGGGTGTTATAATGGGACTGATATCTCAACTTGATGCTGTTTATGTATTTGTATATGCGGCAGCCATACTTGCGGTTTTCATACTCACAGGAACAGTACTGAATAAGGTTATGCCGGGGGAAAGCTCCCAGCTACTCATCGATCTTCCCGCAATCAGGATGCCGATGCTTGGCAATGTATTGAAGAAAACACTCCAAAAGACAATGATGTTCTTGAAGGAGGCAGTGCCGCTATTCATTTTCGGCGCAGTTTTCATAAGCATATTACAATATACAGGTTCATTATTATACTTAGAGCGTGCAATGTCGCCTATAACCGAAAGCTTGCTTAAGCTGCCGCCGGAAACTGCAACAGCTTTCATAATGGGGATTATAAGAAGAGACTTCGGAGCTGCAGGACTTAGTTCGATAGTAATGTCACAGAAGCAGGTGCTTGTATCCTTAGTAGTGATGACTTTATTTGTCCCTTGCATAGCTGCAATCATGGTAATTTTTAAAGAAAGAGGGACAAGGGATGCACTGGCTATTTGGCTTGGCAGCTTTGCAGTAGCATTCATAACAGGAGGAATAATAGCATGGCTGATATAAAACCTATAACTAAATGCAGTAAATGTGGTTACTTATTGAAGGAAACCGGCAAATGTCCCAGATGCGGAACTATTGTTCAATGCAATATGTCCTGTTCGGGTAACTGTCTAAAATGCTCCGCAGAAGCTATGAAGAACCATAAGAAATAAAAATGTGTAATTGAACACACACAAGATATTTATATTAAGTAAAGGCGTTCAACAACAGTCAATATAATCTTTTGCGAAATCTGAACAATAGATTAAATGATATTTCGCAAAAGATATTGTTGACAAAATTATGGAAATGATAATAATATGAGAATAAGAATAAGAGGTTTCAAAATACACATTAACGAAGGAAGATTGATACTTTGATTCGGGAGCTCGAGTATTTGAGAGAAAAGCTAAAAGAAAAGGGCTATAAGTTAACTCCGCAGCGAAGATCTATACTTGATATCATATTAGAGACTGAGGGGAAGCACTTAAGTGCCGAAGAAATATATGAGCTAGTGAAGGATAAGTGTCCCGAAATTGGGTTGGCCACTGTGTACAGGACTATGCAAATGTTCGATGAGGTAGGCCTGGTATATAAGCATAATTTCGATGACGGCAGAAGCAGGTATGAGCTTAACCATCACAATGAGGACCACCAGCATCACCATCTTATCTGCGTAGGCTGCAACAAGGTAATTGAGGTGGAGGAAGATCTTCTGGAACAGCTTGAGACTGGTATAGAAAAGAAATATAATTTCAAGATTAATAATCATAACGTAAAGTTTTTCGGCTACTGTGAAAAGTGTAGGAAGTAGTTTACGGTATTGCATATCATATGCAATACCTTTTTCAATGTTATATGAGAAGCTTCTATTTAAGTTATTTTAACAATTAAGGAAGCTTCTCATGAAACTCGTTTAAGGTCGCGTAACAAATTAAGGTGGAATATACGCTCCTACTCGTTATATGAGAAGCTTCTATTTAAGTAATTTTAACAATTAAGGAAACTTCTCATGAAACTCGTTTAACGGAGCGTAACAAATTAAGGTGGAATAAAACGCTCCTACTCGTTATAAATTCGCCCATAATTGACGAAAATAGAGTAAAGGATGTTAAATGCAGATGAGCTTTCTGCTTTTCATTAATTTAAAAGTAAAGTATAATTATTTTAATGATCGGGATCGGAAAAAAACTGAAAGGACTGATTGAGAAAGTGGCAAAAGGTAAGGCAAAATTAAAACTAATACCATTAGGAGGGCTTCATGAGATCGGGAAAAACATGACGGCCATCGAATACAAGGATACAATAGTAGTCATAGACTGTGGTTTGGCATTCCCGGACGAGGAGATGCTAGGCATAGATCTGGTTATACCGGATGTAACTTACCTTGTAAAGAATAAGGAAAAGGTCAAGGCTATACTATTGACCCATGGGCATGAAGACCATATTGGTGCTCTGCCATATATTCTCCCGCAGATAAATGTTCCTGTATACGGAACAAAGCTGACCTTAGGTCTTGTGGAAAACAAGCTGCGAGAATTTGGTCTGCTGCCGATAGTAGAACTAAAGGTTATAAAAGCAAAGGATACTATAGAAATTGGTGAGCTGAAGGCTGAGTTTATCAAAACCAGTCATAGTATTGCGGATTCAGTAGCTATAGCAATTCATACCCCTGTTGGAATAGTAGTTCACTCTGGAGATTTTAAAGTTGATTACCAGCCTATAGACGGCGAAATAATGGATTTGCACAGATTTGCAGAGCTTGGCAAGCAAGGCGTGCTTGTTCTGATGGCGGACAGCACTAATGTTGAGCGTCCAGGCTATACAATGTCTGAAAGCACAGTAGGGACCACCTTTCTGGAGCTGTTCAGAAATGCCACAGGCAGAGTGATATTAGCTACCTTCGCATCCAACATACATAGGATACAGCAGGCAATAAACGCTGCAGTTATGTTTAACAGGAAGGTAGCGATAGTAGGCAGGAGTATGGTGAATGTAATCGGAGTTGCAACTGACTTAGGCTATATTACTGTGCCTGACGGTGTAATAATAGAAGTCGATCATATAGACAAATATCCTAACGATAGAATAATGATACTTACAACAGGCAGCCAGGGAGAGCCTTTATCAGCTCTTGCCAGGATGTCTACTGCTGAGCACAGAAAGGTAACGATAATTCCGGGGGATAGGGTGGTCATTTCAGCAACGCCTATACCGGGAAATGAGAAGCTTGTATCGAGAGTAATCAATCAGCTCTTTAAGAAAGGCGCTGATGTCATATATGAGTCACTTGCAGACATTCATGTTTCTGGTCATGCGTACCAGGAAGAACTGAAGCTTCTTCAAGCTCTTGTAAAACCGAAGTTTTTTGTTCCGGTGCATGGAGAGTATAGACATCTTAAGCAGCATGCACAATTGGCAGAAAAAATGGGTGTGGAAAAGGAAAATATATTTGTAGCTGATATAGGTCATGTACTGGAGTTCACAAAGGATACTGGCCGTGTAGCAGGAACTGTTTTCGCTGGAAAGGTTCTTGTTGATGGTCTTGGAGTAGGTGACGTAGGAAACATCGTGCTGAGGGACAGAAAACATCTTTCACAGGATGGACTGATTGTAGTTGTCGTTACAATAAGCAAAGAAAATGGGCAGGTAGTAGCAGGCCCGGATATAATTTCAAGAGGCTTTGTATACGTTAGGGAATCAGAGGATCTTATGGAGGATGCGAAGAACGTCATAAAGGAAGCTTTGGCAAAGTGCGAGGAAAAGCAAATAACAGAATGGGGTACAATAAAATCGCAAGTTAAGGATAGTCTCAGGGAATTCATATACGAAAAGACTAAAAGGAATCCTATGATTCTTCCTATTATAATGGAAATATAATAGTAAAAGATTACAAATAATTGAGTTTAAACATTGAATCAATAAGTTTAGGGAGGTCTTGGTATGTATGTTTATGACAAGGCGAATGAACTAGCTAAAGCCTTGGCTGAATCGGAGGAGTACAAAGCCTATAAAGCTTCAAAGGAAAAGGTAGATAAAAACAGCAGTGCAAAGGATATGCTCAAGGATTTCAAGAAAAGACAGTTTGAGCTTCAGGCAATGCAGCTTTCCGGTCAGAAGCCGGATGAATCTAAGCTCAGCCAGATACAGAGTCTGTACCAGGTTATAATACTAAACCCTGAAATAGCTGAATATCTTCATGCAGAGTTTAGATTCAACCAGATGTTTTCTGATATATACAATATAATTGGTAAGGCTGTAGAAATTGATATGGATTTCTTGCAACCGGATAAAGAGTGAGCCTTGTAAATCAAGGCTTTCCTTTTTCTATTTTATACTCAGGGGGCTGCGTAAATGCAAAATATGTTTATTATAGTGAATCCTGCTTCATCTAATAAAGCTACAGCCAAGGAGTGGCCTCAATTTGAGAAGGTACTGCTGGATTCGGGCTACAAATTTGAGGTAGCTCTGACAGAACGGCCGGGACATGCTACTGAGCTTGCTAGGCAAGCGTTAAAGGCAGGTTATAAGACAATAATGTCCGTTGGCGGGGATGGTACAATGAATGAGGTAGTCAATGGATTTTTCGAAGCTGGTAAGCTCATTGATGAGGATTCGAGGTTTGTAGTATTTTCGAGAGGGACAGGCTGCGATTTTATAAAAACCCTTGGCATGAAAAAAGGTATAGAGGACCTATTGGATGTCTTGGAAAGAAATGAAGCAAGGAAAGTGGATGTGGGTCGTGTAGATTTTATTGATATAAAGGGGAAAATGATCAACAGATATTTCCTGAATGTAGCTGATATAGGCATAGGCGCTGAGACTGCAAACAGGGTCAATAAGCATTCAAAGCTGCTGAAAGGATTTTTATCCTTCCTGCTTGGAGCAGTTAGCACAATAATACTTTATAAGAACAAGGACTTTGAAGTTATCATCGATGATGAAACAGTATTACATGCCAGGATGAACAGTATCATAGTAGCCAACGGCAGGTGTTTTGGCGGTGGAATGAAGGTAGCTCCAGAGGCAATTATAGATGATGGAGTCTTTGATATAATAATACTAGGCGACTTAAGCAAGCTTGACTTGATAAAAAGCTTCCCCTTGATATATGAAGGTAAGCATTTAAGCCATCCCAAGGTGAAGATGTACAGAGGCAGAAAGGTTAGAGTAAGCAGCGGAGGCAAAGCACTAATTGAAGTAGATGGAGAAATACCGGGCTTTGATGATGCAGAGTTTGAACTTCTGCCCAAAGTATTAAATATATTATATTGAAAACGATTTTGCGAAATTTGAGTAAAATTTATAAAGATATTTCGCAAAACGGTTAGTATGAAATAAAAACATTGTAGAAAAATAAATATAAGCGTATAATTGTTCAGGTGTGAGTTAACAAGACCATTCACACCGCAAATTGTGTATTGGAGAAGATGAAATGGAAAAAACAACAAGAGATGATATTAGAAATGTAGCGATAATTGCCCATGTTGACCATGGCAAGACAACCTTGGTGGATGGACTGCTGAGACAGAGCGGTACCTTCAGGACAAATGAAAGCGTCATGGAAAGAGTAATGGATTCCAATGACTTAGAGCGAGAAAGAGGTATCACAATACTCGCAAAAAATACAGCTGTGCTATATAAGGACATTAAGATAAATATAGTGGATACCCCGGGACATGCTGACTTCGGCGGCGAGGTAGAGCGTGTATTGAAGATGGTTGACAGTGTGCTGCTTATTGTAGATGCTGCAGAAGGTCCAATGCCTCAAACACGTTTTGTTCTTAAAAAGGCACTGGAGCTTAATTTGAAGCCGATAGTTGTAATTAACAAGATTGATAGGGCTGACTCCAGAATTGACGAAGTAACAGATGAAATAATTGATTTGTTTATTGAGCTTGGTGCTAATGACCACCAGCTGGAGTTCCCGACTGTGTATGTATCAGCAAAGCAGGGCATTGCAAAGCTTAATCTCGATGATGAGTCAGAGGATTTGAAACCCCTCTTTGATACAATAATAGCTTATGTTGATCCGCCAAAGGGATATGTGGATGGGCCTTTGCAAATGCTTGTCACTACTATAGAGTATGATGAGTATGTAGGAAGAATCGGTTTGGGCAAAGTAGTAAGAGGCAAGATAACAAATGGACAGAATGCCGCTCTCTGCAAGAGGGACGGATCTATACAGAATGTTAAGCTGAGCAGGTTATATACCTACATGGGGCTTAAAAGAGCAGAGGTTCAAGAAGCATCTTTGGGTGACATCATTGCTGTTGCAGGCATTGAGGAAATAAATATCGGAGAAACCATATGTGATACTCAGAATCCGGAGCCGATAGCTTTTGTTAATATAGAGGAGCCTACAATATCAATGACCTTTACTGTGAATAACAGTCCTTTTGCAGGACGTGAGGGCAAGTATGTCACATCAAGGCATTTAAGATCAAGACTTTTCAAGGAGCTTGAGACAAATGTGGCTATGAGGCTTACTGAGACAGATTCACCCGACACCTTCGAGGTGGCTGGAAGAGGTGAGCTCCACCTTTCCATACTCATTGAGACAATGCGTAGGCAGGGGTATGAGTTCCAGGTGTCAAAGCCAAGAGTTATAATGAAGGAAATAAATGGTGTTCTGAATGAGCCTATGGAGCATTTGATAATCGATGTTCCAGAGGATTTCATGGGTGTGGTAATGGATAGATTGGGACCTAGGAAAGCAGAAATGATGAATATGAGCAATAACAGCGACGGGTATTTAAGACTTGAGTTCAAAATACCTGCAAGAGGACTTATAGGCTATAGATCCCAGTTTATGACCGATACCAAGGGTAACGGCATCATGCATCATGTTTTCCACAGCTATGAGGAGTTCAAAGGTGAAGTGCCTGAGAGGCAGAGAGGTTCTCTAGTTGCTTTTGAGAGCGGAGAGACTACAACCTATGGACTGTACAATGCTCAAGAGAGAGGCGACTTGTTCATTGGACCGGGAGTGCAGATATACGAAGGAATGATAGTTGGAGAAAACGCAAAATCCGATGATATAGAAGTTAATGTCTGTAAGAAAAAGCATGTTACCAACATGAGAGCTTCAGGTACTGATGAAGCTTTAAGGCTAACACCCTTTAATGACATGAGTCTTGAGGAGTGCTTGGAATTCATTGCTGCAGACGAACTGGTAGAGATAACCCCTGATTCAATAAGACTGAGAAAGAGAATATTGGACAGCAGCCTAAGGGCAAAAGCCAGCAGAGGTAAATAAACACAATAAAATACATGCACCTTTTGTCGTAAATATGGCAGAAGGTGCATTTCTTTGATAAAGGTGCCCATTCTTAACCTTGTCAAAAGATGTTGTACATTATATAATTAACTATATAATATGCAAAATAGTCTTAACGTCGAATATACGAAAGAAGTGTTGCGATATGAAGGTCAAACTAAAATTCAACATATTTAGATTTCTATTTTTCTGCTTGATACTTTCTCTTGCTGCCGGATATTTTTATTACAACACTGGCTTGGAGGCTGTCAGCAAGGAAGCTGGCTCTGATGCCAAGGTTATCGTCATACCAAAGGGCAGCAGTGTTAAGTCTATATCAAAATTGCTTGAGAATGAAAAGGTTATAAAAAACGGCTTGGTATTTGAGTTGTATTGTAAGTTGAATAAAAATGCAGACAAGATAAAAGCGGGAAAGTACAGCATCAATAAATCCATGGATGTGCCTGAAATAGTTGGGGTATTAGTATCAGGGAATGCACTTATAGATACTGTGAAATTCACAATTCCCGAAGGCTATAACCTGACCCAGATAGTGGAAAAGTTAAATGGTCTTGGAGTTGTAAGCTCTGAGAATATAGAAGCTGCTTTGAAAGCCAAAGGCTACGGGTATGCTTTTATTGGACAAATCCCTGAAAGAGAAAAGAAATTGGAGGGATATCTGTTCCCCGACACATATGAGATTTATAAGGATACTACTGCTGAGGCGATAGTAGACAAGCTTTTGGGGCGCTTTGATACAGTTTTTACTGAGGAGTACAGGAACAGGGCAAAAGAGCTCAATATGACAATAGACCAGGTAATTACTCTGGCATCTATTATTGAGAGAGAAGCCAAGCTGGATAAGGACAGAAAGCCCATATCAGCAGTATTCCACAACAGATTAAGAAAGAAGATGATGCTTCAAAGCTGCGCCACAGTCCAATATCTTTTCCCGGAACAGAAGGAAGTATTGACTTATAAGGATTTGGAGATAGAATCACCTTACAATACCTACAAGTATATAGGCCTGCCTCCCGGACCTATTGCGTCACCTGGGCAGAAGGCTATAGAAGCCGCACTTTATCCTGAAAACGTGGACTACCTTTATTTCGTTGCAAAGGATGACGGTTCCCATATTTTCACAAAAACCTATAATGAGCATCTGAATGCTCAGAATAAAATGAAAAAATAAGTCAAAAAATATAAACTATTAGAATCACTAAAATACATGGCCCAATCCATGTATTTTTTATGGAATAGGAAAGCGGTGAGTTCCTTCACGAAGGGGTGACATTTTGACAAATATAAATCATGACTATATCGACAATTATCTGCTGGGTATGATACCTGAAAGCGGCGGAATACTAAAGGAAATGGAAGATTACGCGAAAGAGAACCATGTGCCTATCATTACCAAGGACATTGCAGGCTTGCTTTCAGTTATAATTAAGTCTTCAAAGGTTAAGTCCATTCTAGAGGTAGGCACGGCTATAGGGTATTCTGCAATACATATGGGCCTCTGTGCAGGGGAGGGTTTTTCAATTACAACAATTGAAAGAAACCAAGAGTCAGCTGCAATGGCGGCAACCTTTATCAAGAGAGCAGGCATGGAAGATAACATTAGAATTATAACAGGTGATGCCGAAGAACTGCTTAAAGATGTTTCCGGCAGTTTTGACATGATATTTGTGGATGCAGCTAAAGGCCAATATATGGATTTCATGAAGGACAGCATAGGCAAGCTTAAGACTGGTGGACTATTCGTATGTGATAATGTACTTTTCAGGGGTATGGTAGCAGAAAGGAGCCTGCTTATCAGAAGGAAAATCACTATTGTAAAAAGGCTCAAGAAGTTTCTAAGCTTCATTTCCTCCTGTGAAAGCCTGCAGACAACGATAATTCCCATGGGTGACGGCATGTCCATAAGCTGCAAGCTTAAGGAGGTAGAATTCAGTGAATAGACCTGAAATACTTGCCCCGGCGGGCAATTTGGAAAAACTCAAGATGGCGATTATATACGGAGCTGATGCAGTGTATATAGGCGGTGAAAAGTATGGTCTTAGGGCAGCCGCCGGGAACTTTACCATAGATGGAATAAAAGAGGGCGTGGATTATGCCCATGCTAAGGGTAAGAAGCTTTACATAACAGTAAATATAATCCCGCATAATGAAGATCTGGAAGGACTCCCTGAGTACCTGAAGGAGCTTTCTAATACAGGCGCAGATGCACTTATAGTATCAGATCCAAGCATAATAATGATTGCCAAGGAAGTTATACCCGACATGGAGCTGCATCTCAGCACTCAGGCCAGCAACACCAACTATAAGAGCAGCTCCTTCTGGCACAGCCTTGGAATAAAAAGAATAGTATTGGCTAGGGAGTTGAGCTTTGATGAGATAAGGGAAACTATAAGCAAATCTCCGAAGAGCTTGGAATATGAAGTTTTTGTACATGGGGCAATGTGTATGTCTTACTCCGGCAGATGCCTCCTAAGCAACTATATGGTAGGCAGGGATGCCAACAGGGGTGAATGTGCACAGCCCTGCAGGTATAAGTATTATCTGATGGAAGAAAAGCGTCCCGGACAGTATATGCCTGTGGACGAGGATGAAAGAGGAACATACATATTCAACTCCAGGGACCTTTGCATGATAGAGCACATTCCCGAGCTTGTGGCTTCGGGAATAAGAAGTCTTAAAATCGAGGGAAGAATGAAAAGCTCATACTACGTAGCATCTGTTGTGCGAGCATATCGATTGGCTTTAGACAGCTATATGGATAATCCGGAGAACTATGAGTTCAAAAAGGAATGGTTGGATGAGCTTTCCAAAGCCAGCCATAGGGAATTCGGAACCGGCTTCTTTTTTGGCAAGCCCGATGCAAAAGGTCAGATCTATGAGTCCAGCGCTTATGTCAGGGATTATGCCTTTGTCGGCCTGGTGCAGGACTATGACCGGGATACCGGTATTGCCACTGTGGAACAAAGGAATAGAATGTTTGTTGGAGATGAAATAGAGGTTATAGGACCCCATAGGCAGCTTTTCACTCAGAAAATAGATAAAATGTGGAATGACCAGGGGGAAGCAATAGCATCAGCCCCGCATCCGCAGCAAATTGTAACCATAAAAATGGAAGAGCCTGTTGAAAAGCATGATATATTAAGGAGGGAGCGTAAAGATGGTGAGTGAGGGACGAAGCAAAAAACCTCTGGTGGTTGGTATAGCAGGGGGAACCGGTTCAGGCAAAAGAACTGTAGCAAGGGCCATTTTAGAGAGCATACCGGAGAGAAACGTAGCAATAATTGAACAGGATTGCTATTACAAGGATCAGAGCCATCTGCCCTCAGAGGAACGGGTGAACGTAAACTATGATCACCCTCTGGCCTTTGATACCGGCCTTCTTATTGAGCATGTGGAGAAGCTTATTAGTGGACAAGCTATAGAAAAACCTCAATATGACTTCACTGTACATAATAGAAAAAAGCAGTCCTTGCGGGTTGAACCCAGAGACATAATACTGCTTGAGGGGATACTGATACTTGATTCTCCGAAACTTAGAGAGCTTATGGATATAAAGATTTTTGTAGATACCGATGCTGATGTGAGGATTATCAGAAGGATAGTAAGAGATATGAGGGATAGGGGCAGATCCTTAGAATCGGTTATCAGTCAATATATAAACATAGTAAAGCCTGCTCACAATGAATTTTGCGAGCCTACAAAGAGATATGCGGATTTGATAATTCCTGAAGGCGGTTACAACAAAGTGGCTGTTGATATAATGGTAACGAAGGTGAAATCTATAATAGGACTTCATCAATAAATAGACTGAATGAATAACCTCCCACAATCTGACAATACTACATGTATGAGATTGAGGGAGGTTTTGTATTGTCCAGTATTTTTAACATGCTTAAGAAGTTTACTGTATCGGAGCATAAGGACGTAGAAGAAATCAAAAGTGCGGAGCTTCATACCCTACCGGGAACGAGACTCTATAGAAAAAATAACTATATGATAATTCACAAGAAAAGACTTCAAATAATAGGTATTTCTTTTATTTTTATATATGCGCTTCTGCTGTCAAGACTCTTCTTCATTCAGGTTTACCAGGGAAAGGAGTATACGCGCAAGGCTGTTCAGCAGAGAATGGTGTACATACCCATTTCCACCAATAGAGGAATAATATATGATAGAAACCTTATACCTATAACTGACAGAGAGGTCAAGAAAATAGTCATTGCATATCCAGACTATGTGTATGATAAAAAATCTTCAATTGAGACCATCTCAAAGGCCTGCGGCATTTCCAGGGAAATTGTTGAGAAAAAGATGGATGGAACACAGGATACCGTGGAATTCATATGTGAGATAAAGCAGAATGAACACTTATCCTTGATTGACAGCGGCAGGCTGAAGGGAGTCATTTCTGTAGAAAAAAGGCTAAGGTATGGTGAAGACAATATCGCAAAGCATATAGTAGGTTATACAGGAAAGACAGATAAATTGGGTCATATGGGTATTGAAAAGAGCATGAACAGCTACATCGAGGGCAGCGGCAGCGACAGCATTGCGGCAGTAGTTGACAGCAGCAAAAATATTATTCGTGGTCTTGGCTTCAGGAAGGTAGAAGCACCAAAGGATGGGCTAAGTTATAGTTTGAAACTTACTCTCGATTACCATGTACAGGATATAATTGAAAAGGCTTTGGAGGACAATGAGATACAAGGCTCTATTGTTGTTATGGATGTGAGTAGTGGTGATATATTAGGCATGGCTAGCAAGCCTGACTTTGACCAGAGCAATGTGGACAAATATATAAAAAGCAGCGGCAACGAGCTTATAAATCAATCTGTATGGCAGTTTGACCTTGGTTCGATATTCAAAACAGTTGTGGCTGCTGCTGCAATTGAAGGAAACTTGGTAGACAGTGATGAAAAGTACAAATGTGAAGGTTATATCGATGTAGGGAGCAACAGGATAAAATGCTCCACCTATAAGTCCCATGAGGGCAGGGAGATAGATATGAAGGAAGCCTTTGCCCTATCCTGCAATACTGCATACATAAAGATAGGAACAAAGATTGGTGCTGAAAAGATTCTTGAGATGGCTGAAAAGCTGGGGTTTGGGCAAAAGCTGTGCTTTACAATCCCCGAAGAAAAAGCGGGCTATCTGCCGACAGTGCAGGAGGATGGAATTGGCAATATCTCCATAGGCCAGGGGAAAATACAAGCAACACCTCTTCAGATAACCTCAATGATGGCAACCATTGCAAACAATGGTATCAGGAATGATCCTAGGCTGGTGGATGAGTTAATAACTGATAAGGGGCTTACAGTAAAGAAGATGGATAAGTCAAGACCGCCATTCGTCTTGAACCCGATAACCTCCAAGCTATTAAAGGATATGCTTCATGAGGTCACCTTGACAGGTACGGGAAAACAGGCGAATATGGATGAACATGGAGGAAGCTGCGGTAAGACCAGCTCGGCACAAACCGGAATAGATGCCGGGGAAGTTGTGCATGGATGGTTTGCGGGCTATGTCCCCTATGAGAAGCCTAAGTATGCCATAACTGTATTTGTATATAATGGGCAATCGGGAGGCGGTGCGGCTGCTCCAATTTTCAAGGAGGTAGCCACACAGATATTGGAGGTAGTGAAAAGGTAACAAGCTTATTTACATAAAATTTTTTATGTTCTATAGTAAAACATGCACACTTTCAAAAGGATAATCATATTATCTTAGTAGGCGAAGTTTTCCGTTGTATAAACCTGTGCAGACTACTGGCGAAATTTTCAGATATGAGTTTATATTAGGCAAACTTCTTAAAATTTGGAGGTGTGCTTCTTTGCTGCTCTTTATTGCCTCTCTAGTAATAACCACAATAAAGGACATATGCTTACTTTTCGGCTATATTCAGAACGTCAATTCATTTCCGCAGCCACTATCAGCAGATGAAGAGCAATTTTATCTTGGGGAGTACAGAAACGGTAACGAGGATGCAAAAAATATACTGGTAGAGAGAAATCTCAGACTTGTGGCCCATATAGTCAAAAAGTATGTAAACACAGGCAGAGAGATTGACGATTTGATATCTATAGGTACTATCGGATTAATAAAAGCCATAATAACCTTCGATGGAGACAAGGGCACAAGGCTGGCTACCTATGCCGCCAGGTGCATAGAAAATGAGATACTGATGACAATCAGAGCTTCGAAGAAAACGAAAACAGAGGTGTCACTTCATGATCCAATCGGAATTGACAAGGAAGGTAATGAGATAAGTCTGATTGATATATTGGGAAGTGATTCGGACATAATACTAGACGAGGTAGAGCTGAAGATACAGATAAAAAAGCTGTATCAAAGAATGGAAACAGCCTTGAAAAAAAGAGAAAAGCTGGTTCTTGAGCTAAGGTACGGATTGCAGAACGGTATCAGCAAGACCCAGCGGGAGATAGCTGATATGCTTGGAATTTCTAGATCCTATGTATCAAGAATCGAAAATAGAGCCATTAAGAAGTTGTACAAAGAACTTTACAGCGAGAATATGTAACAATAGTATTTAAATCGCTGAATTGATATGAATACAAAAGAAAAAGCTGATATAATATTATTATATTATAAAAAATTGAGGGTTAATATGAAAAACAAATTAAAACCGGATTTGTACTTAAATACAGTATATGAATTGGACACAAGAGTATTAAAGACCCAAGGCATAACGGCGATAATAGTGGATATCGATAATACTCTTGTTTCATGGGATACAAAAGTTCCTGATGAAAAGGTGAAAGAGCTTATATGCAAGCTGGGAGCAGAAGGTTTTAAGATATGCATATTATCAAACAACACTAGACGAAGGGTGGAAGAGTTCAATAAATGCTTGAAGCTGCCTGCGATACATAAAGCAATCAAACCCAGTAAATTCGCTTTTAGAAAAGCAATGAAGCTAATGGGTTCTGAGGCGGAGACCACTGCGGTAATAGGCGACCAGCTTTTCACAGATGTGCTGGGAGGCAACCGCCTGGGAATATTCACAGTTCTTGTGTCACCAATAAGCGATAAAGAGTTTATTTGGACCAGAATTGTCAGAATGCTGGAGAAATCTGTACTTAAAAAAAATAATGTGATAAAAAATAAAATTTGCTAAATTCCTGCCGCATAAGCAGGAATTATTATTTGTTATGTCGAATTATAATCCTTTAATGAATATACATAAGGGGGATTATAAAATGGTTGAGAGAATAAAAAATAAAAAAGGTTTTACTATCATCGAGATAATGGTAGTTATTGCCCTGATAGGCATACTGGCAGCAGTGCTGGTGCCTAAGTTCACAGGAATCAAGGAGACAGCAAAGAATGCTGGCATGCTTACAAATGCGAAGATGGTTGAAGCCTATGTAGCAAGTCAAATTGATGGTTATGCTGTAGCTGACGCAGATGATTTAGAAGATGCAATTGAGGCTCAGTTTGGTGATGGTAATAACCCATTGGCCAATCCATACACAGCTGTAGAAGATGGCGATAATATTAATGTTTCGGTAGTGGACGTAGGTGATTATGCAAGTTCAGGTACTTCAGGTACCGTTTATGTAGTAATTGATGAAGATACATTAGAGACTTACATCAATGGATTTGACAATAACGCGTCCGAATTAAAAGCTACACAAAGAAAATTAACAAAGTAATCTAATAGCAAAGCAAAAGGCTTCAATAAAATGAAGCCTTTTTTCAAATTATATTGCTTGGTTTCTTTAGGGGGGATATATATGGATATGAACAGGAGAAGAAGGCTGGGGGATATGCTGCTTGAAGCTCAGAAGATTAGTTCTGAGCAGCTTTCTGCTGCCCTTGATGTGCAGAAGAGTACGGGAAAAAAGCTTGGAGAAGTACTGATTTCAGAAGGCTTCATATCTCAGGAGGACATAATAAAATTACTTGAGACACAGCTGGGTATCCCCAGAATGGATATGAGGAGGTTCTTAATAGATCAGAAGTCTGTAAAGCTTGTACCGGAAAATATCGCCAGGAAGCATGAGCTTATAGCTGTACAGAATGATGGAGTATTTATAACCGTCGCCATGAGTGACCCCCTTAACTATTTCGCCCTTGATGACGTTAAGATGGCATCAGGAATGGATGTAAAACCTGTAATAGCAACTCGTGACGATATATTAGCCTCAATAGAACGATATTATGGCGGAAGAGCTGCAGAAAGAGCCGTAGCGGATTTCAAGAAGGAATACAGGCTTCTGGAAAAAGAAGCTGAGACAATAAAAGAGACTGATGTTAGCAGTGCTCCTACTGTAAGGCTTGTAACCTCAATAATTGAGCAGGCTGCAAGAATAGGAGCAAGTGACATACACATAGAAGCTTTCGAAAAGGAAGTCAGGGTACGGTTCAGGGTCGACGGTGTATTGCAGGAAATGATGAGAATGAGCAAACAGACACTGCCTGCTATTGTCACCAGAATTAAGATACTTTCCGAAATGAATATAGCAGAAAAAAGGCTGCCCCAGGATGGCAGGATAGAAACCCAGGTGGACGGAAAGGATATTGACCTGAGAGTATCAACTCTCCCTACGATATATGGAGAGAAGATAGTGATAAGGCTGCTGAACAAGTCCTCCTTCCTTTATTCCAAGGAAGAACTGGGACTTAGTGGTGAAGATATAAACAAATTCAACAGGATAGTGTCCAACCCATATGGGATAATACTGGTTACAGGTCCTACGGGAAGCGGTAAGTCAACTACGCTTTACAGCATATTGACTGATCTGAACGATTCGAAGAAGAATATTATAACGGTGGAAGATCCGGTTGAATACACGATTTCAGGAATAAACCAGGTGCAGGTCAATGTAAAGGCAGGACTTACCTTTGCTAATGGCTTAAGATCCATTTTAAGGCAGGACCCGAATATCATTATGATTGGTGAAATAAGAGATGGTGAGACAGCAGAAATTGCCGTAAGATCTTCACTTACAGGACATCTTGTATTAACAACCCTTCATACAAATGATGCTCCGGGTGCAGTTACCAGACTTGTAGATATGGGTGTTGAACCCTTCCTGGTATCCTCTTCACTGATTGGTGTAATAGCTCAAAGACTGGTAAGAAAGATTTGCACCAGCTGCAAGGAGGAATACAATGCTGACGAATGGGAGAGAAGACTCCTGATGTACAACTATAACATGGATGAAAATCTTGTGCTTCATAGAGGCAAGGGCTGCCAATACTGCGGAGGCAGTGGTTATAAAGGAAGGATAGCAATTTTTGAGATAATGCCAATTACAAAGAAGCACAGAGCGCTTATAGACAAGAAATGTACAACAGACGAAATAAGAGAGTACGCTGTTAAAGAAGAGGGGATGACTACCCTCAGGGAAAATGCGATAAAGCTCGTATTAGAAGGGATTACCAGTACTGAGGAATTGATGAGGGTAACTTATGAGCAGACATAAAGGGGTGCTTTATATATGGGATTAAGGGAGCTTCTGAGTGCGGCAATAGAAAAAAAAGCTTCTGACCTTCATGTAACAGTGGGGGCTCCTCCGATGCTGAGAATAAACGGCTCATTGTGCCCCTACGGGAACTTGAAGTTGTTTCCTCAGGATGTAATGAAGCTTGTGGAAGAGGTAGTTGAGGAAAAGCAGCTGAAGCAGCTGGATATTAGCGGTGATTTGGATACATCTTATTCTGCGGAGGGCCTTGGAAGATTTAGATTCAATATATACAAGCAGAGAGGAACCTATGCTTTCGTAGCAAGGGCAATACCCTTTTGTGTGCCTGATATAAAAGAATTAGGGCTTCCACCTATAGTCGGAGAGCTTGCGAACATTTCCAAGGGACTGATTCTTGTAACCGGACCGACGGGCAGCGGCAAGTCAACGACTCTGGCGGCAATGCTGGATAAGATTAATAATGAAAGAGACGAGCACATAATCACTTTAGAGGATCCTATAGAATTCCTTCACAGGCACAATAAGTGCATTATAAATCAAAGGGAAATAGGCTGTGATACCAAGAGCTTCGCGGCTGCATTGAGGTCCTCCCTCAGGCAGGATCCTGATATTATACTAGTTGGTGAAATGAGAGACCTGGATACTATTTCTACTGCACTTACTGCAGCAGAAACTGGACATCTGGTATTGTCCACCCTCCATACCGTAGGAGCGGCTAAGACTATTGACAGGATAATAGATGTATTTCCTCCACATCAGCAGTCGCAGATCAGGGTTCAGCTTTCAACAGTGCTGCAGGCGGTGGTATCACAGCAGCTTATACCAAGGACTGACGGAATGGGAAGGATTGCTGCAGCTGAAGTGATGATAGCAACCCCTGCCATTAGAAATCTTATACGTGAAGGCAAAAGTCATCAGATAGCTTCTTCCATTCAGACTGGAAGCAAATATGGCATGCAGTCTATGGATGCGGCAATAAATAATCTATACAGAAGAGGCGTCATTACGGAAGCAGATGCATTGCTGCACGCGCTGGATTCCGAGTTGGTGCTTAAACTCAGTTAATAAGGAAGTGAGTCAATGGCCTACTTTATTTACAGATCAGTGGATTCAAAAGGAAAAGTTATAAAAGGCAGCCTGGAGGCTATTGATGAAGCTGCTGCTTTATATAGCATAAAGCAAAAGGGCTTGATTCCCTTGGAGATAAATGTTGATAATGACTTCAGCCACTGGCTGAGGAAAGTGAACTATAACAAGGTGCCTGTAAAGGATATCGCAATACTTTGCAGACAATTTGCTACTATTCTTACAGCTGGAGTTACTGTGCTTTCAGCAATAGACATGCTTAGGAAGCAGGCCACCAATAAGGTGCTTCGTAAGGCAATAGATTCTGCTTTTGAGGATCTTCAGAAAGGAAGGACTCTTTCCCAGAGCCTAAGAGCAAGTGAAGGTGTTTTTCCGGAGCTGCTTGTAAGCATGATTGAAGCAGGAGAGCTTAGCGGTACTTTGGACAGTACCATGGGAAGAATGGCAATTCATTATGAGAAGGAAAGCTGGATAACCCAAAAGGTAAAGGCTGCTATGACTTATCCCATGGTGCTTTTGTCAGTATCTGTGCTTATGATTATTTTTATGGTGTATTTCATACTGCCTAACTTCGTTACCCTCATAGATACTTCCAATGGTGAAGTTCCGGCACTTACAAAGGCAGTTATGGATATGACAGAGTTTGCCCGTACCAGATGGTATGTGGTTGTAGGAGCATTCATTGCAGTAGCAGCAGCCTTTAAATATATTACTGCAAGAGGAAATGGACGCAGGACATATCACAGAATTCTTCTGCGTGTTCCTGTCTTAGGCAAGGTAATTAGAAGGATAGTCGCTTCAAAATTCACAAGGACTCTGGGTATTTTATTGGCAAGCGGGATATCACTGCTGTCCTCCCTAGAGTCGGTAAGAAATGTTGTGGGAAATGCAATTGCTGAAGAAGCAATCAGCAATGCTCTAACTGCAGTAAAAAACGGGGAAGGATTGGCAGCTCCCCTTGAAGCAACACCGATATTTGATACAATGGTGGTAAAGATGATACAAATTGGCGAGGAAACCGGAGCTTTAGACGAAATGCTCATTAAGACAGCAGATTTCTTCGATTCCGAGGTGGAGGCGGGGCTTACTCAGCTTATGCTTCTCATAGAGCCGGTTATGCTGATACTTATGGGTGCCATAGTTGGTATTATTGTTATTGCCATGTTACTGCCCATGTACAGTATGCTTAACAACCTAGGAGTGTAATTAAATGAACACAGATGCTATAATTGTATATTCATATATATTTTTTGTCGGTTGTTGTATGGGAAGCTTTTATAATATATGCATATATCGGCTCCCAAAGGGGGAGTCCCTTGTGAGACCGCGTTCACATTGTACAAGCTGCGGTCATACTCTTGGAATTTTAGATCTGGTTCCTGTGCTGAGTTACCTGACCTTAAAGGGAAGGTGCAGGTACTGCAAATCTGTCGTATCACCGCGATATATGCTGGTTGAGATTATTTGCGGTATAATGTTCTTAGTAGTTTTTCACTTTTACTATATATCCTTAAAATCGCTGTTATTAGTCACAACATTGAGTATCGGATTGATTGCCGGTTTTATAGCCTTTGATAAGCAACGCAAGTCCGGTAGGAGGAGTAATAATGTTTGATAGATTGTATATTGAGCTTGAGAATGATACCTTGAGATATATTTATGGTTCCATGTCAGGGAAAAAAGTGAATATTAGGAAATGGGGCACAAAAAACCTTCCTGAAGGATGCTTTGCCAATGGCAAGGTAATAGATGAGGCAGAGTTTATTAACTGCTTTACCGAGCTTAGGAAGGATTTGAGAATATTCCGGGGTAAAATTCACTTGACTGTGAATGATGGAAGCTTTATTACGCGTCCTATTGAACTGCCGGTATCTAAGGTAAAGGATATCAATAAGCATCTTTCTTTGGAGGCAGAGCAATACCTGCCCATTAATAAAAACAACTTCCAAGTGGGTTTTCGTGTTATGGAAAGACAAGCAGGGGTTGATGAAGCAGGCAGCAGTGTCATGGTCTCAGCAGGCCCTAAGGAGAGCATAGATAGTATCTTGAAATGCCTTGATAGCTGCAGGCTTGAAGCAAAGGCCATAGACGTTTATCCCAATAATATATCCAGATTGATGAAGGATCTCGAGCAAGAGGATTTCGCTGTTATAGATATGGGAAAGAAAAGCATTAACATCACGATAATAGAGGGCAAGAAGTTCTATATGCATTCATTTCTGCCTGTTAATTTCGAAGCTTTATTTGAAGGCTATTTAAAAGATGAAGGCATTGATGCTGATGAGTTTTGGCGGAAGTATTACTATGGCAGCTATAGCTCTCAATATATTAATGAGGATGAAGATCCGATGGAGAACAGCATAAGAGAAATATTGTCGGGAACACTAGGACAAGTTTCCAGATACTTGGATTATTTTAATTCAAGGCACTTTGGCAAAACAGTTGATAATGTATATGTAATCGGAGAAAACGGAATGTTGAAGGGGTTAAAGGGGATTATGGGAGCCAGCTTCAATACAAAAGTCACAATAGGTCTGGAAGCCTTTGAAACTTTGGACACCATTAGAAATAGGTCATTCCTCCGAGAGCAGATGGGGTATTATGCTATAATTGGAATGATGCTGCGGGGTAAGAGCGTATGAAAGATATAAATCTTATTCCTAGGGAGTATTTAGAGAAGAAAAGAAGACCGCATATAATTACATTAATTGCTATTTCAGCTGCAATCGTATTATCGCTGCTTGCATATTTTTATATTATTCCGTTAAATAATATTCGGGCATTAGAGCAGGAAATAAGTAAATATGATGAGATAGTGACTGATTATAATTTATTAAAGAGTAAGCTGGATAGAATGCTGGAATATGAAGAAGTTATCAAAAAGAAGATAGAATTGCTGGATGAAATAAGCACAACGGAGGTAAAGCCTTCCAAAGTATTTGAACTTGTGAATAGCGCCCTACCTGGTGACGTTTGGCTTACAAATCTGGATTATACCTTTACAAATGTGAGTGTGACTGCAGTAGCGGCAAGTGCCTCCGGCGCTACTGAGTTTTATGTGGAGCTGTCCAAAAATAGTGAATTTAAAGATGTGAAGCTTAGCCAAATAACAAAAGATGAGCAGGGCTATAATTTCACTATCCAATTTTCATTAGGTACAGGAAGTGATAAGAATGAAAAAAATTAAGTTAAGTATAAGAGAAGTGCTGCTTATATCAATACTTGCTGTTGCGGCTCTAATATACGTATATCTGACCTATTTCTTATTTCCCAGCTATCTGAGGATAGGAGAGCTTAATACAGAGCTTATGCTGAAAAAGAAAGTAGTTGCAGAAATGGATGAGGCTCAAAAGCTGCTGAATAGCCTGGATAGCCGTATGGAGAAGAGTAAAGCGCAGATGGAGAAAATGGAGAAAAAGATACCGTATAATATCAGACTGCCTGAACTAGTTGTGAATATAGACAGCAAGATATCCAGCTTAGGTATAGACATAAAATCAATATACATCGGAGATCCGGATACCGCTAATGCGGAATATGACATAGTACCGGTCAGTGTTTCAATGGAAGGCAATTATGACAATATTATGGCTTTTATAAATTATATTGAAAATAATAACAGGAAGTTCATTATTGACAGCTTTGCATTGGCTCCGTTGAAAAGAGCAGAGGATATGCCCTTTGATATTTCCATGAGAACCTTTGTCCTCAAGGATGCACAGAAATCACCTGTTCCTGAGCCTACGGACTATTACTTCTTTAGGCATAATAACGGGAAGGGATATCCCTTCCTGGAAAATGGCAAGGCTCCGACAAAACAGGAAGAGGATCTCTTTGAAGATATAGAAGCGATGCAAAAGAATTTTGAACAACTTGAGGATATTAAGCTTAAGGTAGAAAAGATGCTCCCTAATTAGAATATAATCGGAGATGGTAACTAACATGTATTTATTAGCTATAGCGATGAGCCTTGCTCTGACAGCACTTGCCCTTTGGTTTGTCAGGCGTATTGAGAAAAAGGTGGGCAGCAGCGGTGCTGAAAATAGAGTAAGCCGGGGCTTTACAGTACCCGTATTCATACTATTTTTGATTTCCAATATTTACTTGGCATACACAGAAGAATCGGTTGGAAGCTCCTTGCTCTTGAATTTACTGCTTATGACTGCTGTAGTATCCTCCTTTCAGGACTTGAAATACAGGGAAATAGAGGATGAAGTTCATTTTGTGGCTTTCGGTGCAGGGATAGCAGGGCTAATAATTAAAGGGATAAATCCATTGGATTCTTTTCTTGGGTTGCTGGTAGGAGGAGGAACCTTGCTGGCAATCGCGGTTTTGACAAGAGGGGGTATGGGAGGAGCAGACATAAAGCTAAATGCTGTTTATGGTGTTATACTAGGACTAAAGCTGGCGGTGCTTTCCTTATTTATTGCTTTTGTAGTTGGAGCAGTAATCAGTTTACTGCTAATATTATTCAAAATAAAAGGCAGGAAGGATATAATACCATTTTCACCGTTCCTTTCAATAGGGGCATTGACATCCTTTGCTTTTGGTGGATTTATAATAAATATGTATTTGGGTCTGCTTAAGGGTTAATATAAATTAAGGGGGACTGGAAATGTACAGATTAAAAAATTACATGGAAGAATTGGTTGTTAAAAAGACTGATGACATATTAAAGCTCATGAGTATATGCAAGTGCGAGAAATGCAAGCTGGATATTATGGCACTGGCATTAAATGACCTTCCTGCAAAATATGTAGTCACTGATATGGGAGAGCTTTATACAAAGCTCAGGGAATTGGAGCAGCAATTTGAAGTTGATGTGGAGATGGCTATAATAAAAGCATCAATATTTGTCGGCAAGAATCCAAAGCACAATGTAACAGAATAAGAAAATGGATGTGATTCAAATGCTTAATAGATACATCCGCAATAAAAAGGGCCTGACCCTGGTAGAGGTTCTAGTAGCCTCTGCACTTTTACTGCTTGTTTTCACGGGTTTTATAAATGCATTCTATTATGCCATCAACCTGAGAGTCAACAGTCAGAGCAGGCTGCAGTCCATGCTAAAGGCACAGGCTTGTATTGAGGAAATAAGGGCTTCACGCGGCGAGCATGCCGGTGAGTGGTCGGATATAGGTGAGTTGGAGACCTGGCTTATAGACGTCAAGGACTATACTGAAATTGATGACGGTGAATATGAAAAGGATAATGTGGTTATTATCCTTACAAGCGCTGATGCTGGCATACCGGAGGAGCTGATACCGGTACATATCGAGGTTAGCTATGACGATAAGATGAATGAGGGAAGAGAAAAGTCAGTTGAATTGCAGACCAGGCTCAAGGAATTCTAGAAGTTATATAGAGGTAGTATTATGATATTAAAGCTTTTGAAGGAAAAAAGGGGCTCTGCCTTTTTATATGTGACCTTGGTAGTTTTCATTGTGGTGCTGATGAGCGGTATAATTATCAATATGCTTACTTATGAAATACGGGTCAATAAAATCACTGAGAAAAGGATACAAGCCAAGTATCTGGCTGAAGCCGGGGTGGAGCATGCCATGCTTGGATCAGGGGCTGTAGGCTCAGAGACTGTCACAGATGGAGATGGCAACATTCTCTATGCATACTCCTATTCGACTTCAGGAGGCTCTATAGAAATTACTGCCATTGGATACTTGGAAAACGAGGAAAAAATGAAAATTGAATGCAGTGTCAGAGATGACTCTATTACAGAGTGGATCGAAACAACTCTGAACTGATAAGGTTTGGTGAAGAATTTGAGAGAGTTTAGGATAATTAATAAAAAGGGTTTTACTATATTGGAGATCTTAATTGCTGTTTCTATTTTTGGGGTAATTTCCCTGATGACCTTCAGCGTTATTAACTATGTGCCAAAGCTTGTGAAAACTGAGTCAAGCCAATTCAATGAGAGGACCTATGTCAGAAGGGCAGTGACTGAAATCACAGGAACTATACAGAGCGCAAGCAATATTTCCTCACCATCCTTAGAATTCACCATGCCAAATTCTGATATAGTAGAATATGAATTAACAGGAGAAAATGTAAATAAACTGGTTAACGACGTTCCGCAAAGTTTCATGGAGTCAGTAAAAGAATTCAGTATAACTACTTCAGATAACCGACTTTTTAATATACATATTAAAACAGCTAAAGAAGGAAAAGTTTATGATTTCAAGGTGGAGAAGCGCAACGGAGCAAGCACCAGTATAGATGCGGAAATCAGCACAATTACACCTACAGCTGTAACCTTTGATAAGAATGACTCTCCTCCGCAGGATATTGATATAACTCTGAATTTGAATGGCAATCTTCTAACTGACATCAGGAACGGCACTGATATATTGGATTTGGGGACAGACTATACAATCAGCGGTAATACAGTGACGTTTAAGAAGGAGTATCTTAATACCCAAAGTGGTACAATTCAAATCGTTTTTAATGTCACAAACGGAGTAGACCCTAAATTGACAGTACAAATCATAGAAAAAAGCTCAGGCTATAAGATTGAAGGGAATTCCTTCGCGGATGACCTGGTGAGGATGGAGTATCCGGGGAATCTGTTAATTGACCCCTACGATGACAAATGGGTTATTACTGTCACAAATGCTACAGTAGAAGACGAGGACGAAATAGACAGCAATGACCTTAAGATTGAAGGACTTCCTGGAGGAATCAACTTTGAGGCTGCAAGAGGAGCGGGAAACACAATTGTCATTACCTTGTCAGGATCAACCTCAGCTCCTGTCGCAGTAACCAGGTCTATATGGGTTGAAGTAAAGGCCTCAGCAGTAACTGCAGTAGCCGGAGTAACCGCATTAAATTCAGACCCTATAGAAGTAATTCTCCTTCCGGGAGCAACTTTCGCGTCACCGGAGCACAATCTACTCTTTACTAATGAGGTTTATTTCAAGAATGATGTTGAAATTACAGGAGATATAGTAATAGGCCGCAACAGGAGCATGACTGAATTAGGAAATAACACTAAAATTAATGGATATATATATGCCGATTCCAGCATCACTGTTAAGAACGATGCCGTTTTTGGCAAACCTGATAAAAAGATGAAGATATTTGTTAAGGGATCAGTGGATTTTCAGAATAAAGCGAAGTTATATGGAGATATTTTCTATAGAGACAGTTTTCACTCAAAAAACGAATTTGAATTATACGGCAATAAAGTAAAAACGGCAGTGGAAATACCTGAATTAACGTTACCGGAACCGAGATCTGAGGAATGGTATGAGAATAACGGATATACAATGGTCGACAATCAGTCGCAGAAGGTGACCTTTAAGAGTAATGGCAAGTATTATTTCAGAACCGAATATGAATTAAAAGGTGTGAATAATGTACTGGATAATGTCACATTTGTGGGCAAAGATAATATTAAGTTTGAAACACATTTTACAGGCAGTGGCATTATCTTTGCTCCATATGGTGAGATATACTTTAAAAACGGAGTTACATTTACCGGCATGTGTGTTAGTGAACGTACTGATCTTCAGACCGACAGCAAGCTTATATTCAAGAGATATGCCGAACTGCCATTTGATTAATATATTCAAATTCATCTAAGAAGGAGCGAAATATGATACTATTTGGACCATCGGGAAACTCGGATATTTTTTATGAAGAGGGCTACAATAGCTCCCTTGAAATGCCTGAATGGCTTAAAAATATGGAGCTTGATGCTTATGAATACTCCTGTGCCAGAGGAGTAAAGATAAAACAGGAGATGGCACAAAAGCTTGGGGAAATAGCAAAAGAAAACGGTATTACCCTAAGTGTGCATGCCCCCTATTATATCAATCTAGCGTCAGAGGATCCACACACTATAGAAAAATCCTTCGATTATATTACCAAGACTTCCAGAATTGCTGAGCTTATGGGAGCTGCGCGGGTTGTTGTGCACCCGGGATCATTGGGTGACCTTTCAAGGGAAAGAGCCTTTGAGAATATCAGGAGCAATCTCTATAAGGTATTGGAAATATTGAAGAAAAAGAGCATTAAGGTATCCTTATGCCCAGAGACTCTGGGTAAAAAGAATCAAATGGGTACGCTGGATGAAATATTAGAGCTTTGCCTTCTTGACGAATCCCTGATACCAACCCTTGATTTTGCACATCTTCATGCAATAAATGCAGGCGCCCTGAAAAAGAAAAGTGACTATGAAAAGGTATTCGACAGACTCTTCACTGTTCTTGGGGAAGAGAGAGGGAAAACCATACATATACATTACAGCAGGGTTGAGTTTACAACGAAGGGTGGAGAAAAGAAGCACTGGACCTATGATGATATTGAGTATGGGCCTGAGTTTGAGCCTTTAGCGGAGTGTCTAATTGAATATGGTGTATCTGCTACGATAATCAGCGAGTCTAGAGGTACTATGGCGGAAGATGCTCTTAAGGCAAAAAAAATATATAATAGAATAGCAGAGGAACACTTGTCTGCTCTGGAAAATTTATGATAATATTAAACTGATTGTAGTGTGGAAATTATGCTGAATATTTTGTATTGGGATTGGTGAATATGCTTAAATTACTTGTAATTAACGGCCCTAACTTAAATATGCTGGGTGTACGGAAGAAAGAGATATACGGAACGATGTCACTGGAGCAGATAAACCAAGAAATAAGTAAAGAAGCAGTGAGTCTTTCTGTAGAAGTATATTTCTACCAGTCAAATATTGAAGGTGAGCTTGTAACCAAGATACAGCAAGCCCTAAATGTTTATTCCGGCATTATTATCAATCCGGGTGCATACAGTCATTACAGCATAGCTATTAGAGACGCTCTGGAAGCTGTTGAACTTCCATGTATAGAGGTACATATATCTAACATTTATACCCGGGAGGAATTCCGGCATAAATCAGTTATTGCTCCAGTCTGTACAGGACAGATATGTGGACTGGGATATAAAGGATATATTCTGGCTCTTAAAGGGGTCGTAGATTATTTGAGAGGGGTTTAGACTTATGAAGGAAAGGGTTAGTAGTTTAAGACAGCTAATGTCGGAAAATAGATTGGATGGAGTATTCGCTTACTCACATGAGAACAGGAGATATATAAGCGGTTTTACAGGCTCTACAGGCTACATTGTAATAGGAAAAAACATCACTGAGTTTATAACGGATTTTAGATATATGGAGCAGGCAGCACTGCAGTGCGAAGGATTTGAGGTAGTAATCCAAAGCAACACCCTTATGGAAAAGATTGCAGAAGCCTTGAGAAAAGATGGAATAAAAAGACTGGGTATTGAAGATGATTTTATGACTGTGGGCTTTTGCGAGGATTTGAAGAGAGCCTTGCCTGGAATCGAACTTATACCTGCAAGAAGCTTATTTTCTAAGCTGCGTGTGATAAAGGATGCTTCTGAGATTGCGAATATCAGAAAAGCAGCAAACATTGCAGATGAAGCCTTTATGCATCTACTAAGCTTTATAAAACCGGGAATGCGCGAATCAGAAGTAGCTTTGGAGCTTGAATACACAATGAAGAAAAAAGGTGCGACCGCTACCTCCTTTGATTCTATCGTAGCTTCCGGTGTTAGGTCATCATTACCACATGGAATTGCTTCAGAAAAAATAATCGAAAATGGAGAATTCTTGACACTTGATTTCGGTTGCGTTTATAATGGATATTGTTCAGATATGACAAGAACAGTATTTATTGGTAAACCAACAGAAAAACACAGAAGGATATATGATATCGTGCTTAGAGCACAGGTCGAGGCTTTTAAAGGCATAAAGCCAGGGGTTTCAGGCAAATCAGTAGACAAAATTGCGAGAGATATCATTACAAATGAAGGCTATGGTGAATATTTTGGGCATGGCTTAGGTCATGGAGTAGGACTTGCAGTGCACGAGGATCCAAGACTTAGCATATTGGGTGAAAATATTCTAGAAGCAGGAATGATTGTAACGGATGAGCCGGGTATTTACATCCCCGACTTTGGCGGTGTGAGGATTGAGGATCTGGTGCTCGTAACAGAGACCGGAGCAGAATCTCTCAGCAAATCACCAAAAGAACTAATAGAATTATAGGTTTGTGTATATCATTTCGCAAAATTTAAAACAATTACTATAGAGAGTTTTTTTTGCGATTAATATATTAATAATAAAACACATGGAGGGATATCATTAATGTTATCAGCTGGTGAATTTAGAAAAGGGTTAACATTTGAAATGGATGGGAATATTTATACAATTATAGATTTTCAGCATGTTAAACCAGGTAAGGGTGCTGCATTTGTAAGAACAAAAATGAAGAATATCATAACAGGAGCAGTAACTGAAAGAACCTTCAATCCGTCAGATAAGTATCCAAAAGCTCACATTGAAAGAAAAAGCATGCAGTTTTTATATGAAGACGGTGGCTTGTACTACTTCATGGATAATGAAAGCTATGAGCAGATACCGCTCAATCATGAGCAGGTTGAAGATGCTATTATGTATCTTAAGCCCAATGATACAGCTAATATAAAATTCTATAAGGGTGAAGCCTTTTCTGTAGAGCCTGAAAACTTTGTAGAAATGGAGATAACTCACACTGAGCCGGGTTTCAAAGGCGATACTTCTACTGGTGCAACCAAACCCGCTACTGTTGAAACAGGCGCAACACTTAATGTTCCTTTGTTTATCAACATAGGTGATAAAATTAGGATAGATACGAGAACCGGAGAATACATGGAAAGAGTATAACACCCTAAGGTAATTTCTGGATAATATGCAGTCCATGTAATGCATATAGAAGTTAATACTGGAGAGAATACTTAGAGTAGTAAAAATAAAGGAGGAGTACATATGGAATACTTGTACGAAAGAGTAGCCTACCTGAAGGGTCTGGCAGAAGGGATGAAGGTGGATGAGTCAACAGATCAGGGCAAGTTAATCTCTAAAATTATAGATGTATTAGGTGATTATGCGGATGCTATCAATGAGCTTAGTGAAACACAGAATGAGCTTGATGAGTATGTAGAAGCAATAGATGAAGATCTCTCAACTTTAGAGGATGACCTGAACTATGATGAAGATGACGAAGATGATGAGTTTGAAGATGATGAGGATTATGACTATATCGAAGTTGAATGTCCTCACTGCAAGGAATTCGTTTATCTTGACGAGGACCTGGTAGAAAGCGGAGAGCAGATTGTCTGCCCAAACTGCCATGAACCTATAGAATTTGAAATCGAATGTGGCTGCAACTGCGGTCATGATCACGAATAATCAATAACAAAACTACAGAAGAAGACTCAATTGGATCCTATGATTCAATTGGGTCTTTTTTTTTGCCTTAGTAATTATTTTAGATAAGCTGTCATATCTATAGAACAAATCAAAATTTGTACAAAGGACAGGATGTACATATGAATAATGAGATAAAAATATTGGAGGTTATGGACTACTTGCCAATGCATATTAGAAACATGGTAAGAAAGCTTCCATATACTGTTCTTTCCGGTATTGAGGAAATCAGGCTTAGGCTGGGAAAGCCTTTAAGCCTTACTGGCAGCAGTGCAGAGATATTTCTCGGCATGAATGGAAAGGTTGAAGCAGCTGGAAATGCTTATCTTGTAACAGAGGATGACTTGAAATGTTCACTGCAAATGGCATGCAACTTCTCAATGTACTCTGTGGAGGAGGAATTGCGGAACGGCTATGTTACTGTAAGCGGCGGACATAGGGTGGGCTTATGCGGGCGATCAGTTATAGAAAATGGCAAGGTAAAGACATTGAAAGATATTAGCTATATGAATTTTAGGGTAGCTAAGCAAATTATTGGCGCTTCAGATAAAACCATAGGGTACTTGATTCGTTCTCCTGATGATATTTACAGCACACTGATAATATCACCGCCCCAATGCGGAAAGACCACCTTGCTGAGAGACCTTGTCAGAAGGCTCAGCTCCGGGAGCGAGGAGCATCGCTTCAGGGGAATGAAGGTCTCTTTAATCGATGAGCGTTCAGAAATTGCAGCTTGCAGCTTTGGAATACCTAAAAACGATGTAGGTATAAGGACGGATGTACTGGATGGATGTCCAAAGGCTGAGGGAATTATTATGATGATAAGGTCAATGTCTCCTGAGATTGTAGCTACTGACGAAATAGGGAGGCGAGAAGATGCTGATGCGATAACTGATGCTGTGAATGCAGGGGTGAAGGTTGTTACCACAATACACGGCAGCAGCATTGGGGACTTCCTGAATAAGCAGGATCTCAGCAAAATACAAAGAGGTATATTTGAAAGGTATATAGTACTAAGCAGGAATAACGGAGTGGGCACTCTTGAGAATGTGTTTGACGGGAAATACAACATATTATATGAGAGAAACCATAAAAGAGGGGATTAAATTGCTTATTAAAATTATTGGTGGCTTACTGATTATTTCAGCCAGCGGCCTTTTAGGAATAGTCTTTTCAAACAGGCTTTCTTTGCGTCATAAAGAACTGAATGACCTAAGAAGGTACATGCAGATGCTTGAGACTGAAGTAACTTATGGTGCCACACCACTGCCTGCAGCACTCAGGAATATTTCAAACAAAGCAGAGGGTATGCTATGCAGATTTTTTAGCTTTATTTCAGACAGCCTGACAGACAGAAGCTTTTATACAATAAGAGATGCATGGACTTATGGAGCAGATGCTGTGCTTAAGCAGTCCTCCTTAAAAAGAGCTGATATTGAGCTTATAAAAAGCTTTGGAAACATTCTTGGCAGCTCTGACAGGGAGGACCAGAAAAAGCATTTCGAGCTTTTTTACTTGCAGCTCAGGCACCAGGAAGATGCAGCCCTTGAGGAAATCAAGAAGAGTGCAAAAGTATACAGGGATCTGGGTTTCTTAATGGGAATTGCAGTTTTTGTAATTTTTATCTGATTAAATAGCAGAAGGAGGAAATGAAATGGATATTGATCTGATATTTAAAATAGCGGCTATAGGTATTGTAGTAACAGTGCTTAACAGGGTGCTTTATCAGTCCGGCAGAGAGGAAATGGCTATGATGACTACATTGGCTGGTGTTGTTGTTGTTCTAATGATGGTAATAGGCCTTATAAGCAATCTTTTCGACAGTGTCAGAACTATGTTCCATCTTTAGGGTGATATTATGGATATCATGAAAATTGTTATTGTAGGGATAGTAGCGGCAGTTCTGGCGGTGCTGCTGAAAGAGGAAAGACCTGAGATTGCGGTTGTAGTCAGCATAGTCACTGGCCTTGTAATCTTTATTTTTCTAATTACAAAGCTGAACTCTGTCATGTCAGTGCTGAAATATTTTGCAAGCAAAGCCAATATTGATGTATTGTATTTTTCGACGATTTTAAAGGTTATTGCCATAGCCTACATAACTGAGTTCGGTGCCCAGATATGCAGGGATGCCGGTGAGGGTGCCATTGCCTCAAAGGTTGAGCTTGCCGGAAAAGTTCTTATAATGGTAATAGCCATTCCGATACTTGCGGCATTGATGGATATAATGATAAAAATCATACCTTAATAGTAAAGAGGCACATGCCCTGATGTACGACATTTTAAAAGGGGGATAAACATGCGAAAAAGCATAGTTTTTTTTATGATAATTGTTTTGCTTAACCTGTGTGCCGTTTATTGTGATGACACTGAAGATATTCTGAAGAGCCAGATTGATAATCTAGATATTAGTGAGATTGAGAAGTTTGTTGAAGATATAAATAGGGAATCTGACGGCTTAATACCGGAAGTGAATGTAAAAGAGCTTGTATTAGGTTTGTTTAAAGGCAATACCTTCGAAAACTTCAGGGAACTGGGGAGCGGCATTGCTAGTTATTTTTTCAAGGAAGTAATCAGCAATTTCAGTATACTGGGCAAACTCCTTGTATTGTCCATATTCTGTGCGATACTGCAGAATCTGCATAATGCCTTTGAAGAGGATACTATAGGCAGGTTGGCTTATGGATTATGCTATATTCTGATAATTATTATGGCTGTAAAAAGCTTCAACGATGCAATGAAGATAGGGGTGCAGGCAATTGATACAATGGTAGGCTTCATGCAGGCACTATTACCTACGCTGCTGGCCCTGCTTGCAGCGGTGGGTGGAATTACCTCCTCAGCAGTTTTCCAGCCGCTGCTATTCAGCTCGATAACTCTAATAACAACAATTATTAAGATAATCGTGATGCCGCTTATACTTTTTTCGGCAGTGCTCAGCATACTGAATAATCTTTCTGACTCGATAAACATTTCTAGGCTGGCATCGCTGCTGAAGCAAGTGGCAGTGGGAGCTCTCGGCCTGGTGTTGACAGCCTTTACCGGGGTGATTACAGTACAGGGCATTGCTTCGGCTTCAGTAGATGGAGCAACAATACGGACTGCAAAGTTTGCAGTGGACAACTTTGTACCTATAGTGGGTGGGTTTCTTTCAGACGCCTTTGATGCAGTTGTAAGCTGTTCAATGATATTGAAAAATGGGATCGGCATAGCTGGTTTTCTGATACTGCTTCTAATCTGCAGTTTCCCGCTTATAAAGATGTTTTCGATTGTATTGATTTATAAAGTGACAAGTGCACTAATTCAGCCAATTCTCGACAACCAAATCGTACAATGCCTGAATGACATGAGCAACGCTATGCTTATACTTCTTACTTCTGTAATAGCAGTTGCTGTAATGTTCTTCATGGCCTTGACGGTTATTATGGGCGTCGGCAATATGGCAGTAATGGTCAGGTAGGTGATTAGATGGCTGATTTTTTAAGATCGTGGATATTGGATATAACGGTGATAATTATTTTTGTAATGTTCTTGGACATGATAATGCCCAATAATTCGATGAAGCGCTATATTAATGTAGTGGTAGGGCTTCTTATAATAATAGTAGTTATAAAGCCCTTTGTGCTGGTAAAGGATTATGCAGAAAGCTTCAACAGTGAGTTTTTAGAAGCCTCAAGCTTTGTAGAGCAAGGGGGTGGCCAGGGGAAAAGCGGAGAAATCAGCAAGTTCCAACAGCAGAAAGCAATAGAGATCTTTGAGAATAATATGAAGGGCCAGATAGTGAAGCTGGTTAAGAATAGTACAAAATCTGAATATAAAGCTGTATCTGTTGATTTGGAGCTGGAGAGGAATATTGAAAGTGAAGATTTCGGCAATATTAAGTCTATAGCTGTTAAGCTTAGTGATGACAGAAATGAGGTAATACAGGTAGACCAGATTAAAATCGGCGTTGACGAGGGAATAGTGGAAAATAAAAATGTAATTAATAAAGACAAAGCTGAATATAATTTGAATGATAGCAAGATAAGCAGCGAGATAAAATATGGAATAAGCAAGGCCCTGGGAATCAGCGAGTCGATTGTAAGTGTAGAAGTACAGCAGAAATAATGCAAGGAGGAAAGTATATGAAATTACTTGAGTGGTTAAAGGATAAACTTAAGAAAGAAAATCTCCAAAAGCTTAACTTGTCGAAGAAAACCACAGCAAATCTTATAATAGTATTCTGCTTAGGCTTGGCTTTAATTCTTATTGCAGATTTTTACAATGACATGAGGGCGGGTAAGACAGCTGAAGACGGTATTGATAATGGAGATACACGGATTGAAGAAGGTATTGCAGACAATACAGCACCCAATTATGTGAGAAGTCTTGAGAATGATCTCTCATCAATACTTGGCAAGATACAGGGTGCCGGAAGAGTATCGGTTATGATTACTTTAAATGGTGGAACAGAGATAATTCCTGCAAAGGATGAGTCAATCTCTGACAAAGTAACCAACGAAAAGGATACAAGCGGTGGAACACGGGTAATTAATGAAAAGGCAACAGATGACAACGTTGTATTCACAGCTGCTCAGGGAGGTAATTCCAAGCCTTTGATATTAAAGGAGATAAATCCGGAAATAAAAGGAGTAATAGTAGTAGCCGAAGGCGCGAAGGACTCAAAAGTTAAGCTTAAAATTTCTCGGGCAGTACAAACGGTATTGGATATTCCTGCTTACAGAGTAACGGTATATGAAAGAAATTAAATGAAATATAAATTCAGGGAGGTATAGTCATGCAAGTGAGGAGAAAAAACATCGTAATATGTTCAATGATAATATTGCTGTTTGTTGTTGGGTATGCATACAACAGCTTTACTTCCGAAAGGCTGGCGGATGCAAATCTTGACTTGGATGCGCAAGTAGCAAACACCAATGAAATGCAAACTATGGACCAGAACGATAATGTGGCTAATGAAAAGACAAATGTTGATCAGACTGGAGAGGCAGCTGTCGTAGAGGATAGCAGCAACGAAGCAATAGAGACAGCAAGTGCATCCTTCTTCTCTGAATACAGGCTTGAGAGAGATAAGAACAGAAGCAAGGAAGTCGATATGTGGCAGGATATAATCAATAGTGATAAAGCAGAAGAGAATTTCAAAAACATGGCTCAGCAAGAGCTAGTCAAGATTGTTGCCCTCACAGAAAAGGAAATGATAATTGAGAATCTTGTGGTTGCAAGAGGCTTCGATGATGCACTGGTATTCCTGACAGACGATTCTGCAACAATCATAGTTGATTCCAAAGAGCTTACACCAGCGAATATCGCACAGATTCAAGACATAGTTGTAAGAAAGACCAAGCTGGATCCCAAGGATATAAAGATAATGAAGAAGAACTAAAAAGTGTAGTAATACTATACCTAAGTATGCAAGCTTGAATAAATACGGCATTACTGTATAATATAATAATGGCATATACTTTTTGCGAAAAATATTCATAGACATTCAAAAGTCGCGAAAAGGTTTCAATATAAAACACCATTACATATATTTGTAAATATATTCGGGTTTTGTTATAATTAGTTCATAGATGAAATACTACATACAAGGGGGTGCAGTACTTGGAAAAAGAGATAAAATTAGATAAGTACGGTAATGTAAAGATTGCTGATGATGTAGTCGCAATCATTGCTGAAATAGCTGCAAAGGAAGTAGCTGGTGTTTATGCCATGAGTGGTGGAATAGCAGACAGTATAACTGAGATTCTTGGCAAAAAGAATCCTTCCAAAGGCGTAAAAGTTGAGGTTGGAGAGAAAGAAGCTGCTATAGACCTTTATATAGTTGTTGATTATGGAGTGAGAATACCCGATGTTTCCTGGCAGATACAGGAGAATGTCAAAAAAGCTGTTGAGACTATGACTGGACTAATAGTAGTTGAAGTAAACATACATATTCAGGGAGTGAATATGGAGAAAGAGTCAAAAGACAAAGAGATCAAGGAAGAAGAAGATGAAGGAAAAACAAAATAGACTTTAATGAACTAACCCTCTTTTAATGGCATTATGCTTACAGAGGGTTAGTTTAAATATATGCAAAAGAAGATTATCAGGAGGACATATGAGTAGAAGACTTGCCAGAGAATCTGCAATACAATTTTTGTTCAGTACGGATTTTAATAAAAATGAGAATCTTGAAGAGATGCTTAAGGAATTTTTTGTGACTGCTGAGGAAAACAGTGAGAGTGACCCTCAAGAAGCACTGAACAAAAATGATGTTAGATTTGCAGAGGAAGTTATAAGAGGTACAATAGAGAACCTAGAGCAGATTGACCAGTTAATCCAAAGCAATACTACCGGCTGGGCTAAGGAAAGGATTGCTAAGGTTGATTTGGCAATTTTAAGGCTGGCTATGTATGAGATACTTTTCCGAGAGGATATTCCAGCCAGTGTAGCCATAAATGAAGCAATTGAGCTGACTAAAAAATACAGCACCGATGAATCCGGCGGCTTTGTTAACGGTGTGTTAGGTAAAATTATCAGAGATACCGGCATTAAAACTATATAATAGGTATTGCCTCGGCTAAAGCCTCAAAACAATTAGTGGCAGTGCAGGTGTCACCATGGGTAAGAAATTTCCCTGTGGGCGTGAAATGGACAAGTTATGCAGTGAATATGAAACAAAGGGAATAGAAAGTCCCATAAGTATAGATGGCAGCATTTAAGCTTTTCCGGACGGGAAACCCATGTTCAGAGATTGATTTAAGGAAAGCACTTGGAGGATTAAATGGGTAGTGAGAGAGTTTTCACCGTAACCGAAATAAATACTTATATAAAATATCTGATGCAGAATGACATGCTGCTCTCACATCTCTATGTAAAGGGAGAAATCTCAAATTTCAAGCATCACACCTCTGGGCATGCATACTTCACTTTGAAGGATGCTGATTCAAGGATAAAATGCGTAATGTTCAAGGGGAGTGCTTCCAAGCTGAAATTTGTTCCTGAGGATGGTTGTGCAGTAATACTCAGAGGGTATTTTTCCATTTACGAAAGAGATGGGCAGTACCAACTATATGTAGAAGATATGATTCCTGAAGGGACAGGTTCTCTTTATAAGGCATATGAACAGCTTAAGAAAAAACTTTCAGAGCTGGGCTATTTCGATGATGCCAGAAAGAAAAAGCTTCCCTTTATGCCCCAGGCTGTCGGTATAGTTACATCACCGACAGGAGCAGCTGTAAGGGATGTAATTTCTATAATAAGAAGAAGATGTCCATGTATTAATATATATTTATATCCTGTGCAAGTACAGGGAGCCGGAGCTGAGAATGAGATTGCGGAAGGAATAAGATATTTCAACACAAAAGGCAATGTAGATGTTATGATAGTAGGGCGAGGCGGAGGCTCTATTGAAGAGCTGTGGGCCTTTAACGAGGAAATAGTAGCCAAAGCCATATTTGAGTCCACTATACCGATAATATCGGCTGTAGGGCACGAGACAGACTTTACTATAGCTGACTTTACAGCAGATCTTAGGGCTGCTACACCTTCGGCAGCGGCGGAGCTGGCAGTTCCTGACAAGCAAAGCCTCATGAGCAAGGTAAGCCAATATCAATATGTACTTAATTCATCCATGGCAAATTTTTTAGGCAGCAAGAGAGTGCGAGTTGAGAGGATATCTAAGGATAATGTATTCAGACAGCTGGAGCGGAAAATACTCAACATGAATCAAACCCTTGATGTTCTCAAAAAGTATCTTGATTACAACATGATGAATATACTGAAGGGCAGCAGGAATGATATTGAGAAGTCAGCCGGCAAGCTATTGATATTGAATCCCGAATCTGCCTTGGGCAGAGGTTATGGTATTATAATGAGAAAGAAAGATGGAAAGCTCCTTACTTCAATAAATGAGATGAAGCTTGCAGAAGAGCTTGAGATAAAGCTGAAGGATGGGAAGGCAATAGTGGAAGTAATAGGGCTTGAAAAGCAGCTCTAAGGGTATATATATGAGATAATTTCACAATAATATCATGAAATGGAGAAAAATGATATGAAAGAGAATTTTTCGTTTGAACAGGCCTTGAAGCGGTTGGAAGAAATAGTTGAAGTCCTGGAGGCAGGAAACATTTCCCTGGAGGAATCCATTAAAATCTACCAAGAGGGCATTTCACTTTCAAAGCTATGCTCCGGTATGCTGGAAGAAGCCGAGGGTAAGGTTATGGCTATTATGAATCGCAACGAAGAGCAAATGGAAGAATTCAGCATCAGTTAGTGCCTCGTAGAGTATATCACCTCTAAAGCAGGCGAGGCATCAGACATATGAAGTGCATTTTCAACACTTGAATACAACAAATCAGTTGTGTTAAAAAGCACTAATTCAAGGAGGCATAAAATTGGACTTAAATCAGTATTTGACGGAAAAGAAGCAGTTAATTGAGCAAAGGCTTGATTTATTAGTAGCTAAGGACAGTGAAATACCCGTTATCACAGATGCTATGAGATACAGCCTTTTTGCAGGTGGTAAAAGACTGCGTCCGATACTGGCACTAATGACCTGTGAGGTTTTTAACGGCAGTGAAGAGGAAGTGCTTCCCTTTGCTTGCTGTATAGAAATGATACATACCTACTCCCTTATTCATGATGATTTACCGGCAATGGATAACGACGACTTGAGGAGGGGAAAACCGACAAACCACAAGGTTTATGGTGAGGGCTATGCAGTTCTTGCCGGCGATGCACTGTTGAATCATGCCTTTGAGACTATGACAGGCATTATTGCACAGACTCCAAAGCTTCAATACATTAGGGCAATGGAGCTTATTTGCAAATCTTCAGGGGTGACCGGAATGATAGGTGGGCAATGCATTGACCTATATTCAGAAAACAGGAGTATAGATCTGGATACCTTAAAAAAGATGCATGCCAAAAAGACTGGGGCACTTATTACAGCTTCTATTGCTATTGGAGCAATTCTTTCCAAAGCAGAGGAAGGTGACATAATAAATATTATGGAATATGGCAACCTATTAGGTCTTGCTTTCCAGGTTACAGACGATATTCTGGATGTGTCCGGTTCAACGGAGAAGCTGGGTAAAACCATTAACAAGGATGCAGCGTTTCACAAATCAAATTTTATAAGCTTTTATGGTTTGGAAAAATCCATAAAGATAGCCAAGGAACTAGTTGAAGAAGCTAAGTTAAAGCTTAAAGACTATGGAAGCAGAGGGTATTATCTCAGCGAATTGGCAGATTATATTATTAAGCGGGATAACTAAGTGCTTATGCAAAACGCTTGAGGAGAGGATCATCATTGAATTTTTTTATAGAAATAATGGATAACAAAGTGCTATTGGCCTGCTTTATTGCTTGGTTTATTGCACAAGTACTGAAAATAATACTTACCTTCTACAGTAGTAAGAAAATAGATTTCACAAGGTTTGTAGGCTCAGGCGGCATGCCAAGCTCTCACACCTCCTTTGTTATGGCGCTTTCTACGTCCATAGGAAGGATGTATGGTTGGGATTCGGCTATTTTTGCTGTTTCCTTGTGCTTTGCCTTTGTTGTCATGTATGATGCAGCAGGTGTCAGGAGAGCCGCGGGAAACCAAGCCAGGATATTGAATATAATAATAGAAGACCTGGCACACAATAAGCCGATTGCAAATGAAAGGCTTAAGGAGCTTATTGGGCATACCCCGAAAGAGGTGCTGGCCGGAGCTGTGCTGGGAATAGTGATTGGAAATATTATTGTTTAACATTTTGTAGATGAGGTTGGGTTATAAATGTATAAGATACTTGATAGTATAAATTCTCCAGCAGATTTGAAGGGACTGAATTATAAAGAACTTGAAATTCTGTCTAAGGAGCTTAGGGATTATGTGGTAAAGATAGTTTCAGAAAATGGAGGGCATCTGGCTTCAAACCTTGGAGTGGTGGAGCTCACCCTTGCGCTTCATAGAGTTTTTGACACACCAAAGGATAAGATTGTATGGGATGTTGGACACCAGTCTTACATCCATAAGATAATAACAGGCAGACGGGATAACTTTGGAACTTTAAGAAAAAAAGGAGGCATCAGCGGCTTTCCTAAAAGAGAGGAAAGTGAACATGATGCTTTTGAAACAGGTCACAGCAGCACATCAATATCAGCTGCTCTGGGTATAGCAAAGGCAAGAGATTTAAAAGGAGACAATCATTCCGTAGTTGCTGTCATAGGTGATGGCGCTCTTACGGGAGGTATGGCCTTTGAAGCTCTTAACCATGCAGGTGACTTTCCTACAAATCTCATTGTAATACTTAATGACAATGAGATGTCAATATCCCAGAATACTGGCGCACTATCCAATTACCTTAGTAAAATAAGAACTGAACCGGCATACTTCAAGCTAAAAGGAGAAATTGAGACAATTCTCAATAAGGTTCCATTGGTTGGCAGATCAATGTTCAAGCTGGCAGAAAGTCTTAGGGATTGGTTCAAGTATCTTGTTGTGCCGGGAGTGCTGTTTGAGGAGCTGGGCTTCAAGTATTTTGGACCAATAGATGGACACGATATCAGGAAGCTGGAGGATGTAATAAATAGAGCAAAATCCTACAACGGCTATCCCGTCTTGATACATGTTGTCACAGTTAAAGGAAAAGGCTACTCCATAGCTGAAGATAAGCCTAACAAGTATCACGCACTAAGCCCATTTTTCATTGAAACCGGCGAGCTTAAGGTAAAGAGCACAAAGAAGACCTATTCTGATGTATTCGGAGATACTCTAATGGAGATTGCCGAGCATAATGATAAAGTTGTGGCTGTATCAGCTGCTATGGCTGAAGGTACGGGTTTGGCAGGCTTTGCGGCAAAATATAAAAGCAGATTCTTTGATGTGGGTATAGCAGAGCAGCATGCAGTAACCTTTTGTGCCGGTCTGGCTGCAGGAGGCTTCAGGCCCGTGTTTGCCGTATATTCAACATTTCTGCAAAGAGCATATGATCAGATAATACATGATGTATGCATGCAGAATTTAAATGTAATATTCGCCATAGATAGGGCTGGCATCGTCGGCTCCGATGGTGAAACCCATCAGGGAGTATTTGATATTACCTACCTGAGACATATTCCGAATATAACCATAATGAGTCCGAAGGACGGCTGGGAACTCAGTGAAATGCTGAAGCTGGCTGTGACTGTGGATGGACCTGTTGCTATAAGATATCCCAGGGGCAATGCCAGGGAGTTCGAACATGCTCATACAGCCTTGGAGCTTGGCAAAAGTGAAGTGCTGGTCGAGGGTGCAGATGGAGCTATAATAGCTGAGGGCAATTTGGTTTATAGAGCTTTAGAGGTTTGTGAGCGGCTAAAGCAGGCAGGAAAGAACTATACTGTAATCAATGCAAGGTTTATAAAGCCTCTTGATGAAAAGCTGCTTCTGGAATTATCCAAGAGGTATAGAGTTATATATACCATGGAGGATAATATTATTAGCGGCGGGTTTGGCAGCAGCATACTTGAGCTTTATAGCCGCAACAGGATTGAAGCGGATGTCAGGGTATTGGGTTTTGATGACTGCTTCATACCACACGGAGAAAAGGAAGAGCTTTATTCCTTGAAGAACATAGACTGTGAAAGCATCTTCAACACAATCATGAAGGAGTAGGGGACATTGGAAGAAAAGGAAAGATTGGATGTTCTGATTCACAGACAAGGTTTGGCGGCAAGCCGTGAAAAGGCCAGCAGTCAGATTATGTCTGGTATTGTATATGTAAATGGAGTCAAAGTTGATAAGCCGGGCACCAAGCTGCCGACGAGTTCAAAGATTGAAATAAGAGGGAATTCACTGCCATATGTAAGCAGAGGCGGATTGAAACTGGAAAAAGCCCTTGGGAAATTCAATCTGAAGCTGCAGGATAAGATTGCTATGGATATTGGTGCGTCTACAGGTGGCTTTACCGACTGCATGCTGCAAAACGGTGCGGCGAAGGTTTACTCAATTGATGTTGGCTATGGACAGCTTGCATGGTCCCTAAGAACAGACAGCAGGGTAGTCTGCATGGAAAGAACCAATATCAGATATGTTACCCCTGAGGCTATCGGTGAATATGCAGATTTTGCATCAATAGACGTTTCTTTTATATCCTTAAAGAAGGTACTGCCGGCAGTAAAGAAGCTGCTTAAGGAAAATGGTGAGATAGTATGTCTCATAAAGCCACAATTTGAAGCAGGAAGAGAAAAAGTTGGGAAAAAAGGTGTAGTGAGAGATAAGCAAGTGCATATGGATGTTATTGAAAGTATTATAGAGTATTGCAGAAATGAAATGCAGCTGGAAGTACTTGGATTAAGCTACTCACCGATAAAAGGCCCGGAGGGCAATATTGAATACTTGCTCTATCTGTCACTTTGCAAGGACACGGAGTCGGGAGCTTTAGAAATTGATATTAATGGAATCGTTTCGGATGCACATGGTCTGCTTTAAAGCTTAAGGCTAGGGAATTTTGTAAAAATTAGTAGATAATTATATATACATAATATAAAATGTATATATAATTGAATTAAAATCTAGTTGGATGGAGTTATAAGACAATGAAGATAGCAATTATCCCAAATCTGACTAAGGATAAAGACCTTAATGTAACCAGAAGCATTTTGCTTTGGTTTGCTAATAAGGATGTAGAGATACTTTTGGAGTCTGACATTGCCAAAAGTCTGAATTATGATGCTGAAGGCTTCACCAGAGATGAGCTTTACTCAAAGTCTGATGTAGTGATTGTGCTTGGAGGCGATGGCACAATACTGAATATAGCTAGGAATTCTTCAAAATATGGTGTACCTCTATTCGGTATTAATTTGGGTCATCTTGGGTTTTTGGCAGAGGCTGAGATTAATGATATGTATCTGTCCCTTGAAAAAATACTGAATGGCGATTATTTTATTGAAAAAAGGATGATGCTGGAGGCATCTTTTGAGGATTGTGAGGATGAGCCGAGGAAATTGCCCGCGCTCAATGATATCAGCATCACAAAAGGTATGCTGTCCAGAATGATCTCCTTTTCTATATTTATTAATGACAGTTTTTTCGAGCTATATTCTGCGGACGGTATTATAATATCGAGTCCTACAGGTTCTACGGCATATTCATTGTCTGCCGGAGGTCCGATTGTAAGTCCTGACCTGAATGTACTGATAATCACCCCTATTTGTCCTCATACGCTGCACAACAGGTCAATAGTAGTATCTGCAAAGGATGAGGTTAGAATTGAGATATGCGAGGATAACAATGAGATTATGCTTTCTGTTGATGGACAGGATTCATATAGATTAAACCCGGGAAGGGTTGTCAGGGTTAGAAGCTCCAGCTGCGTAACAAACCTGGTCAAATTAAAGCAGAGAAGCTTCATTGATGTTCTTAGAAGAAAAATTTCTGAGCGGTAGTGAGAATTCAGAGCGGGAGGTTTATTATGAAAATATCCAGACATGCAAAAATTTTAGAAATTATTGAAAAGCATCCTACAGAGACGCAAGAGGAACTTGCGGAAGAACTCAAGAAAAGTGGGTATAATATCACACAGGCTACAGTATCAAGAGATATTAAAGAGCTAAAACTAGTAAAGGTACTTGATGAAAACAGCATATACAAATATGCTTCACTGAAGGAACATGACAGCATGCTTAGTGAACGGCTTGTAAAAGTATTTGCTGAATCAGTTCTAAGTGTGGATTATGCCGGCAATATAGTGGTGGTAAAAACCTTTTCCGGAGCTGCAAATGCAGCAGCAGAGGCAATCGATGTATTGGAATTCAAAGAAACTGTAGGAACTATTGCAGGTGATGATACTATTTTTATTCTTGTAAGAAATGCTGATAACGTTGAAGTAGTGATAGACAGGCTTAAGAAGATGATGAAATAGGTGATGCAAAAATGCTTCATGAATTAAGTATAAAAAACTATGTAATAATTGAACAGCAGGTGATCACTCTAGAGCCCGGACTTAACATAATTACAGGTGAGACGGGATCGGGGAAATCGCTTGTTATTGATGCACTTTCAGCTATTACTGGAGGTAAATTCAGCAAGGAAGATATTAGGACCGGAGAGGTAAAGGCATCAATTGAAGCGCTTTTCTCACTTGAGGGTATAGAGTATCTTACCGGTATACTGGAAGGGTACGGAATAGAGGTTGAAGAGGATAAAAGCCTTGTAATTACTCGAGAAGTGAACTTACAAGGCAAATCAGTATGCAGAATAAATGGACAGATAGTCACACTATCAATGCTTAAGAAAATTGCACAGTTTCTGGTGGATATAGTTGGACAAAATGAGCATCAGATACTTTTCAATACTGTTAAGCATGGTGAATTTGTTGATGATTTTGGTGGTAGTGGAACACTTTTGATAAAGAATGAGATAAAGCAGTTGGTGGACAAGTTGGCAAGCCTAAGGCTCAAGCTTGACAGCATAAGCGGTAATGCAGCAGAGCGTGAAAGAAAGCTGGATCTGTTAAAATTCCAGGTTGATGAAATCAGTAACGCAAAGTTGAAATATAATGAAGACGAGGACTTGAAAAACAGAAGACATCGTCTTATTAATGCAGAAAAGCTTTTAAAGGGTATTACACATGTATATCACAGCCTTTTTAAAGGAGAGAGCGGTACCAGAGGAGCTACTGACCTGTTGAATGTGAGCATTAGTAGTTTGGAGGAGCTGGCAGGCATAGATGATAAAATAAATGCCTTTAAAGCATCCCTGGAGGCCATGGTCTACCAGCTGGAGGATATCAAGGGGGAATTGAGAGCATACAGAGACAGCATAGAGGTCAGCGATAGCGAGATTGACCTTCTGGAAGAACGTCTCGATCAGATTAACAAGCTGAAAAGAAAATACGGGAACAGTATAGAGGAGGTCTTGAGCTTCAGCGACAGTGCCTCAAAGGAATTAGATGAGCTTGTAAACAGTGAGAAGATTGCAGCAGGGATAGAAAAGGAAATAGAAGCAGTCACAGCGCAATATATTCAAAGGGCAGGACAGCTTTCAGATAATAGAAAGGATTTGGCCTGCAAGCTTGAGAAGCTTATTGAAAAAGAGCTGCAAGATCTAAACATGTTTGGTTCAAGATTTCTAATAAGAGTCACTAAAGATGAAAGCACAATAAGCATTCACGGCTTTGATAAGATAGAATTTCTTCTTTCTCCAAACCCTGGGGAGCCTGAGAAATCCCTCAACAAAATAGCCTCAGGTGGAGAAATGTCAAGAGTGATGCTGGCAATTAAGAATGCATTTTCAGAGATAGAGAAAGCTCCTTGTGTTGTATTCGATGAAGTGGATACGGGAGTGGGCGGCCAGACAGCAAATATGGTGGGTCAGAAAATAAAGGCGATATCTAGGAATTCACAGATACTTTGCATCACTCATCTACCTCAGATTGCCAGTCTATCTGACAATCACATATTAGTAGATAAGGTAGTCCAGGATAATAAGACCTATACGAAAATTAAAATTCTGGACGATTCGGAAAAAATTTATGAAATTGCAAGAATGCTAGGCGGAAATGAAAATATTGAAGCATCTATAGAACATGCAAAAAAATTAGTCGGGAAAATGTAAATAATACATTCTCTCGATTTGTTTTTTAATCCTGTGAATGTATCACTCTCTTTGTAAGTTAAAATACTTTTTACGAAATATCATCATTAAATCTCATTCGAATTTCACAAAAAGTTTCCTTAGTTGTTATTGAATTCGCACATATCCCAATGTAAATACTAGCGTGCGTTCAATATATTAATAGAATAATAGGACTTTAAAAAGGATAACTTAAGTAAGAGAGATTTTTATTGAAGGTGAACTCTTCTGGGGAAGCAGGAGAGTGATGCTATTGCATAGAAAAAACCGCCAAAAAATATTATTATACACCACTCTTTTAATAACAGTGCTCTGCCTGACTAATGTATTAGTCACTATGTATAGTTTTCCTGATGAAATTAATGTTATACAGGGACAAAGCCGGAAGCTGACTGACAGCAAGATTTTCAGCCTTGAACTTAACGGAGACTATAAAGACTGTATCAATCTCAATAAAAACAACATAATGTCCTCCTTTCTGTTAATGGATGATGCTGAGCAGGTAAAGGCAAAAGCCAGTCTAATGCTTCTTGGAATATTGCCAGTAAAAGAGGTTACTCTGAATGTGATTCCGGATATTAAAGTTGTTCCATCAGGAGAAGCTATTGGTGTCAAAATCGAGTCAAAGGGAGTCTTGATTGTCGGCTTGTCGAGCATTACTGATGCAAAGGGGAGAAAATGCAGCCCTGCTGCTGATGCGGGTTTTGAGGTAGGAGACAAAATAATGAATATTAACGGCAACCAGGTAGAAAAGGAAAAAGATATTGTTGACTATCTTAATAACAGACAGAATAAGGACGAAAAAATAAAAGTAATTGTTGACAGAGATGGGGTTAAGCATGATTTCAGTGTCAAACCTGTAAAATGTGAAGAAGATAACATATATAGAGTAGGTTTATGGGTAAGAGACAATATAGCAGGTGTTGGTACAATGACCTTTTATGACCCTGAAAGTAAAGTGTTCGGTGCTTTGGGTCATGGTATAACTGATATCGATTCAGGTGTATTGGTGGATATAAACAGTGGAAGTATTTTGAAATCAAAAATTGCATCAATCCAAAAGGCGAGGAAAACAGTGCCAGGAGAGCTTGTCGGTATATTTTACGATAGTGAAGATATATATGGAGTAATAGAAAAGAACACAAGCTTTGGGATTTATGGGAAACTCAATAATAAGTATAAAGCCAACAGAACTAAACCGGTATCAATTGGCTTGAACAGTCAGATTAAAGAAGGTCCTGCAAAAATTATGACCACAATAGAAGGAAACAAAGTAGAAGAGTACGATATTGAGATACAAAAGGTAATGAGGCAGAAAAGCTCAGAATCCAAAAGCATGATAATAAAAGTAACAGATAAAAAGCTTATAGAAAAAACCGGGGGTATTGTGCAGGGCATGTCAGGAAGCCCTATATTACAGGACGGAAAGCTCATTGGATGTGTAACCCATGTACTTGTAAATGACCCGACAAGAGGCTTCGGTATTTCGATAGAATGGATGCTCAAAGAGGCGGATATAGATTTAAAAGACCGTCTAAAAAGGGCTTCCGGAGAATAATAGTAATATAACTAAAGGCTGTGTAATCACAGCCTTTTTTGTTGAAAAATGTAGAATGTTGCTGTATTAATTTGTTCGAAAATGTTTAACGATTATAACGTTGATAATAGAAGGAAATGAAACTACTTTGTCGAATTCAATTAAGGAGAATAACAATATATGGGAGGAATACCGATGAACTTACAAAAAATTAGAATTCTGATAGCGGACGACAACAAAGATTTCTGTATTATCCTAAGTGAATATCTCTCCACGCAGCCGGACTTTGAAGTGGTTGGAGTAGCGAAGGACGGTCTCGAGGTTGTGGATTTGATAGAAAGCAAATTCCCTGATGTTGTAATATTAGACATTATAATGCCTCATCTTGATGGACTTGGAGTTCTTGAAAGGCTAAATATAATGCAGCTTGAGAAAATGCCCAAGGTTATAATGCTTTCTGCAGTAGGCCAGGACAAGATAACACAAAAAGCGCTGACTCTGGGGGCTGAATATTATGTTGTGAAGCCTTTTGATATGGAGGTTTTCGCTAAGAGGATCAGAGAATGCTTTGGTATGATAAGCAATGATACTGATAGAAAGACTTACATACAATCTGCAAACATCACCTCCCCTGCAGCAACCTCCCCAAGGGAATTGGAGTCAGCTATAACCAACATAATACATGAAATCGGTGTGCCCGCTCATATTAAAGGATATGTATATTTAAGAGAAGCCATTACTATGGTTGTTAATAATATGGAGCTTCTAAGTGCAATAACAAAGGAATTATACCCTTCAATTTCTAGAAAGTTCAATACAACACCAAGCAGAGTAGAAAGGGCGATCAGACATGCTATTGAGGTTGCATGGGGCAGAGGAAGAGTAGACGTAATAAACAATCTGTTCGGCTATACTATACATAATGTAAAAGGTAAGCCAACAAACAGCGAATTTATTGCTATGATAGCAGATAAATTAAGAATTGAAATGAAAATAAGTTAAGAAAAATATTAGAATATTGAAAGTAGGTTTTTAAGCAGCAGTTAGGTATATTGCAACTATAGTGTACAAAGAAATGAAACACCTGCTCGCTTGTTTACGTTAAACTAACAGCGGCAGGTGTTTTTTTGATACTGTATTGTTGAGATTCATACCATATTTACTTAATACGACGGGGGATAAATGGCAATGGCAGAGATAAAATTAAGAAATAATATAAGCGCTGATTCTTTTAAATCATTTTCCTTTAAATATTTACTCATTCTGCTTTTTAGTTACATAATAGCTTTTTTAGCTACACCAGTATTATGGGAAAAAAATGTGCATTTAGTACATACTCTCATGGAATCGATGTGTATATTCATTGCCCTTGCAACTTTTTTGATAATATGGAACACATATAAGAAGTCCTTCTCTGCAAACCATATACTAGGCTTTGGGTTCCTTGCAGTTGCTGTATTTGATTCATTCCACGCTTACTATTGGTTTGCTGCTAGGGAGTTAGCTCAAGGGTATCTTGACTTAACCACAAGATATTGGATAATCGGAAGACTTATTGAGGCACTTGTTCTTGTTGTAGTCTCTCTAACGAATAGAGAATTACACATTAACAAATGGATAGGGTTATTCTTTGTGCTGGTCTTCTCCTTTGGATTATCATTAGTGATACTGTTTTTTCCTAGCATTATGCCTGCTATGTTGACAGAGAATGGACCTAGTCATGTAAAAATCGCAATGGAGTATGTAGTTATTGCACTTACAGTATTTAGCCTATATAATCTCAAAGATAAGTCGAAGGATGAAAATCCTATATCGTACAAATATTTGACTATTGCGCTTCTTTTCATAATTCCAGCTGAGCTGTCTTTCACATTGTACAATGGGATAACCAGCTTTTACAACATGTATGGGCATATCTTAAAAATAATTTGCTACTATTATATTTATAAAGCAATCTATGTCAGCTGCATTGAGTATCCATATAAAAAGCTTGAAGAGGCTTACGACAAGCTGGAAAAGACAAACAAAAAAATTAGTGAAATTGATAAAACACTAAATGATACACTCAGAAACGGAAAGCTGATATATCTGGAAGAAGCTAAGAAGGAGCAAGAGTCAAGGAACTTTCACCTGCAGACCCAGACAATACTGAATGCTGTAAGTAATTGTGTACTTATGACTGATCAGGATAAGAGAATAATTCTTTCCAATGAAGCCTTTAACAAGGTATTCGAGATAAACGATATTGACATAATAGGAATGTCAATGGATCAGTTTAATGAAATAATAGACTTCAAAGCATTGGCGCTGTCGGAATTATTGGTAAAAGGAAAAAAGTTTGACAATCCCCGGGAGATGTCTATCACTTCACTAAAAGGTAATAGAAGGGAACTTCTTGTATATATAACTCCTATAAGCGATGTTGAAAACGAAGTAATAGGGGCGATAAGCGTATTCACTGATATTACAGAGATGAAGAAGCAGCACCACAGTATGCAGCAGCAAGAGAAGCTGGCGCTTATAGGGCAAATGACTGCGGGCATAGTTCATGAAATCAAGAACCCATTGGCTACGATTAAGGGCTTAAGCCAGCTTATTAAAATAAAGGCAAATACAGATAAGGTCAGGGAGTATTCCAGTGTGATTGATTCTGCAATAGATGATGTATCGAAGGTTGTTAATGAGTTTTTGAGCTTTGCAAAGCCTAATCCCACTTTTAAAATTAGGACAAGCCTAAACAGGATAGTTGAATCAATGAAGCTGATAACTGAAACACAATGCTACACAAGGAATATCAAGAGCCAATTTCATTTTTCGTCTTGCCCAATCGAAATAACTGCAGATGAAATAAAGATTAAGCAGGTAATTCTGAACATAACTGAGAATGCCATTGCAGCAATGGAGGGTGTAGAGCTGCCAGAACTCATTATTTCTACTTACTATGAGCCGGACTCAAAAGAAGGAGTTATAAAAATAGTCGACAACGGAATAGGCATGAGCTCTGATGTGTTGAATAATATAGGAACTCCGTTTTTTACAACGAAAGAAAAAGGTACCGGACTTGGTCTGGGGATTAGCTACCAAATAATGAGCGAGCATAATGGCAGAATAGATGTTGAAAGCGCTGAGGGAAAAGGAACAATTTTCAAGATCATTTTCACACAAATAGAAAATCTGATTTGAAATAAAAATCGCTGAAAAGCGATTTTTGTATTTTTTTAATCACTTTTTAGGATAATAAAAATATTGGAGGTGTGAGAATGAAGCTTCAAGGCAGAATAAAAGTAGGTGCAAAAACAAAGGAACTTGTGAATTTTTTGCAGGCAGGGGACATAGCTGTTATTCGACATGATGATATAGATGAACTTGCTGCTCTGGCTCTGGTGTACACTGGTGCGAAAGCAGTTATAAATACAGGCAAAAGCATGACTGGCAGGTTCCCGTCATTGGGCACCAGAACACTTCTACAGAATAACATGAGGGTAATAGATGTAAGCTTGACACTGGACCGATTCAAAGATAACGATATAATTACAGTGTTGGATGGGGATATAATTGTTAGGAATTATATCTTTAAAAACGTCTGCACAGTAGTTAATTGGGACTATATCAGCAAGAGGCAGTTGGCATCAAAGGATAATGAGAGCAGTGAAATATTGAAATTCATTGATAATACAATAAATCATGCAGGCGGTGAGATGGATAAGCTGGTATGTTTCAATGGGTATCCTGAGCTGAACACAAAGCTTCAAGGCCGGCATGTGCTGGTGGTTGCAAGAAATAGCAGTACTCTCGATGAAATAAATGCATTAAAAAGCTATATTGAAAAGTATAACCCTATTTTTCTGGGAGTAGATGGCGGAGCAGATTTGATTGTGAACTGCGGCTACATACCGGATGTACTTATAGGCGATATGGACAGTGTATCAGACATTGGAATTTATAAAAGCAGAGAAATTATACTTCATGCTTATGAAGACGGGTATTGTCCTTGTTTGAGTAGATTAGCACCGATGAATTTACCATATAAAATGCTTGCAATGAGAGGGACCAGTGAAGATGCCGCATTAATGCTGGCATATCATAAGGATGCTGAGCTGATTGTACTTGCAGGAGGACACAGCTGTATGTATGATTTTATGTGCAAGGGGAGGCAGGGTATGGCAAGCACCTTTATAGTCAGGACTCTAATTGGAAGCAAGCTTGTGGACTGTAAAGGACTTGGGATAATATCGGACTCTGAAAATGAAAGGAAGGACAACCGGTGGGCAAAAATGTAAGCGTGATTATACCTGCGTACAACGAAGAGCTTCGTATTATGAAGACCTTGGCAAGCCTAAAGGAAATAGACAGTATAAAAGAGATTATTGTAGTTGACGATGGTTCCACTGATTCAACATATCAACTTTTACAGTCGGTGGAAGGCATCACACTTTTACATATGAAGTACAATAAAGGGAAGGGAAATGCTGTAAGATATGCCTTGGACTATGTGAGCGGCAGCTTTGTAGCGCTATTGGATGCAGACCTATGCGAAAGTGCTGAAGAGGTTAAGAAGCTAATAGAGCATATTAAACCAGGAGAAAAAGCTATAATTATAGGAAAACTGCCATCGCCTAAGAGCACAGGAGGATTTGGTATAGTAAAGAAAGTCTCCGGCAGAGGGTTTCATGCATTGACTTCCAGAAGGGTGGATTCCCTGCTAAGCGGACAACGAATACTTCCTCTGGATTTTTTAAGGAGCATAGACCTCCCTAATGGTTTTGGACTTGAATTTAAGATTACCCTCGAGGGTGTGAGAAAGGGTTTTGAGCTTATTGAAGTTCCTGTAAATATGAGACATAGGGAGACTGGAAGGGATATAAAGGGTTTTCTTCATAGGGGAAAACAATGTATGGATATACTTAGCCTGATCACAAGTGAGTTGAAGAGATAATCACCTGTATAGATGGTGAAAAAAGGGTTATTATTTACAAAAGCAAAGTGAAAATCTTTAGTACAAAACATATAGGTGAGGAATGATGTACATATACTTTCTGGCAATTGGAGCAGTTACTGTGTTATTATCACAATTTCTGCTGCACAATATAATAAAAATGCTTGGCAATACTGACAAAGAAATATCCACTTCTGTAAACTACAGAGGAAAGGCAATACCTGCAATAGGAGGCATAGCCTTTGTTCCAATTCTTTTGGTGACGATGCTGCTTTTGCTGCTGCAAAGATCTCAAAGCTCTCAAAGTTACTTGCGTTATCTGGCACTTGTTTTAAGTATGGGCTTCGCCGGAGTTGTCGATGATCTGGTAGGTGATACAAAAATCAAAGGGTTCACTAATCATATCAAAAGCACTTTGCGAGGGAGAATGACAACCGGTTTTCTAAAAGCATTTACCGGCTTTCTTATGGCCTGTATAGTAAACCTTGGAGTTACCAATTCTTATATGGAATTCATTATAAATGTGTTATTAATTTCATTATTTGCAAATACTCTGAACCTCTTTGACCTGCGACCGGGGAGGGCAGTGAAGATATTTCTGACAGGCTCCATTATACTTATGGCAGCCTCCGTTGGAAGATTGGTTGAAGCAATGCCGCTAATAATACTTACCTTGGCAGCAGGGCTTTATATTCGATATGACTTAAAGGAGTTATGCATGCTTGGAGATACAGGTGCAAATATTTTAGGGATAACCTTAGGCTATTACTGTACTTTGATGCTGAACTTCAATACTAAGCTGCTTATTCTAGCAATTCTTGTGATTTTCAATGTTATGTCAGAAAAACTATCAATTACTGAGATAATAAGCAGAAGCAGACTGCTTTCATATATAGACAATATCGGAAGGGGGCAGAAGGGTAACAGATGATAAACATAATCAAAGCAAAGGTAGAAGACGTTATTTATAGGGACAATAACATTACAAAATTCAGGGTGCAGGTTGAGGAAGAGGTATTTGAATGTATTAATTATAATCAGCTGACCGGGGAAATTGAGCTAAATGACAGTGTTCTTCTTAACACGACTGCATTAGAGCTTGGACTTGGCTCGGGGGGCTATCATTTTGTTATGGCAAATCTGAGCAGAGACAAAGTCGCAAATATTGGAGAAGGGCATATTATGAAGCTTAGATATACTCCGATGCAAATAAACTGTATGGCGGCAGAGGCTCAGGAAAGTCCATATCATGAGGTTTTCAACAGCTTTGAGTCTCTGGAAAATATACCTGTAATAGTTGGTACGCTGCACAGCATGGTAGCTCCAATAGCTATAGCATTAAAAGACATCGCAAGAAAGGAGAGAATAGTATTTATAATGACAGACGGAGGAGCTCTGCCTATATGGATGAGTGAAACAGTGAAGCGGCTTAGCACAAATGGAATATTGAGCGGAACTGTTACATATGGAAATGCTTTTGGTGGGGATATAGAATGCATAAATATATATACAGCCTTAATTGCTGCAAAAGAACTGCTTAAGGCTGATGTTGTTATTGTATGCATGGGACCGGGAATTGCCGGTACAGACACAAGTTATGGCTTCAGTGGGATAGAGCAAAGTCAAATAATCGATGCTGTAAACAATTTAAGGGGCAAGTCAATAGCGGTACCAAGAATCTCCTTCGCAGATAATAGAAACAGGCACTATGGCCTAAGCCATCATACAAGGATGACACTGGGTAAGCTGTGCTGTACCCGTGCCTTTGTAGCTATTCCTGAGCTTGAGGAAACAAAGGCTTCCCTGTTGGAGGGGCAATTGGAGGACAGCGGGATACGATCCAAGCATGAAATAAGCTATTTTCAGTGGGAGCACATAGAAAAGCTGTTGGAGAAGGAAGAAGCACTGCTTAACAAGATGGGTAAAAGCTTCAGCCAGGATAGGGAGTATTTTATCACCTGCGGTCTTTCGGCCTTGCTGACGCTTTAACACGATACTTTTAATTCAGTTTCTGACTGTATAACAGTATATATTCCCTCAAAGTAATTTGCTTGTTTTCTATAGTAGAAAGCTGGGCGATCAACTCATTGAATTTACCTACAAAGTGAAAACCATTTCCATAAACATATTTAGTCATCTTGAATACCTTCCTTTTAATCAATTGTATTATTATGCTAAAATATTATATGTACAAGTATGCATTATATTCCAAATCATAATATTGAATGGAGACGATTTCCTTGAGCAAAGAAACGACATTAACCAAAAAAAATATATTCAGCGGAAAAATTATTAAGCTTGATGTTCATGAGGTTTTGCTGGAAAATGGGAAAACTGCCGAGAGGGAAATAATCACACACCAAGGGGGTGTAGGAATAATACCAATAACCGAGGCAAATGAGATTGTGCTAGTGAAGCAATTCAGAAAGCCATTTGAATGTGAAACCTTAGAGATACCTGCCGGAAAGAAGGATAAGAATGAGGAGCCTCGGTCCTGTGCAGAAAGGGAGCTTAAGGAAGAGACCGGGATAACTGCAAAGGAAATAACCTTTCTCGCGGAAATGTATCCCACCCCGGGCTACACTGATGAAAGGGTGCACATATATAAGGCTGAAGGACTTAACTATGGCGATATGTCCACTGACGAAGATGAATTCATTGAAGTGCTCAAGTATCCTATGGAAGAAGCTGTAGGTATGATTAAAAGCGGACAGATAAAAGATGCCAAGACAATAATTGCTATTATGATGGCTGAAAATGAAAGACTTATGCAAATCATGGACAAATAAGTAAATAATATCATAATATACTCCCTTGAAGCATATTATCAAGATAGAGAAATAGTGTGCAACCTGCACGCAATCTATGGACAAAAGCTGAGAGGGGGTATTTCTTTTGCTGGACAGCCTGAATGATTCTGTGAAAAGACATCTTGCCGATAATATCTGGATTTACCTGGTAGTAATATTTATTTTCATACTTGGAATCAGTCTGGGTACACTGGCCGTAAATAATATCGACGAGGTATCAAAGACTGATGCAAGGACTTATATTGAAGGCTTCTTAGACTTGACTTCCAAGAATGAGCTTCAATCGTCATATATACTCAGGCAGTCTATAAAATTCAACCTATACTTCACATTAATATTGTTTTTTTCAGGCATGGTATACCTTGGAATAGTCTTTATTCCGATATTAGTTGCATTTAGAGGCTTTTGCATTGGGTTCTCTATAGCTTTTCTCACGCAGAATATTGGACGGAATGGATTTCTTTTGTCAATAGGCTCGGTGCTGCCTCAAAATCTCATATATGTGCCTGTGATAATTGTCATGGGGGTAATAGGTATGAACTATTCTCTGTGGACTTTGAGGAACAAGTATTTCAAAAAGTTCGGAGCATTGAACAACCTTTTCGCCACTTACGCGTTTTCTACTCTGGTGCTCTTTATAATCCTGATTGCCGGCTGTATTGTAGAATCGTATATAACATCTCTTATAATAAAAGCGATTACTCCATATATAGTATAAATTTAGTTGCAGGAGGCAGACAATGTATATAAATGACGGCAGAAGGCTCTTTAACACTTTTATTAAAATCTTTATTGTACTATTGGTAATGGTTATTATATTACCATTCCTTGTAGATCATATTATGGATTTGTTTAGCGGGGGTATGGCCCCTAGGAATAATTCCATTATAGTGTTTAAAGATTTGCTTGGTGAGCAAGCTGCAATTAACAGGTTTCTTCTCAATTTAAAAAAAATTATGATCTTTATGTAAAATTTTCAAATATTGGAGGATTTTCAATAAGAATGTTGAATATGTAAATGATATTGTAATAAAGGGGATATGCTCATATGAATTATTTGGAATTGTTTTTGGTTTATCTCATTGAGAATAAGGAACTGTCGGCAAATACGCTGGAATCCTATAAAAGAGATATCAGGCAATTCGAAGCTTATCTTAGAGAACACTCACTATCTTTGGAGAAGGTTACTAAGACAATAATCATTACATATTTAATAGCATTACAAAAGACTGGGAAGGCTACTTCAACTATTTCCAGAAATCTTGCATCCATTAGGTGCTTTTATCAGTTTATGCTGAATTCAAGACATATAGATACAGACCCATCGGCAAATCTAGAGTCACCAAAGGTAGAAAAAAAGCTTCCTTCAGTGCTTACTAAGAAAGAGGTAGAAATTCTGCTTGACCAGCCGCTACCCACAGATGCTAAAGGCGCAAGAGATAAAGCTATGCTTGAGCTGCTTTATGCAACAGGGATAAGGGTTACTGAGCTAATATCCTTGAATATATGCGATGTAGACCTTGATTCAGGTGCTATATTATGTAAGAGCAGTGAGGTTAAATCCAGATCAATACCTCTTGGGAATATTGCATTGAAATATCTTAAAGTTTATCTGAATGACTTCAGAAGGAAGCTCTGCTCAGATGAGGAATACAAGCTTCTATTCGTGAATTTTCATGGTCAGAAAATGACCCGACAGGGTTTCTGGAAGATCATTAAATTCTATACAGCGAAGGCTAAGATAAACAAGGTAATAACACCCCACACACTGCGGCACTCATTCGCTGTGCACCTGGTTGAAAATGGTGCAGACCTTCAGGCAATACAAGAGATGCTTGGACATTCAGATATATCTACAACTCAAATATACAGCAAGCTTAACAAGAGTAAGATAAAAGATGTATATAGCAAGACTCATCCAAGGGCTTAATAAGCCCTTTTTAAAATTTATGGGGTTAATTAGAAACCGGATACGATATACTAGAGTTAAAGAAAGGCTACGGATACCAGGTCAGAACGGATGTTTCACGGAATGACACAGTAAAGTATTATTTTCTAGCTGTGTATTCAGTGGATTTCAGTGTTACCCGTAACTTTTTTATCAAAAATAATAATTATTAATGAAGCTTCAGGAGGTTAGAATGATAGATAGGGTTATACTTATTGTAATGGATAGTGTGGGAGTCGGAGAACTGCCGGATGCAGACCTTTATGGAGATGGCGGGAGCAATACTCTGGGTAATATAGCTGGGAAAATAAAAGGTTTTAGTCTGGAAAACTTAGAAGAATTAGGTCTGGGAAATATAGCGACCGGTATAGGTTTGAAAAGCTCAGAGCAGCCAAGAGGCTGCTATGGCAAAGCTGCAGAGATCTCACCGGGGAAAGATACTACAACAGGTCACTGGGAAATTGCCGGGGTTACCTTGGATATTGCATTTCCAACCTTCTCAGAGGGATTTCCTCAAGACTTGGTTGAAGCCTTTGAAAAGGCGATTGGCACAAGAACCATTGGGAACGAAGTAGCTTCAGGGACAGACATTATTGCAAGACTTGGAGATAAGCACGTAGAAACAGGCTTCCCGATTATATACACTTCTGCGGACAGCGTGTTCCAGATTGCGGCTCACGAAGAGGTAATACCACTTCCCAAGCTGTATGAGATATGCGAGAAGGCCAGACAGCTGCTTAAAGGCGAGTATGCAGTAGGCAGGGTCATTGCAAGACCTTTCCATGGAACCAGTGGAAGCTATAAGAGAACTTCCAACAGAAGAGACTTTTCCTTAAAGCCGACAAAGCAGACGATGCTTGATGTTATAAAAGCAAAGGGTCTTAATGTTATGGCGGTGGGCAAAATAGAGGATATATTCGCAGGTGTCGGAATAACAGAAGCTGTACATACCAAGAACAACATGGAGGGTGTGGATATGACCTTGGAGTATATGGCTGCTGATAAAAAAGGCTTGATATTCACTAACCTGGTTGATTTTGATATGCTGTTTGGGCACAGGAATGACATTGAAGGTTACGCTGGAGCTCTTAAGGAGTTTGATGGCAGATTGCCGGAAGTCATAGCTGCAATGAGGGACACTGACGTACTGATTATAACGGCAGATCACGGCTGTGATCCTACAACGGCAAGCACAGACCATTCCAGGGAGCATATCCCTGTGCTGGTATATGGAAAGCATATCAAAAAGGGTGTTAATTTAGGCACAAGAAAGGGTTTCTGTGATATAGGAGCTACTGTGCTTGATTTGTTGGAGCTTCCAATAGAGATTGAAGGCAAATCCTTTAAGAAGGAAATATATTTTGAGCAGATGGGGGAAGTGAAATGAAAAAAGACTTGATATTCAGGATTAATGAAGCAAAGGATTACATTTTAAGTAAAGTAGGGTTTGCTCCTGAAATTGCTCTTATACTCGGCTCAGGACTTGGAGACATGGCTGAAGAGGTAGAGGATAAGATAGCAATTGACTATAAGGATATACCGAACTTTCCTGTTTCTACTGTGCAGGGGCACAAAGGAAGACTGGTATTCGGAACCATGAGAGGCCGTAAGGTTGCCTTTATGCAAGGGCGTTTTCACTATTACGAAGGTTACAAGATGGAAGACGTAGTTTTTCCTGTTTGGGTTTTCAAAGCCTTGGGCGTAGAAAAGCTTATTGTCACTAATGCAGCAGGAGGCGTGAATACCGGCTTTAAACCCGGAGACCTTATGATGATTAGAGACCATATAAATTATACCAATAACAATCCTCTTATAGGACCAAACCTTGAAGCCTTTGGCCCTAGGTTCCCTGATATGTCAGAGGCTTATTCAAAGGAATTGTCAGAGCTAGTAAGAGCAAGTGCTGCAGATAATGGTATAAAGCTTCAGGAGGGCACCTATATATTCTTTACAGGACCCAGCTATGAGACACCTGCTGAAATAAGAGCCTGCAGGATACTTGGAGCAGATGCTGTGGGAATGTCGACCGTTCCTGAAGTTGTTGCTGCAAATCACTGTGGCATCAAGACTGCCGGAATATCCTGCATTACAAATATGGCATCGGGTATATTGGATCAGCCATTGAACCACAAAGAGGTTATGGAAACTGCAGATCGAGTGAAGGAAAACTTCACAAAGTTAATTAAAAGTGTATTAGAGAAAATATAATAAATACTCGGGGGTAACGTAAATGGACTTAAGAGCAAGAATTGAAAAGGCAACAGAATATATAAAAGAAAAGTCAGGCTTCGAGCCGGAAATAGGCATAATACTCGGCACCGGTCTTGGATCTTTAGGGGATTATATTGAAAAAGTATCAGTAATCGACTATGCCGATATACCTGAATTCCCAGTATCTACTGTGTTTGGACACGCAGGAAGGCTGATACTCGGCTACCTGGAGGGCAAGAAGGTAATTGCAATGCAGGGAAGATTCCATTATTATGAGGGCTATGCAATGCAGGAGATTACAATACCAATAAGGGTAATGAAACAACTTGGCGTAAAGCTATTGGTTGCAAGTAATGCTTGCGGCGGCCTAAATAAAAGCTTCAAAGCCGGTGATATTATGATAATTACAGACCATATTAATTTTATGGGAACAAATCCTCTAATGGGACCTAATCTCGATGAATTTGGACCACGCTTCCCTGACATGTCTGAGGTATATGACAAAGGTATGGTAGAAAAGCTTGAAAGTGCAGCAGCTTCCCAAGGCATCAAGGTGCATAAAGGGGTTTACGGGGCTGTTAGCGGACCTAACTATTGCACAAAAGCAGAATTAGGAATGATGATAAAGCTTGGCTCCGATACCGTGGGGATGTCCACAGTACCTGAAGCTATTGTCGCAAGACATTGCGGTCTCAAAGTAGCAGGGATATCCTGCGTTACTGATATGGCAATACCTGATACAATGACAGCTCCTACTCATGAAGAAATTGTAAAGGTAGCAGAATCAGTAAAACCAAGGTTCGTATCCCTCGTCAAGCAATTTGTTAAAGAGGTGCAGCTTTAATGAGGATGTATGATATCATAATCAAAAAAAGAAATGGCGAAGAGCTCACTAAGGAGGAAATTAAATTCTTCATTATGGGGTATACAGATGGCTCGATACCTGATTATCAGGCATCAGCTCTTCTGATGGCTATTTATTTTCAGGGAATGAATAAAAGGGAAACAGCCGAGCTTACCATGGCTATGGTAAATTCGGGTGCAACTATAGATCTGTCGGCAATTTCCGGTATTAAAGTTGACAAGCATAGCACCGGAGGAGTGGGTGACAAGACAACTCTCGTACTGGCACCAATGGTTGCATCTGCCGGAGTAACTGTTGCAAAGATGTCAGGAAGAGGCCTGGGTCATACCGGGGGAACATTAGATAAGCTGGAGTCTATAGAAGGCTTTAAGGTGCAGCTTTCTATGGAGGAATTTATAGATAATGTAAACAGGATAAAGCTTGCTGTATGCGGTCAGACAGGGGATGTAGTACCAGCTGATAAAAAGCTGTATGCATTGAGAGATGTGACTGGTACTATTGATAATATCTCTCTTATTGCAGGAAGCATCATGAGTAAAAAGCTTGCCGCCGGTGCAGATTCTATTGTTCTTGATGTAAAAACAGGCAGCGGCGCTTTTATGAAGAGTATAGAGGATTCTTTTGCTTTAGCTAAGGAAATGGTGGACATAGGTACTAACCTTGATAGGAATGTAATAGCTTTGGTAACAGAAATGAATGAGCCCTTAGGCTATGCGGTAGGTAATGCCCTTGAAGTTAAGGAGGCTATTGAAACACTTAGGGGAAATGGTCCCAAAGACCTTCTGGAGCTCTGCATAGAGCTTGGCGCAGTGATGCTGCTGCTTGGAAAGAAAGCAGAAACTATTGAAGAGGCAAAAGGAATACTTGTTGAGAATATTAAATCAGGAGCAGCCTTGGATAAACTTAAGGAAATGGTAGCTGCACAGTATGGAAATCCTGAGCAAATAACAAAACCTGAGCTTCTGCCAAAAGCAACACATATTATAGAGGTCAAATCCACTGGTACAGGATATGTGCAGAGTATCGATGCTGAAAGCATTGGAGTTGCAGCACTGATACTAGGTGCAGGCAGAGTGACCAAAGAGACTGAAATTGACCATGCAGTAGGCATAGTTCTGAGCAAAAAAGTAGGAGAGCATGTTGCTGCGGGTGAAACTATAGCCAACATTCATACCAATGACTTGTCAAAGGTGGCGGAATGCACAGTAAAGCTGCTGGAAGCCTATAGCTTTACTGCGATAAAGCCAGCCCATCGGCCTTTAATCTTTGGACTGGTAGATAAAAACGGAATCAAAAAGTACGTTTAGACAATTGCCGCATCGGTTTATATAACAACCGATGCGGTTTTGAACTTTTTGGAATTGCATAACACGACCTCCTACAGGGCAACATAAAAGTAAATTAAGCTATCAGGAGGATTGTTATGTATAATTTAGCAAGAATAAATAAATTATCTAAGAAGCTAATATGTTTTTTAACTATTATTGCAGTTGCCTCTTTTGGAATAATAATTCCAGTATATGCTGCTGACGATATGAATCTGAATTGTAAATCAGCGGTACTCATGGACTATGGCACGGGTAAAATAATATATGAACAGAACCCCCATGAAAAGCTAGCCCCTGCTAGTGTCACTAAAGTAATGACAATGCTCCTGACCATTGAAGCATTAGACAGCGGAAAGATAGCCTATGAAGACAAAGTAACAATTAGCGCCCAGGCTTCAAGTAAAAACAATAAGGGTACAATGCTGCTTCTTGAAGCGGGAGAGGTCAGGACTGTAAAGGAGCTTCTCTACGGGATAGCAGTTGAATCTGCTAATGATGCTTGCATAGCAATGGCTGAGCATATTTCAGGAAGTGAAGAAGAATTCGTTAAGCTCATGAATAAAAGAGCTAAGGAGCTTGGCGGAACCGACACCAACTTTGTAAACCCAAATGGACTGCCGGCAGAGGGCCATGTTACTTCAGCCCATGACTTGGCATTAATATCAAAAGAGCTTATAAAGCATGAGAATATATTCGAATTTATTTCCAAATATATGGTTACTATTTATGTAGGAAAGAACAATGATGTTAAAAGAGAATTAGTAAATAAAAATAAAATGATTAGATTTTATAAGGATGTTGATGGCATAAAGACGGGCTGGACGGAAGATGCCGGCTACTGCATCTCTGTTACGGCCAAAAGGAACAGCCTAAGGCTTATTAGTGTGGTAATGGGCGCGCCTAAGGTGGAAATAAGGAACAAGGAAGCCAGAAAGCTGATAGACTATGGCTTTGCAAACTACAGCAGCTTCATGATTGCCAAGAAAGGCGACAAAGTACAGGAAGTCAAGATATCTAAGGGCAATAGTCTAAAGGTCAATGCAATCACAGACAGTGACATATCCGTACTCTTGAATAAGGGCGAGGAAAAGAACATAAAGAAGACTCCGGAGCTGCCTGAGGTGCTTAACGCTCCGATTAAAAAGGGTGATAAGATAGGAGAGCTTGTGATAAGTATGAATAATGCCGAGGTAGGACGTTATAATCTAGTGTGTGATACCGAGGTAACCAAATCCTCCTTTATGAACAACCTGAGGAATTCATTTATATACTGGTTTGGAAGCTCAAGCAAATAATTTAATTAGAAGAATATATGATGTCTGAGGAACCTATAAAGAGTATTGCATAATTAATTATAAGGTAAAAAGACAAAGGGGTTTAAGATAACTTAAACCCCTTTGTCTTGTGTAATTGTCATAAATATATTAGAATATAGTAGAAAATATATTTGTACAAGATATTCTATGTACAAATAAAACTGTTCAATGGAATGTATACATAAAAATAATTATGTCACTTAAGGGAGAAGCTTAATGGATTTACTTGATAAATTTATGTACTATTTTAATATGAACTTTGGAATATCAGTACTTTTATACAGTTTGCCGGGGATAATACTTGCATTTACAATACATGAATATGCACATGCTCTGGTTGCATATATGATGGGCGACAAGACAGCCAAGCAGTACGGGAGGCTTACACTTAACCCCATAGCACATATTGACCCTCTGGGTTTTTTATGTCTTATTGTAACAAGACAGTTCGGATGGGCAAAGCCTGTACCTGTAAATGATATGAATTTTAAGGATAGAAAAAGAGGAATGCTGTTTGTTTCTTTGGCAGGTCCGCTGTCCAATTTTGTTGCTGCCCTGCTTATAGCAGTTTTTTATACTTTGTTTTATGACAGCATGGGAAAGGTAATGTTAAGTATTCTGGAGATAGCATATAGGATAAACCTTGGGATAGGAGTATTTAACCTGCTTCCTATACCGCCCCTTGATGGTTCTAAGATACTGGATGTTTTTCTCACTAATAAGCAAAAGCTCTTTATGAGAAGATATGCGGTATATTCTAATATAATAATGATCATGCTAATTTTTTCAGGCATTATAGGTATGGTACTTGGGCCTGCAATTTTTGCTTTGAATTGGTTTATAAATTCTATTATAGGATTGTTTATTTAGGAGGTAATTATGACTAGACAAAGAATTATGAGCGGTCTGAGGCCTACGGGCAATCTTCACCTGGGCAATTATTTCGGAGCACTGGAGAATTGGATAAGGTTGCAGAACGAATATGAATGCTTCTTTTCCATTGTGGATTGGCATGCTCTGACTACAGGCTATGAGGATACAAGTGCAATCAAGGATAATGTAATGGAGATGGCTATAGATTGGTTAAGCGCCGGCTTGGACCCAGAAAAGTGCACGATTTTTCTGCAGTCAAATGTAAAGGAAATCGCTGAGCTTCATCTGCTGCTTTCAATGACTGTTCCTGTTTCATGGCTCGAAAGATGCCCTACCTACAAGGATCAGCTAGTGCAGCTAAAGGAGAAGAATATTGCAACCTATGGCTTCCTGGGATATCCAAATCTACAGGCCGCTGACATATTGGTGCATAAGGCACATGTAGTACCGGTTGGTGAAGATCAACTTCCCCACCTGGAATTGAGCCGTGAAATTGCAAGAAGGTTTAATAATATATACGGAGATATCTTCCCGGAACCACAGGCAAAGATGAACCAGATTAAAATGCTTCCTGGCCTGGACGGAAGAAAAATGAGCAAGAGCTATGATAATACAATAGCACTGTCGGACTCACCTGATACAATAAGGGAGAAGGTAAGGCAGATGATAACCGATCCGGAAAAAATCAAGAAGAATGATCCCGGCCACCCGGACATATGTTCGGTGTATGCTTTTCATAAGGTTTTTTCTGAAAAAACTCATGAGGAAACCTATGGTGTATGCAAAGCCGGCGGCTTAGGTTGTGTACAGTGTAAAAAAGGCTTGGCTGAGAACATAGTAGAATATATGGCTCCAATGTATGAAAGAAGACAGAAGCTGTTAAACGATAAGGAAAGCATAACGGAGATACTAAGGGCAGGAACCAAGCATGCAAGGGAAGTAGCCAGAGAGACTCTTGCAGAGGTGAGAGAAAAGATGAAACTGATGGAATTGGAGTAAGGTTATGGCTATAAGTTTCAAGCTGCAAGCCTTTGAAGGTCCTTTGGACCTGCTGCTGCATTTAATTGAAAAAGCCGAAGTAGATATTTATGACATACCTATAGCTGAGATTACCGACCAGTATCTTAGCTATATCAGTATGATAGAGATACAGGATCTGGAGGTTTCCAGTGAATTCCTTGTAATGGCAGCAACATTGCTTGAGATTAAGTCTAAAATGCTGCTGCCAAAGCCTAAGAAGGAAGTTGAAGGCGGAGAGGAAATCGATCCAAGGCAGGAGCTTATTCTAAAGCTTATTGAATATAAGAAGTATAAGGATGCATCGTCGGAGCTAAAGGATAAAATGGGTATATACGAGAAGGTTTTCTATAAATCTCCCGAACCCATAGAAGACTATATAAATGATGTGACTTCTATTTCTAATGTTTCTTTGGACATGCTTTATATTAGCTTTAAGAACATATTGCTCAAGAATGTTACTAAGAAGAGCGGCAGTTTCAGAGAGATATACAGAGAGGTTGTCACTGTTGATGATAAGATAAGACTTATCAACAAGCTGCTGACGAGCAAGCCGTCATTTTATTTTGATGACTTGTTCTTGAGCTGTAATAACAGATATGAGATAATAGTTACCTTTCTGGCAGTGCTTGAGCTGATTAAAAGGAGAAGCCTGCATATAGAACAAGAAAGGAACTTTGCAAGGATACTTATTAAGAGAAGAGCAAAAGACATATGAAGGGATGGATTTTATTATGGATATAAGAGAAATAAAGTCGATTATAGAAGGTCTTTTGTTTGTAGCTGGAGACGCAGTGCCAATAAAGGATATCTGCAGTGTAATCAGTATTGATGAGCCAACCCTCAGAAGAATCGTCAATCAGATGATGGATAGTTTTGGCGAAGAGGGCAGAGGTGTTCAGATTATTGAGGTTAACAACTGCTATCAGCTTTGTACCAGACCTGAGCATTACGAATATATAGAAAGGCTGGTGAAGCCTCAGACAAGGCAAGGCCTTTCCCAGGCATCACTTGAGACTCTGGCTATAATTGCATATAAGCAGCCCGTTACAAAAGCACAGGTTGATTACATAAGAGGTGTAAAATCCGAAGGCTGTATATCAAGGCTTGTAGAAAAAGAGCTGATATTTGAAGCAGACAGAATGGATGGCCCCGGCAGGCCTATACTTTACAGGACCACTGACAGCTTCCTCAAGCTTTTTGGACTGAAATCCCTGAAGGAACTGCCCGCTCTTAAGGACTTTACAGAGGAAGCAGGAGCATAGAAGTTTAAATAATACATTGAATGATGTATTATTTTTTTATTTTTGAGAAAAAATACTAAAAGGAATTCGAGATAGTACCCCTATGACTTAATGGGGAGGAAATATTGTGCTTAATGTTCTATTTGTAATACTCGTCTTACTGATAATTTTGTACTTCATGCCAATTGTAGTAAAAGTGCATGTAAAAAAGGATAATGAGAATGATAAAATAACCATAAGATTGAGAACCTGTTATGGTTTAGTAAAGCTGAATACAGAAATACCCTTCCTTAAAATAGTCTTTGAAAATGGAAGGCCAGGTCTGAAGTATAAAATTGAGGTGGCGAATAAAAAAAGAAGCAAACTGCTTGCAAGATTCACAAAGCTCATGAATATTGAAGAGGGAGAGGGTGTATATAAAGCTTTCAGAAAGAATAAATCCAAGATTATTCCTGTATTGAAATATATCACAAGCAAGACTGAAATAAGCAATTTCAACTTGAAGCTGAGCTTAGGAGCCGGTGATGCAGCTGCAACAGGAATTTTGTATGGAGTAACCTGGATAGCACTTGGTAATATTATGACCCTTACCAGATGCTATTTGAACGTTAACGAGCCCAAGATAGTAGTTATACCGATATTCAGTCAGGTTCAGCTGTCCATTGATTTTAGCTGTATAATTAGTCTAAAATTAGGTCATATTATAAATGCTGGAATTAGGGCGATACCTCAACTGATATCCGGCTTGAGGAAATAAATAATATGTTAATATAAATCAAAGGATGTGTTTAGCTTGGAACAGCCTGTAGAAAGCTTAATGAGAACCACAATGGAAAACATCAAGAACATGATAGACGTCAATACTGTTGTAGGTGATGCAGTAGAAACAAAAGATGGCACTGTAATTGTGCCTGTATCCAAGGTATCCTTCGCCTTTATAGCGGGGGGCGGACAGTATTCGGGAGCAGCTGACAAGGAAGAACTGGAAGGAAGCAATTATCCGTTTGCAGGAGGTAGCGGCGCGGGGGTCACAGTACAGCCTATAGGCTTTCTGGCAACGACCAATGGACAGCTGAAGGTGATACCGGTTAAGTACAGCAGTGCCATGGATAGGGTTGTTGATATGGTGCCAAACCTTATAAGCAATATGGAGAGTTATTTGAATAAGAGGAAGAATCCAGAGGATGAAAAAATAGAAATGTAGGAAGGAGTTAAACTCCTTCCTTTTTAGTATGTAAATTTGCTATAATATTCTTATAGATAATGTCGAAATAATATATATCTATTGCTTCAGGGGGTGATTTAATGGAACTTAAGAATGCAGTTGAATTGATATGGGAAAACAGGAAATATGCTACGGATGACCCAAAAGAAGTACTAAGCCATTTGAACGAAGAAGTGGCAGAGTCCTTGAAGGCACTTTTAAGAGGTGAGGGTGACAGGGCAAAGGGAGAGTTGGAGGATGCGCTTTCGTGCATTTTCATTGCATTGAAGGTAATGGATGTTGATATAGAAGAGGCAATTGGACGACAAATCAGACAGATGAAGAAAAGAAATGAAAAGCTGATGATATTTAAAAAGGATAAAGTGGAGATATATGTAGATGGAGCACTAACCGGCGGTTGGACAATCTGGGGAGAGGATGACCTGAAAGAAGCATTGAAAATCGCTAAAGAATTTGGCTGCAAAACTATTAATGAATAATAAGACAAATTGTGAAAAGTTGCTTTTTCGCACTTTTGTTTCCATGGCATACATCGCGTAATTTAGATATTCTTATAAAGTCTTTCCGCGATATATAATATAAAAACCTCATTCTGTCAATAATACATTTATGAAACGCACTAAATATTGACGGAGTGATAGGATGAAAAAAAGCATTGCTTTAATTATGTCGTTAGTAATTGCTGTAGTGTCAAATGCGCTTGTGGTGACAGCAAAACAGGATACCAGTGCCCGTGCTGCAGTAATCATGGATGTGAATTCCGGCAGGATACTATATTCCAAAAACATGAATGAAAAACTTGCAATGGCCAGTACAACAAAGATTATGACTACTCTTGTTGCTATTGAAAGCGGAAGGTTGGAGGAAAAGGTTACAGTCAGCAAGAAAGCTTCACATACAGAAGGATCTTCCATATACTTGCATGAAGGGGAGAGGCATACTGTTCATGATTTAATCTATGCAATAATGCTTCGTTCCGGAAATGACGCGGCAGTAGCGGTAGCAGAGCACATAGGCGGCTCGGTTGAAGGCTTTGCAGATTTGATGAACCGTAAGGCACAGGAAATCGGTGCAACTAATACTCAGTTCGCTAATCCTCATGGTCTTGATGCAGCAGGTCATTACACTACTGCCCGTGACCTTGCACTGATAGCTGCACATGCACTTCGGAATTCAATTTTTGCGGATGTCGTCAGCAGCAAGAAAAAAACAATAGAAGGCCCACCTAATGAAAACTGGGATAGGGTAATGATAAATAAGAACAAAATGCTGTGGCAATTCGATGGGGGAGACGGGGTAAAAACCGGCTTTACTAAGAAAGCAGGCAGATGCTTGGTGTCATCAGCAACAAGGGATGGTATGCAGCTGGTCTGTGTGGTGTTGAACTGCGGACCTATGTGGAATGAATCCTCTGCACTTCTCGAATATGGTTTTAAGAACTATTCAATCCAGAAGGTAGTTGATAAGAACAATTTCATAAAGGTAGTGGAAGTAAAGGACGGCAAGGAAAAATTCGTTGCAGTTAAGCCAACAGAGGACTTTTCTATGGCTTTGGGAGCAGGGGAAAAGGAAAATGTGAAATTAGCTGTTAAGAGTCAAAGGACAGCACAAGCACCCCTTAATAGGGGTGATGAAGCAGGTAGGCTTGAAGTATACCTTGAAAACAAGCTTATATCAACAATTAAGCTAGAATATGCAGAAAGTGTGGAGTCCAGCAGCCCTTTTTTCTATATGAAAAAAATCCTAAGGGATTACTTTTAAGACGAGCACTAGAAAAAAATTTCTATTATGGAAAAATAAGCTCACTTTTCATAAGGAGCATTTATATCATTGAAGGGTGCGTTAAGCTGAGTATATCACAAAGGTTTTTATTATGGTGATATCGGCGATAGCAGCAAAACCCTAAAAGGTGAGGAGCAGGGGGAATATGACAGAAAGGCTTCAAAAAGTAATGTCAGAGTTCGGAGTGGCATCCAGACGCAAATGTGAGGATATGATAGCCGCTGGAAGAGTGAAGGTTAACGGCTGTCTTATTACTGAGCCCGGTTGTAAGGTTGATAAAGAGCAGGATGTCATAGAGGTAGATGGAAAGATTATTAAGAGTTCTGAAAGCAAGGTATATATTTTACTGAACAAACCAGTAGGGTATATTACAAGTGCAAAAGATCAATTCGGGAGGCCCACTGTCTTAGACCTTTTAAGGGGTATAAGCCTTAGGGTCTTTCCTATTGGCCGTCTGGATTATGATACTGAGGGACTTATACTTCTTACCAATGATGGAGATCTTACATACAGGATAACCCATCCTAAGCATAATATTGACAAGACATATAGAGCTCTAATCCATGGTAAGGCTGACCAATATGACATTGATACCTTCAAAAATGGAATGGCTATAGAGGATTATATAACTTCATCTGCACAAATGGAAATAATAGCGTATGAAAAAGGAAACAGTATTGTAGACATTACCATTCATGAAGGAAAAAACAGACAGGTAAGAAAAATGTGCTCAGCTATTGGACACGATGTTATTAGGTTAAAGAGAATACAAATAGGTAAGCTTGGACTCGGAGATCTTAAGACCGGGGAATGGCGATATCTGAGTGATGCAGAAGTAGAATACTTGAAAGTACTAGGGGGGGCAACCACATGCTGCAAATTAGAAGAATAAAGCCTGAGGATATTGACTTTGTATTAGAGCTGGCGAAAGAGTCTGGCTGCTCAGAGGGCAAGCTTCTTTCCAATATTGAAAACTTCCTGATATGTGAAAGTGATAGTACCAAATGTGGCTGCGGCTGCTTGATCCCGTTAGGTAATACAGGCATAATGAGTTGGGTTATGGTGAAGGAGAGTTATCGGCGAAGCAAGCTGGGAGGTGCTATTACAAAAGCACTGCTTAATATTGCAGACAGGAAAGATATCAAAGAGGTATATGCAGCAGGAATATGCGGTGATTTTCTGAGGGCAATGGGTTTTATTAAGCAGGAAAGTAAGGATATAGCGGTGGATATAAGAGAAATTCTTGGGGATTTAGGGGCAGAACACTATAAAGTATTACTTGAAGGATATTTTAAGCCTTGCTCACATAATTGACAATAATATAACAGGATGCTAAATTTTGGCTATGTTTTTACTAAATAATGTGTTATATATAGAATGAATGCATCGGATTAAAGTAGTAATACTTTGCTGAGTTAATATGGGAGGATGAATATGTATGGCTAAAATAAAAATAACTGAAACTGTATTGAGAGACGGTCATCAGTCCCTTATCGCTACAAGGATGAGGACGGATGAAATGCTCCCTGTACTTGAGCTTATGGATAAGGTGGGCTATCATTCCTTGGAGATGTGGGGAGGTGCGACCTTCGATAGCAGCATGCGCTTCCTGCGCGATGACCCCTGGGAACGGGTGCG